>Ga0187893_10001215_pt1 | contig 63757 bp, 103 predicted proteins | sample MA1701074metaG_FD_139574 | JGI IMG/M metagenome (GOLD analysis project Ga0187893, IMG submission 139574) | White microbial mat communities from a basaltic lava cave in the Kipuka Kanohina Cave System on the Island of Hawaii, USA - MA170107-4 metaG ... | reverse complement strand
TCGACCAAGTTAATCCATGACGAGACGAGGACGGTGTCGGTGGTGTTGATGGCTACCTCCACGGAGGATGCGCCTATTTGGAGGTACGACCCGACAGTGGTACTAAAGCTTCCCGACTTATACTGGAGCCTCAAAACGGCCGCCGCCGCTCCCGCCACCGTCTGCTTGTTTACGATCAAGCGACATTGTGAGAAGCCCGAGAGGTCGGCCTTCGTCACGTAACGGTGGGAGCCGTTGAAAAAGGTATTCGCTGCGGGCATGTTGGTCCACACCACGGCTGCCGCATCCATCAGGAAGGAGACATGCTTGCTTCCCGGGACCCCTCCCGTTTTGAGTTCCCCGAGTTGTGAGAAGCAGCGCCAACCCTCTCCATCGTTGTACTGTGCCATCTCAAAGAGCAGGATCCGAAGGCGTGCGACCACAGTGATTCCGGCCCCCACGCGGAGCCGGAACTCGAAGGTCTGGGAGTTGGCCGTCGAGGCCCCGTAGTTTTGAACCGACACCCTCAAGACCTTGTGGGCCTTCCCAGAAGCCGGCGCCGGGATCACGTCCACACCCGTGGTATCGTTGGTGACGACGTTCACCGAAACAATCGACTCTACCACCCGGGTGGTCTGATCAATCACTGCGTAGTCTGCGGTGACCTGATGCTGCGCCTCCGGGGCGCCCGCGGACCCAGCCAGGACTATGTCGAACTTTTTTGTAGTGCTGTCTAAAAACATTTTCTCCTCTAAGTCCTAATCATCACCTTGAACTCAACTTCCCCCGCCGACAAGCCACCTCCACCGCCAGTCGCATTCAGGGTGGTCCCCGAAAGGGAAAGGTTCGTTCCAAGGGTGATCTCCTGCGGGTTACCGGCCCCTCCCCCAGGAGCCCTGCCTAGAAGACGATCCTCCGCAACATTGGTCAAGACCAGGTGCTCGCCATTCGTCAGGTGGAAGAACTCGTTGGCCGCCCCTCCTTGGATGCCCGACAGGTCGTTGTGAGAGGTTAACGTGACTACCCCGACCCCCCAGGGGCCGCTGCCTAGATTCACTTAGTAAGCACTCCCCCAGGAAACATTACCTCCACCCAAGGCCTCGCGCTGCCCCTGAAGCATCGCCCGCTTTTGGTGAGGGGCGGGCCCTTCTGCTGGGGGAAGCTGCCCCATCGACGCCATTCGCCGCCGCCGCATTTGTTCGATGCGGGCGTCTCTCTTCGAGAGACCTGCCGGTCCAGCCGGAGGAAGAGGGGTGGGGCCACCAGCAGGGGTAGGGCCTCCCACGAAGGGCCCGCCCCTAAATCCGCCAATAGGCCCGGCAGGAGGAAGGGGAGTAGGGCCTCCTACAGGCATCCCTTGGCCTACACCAGGTTGAAGAGGAAGGTTAAATGCCATAAAAGCTCCTTAGTAGTCGCCACCAGTGGCGATGATGTTGAACGTCTCCGCGTTAAGCGTGCTTGCCCTTAGGGAATAGCCGCTCTGGAGAACAAGAGGTTCTGTAGGGGTATACTCCGCTGAGAACGCCTGAACGAGCGCGCTCGGAGTGGCCGCCGTGACAGAGATCTCCTTGTAGAGCCTCGTGTTGACCCCATCGTTGATGAAGAGCCGGATCTGCCCAGCGGTAGTTGTTCCGGCCGCCTTCACCACGATCAGTTGAATTAGGGAGCCTTCAGCACCGGCCGTAACGATCGTTACGATTGTTCCAGTCCCGTCGAGGTTGGTGTTCGCAACTGAGACTTGTCCGACCCAAACCCTCCCGCCATCAGTAAACTTGGGTACGCTATTCGCTGCCACTAGGCTCTCCTATCTGTAAGTGTTCGCAATGATCGGCCGCACCGCATATTCCCTGACTGCCTGTGCGTTTAACCAGTCTAGCTGCTGTTTGAGGGTCCTGAAAGGGGGATTTGGGCTTCCAGAAAGCTCGTCAAGCAGCCCAGGAGTGATCGGCCCCAGATCAAGGGAATGAACGTGATTGAAGGGGGCGAATCCTTGGTGGGGATCCCCTCTCTGTCCCTCCCCTCCAACCACCACCGGGGCGGGCGTCCCGAACCCCGCAATCGAGTCACTCCCTCCCATGTGGGTGGTACCGTGTTTCGCGGGCAGGGAGTTGTCGAGGACCATCCAGAACTTCCAAAGGATGGCGTCAAGTTCTTGAACGAGACTCCTCAACCAGGTGGGCGCGCCCGGCGGAACCTTTTGGGCGAGCTTGAAGAGAACTCCTGGCTTACGTCTGGAGCGTGCCCTCCCTGGGCGTGTCACTCCCGGGGGGAGATCAAACGCCGCCGGCAAGACCAGCCTCCATTAAGGTGCTCCTGGCGCGAACAGCAAAGTCCGGCTGCTGCATAAGCTTCTGCCGCGCGAGCCCCCGCACCTGCGAGAAGATTCGCTCGATGTACTGCTTTTGACGAACCTGGGGGAGCACCTGAAACGACGGGTTCGTCATGTAGTGCTGCGCGATGTAGTCCATTGCCTGCTTGTTAGCCTGAGCGACGGTGATCCACTCGTCCTCGGTGAGAGGGACTTCCACCCCCTGAATCGTTAGAGTCTTCGAGGGCAGCCCGGGAGCGGCACCCGTGCCGGCAATGAACTCCACCAGAGGGGCCTCCGGCTCTTCAAAGGTTGGCTGCACGGGAGAGAGGAGTCGAGTGATGCTCACTCCAGGACGTTCAATCGGCTCGCCCGTTCCAGAGATCTTGGGGGGAAGCTGCTCTGAAACGAAGGGGATACGAGCAGCAACCGAACGGGCAATCGTCTCCGGAACTCCCGCCGGCCCTCTATCCATCGGCCTAGTCTCTCTCACGTAGGGGTCAATGGCCTGAGCGGCCTTGGCGAAAATATTCGGAACGGCGCTTCCCGCCAACGACCCAGCATACGCGCCTGCCATCTCTCTAGGATTGGAAACAAACTCCATTGCGTCTGCAAGACCTTGGAGGTAGGTCTGGGAAGTAAGGTTCTGCCCCAGCGATTCCAGGCCCCGCTCAAAAACCTTCCCCGCCTCCTTCTCGTCCGTCGACTCGGCCGCATCGGCCGCGAAGCCGAGAAGCGCCCCGAGCGGCTGGAAGCGCTTGTAGGGCAGGTAGTATTTCCCATAGGGCGTGGGAATCACGAATGAGTAGGGCTGCCATCCGCTCTGGAGGAGGAAGTTTCTCTTCTTCTTATCGACGGGCCCGCCGCCAGTCATGTTCCCCGCCAACGCCATCCCACCGAATCCGGCCATTACGATGGTCCCGAGAAGTGGGCGCGCTATCGCATCCATCGCCCGTCCCTTCAGCTCCGCCACGCCGTCGGGAGAAAGATCCCCACTTCGGAGAGCCTCCTTATACTTCGCATACTCCTTAGCGGCCTTGACGAAACCGAGAGGGCTCCTTTGTGCAATCAACTTCGTGATGTTCCCCGGCACCTGGAGGAAGGGCAGAACGAGGTGAACCCACTTGTTGGTGTTTCTCATGCGGAGAAGGGCATTCATCATCGGGCCCGGTTCGGCCTCGAAGACTCTCTCCTTTCCACCCGCCCTAGCCTTCTTGAGCAGCTCAAGATGAAGCTTATTGGACGGATCCAGCGCCTCCTGAACGACCTGGGCCGCCGCAGTCTTATTCCCCTTTGCCTTCCTAAGCGCGAGCTTCTCCAACTCAGCCGCCGTCCCAGTGTCACGAAGGAATCTTCCCGCCGCATTCATCACACGGAAGGGCAAACGAACCACCCTGCCCGGCGTCCCCGGCACCTTCCCGACTTGGAACTCAAGGGGGCGTTCTAGGTCGACTCGCTCCGGAGCCAGGGTGAAGGCCTCCCGGAAGTCGCGGCCCATAGTGGCCCACGCCTCGGGGAACTTCTTCATCCAGCCCTGCACCTCGGCTCGGGTCTCTCCCGAGAAACGGCTTCGAGGGCCAGCAAAAAACTTGTCTAGCATGCCCGAGAGGGCGGTCTCTCCTAGACGCGCCCCACTTTCGAGGATGTCGGCCGTCTGAACGAACCACGTCCCAGGGGCGGAAAGAAGACCACCCTTCCACACCTCAAGGGCTTTGTCCATGCCCGTCGCACTCTCGGCCTTTTGGATCGCCGCAAAGAGGGCCTGATCGCCCTGCCTCGCGGCGTTCTTGATCTCCACCTTTTTCTGCTTCGAAAGCCCCTTCATCGTCTTGAGGCGCTTCTCAAGGAGATCCATCTGAACGGGAGAGGGCGGGGCGGCGGCTGCCATTCTCGGAGCCGTGGCCTTTAGGGGTTCGCGGGGAGCCGCAGGGGGAATGCCCGCCTCTGTCAGAGCGTAGTCACGAGCTGTCTCCACTCGGGCATCAATCGCACGCTTGAATGCCATTCTCGTTTCAGGGTCTTTGATCGTCTTCGCAAAACGATTAAGGGCCTCGCCTAGTTGATTCAGTTGGATGTCAGGATTCTCTTCTCGAAGTCTTTGAATCTGTTCCTCGACCCTAGCCTCCATAGCCTGGCGGAGTCGCATTGACTTACTTGTCGCCAAAGCCTCCTGCTCCAGAGAAGCTAGTCGCCCTGGTTGGTCCCTCCTGTATTTATTGAGGGACTCGCGCGCCTCGTTGCTTAGAGTCGATTCGATCTCGGAGGAAGCTCGGAGGGCACCTCGCCAGAGGTTCTGCACATTCTGAACGTTACCCTCAGCCAGAAGGGAATCAGAGAGGGGCGTCTCCATCTGGGAGAGCGTTCGGTTGATTTCGGCCTCCACCAGATTGTGGGTGGGATCCTTCGCAACTGGCCCGCCAGGCAACTTTCCCTTAGCCCCGTACACTCCACTCTCGGTCAACGACCTCTCCCACTGCCCGGTTACGGGATTGAAGATGACATCTCCTATATGTTGAGTGCCTCGAAGGGAATGTGCGATCTCGTGGCGAGCGAGCTTTCTGAGCTCGGAAAGGAAGATGTAGGCCGCTTCTGGAGAGGCAGGATCAACCCCCTCCGTCTTGATGCGATCCTTAGTGGCTTCCAAAACCCAGGGCAGATTCACTCGGATGCTGCTACGTACACCGGGATAGTTCACGGCGAGGGATCCAGTCTCCGTGGTGGGCCCAGTCACCTCTGTCAGGTAAGATCGGCCAAATTCCTTACTGAACCGGGGCCCCCCCGGCAGCATCCGTTGAATGCCCTCAACACCCTCATTCACGAAGCGCTCAAAGATATCCCACACACGCTCTGCGTAGGACGTCCTGCTGACCTCCAACAACTTATCGGGATTGGCTCCCTTTCCTGTAGCCTCTTTTCGAGTGATGGCAAGCTGTTGAGCAGTCTCTCTGGGAGCTACCGCAGCCTCGCGCCCTCGCGTGAAGATCGGCTCCTCACTCCTGATCCTAGCGTCGTCGTAGCCCCTCTCCTTTAGAGTGTCGTAGGCCCTCTTTCGAAGGGCCTCCGGGAAATTACCCTTCGCGATAAAGAGCGCCTTGTCGTTGGGAGAGTCGAAGACGATGTCCTTGAGAGTGACGTCTCCCAGGGGATCTTCCATCTCTCCCATCGCGAAGGTTCCCTTTCGCGGAGGCCTGGCCTCTACGACCTCTCCCGGAAGAGAAACAGTAGTATCCCTTGGAACTCCGGGAGCGCTAGGAGCCTCTCCTTCCGGAGGAGCCACTCCTCCTGGGATTCTCCCGGGAGTGGGAGTAGGGCCGCTCGGAGGCGGCTCAGGAGCTCCGACCTCTTCAAGTAGTCTGGGAGTTGTTCCACCAAGAGAGACATCAACGGGCTCCTTCTCGACGGCTTTCAAGGCCGCATCAAGGTCATCAATAACGGTAGTCCACTCCTGGGGGGTCTTGACCGCACGGAGGGTGGCGTCCACTTCTTGAGGCGTCTTCAGGGACGCCCGAAGGGCGGCCTCAAGTTGATCAGGAGGCGTCGCAGGTGGGGCCTGGGGCCTCGGCCTCGACCTCTTCCCAAGGACGTCAGGAAGACGAGAAGAGGAGGCCCAAACACGGGTCGCCTCCTCCGACGAAAGCTGTCCCTTCTTCACGGCTTCAACGATCAGGTTCAAGTCTTCGAGGGAGCGGGGACGCTTTGTAGAGGTGCCCATCAGACCCCTTCGAAGGGCGGCCTCCTCGGGGGCCTGCTCGGGGGTGATCCCCTTCTGAACGTCCCTCCTCGCAATCTCGTCTCGGGTGACCTTCACCAAGTCCGGTCTTTCGGCCTTCTCGTAGACAGAGAGTAGATCCTGGACCTGCTGATCAGGGAGATTCGGCAGGCGCTCCCGCAGAACGGCATACTCTCTAGGCTTGGGCGCCCGCGCATGGAGCGCACCGGCCGCCGCACCCAGACCGGAGACCGCTGTTCCGAAAAGTTCTTCCGCTGCTTGGGGAGAAAGCCCCTCCTCTCGGAGCGTCTCAAGCGCCCTTCCCCCCTCCTCAACCGCGCCCGTCCCCATCAGGGCGGCAAAGCCGGCGGATGCTCCCCGCTGAATCGGTTGAGCGAACCGACCCGCTCTGGCTGCCTTCTCAAGAGGAGAGAGCAGTTCTGGGGCAATCTCCCCTCCTTGGCGGAGGATGGAAGAGGCAACCCGGCCTCCCCTGACGACCCCACCCAGGGCGCCCATTCCGTAGGTAAGGGGGTCTCGCGCGACGTCCACCCCAAACTCCACGGCCCGCCTTCCAATCCTTCCTGCGTAGCCCTCGTCTCCTTGGGCCAGCCCAAGGCCGGAGGCAATGACCTGTCCCGTAGTGGCCTCTTCAGGAATGTTGAAGCCGGCCGCCCTAGAGGGGGCTAGGAGGAGACGGTCTATTAACCTCCCAGGAGCGCCCACTACACGATGAACGCTCTCCAGGAAGCCGGGGCTCTCCTCTTGGGAGGGTCCCCCTAGAAGTGCCAGCGTTGAAGGATTAAGCGGCATTACAGGCCGAGGCCACTCTCCCGGTAGGAAAGCTGTCCTCTCACTCCCTTCAGATAAAGATCATACTCCTGGGCAATGGCTGCCTGGATTCGCTGCTCCCGCTCGATGGGCGGGAATTTCTGAAACTCTGGATTCGCTCCTGCTACCCTTCGAACCTCCGCCTCGATTTCTTTCAGCTTCGCGACATCCTCAAGACGGAACTCCCTCTCTTGTGCGCCGGGCGCGCGCGCAACCTGGGCGGCCGCCTCACCCTTGGCCCTCTCCTCCGCGAAGGGGTCCTTGGCGAGGGCTTGCAGTCGAGAACGCTGGGCGGCCGCCTCTAACGGCGCCATTTGGGAAAGCTCTCTCTCCTGTTCTGCTCGGGAAATCTCATCCAGCGCCGCCTGATGGCGTGCTGAGAGCAGCCCCCGAGCGCCTAGATCGGTCTCCATCTGACCCCGCGTCATCAGACCGTCAACTCCACCCCACTCAGGAATGGAGGTGGGATCGAAGGCCCCCTCACGGAAAGCCTCAGTGATCTCAAAAGGTCTGGTTCCTGCCTCACGACCACGCGTGATCGACGCTCCGGGACCGCCAACCGAAGAGGGCAGCTCGGGTAGAGTCGGCTCCGCGCTGGGGGTGGCTTCTTTCGCGGCCGTGAAGCTCTCTAGGGTGGATTGCGGCCCAGGCAGAGGAGGCAGAGGGGGAGGAACGCTAGAAAAGGCCGCCGCCCCCGGTAGAGTGGGAGCAATAGCACGACCACCCCGGAGAAGCTGCTCTGTGAGCCATGCTGGAGTAAGTGGAAGTGGACTATGAGGCATTAGAGTATCTCCTTAGATTTGGTTGACGGTAGACGGAGAAGTGCTTGTCTCCAATGCTTGGCGTTGAGCTTCAAGCCGAGCGCGCTTTCTTGCAAGCTTCCATCTTGAAAACTCATCCAGAGAATCCTCATCCTCCTCCTTCATGCCTGCTAAGAGCCTACCCTCTGCCTTCATGCGTTCCAGATCGGCTTCGCGGGCCTCAGAGGTTTGTAGATCTAGAGGAGACGCTAACCGCGCAGGATTGCGACTTTGAATGATTCCAACACCAGGACTTTTGGGATCCATAACAAGATACTGCTCACCCCAAGTAGCCATTAGATTACGTAGCCTCTACGTGCGGCGAGGCTTCCAGGAGTAACGCGCGCCGTACCGTAGTTCTGAAAGGTGCCGTGCGCGCCCGGAGGGGGAAGTATGGGAACTTCCATTCCCTCTGCCCCACGGTAGCCCTCATCGAGGGGCCTTGCCGGTGTTGGAGCCTGATAGTATGCAGGCTTAAACGCTTGCACAGACGGATTCACGACAGGCTGCGCCGCGGCCTTTTTCCGGGCCAGAGCGTCAAAGAGGGAGGCCCAGTCCTGCCCGGCCGGTCCACCCGGGCCCCCCGCAGTCTCCAGCCGGTACTGATCCGGCGTTTGGGTGTAAGAAATGTCAGGCGGCATCTTTAGGTCCTTTCTTAGGCGTAGCCAGAGGCGGCTAGAAGTTTAATCAGGGAATCAACCCCACCCTGTCTGAGGAGGCCCTGCTTATAGGCTGCGTCCTGGGCCGCCTGCCACTGCTGAAGGCCGAGGCCTTGCTGCTCGAGACCGAGCTGCGCCCCGATGGGAGCGAAACCACTCTCCATTCCGTAGGCGCCCTGAGTCAGGCCCGTCCGAGCGAGGCCGAGTTGGGACGGCGCAGAAAGAATCCCTTGACCCGCAATAGCGAGCTGGTCCAAGTCCCTCTCTCGCCCAAGTGAAATATCCGCCGCGCCCTTGGCCTGGAGACGTTGGGCCGCGCTCTCAATGGCGCTCCCACCAAAACCGGCGCCCCTTCCAGATCGCGCCGCCGCCTCTCTAGACCTCTCTCCCATTCCCGCAGCCCAGTCCCCAACAGCCGTTCCCTGGCGTTCAATTGCTCTCCGAGTTGGATCAGCACTCATCCGCTGTCGGAGGTTCGTGATGGACTCCATAAGGAAGGGATCCATCTGTCCTTCCTGAGTCTCCAACGTCTGAGTCCTCTTCGAGAGCTTCTTTGCCGTCTCCTCTACCCTAGGGTCTTTCTGCGCGACGCTGGTCAGTGGGGGCGCTCCAGGAAGCGTTCCCTGAGTTCCACTCTGAGCACCCCCACCCAAGATATTTCCCACCGCCCGAAGGATGGCAGGATCAGGGGCGCCCCCACCTCCCCCAACAGCTCCACCAAAAGCTACTGTAGGAGCGCCCCCAGGAACTCCCGTGGGAGGAGCCGGGCCGGTCCTCCCAGGAACCGTCAACCGATTGGGATCGTTTGCAACCCTATAGGTAGGAACTGGTTGAGCCCGTCCACCACCGGGTAGATCATCATAATAACCCATCATTAACTCCTGAGTCTCTCTTGATGGCCAAGAGAGTGATAGATTCCGAAACCGCGGAGAGCAACCCCTACAGGCGCGCTCACGTTGAAGTCCAACGTTAGGCCCTTACCGTTCACCTCCGCCAGGGGGGCAAAGTAGATGGAGGTTCTAGGCACCTTCGCAAAGGGCGCCGTGATGGTACCTACCGGGATCGTAAGTGTCTTCTGTGGGGTGGCCGCCTCGTTGGCGGAATCGTCGCCCCCATAGAGGCCCACCGTCACGGCGTTGTTCTCGTTCTTGAGAAACACATCGAGGGAGTTGTAGTTCCGCCCATGCGCTTCATCACCGCTCTGATCACCAAAGAAGAAATGCTTCGTGGTGACTCGCATAGCTTTCATGAACGCGTCGCCATCGTCGTCGGCGTCATCCTCCACATTCTCCCTCCGAATGAACCCATCACAAGAACCAGAGAGGAGTTCTCGATAGTGGTTCGAGTCGGAGATCACGATGCTCCCGATGGAGGAATCCTCCCGGGCGCGAATGTCGATCGTCCACCACGGCTCGGCTTCCCCCTTCCTCAGGGGCTCTATATGACCAATATACTTGAAGGTGCGAGGAGAGGCGGCCCGGGGAATTACCAACTGGTAAGTCTTCGTGTAACGGTCCTCAGCAGCAAAGCACGCCTCATAGATCCCTTGACTCGCTCGATAGTCGTCTCGCCAGAAGCGATGTAGGGAGTCGTTCATGAGATCGTGGAAGGCCCCGTCGTAGCGCCAAGGCCCTTCCTGTCCGGCGCCGAAGAGATCTGAATTAGGGCCCGCTAGTTGGAGAGCGTGATGCGAGAGCACCCCGTAGTAGTTGGAGATCTTCACAATCTGGTAATCCCGAGAGGAGAATCCTTGGATCGCGTAGGCACCACCCAGGTAGCCTACAACGAGAATATCTCCCCACCGCTTTAGGCCCGTAACGGCTTCTCCGTCGAGGGTGTCAATCCACCCACGCTCTTTCACAACCCGGTTGAAGCTCTCCGGCTCAAAGAGGCGAGAGAAGTAAACTCGCCCCGGGAAGTTGTAATCACCCGACACCCAATGGGCGTCATGATAGATTTCGTTGAAGCGCCCATTTGGCGGGACGCCTCTCGCGTAGATGTCCGCGTCGAACTCTCCATCGAGGCCCTCGAAAACAGGGAGGCGCGTGCCGAGAGAGAGCGTCGGGAGGTTCTCCGTCACGGTCGTCACACCCAGAGTGCGCTCCCAGGCGAAGGCGGGGATTCCACCATCCATTGAGAGATACCCCCTGAGGTGTGTCACTCGGGGATTCACGGGCGAGTCGGGAAGATTGGACCAAACACGGCCCTCTCCGTTGAGTTCGAGGGTCGCCGAGGGGGTAGAAGGGTTGCCCTCCTGAACGACCTTCCCACCCTCCTTGTGGACATAGGTGAGGTATCCAATCGCGAGCCCAGACGATCCGCCCGAGGAAGTACCGAGGGAAAGAGTTGGCCCCCTCTCCGGCGCCGGGACCCCCGCCACATGATTCGACCGCGCCTCCGTGATGACCAGAGGGGTAGTGAACATCCCGAATACGTAGACCCTCCCCTGATACTCTACCACAGACGGCCGGGTGTTGACATTCTGAGTCTGATCAGGAATACCCTGGTCGACGAAGTCTACCGTTGAGCTGGCCTTATAGTAGAGATGGTTGGCCGCCGCGCCCCTCGTCAAAGCCATGACTGCCATTAGAAGGCCACCACTTCGGGGAAATGGACATTGTTGGTGACAATGGTGTCCTGCGTGCTGTCGACGTTGATAACCCCGACCCCACCGGGAGGGGCCATCCCACTGGAGGTAAAGCTCACGTAAAGCTTTGGACCAACCTCCTCTAGGTCTCCAATAGCCCCGCCCTCCCCTACGTCAAACGAAAAAGCCGTATCCGTAAAGGTAGATCCATCATAAAAGCCTACCTCACACGTACCACCGGGAACGTCTTGGGACCAAAGATAGTGGGCAGAACCATTCCACACGGTTACGGACGACACTAGGTTGGATCCCCCTATTCCTGTCGTCGGTTCGTGGGTTGCTGTCACACTAGACCCGTTAAAGATGTAGATCTCTCCGCCATCGACGTTGAAGCCGACGATCACGAGCTCATTACCGAGAGCGGCTGCCCCAGTGGGGACGAAGGACGCATCCGGGAGGGAGATGGGAGAGCCCCAGACTCCACCATTTCTCTTCGAAATCTCGTCTCCCGCGATTGCCCAGATGTCGTCAAGGAAGGTCACTAGGATCTGCCTCGTGGTGGGGAGCCCGGTGGGTTCAACGGAGAGGGAAGAGGCATCCCACCTGTAGACGTCTCCGGTCGTAACGGAGCCGATGTAGAGAACAGGCCCCGGGTCGCCATCCGCCCTGATTTCCTCCCTCACCGCATAGGAGGAGAACTCCGTCACTTCTACAATCTTCTCTGCCTTAAGCTGTGAAAGGAAGGTAGCCGAGGACCTCTCCGGGATGACCACCTGGTAGAGAACCCCAGCGTCAAAGGAGAGGAGCATTCCATCGAACTTCGCCATGCCGAATCTAGGGACTGTATCTGACGCTACAGAGACCGTTTGAAGGGGGATGACTCCAGTCAACTGAGTGGTAGGATCCAGCTCCGGATTGTAAATGTACAGAGATCCATTCAACCAAAGGTTCGTTGTCGAGTCAGGCAAGGAGAAGAATCCCAAAACGCATCCGTCCATAGCGGCGTCGTGGATCTTTTCTTGGCCCCCTCTCGAAACAATCTCATTCCCGTAGATCCGCACGTTCTGTGCGTAGAAAAACTGATTGTCGGCGATCGCCCCAGGATCGTTCTCACGATTCATTCCCGCCCATCCAGGGAAGGTAATACCTGCCCGCAGGATGAGGGGGCTTTTGATTCCGAGTTCTTGACCCTGAAGTCTCGCCACTACATCTCCTCTACGAGGGCGTCGCCCACAACGATTTTACCGAAGAATGGCATCCACCGCGGCCTTGTTCGAAGGGCTGGCATTCCTGTACTTTTCGGCCACATTCTGCGCCTCCGAAGCTTCGTACTTCTGAACCTCCGTGGCGAGGGCTCTTCGGAATCGTTCCTGGATGTAATCCTCTGCGGTCACGTCTGAAGCCGTCGGTTCCTTGTTTGCGTTCGTTGCATTGACCCAGAAGGCGACAGCTTCGTCTTCTCCAGCACTGGTATTATAGATCACTTGCATGGATGACCTCCTGCTTACTGCATGATAAAGAATTGAATGTAGGAACCCGCCAGGACGGTGGTCGCGGTTCCGCCCGAGGTGTTTTGTGCCAAACGGACCGCGAACGTTCCTGCTGTCACATTTTGGAAAACGCAGGAGAAGCGTACATACCCACCCGTCGTGCCGGATCCGGTCACTGGGGTTGAAGTGGTAGACTCGGTAACGCTGAAACCGTTGACCGGATCGGTGGTTCCGGGAACGATGTAAAAGTGTCGCCATCTTGCTGCGGTGGGACTCATGGGTCCTCGGATGTTGTACTTGAAGTCCTCGGTGGCTCCAGTGTCGAAGAAGATTTCTCCCTGCACGAAATACTTCGTACTCGCCGACATGGTGAAAAACAGGACCGAATCATCATCGAGTGTCGAATCGTTCGTTATGGATTCGTCCGCAGTTTTGCGAATGAGCCCGGCAGGAGCAGTCGAGCCGCTATACTGAGCGTGACTTGGGAGCGTGAGAAGAAGACTCAATAACAGGCTGAGCACGGTTGTCGTTCGTAAGAGACGCATTACTGACCTCGTCTAGTTAGTCACAAGAAAGCCGACAGACGTCTCAGCAGTACAAGCGACGGTCATTCGAATAGTAAACGAACCTGCTGCCGGTTCGACTCCAGCAATAAGGCACGTAGCATCATCTGTGCGGCGGACGGCGAAGATGATGGAGTTCGCCGTTACGAGAGAGTTTGTCACGACGAGAGTCGTCGCGCCTGCGGCGAAGTTAACGGTTCCTGCGATCTTGTTGATAGTCTGAGCGCCAGTCGTTCCCCCCGGCGTGATCGTGCGGTCGAGGACTATACCCGCAGGTGATACCTCTAGGTGCGTGACGCCATCCGCTTCTAACCGAACGCCACCGGCGGGACCAGTCGCTTGCAACTGTAGGCTTTGGTCATCTGTGCCAGTTCCAGCCGACACCGCACGTACGTAGGCCGTACCAGAACCGTCGTGTGTCAGGGTGAGTCGTTCGTAGTTGGAGGCATCCGTGAAGGTGCCGTATAGGTTAATGGGAGTAGTTATCCCTTGACGGAAGGCAATCTCGGTGTCGATAAAGCGCGCCACCTCTGCCGCATCGACAGAGATAATGTAGGCCGGGTCGTCGAGCGAGAAGCCTGTGCCATTATTTACAGAGAATCCAATAGCGGGGGCCGTTGCGGAGCCTGCCTCGACGAGTAGTATCCTCCCGGCCCCGCTGTCGAGCAGGATGTTCCCAGTCGTAGCACCACTGCCTGTAGTCAGATTGACGTTTCCCCCGGTCGAGGCTCCTGCTCCACCTATGAGAGAGACAGACCCGCCCAGCGCAATTCCGCCAGCACCGCCAGTGATAGTAACTGTCTGGCCAGAGACGGCCTGATCGCGCCCGGCGATATTTCGAATGAAGAGTGTCTCGACGGTGTCGTCGTATCCCAATTCACTGGCCGTAGCACGCAGAACACCCCCCGCGTCCGCGTATAGCACGGCATTGGCGGCCCCAGTTACGGTAGTAGTGCCCGGCTCAAGGGCACCGCCCCCTCCAGCCTCCACCCACGAAGAGCCATCAAAGAACTTGAGAGTGCTTGTAGTGGTGTCGAAGGCCATTGCTCCCTCCCCGGGGGCCGGGGGGAGGAGGGCAGTCGTGTAGCGGGGGACCCCGAAGAAGCCGGGAAGGGTCAGCGCTTGCTGAACCTCCTTTACGGCCTTCGAGGAAAGAAAGACGTCTCTGCCAGCCATCTTTACTCCTTAGACCGAGACGTTGTCGTCAGCGGTCAGATAAACGTCGATCGAGTCAGTGCCGCTTCCAGTGGTCTCTTCCACTCCCACCCGCACGAAGCTCCAAGGCTCCGTAACGGAGAAGGAATCACTCTCGGTGGCGCTCATGGTGCGATCAAGGAGGGTGGTCCAAACCGCATCTGGGTCGCTCATCTTTGCCTCGACGACGAGTCTAACGTCGGTCGCCCCCAGGGTAGTGAGGTTCCACGAGACGGTGACGTTCTTGAGCGTCCCGACAAAGACCCTACCGTCGGTGGCGGCGGTTCCACTCCTAAAGGGAAGGAGCTTCGCGGCCTTCCCACCAGAGAGGTCCCACGCAGAGTTCACGGTGATGGAGGTAGAAGAGGCCTTGGTTGCCACGCGGCGGCGAAGCTGCGTCCCACTCGTGTCCGTCTCGACCAGGAGCCAGTCATCAACCGCCACCTGGTCAAAGGGAGTTGCCCCGTCGCCGGAGGGCTCCACAGCCGTTGTGGTGACAGACGAGCCCGAGGTCTGAATGAATCCCCTGATGTTGGTCTGATCGAGGAACCTGCCGTAGGTGAGATCCGCCGGAATATCGTAGTCGTAGAAAAGGGTGCGAGTGAAGGGCATTTAGAATCCTAGATCCATCGGGGATAGAACCCCGCGCGGACTCCCCGAATGACTCCGTAGCGCGGCATTGAAAGAGGTTCGTTACGGCCCTGCTTGTATTCGCCCCAGAAGTTGATCACCGTCTTCATCCAATCTTCCATCCACTTCCGGTCGCGAAGGTCACCTTGGGCGGTCCCGCTCAACGTGCGTAGGCCCTCCACAAAGAGCCTCTCCACTGCATCGGCCGGGAAACGTTCGATCCCAGTGACGGCCGCAGCGAGGGTAGGTGGGGCCACACCCAATGACCCATCCACGAGGTCGTCCCCCGTGAGGGTCGTTGTGGTGTTGTCGGAAATGGTGGTGACAAGCCCGTAGGTCGTCCCACCCGCCGCGGTTCGGTAGATCTTGCGGGCCGTGACGGCGCGGGCCGGCGAGACGGGGATCCCACTCAAGTTTCCCTTCTGAGCCGCTAGGGTGATCGAATTGGAGACCACCCCCGCCTCCGTCTCTCCCAAAGCGGTGACGAACGTCACCAAGTAGGAGTAAACACCAGAGAGCGCCCCCGCAGCGCCAATCGCGGCCGTGGGGGGTCCGGGCCGATCAATGAGATCCGGCGTCTTCTGGACGTACTCGTCAACCAGGAGGGTGTAGGGTTGGTTTGCTTTGGGCCAGAATTGAAGGAGGGGCCGGCCCGTCGAGGCAACTCCCTCTAGAGTGTAGGTGGTTGGCCTTCCAATGACGGTGGCGCTCCCCACCATTCGGCGGTAAGAGTTTAGCTCGTCCGGCTCGACGGGAGTGAGTTGGTAGAAGGGGAATCCGGAGAGATAGATCTGCATCTGGTCCCCCGCGTGGGAGAAGTCGGCGGGCATTGCCACCGACTCGTCATTCACCGCGACGGAGAGGGAGGCATTCCTTGCAAGGCGGAACCAGAAGGGGGCAAGGTCCCAAACCCGCTTAGCGAGGATCGTAAGGTAAAAGCGGGTCCGATCACGGAAGTTCTGGTCGAGGGCGACAGTCTCGCTCCCAATATTGAGGAACATCTTCCCGTGATTCGTGATGATCTCCCCAACGGTGAGGTCGGCCATTTAACCTCCTAAGGACAGCCTGGGTCGTTTGTACTGGAGTAGGTAAAGTTAACGGTTGTGGTGGAGTCGGTAGCGACCTCAATATCTTCACTCCCCTGCTGAGCCCTGTCGGCGCTTGTGGAGATAATCCGATAAGTCCCTATGGGAACGTAGGAGAGAATGAAATCGCCCGCCCCGTTGGCGGTTGTGGATGGCCCTCCCGGGCAGAGCTTGATGAAGGAGAGGGGGAGGGCCGTTCCAGAGATGGTGCCAGTTGTTCCGAGAAGGACAACCTGAGGAAAGCGAAACCGCCAGTAGTTGAGATTTCGCCGAAAGAGCTCCCAGGCCATCCCTCCCCCTTAGTTCTCGCTAACGACCTCGGAGAGCGAGTCCTCGAAGAGCTCCTCCTTGGTGGGGAGGGGATACTTCCTAGGCCGACCGGGCCCCCTCTTCACAAGGGGAGCCACCTCTTTCTTATCCTCTTCACTCGGATGCCTCACCTTAATGTGCTTCTTGTAGAGTCCCTCATTGTCCGTTTCGAAGTCACCGTGAGAGCAGATGAAGTGGAGGGAAGAAGCCACCTTCGCCTCCTCCACCTGAAGAAGAATCTCTTCAGCCTTTCTCTCGCGAGCGCTCATCGGGGGAAAGTCAGTGCGGCCCGGGTTGTCGTGGCGCCACTTCTCAAGAAACTGGAGCCGCCCCTGACGCACTCCCTCCGCCCAAGCACGGTGGGCCTCGGCCCAAAGGGCGCGGGCCGCCAGCTTAATCGGCTTATCGACTTCAGGGTCCCCGGAAAGCAACGTCAGGCCCAACCGCATCGAGGGATCGAGGGCCTGCGCTCCGTACTTCGTAGTGAGGAACTGGACCACCCTATCGGCGGTCTCCTCCTCAATCTTTCCCTGAGCGTCAGCTATCGGACGTGCCCAACCAATGGAGTAACCATAGACCGGATGGTAGCAGGGCTTGGCCTCCTTACCATAGATCACGCCATAACGGTCTTTGATCTTGAGAATACCGTCCGCTCGCACCTTGAGAACCTTTCCGTTGTCATCTCGGATAGTGGGATGGTCAACGAAGATGTCATCCCCCAGGGAGGGAGGAAAGTAGAAGAACGATCCGTTATACTGCGGCGCGAACCATTCGGGGGCCGGGTTGTAGACCAGAAAGGTGGGGGCCGACTCTCGGAGACGGCGCTTGACCTCAGCCGGCTCAAGGGACGGCAACTGAATACTACTCATTGACTTTAGTCTCCTTGGGGCCATCATGGCCCAACAGAACGAAAGGAGATGGCTCGAAAATGGGCGGCAGCAATCTCCCCTCCTCAACACACTTCTTCATGTCGTTCCAGTCTTGCTTCAACGCGTACTCGGCCTCGGCGACCACCTTTTCGAGTTCTTTCTGGTCGGCCTCCTCAGCCTCCTTCAGAAAACGAAGGGCATCCTGCACGCTGTTTCTCGAGTGGCACCACTCGTTGTAGCGAACGTAATCAATCACCTTCTCATCGAAGGGTTTGGGCATGTCGGGAATTCCAAGGCGCGCTCCCCGAGAGCCCTTCGGCCACCTCACCGTCCAACTCTCCAACTCGAAGATTCGAGAGGGGTCAAAAGGGAAGTTCGCCGGGATAGCCCCAAGCTTGACCGGACGTTTAGTCAGACCACTCTTTTCCGCGTAGGAGGGGACGTAGCGGCAAATGACGTAATGTCCCAGCTTCTCCTCCGTCTTGGCCGGCGTTTCCATCACCTTCCAGCTCCACAGGACCACGAAGTTTGGATCATACCTTCGGCACTCTTCAATGATGAAGGGGGAAGGTTCATCGCCAGCCGGGAAGACGGCCGTGAAGACCGTCTCCTTGCAGCGCCAGACAGCATCCTTCGAGAGTTCAATAACGGAGGGCTTCCCCCTCAAAGAGGGATAAATCGTCACGCCGTCGCTGAAGAAGCCCGTCACTTTTTGAGGATCCCCAAGACCTGCTCAGCATCAACGACCTCTCCCCTCTCTTCGGCCTCGACGATGGAGAGCAGGCGCCCCACCGTCTCAAGCTGGCCGATAGTCACGTTAAGGTGAGAAAGGAGGCGCTCCCTGTCACCAAGAAGCGCCTTCTGGTAGTTAACTAGAACGTCTTTTGTGAGTCCCATCCTTCTCCCCCAGTCCCTTAGTTTGCGTAAAGGGGGATCTTCAGAAGCGTCGATCCCACCCGCACACGAATGAAGCCCGTGTTCGCGGGAAGCGCCGGCTCAGAGCCAGTCGTCGAACTGACCTGCGCATCGTCGGGGAGAGCCGCGAAACCAGTCCACGCCACCCCGCCCCCAGCCGCCTCCACGTGAAGGACGAAAAGACCGTTCGTGAAGGTCTTGGTGGTGAGCTGCTGGAAGACACGAAAGGCCGCCGACGTCCCAGTGATGGTGCGCGTCCCGCCGTTCCCGTCAGTGAGGTTTACTTCAACGCCACGCAGCGCACCAGAGAGGTTCCCACCCGCACCGCTCGACCCCTGAAGAATGGGATCGAACTTGGCCGCGATAAGGCTGTCGCCAGCGGTGCCATCAGCAAAGCGGGGAGAGAACTCAGCCGCAGTAACGCTCGCAGTAGCAGCAGCCCCGCCAGCACCCCCCGGCTTGCACTGAAGACCAATCAGGTTTCCAGACGTATCGGAGGTGTTACGCGAGTTAAGTCGAATCGGCTTAGTCCCGCGGGCGGTCTGAAGATCGAGGTTGAACTGTGCATTCGGATTGTCCTTGATCCCCGGCCCCAGGGCGCCCTGAGAGAAGTCGATGTTACGAGAAACAATTGCCATTTGAAACTCCTTAAGAGGACGGTTCTCAGGCCGGCCTCTAGTGTGGAAGTGGGGAGGACGTCGCCGCCCTCCCCGTTTATTCCTAGATGTTTTTTAGCCCCCTGCTGGATGTTTTTTTTTAGCTGTCGCCCGCGAGTTCGGAATCGGCGACGTTGGTGACTCTCGTGTTCAATCTCGGCTGACGATGCGAGATGTTGCCATCCCAGCTCATCGCAGCGATCTTGCTGAACGAGTAGGTCGTGGTCGAAGGGGCCTGAAGCAGAATCGGGGATCCACTCCCGGAAGCATCAGTTCCGTCGCCCACCCACGAGGCCTTCTTGGTGACGTGCCGACGGAAGAACGGCTTCGACACAACCACAAACTCCCGAGCGGGGTAGTCCTTGTCCACCTTGAAGGGGATGGCTTGGCCACCGTACTGGAACTTGATGGAATCCTGCTTGTACCCCATGTTGTAGTCAGGCACGCCCGCACCGCTCACATTGAAGCGCCGGTCGGGAATGGTGACCTTCAGATACTCAGAGACGATTCCGAGGTTGCACCAGATCTCCGTGCCAACCACGTCCGCCTCGACCTCGATAGCGTGGACGGCCTTCCGCACCAGCGACTCAGAGAAGCTCTGAGGCGAGGAGGCGGAGGCAGTAAACACGTTAGCGTTCAAGGAGGGGTTGGTCGAACGAGAGAGACCATAGATGGTAGTCTGGAGGGTGCCGTCGTCAGCGATTCCACGGAGGCCGTTAGTGGCCACACCGTAGGACGAAACCGAAGACGTCAGAGCCTTGTAGACGCCCCAACCGGCAGTCAGAGAGCGCGCGTTTCCGATAGTCACAACCCGGGTGAAGTAGTTCACATTCAAGATGGTCTCGGTCGCGCCTTGCTTCGTACCACCAGTGTCCAGGTCGAAGAAGTCGATGGTCATACCACGTCGAAGCTGGAACGCAGCCTCAGGAAGGTCCGTAGTGAAGGTCGTCGAGGCGACAGTGGTGGTCGCGACCCGAGCCATACGGCCCGTGCCATGCCCCGCCACAGTCAGACGGTTCACCGCGGAGAGCAGGTTCCGCATCGTCATCGTGACGTGCTGGTTGAGGATGGACTCATTCAGAGTGCCTTCCTGCACGCCCCGATAAAGAGCCTGCTCGGTCAGACCGAAAGCAGACGCCACAGTAATGGGCGTGATCTCAGCCTGAAGAACGGTAGGAGTGTTAAGGTCAGGGAAGACGGAACCCTCAGCAGCCGCAGCCGCGTTGTGGGCATCCGACACCCAGATGCCGAACCGGCGGCCAGTGCCGACGGCCGGCTCGTTCGAAGCATCCTCAAGGGAATCGAGGAACTTCGTCAGTGATCTCTCGAACGGAGCGAACTTACCCCGGGTGTAGACCCGAATCAGATAGTTCGAAAAGTTGGAGGTTGTAGTAGCCATTGGTAAAACTACCTCTTAGGAAAATAGCCCCATCTGTTTCGCTACCAGGGCCGCCTCCTTGGCGAGCTCCTGTTCGTAGTCGTAGAGGGACTTGTGTTGCTCGGGGGTGGATGATTGAGTCACAGGAGCGGCGGGGGGCGCTGTAGAAGTGGCCGTGGCCGTTCGGGACTGGGCCGCCTTCGCGTACTCCGCAGACTTTCCCCGATGATACCGATCGTATCGGTCCATCAGGACCTTTGCCGCAGAAGACACAAACCCGTAGACGTCCTCGATAGGATCAGAGGTATCGAGAGCCACGGCCGCCAGGGCGCGTGCCCTAACGTCAGCCTTGAAGTCATCGACTTCAGACTGAGGGATCTTGAAATCCTTGATCGCCTTGTCGATTGCGTTCGGGAATGCTACCGCGAACTCAGCGCGGTATTCTGAAACAAGTGACTCATGGGCTGCCCTTTCTTCCCTCTCTCCAAGGACCGCATTCAGCTCACGATGAACGGCATCCTTGGTAAGGTTGGCACGCTGGGTCGCCAGAACGTCAAGACGTTCCTGACGGCCCTCCAGGTTCGACTTCTTCAAATCAAGCTGAAGAAGCTTCGTCTCCATGCGATCAATATGGGAGTTGTATCGGTCGACCTCTAGAGGGTCGGCCTTCACCTGGGGAATCTCTAAAGCAAACTTTGCCTGGTTGAGCGAACGCTCAACTTCGGATCGTTCCTTAGAGACGCCCTCAATAAGCCCCTTATTGGAGACGAACTCCTGGACGTAGCCAGAAAAGACAGGGTCGCTATCAAGGATCTGGTTGACGTGGCCCTGGACGGTTCTCTCGTCGGCAAGGGGAGGGGACGTTTGCTCCGTCCGCCTCTCCACCGCTCCCGAGAGTGGCTGCCCGGTCTTGGGATCGAACCCAAGCTCTCGCAGCTTTGTGGCCATCTGGGCCGCACGGGTGTTGGTCTCAAGAGCTGCCTTGGCGGCGGCAACCCTGTCGCCCCCATACATGCTCTCATATCGCTTGACAGACTCATCCTCCACAGAGGGAGGCGATGTTACCGATGGCGACTCTTCCCCTTTAGCCGCAACCGTTTGATCCGGCTGCGCTTCAGGAGGGGTCTCCGGCTGAGATTGGGTCTCAGGGGGCGGCTCGGCAGCCGTCCCTTCGGAGGCGGGGGCCCCCGATCTTAGGAGTTCTCCTAGCTCTCTCTCCGCCGATGCCTCGACCTGGGCCATGTCGGGGGTGAGAACAGCGTCGTTTCCTGCAAGTCCAACTGTTCCAGTCATTTACAGTTATTCTCCTTCTTGTCCTCCGAGAGAACTCTTTTCACGTCCCCGATTATAACAAAAAGGGGCGGAAATGTCAAGGTCTTGGGTGTATATACCCAGGGAGGAGGGAAATTCCTACTCCTTCTCCTTAAGTTCTTCCTTCTGGGCCTTCTTCTTAGCCTCCTTTTTCTTCTCCTCTTCCTCCTTTTTCCGCCTCTCTTCCTCCTCCCGCTTCCGACGTTCCTCGGCCAGCCGCTTTGCTAGGTCGCCCAAGCCTCCCGGACTAATCTCAGACGGCTTGTATTTACCCTCTTCCTGCTTAGTGTAGTCAGAGGGGACCATGCGGCCCGTCTTGGGATCCCTTACATATCCTTTCGTATCAGCCATTTAAGCTCCTACTGTCCCGTCTGTGCGGGATTTTCCGGGGTGGGTTGAAGTCCGCCCTCTGCTTCCGGCGCCCCGGGGGCCGCCAGCACAGGCTGTTGCATCGCTTGAAGTTGCTTAAGCTGCCCCTGGAGGCGATGGTCTTCCAGGTGAGCCCTCCATCTAAGGATCTTATCTAGGGCCTCCGCGTCTTGGGGAGGCTCAAAAAGGAGAGGCACCCCCTCAAGGGGAACCCCCGTCATGGGGTCAATTGGCGGGGTGGAAGCCTGCTGAAGGACGGCTGTCCACGCCTGGTAGATTTTCTCTTGGAGGCACACGGGAGCCGGGGTCATCATTGCCTGCTGAAGGACGAGATCCCAATTTGCCCCGAGGACCTTCAGAGCGCCGTCCCAGTTGCCGGCCTCCTCAAGGGAGCGGCAATATTCACCCATCGAATCAATCCCGTGCTGCCTCGCGTGGGCAGCGTGGTCATCTAAGGAGGGGTCTACAACAGGTATCTTCCCTGACTCCTTGAACTCAATGTACTCCCTCTGCGCCGCGTCCTTCTGGATGTCTTGCTCCTCGAAGAGGCTCTCGGGGGCATCAAGGATCCGGGCAACCTCACGAGCCACATTTGGGTCTTGCGGATTAAGGAATCCCCTCTCTGACAGGGAGAGGACAAGTTCCTGCGAGCGGGCCTTCTCATCGAAATCGGCCTCACTCTCGACAGTGATGTTAACCTCTCCCTTGATGTCCTCTCCAAGGAGGAAGCTCCACCGTTCCTCTCCCGCCTCGTTCTCATAGGAGACCTCTCGAGGCTCTATGTAGAAGGCGGTCATCAATTCGAGACCGTGCTTCCAGAGACGCTTGAGGCACTCCTCGATTCGCTTGATCCGGGGTTCCCGCTTCTCCCCCGCGTAGGTCTTCAGATATTGGATGGCAAGGGCGGCCTCCACATTCGGGGGCACCTGCCCCTTTTCCACCTCCACGTTCCCCGCATACTTCTCAAGAGAGGAGACCGTGTCTTGGAGTTCTCTCCAGACCCCATCCGCGATGGTGGAGTTGTTGATGATTTGGGGAACCATGTTGGGCGCGTCTGGATGAACGTCAATGAAGGCAAACCTTCCCGGGACGCCATCTCTTGTGGCGATCTCCAGGTTGTGTTCCTTCAAGGCGATGTAGAGCGGAACAGCCAGCCGTTGACGGACGCTTTGAGCCTGAGAGCGAATCTCATTCGCATTGTCTTGGGGATCGAAGAGAAGCTCCCAGAGAGACAGCCCTTGCAGATAACGGGCCCCATCTCGGACCTCCCAAGGCACATAGTCCATCAAAATCCTCGGAACCTTCTTCAGGGGGTCGGTCGGGGAGGGAATGAGAAAGGGCGCGTCGAGGAGGATCTGATCCCCCGCGATGATGATAGAGCGGCCCTCGTTGAGCCGGAAGGTGACATTGCCCTCCGAATCCTGAACCCTCTCCATCCAAGGCTTCTTGTGCCATTCCATGACTCGAACGGCCTCCTTCAAGACCTTCGAATCGAGGACACTCCCATACATGTCGGGGGCGCCGAAGAGCGGGTGGTATTTCGCAATCACATCGGGGCGGTCCGGCTCCACCTTGTCCGCCTTCTCGGGATAGTGAAGGGCCACCCAATCAAGGGTCTCAACATGGACCTCCCGCCACTCGTTCACATCCCCTGGAGCCATCATGAAACCAAGGTTCTTCGGAAAGACGTCGTAGGGCGACCTCACTGAGAGAAGCCAATCTCCAAGGGGCTGAGCTGTCCCCAAGGAGCGTCCCAGGAAATCGTGGCCCGTGGCGGCCTCCCCCAGGGTGGGAGAGAAGGGCTGAAGGGGCGGATGCCCTGGACAGGTCGGGCAATTCGTGACATTGTAGGAAAGATCGGGCTGGATCGGGGCAAGCTCACTTCCAAGGAAGGAGGCCTTCTCTCGATAGTTGGGTCCAACCCTCGGGGAGGAGAGGAGAAAGGGGCATTCCGGGTCGGGGCACTTCATGGCCGACGTTAGGGGCGTCTGGGCTGTCTTGTCCCACCGCTGTTCCCACTCGCTTCGAAGCCAGACCCCGCCGTAGACGGGGATGTGGTAGTACATCACATACGCCTGGCGGTCCCACTCTATCTCCTTAAGACGGTGCCGAAGGACATCGGTGGCCTTCCTTGCGGCCTCCCTCACCTTGTAAGAGGGGTTCTCGCTCTTGGGCCGTACAACCGGACGATAGTTAGGCCTTCCCAGGCGGGCGCTCTCGTTCGTCCTCGACCCGTGGCCCTCGTTGAAAACCGGAGTAGGGATGTAGTTCGGATCGTTCGGCTCGTAATAGATCGAGGCCCACTGGGAGAGCGACGTCCCCCCGTCAAACGCCGAGGGCCCCGCCTGAAGCCACTGTGCTCCCTGGTCATAGAGCTCGGACCTCCGATAGGTGGAGCGCCACTTCGTGTAGAGGGGGTGGTTGTAGTAGAGGCCATCCTCAAAACTCCTCTTCGCCTCCTCTATTCCCAGCTTCCCGATAGGGGGTAGCTGCTTTTGCTTCATTTAGGACTCCTTCTGGAGTTTGCGGGTCATAGCCTCTTCTACTTCTCTTGCAGAGACCCTAGGGCGGTAGGTCGTCTTCCTCGGGTCAACCCAAGAGGAAGGAGCCTCCTCCCTCTTCTCTTCGGACTTCTCCGCCGGATAGAGTTCTCTGTAGGCCCCCCGCGAGGAAAGCGCAATCACTTGCCTCGTGAGCTCCGTCACTCGCAAGCGCTCTGCCTCAAGCTGTTGTCGGAGAAGGGCGATGATGGGGTCCCTTTGGTCGGCCTTAAATCTGAACACGGCTCTCCCTCCTAATATCCACCCAAAGCCCCCTTCTGTCCTTCCTTCTTCGCCTTCTTCTTCCTCGCGAAGTCCTCTAGTTGACCCTCATTCATTCCTGTCTGGGTCTTCTTCCCCTCACGCAGGCGTCCCAGCTCAGCCCCCATAAAGCGCCTCTGTTTCTCACTTACTGCTGGCATCTACTCGTCCTTTCTAATTCTCTTCACCCGAAGGCGCTTCCTTCCCGCGGCCTTAGCAGCCTCGTGCGACTTCATGAAGACGTCGATCTTCTTCCCCTTGATGGCGCTCCCAGTGTCCATTACCCTTCTCCTGCCCAGGCCCTCGATCTCGACCTCCGCCCCCCTCGGCAGGACCGACCAGTCAGCCGCAATGGTGACGCCCTCTTCTGGAGGCCTCCCGCTCGCGGTGAGTCCGTGGCCCCCCTTCTCCGGAGAAGAGTGGCCGCAACAGGTCGGACAAGGACAGTAGAAGGTGGTCTCGAATTCGTCTTCTTCGCCTTCAAGGAGGCTAGGAGGCGGCTTAACCAAGCCAAAAAGAGCTTCCCTTTGCGCACGGATGAGTTCATCTCGGTAATCCTCTGGGCTCATCTTTTCCTCACGTAAGGGTTTGCGAGGATAGTCTTTTCTTCCCCCCGTTGCCGGCGGATGTCCTTCCACAGACGTTCATAGAAGAGCTCCTCGGTAGAGTGGGGCTTTGCCTCCTCCTCTTCCACCTCTCTCCTATAACGGTTCACCGTCACGAGGGCGCCCGCAGCAGCGTTGCAAAGATCGTCGTGGGCCCCCTTCGGGTGGTCGATAATCTCCCTACCACTCGCCAGGCTCCGTCGATCCAGCAAGAGGAACTGATTCCTCAGTTTAGCATCGTTGGGGAGGACACATCTGTTTGAGTTAATCAGGGGTAGGAGGTTCGCGTAGAGCTCGGTCCTTCGCTGTTTGCAGATGGAATAGGTGACTCCATTCTCTCTAAACATGTCCTGGTAGACGCGACCCCCAAAGTTGTCCCCCGTCACCCGCCGAAGACCATACTCCTTGAGGAGATCCGTCACCTCTTTAACAGCTTCGGTCGTTGAGAAGGGGGCCTCCTTCTCCCAGAGCAGATCTAGGACCGACCCCAACTTCGGATCCCAGTGAGCGATCCCCAAGGTGAAGGAATCGGAGTTCCCTCCCGAGGGATCCACGAAGGCCGTGTACTTGATTCCCTTCGTCGGCTCGATCTCGAAGTGCTCGCCCGTCACACTCTCCAACATCTCCCGTGTAACGAAGGCCGCAACGTCGGTCCGGAACTCCGCCCCATATTCGGCAGCCGCCGCAATGGGGTCATCAAGGAAGGCCTTCTCCACCTCCGCCCGCACTTCAGGTGTGTCGTGCATCATCAAGGTGGGGGCCTTCCATACGAGTCTCTCTCCGTCCTTCCCGAAGTCTTGCTCAAAGCGCTCCCAAAGAACGCCCCTCCGCGCGTAGGGAGAGGATAAGCCCATGATCATTCCATCTCCTCCATAGGAGAGCATGGCCGGTCGGACGCTCTCTAAGATCGCCCGGTCCGGGTTCGCCGCATCGTCCGTATGCCAAAATGCGATCTCGTCCCCGATGAAGAGGGGAATCGCCTTGGAGCGGACTGCCGTGATTGAGCATGCCCTGATCGCAAAGTCGCATCTCGTCTTGAGGCGAACGATCTCGGCGGTGGGGGTGCCCTCTAGGAGGTGAGACAGCTCCGGAGAGGAGGAGAGGATCGCCACGATAAAGTCCTTGATCGTCTTCGCCTCAGTGGTGTTCTTCGCGATGATGGGGATTTGAGCCCTCTCTCCAGGGGCGAGGTGCGGTCGATGATCCTTGAAGGCCGCTACGTAAACGCCAATCACGGAGGCGATGGCGCTTTTTCGAGCGCGCCTCCCACAGATCATCCACACCTCACGAGCCTTCGCCTGTGGGGAGGCCTTACGGCCCGTCGCGGTTTGGAAAATCTCCATCTCCTTTGGGGAGAGGGGAAGGCCGAAGGATGCGCCGAGAAAGGCTCTCCATCCACTCCAGTCCGCCCCGCCCTTCAGCCAAGGGAGGTGGTCGAAGAACTTGAGGGGGGTCATCTTCCCGCTCTGAAGGATCGCCTGGTGGCGCTCCTCGGGGGTGGAGCGCAGGAGGGCCTCTCGAAGGTCCTCTTTGGAGAAGGTCACCCCTGCTCCTCGGGGGAATCTAAGAGATGAAGGGAGGCCTCAAGAAGGAGATCCTCCCCCTCCTCCCTGTCCATCCCAGTCATCTTCGCCAGGATTTCCTCCACCTTGGTAGTGGGGGCCTTGGGAATCTCTTTGAAGAGTCCAAGGATCTTTGCCAGGTTCTCCTGCGAGCCTATCTCGTCGTGCTCGGTTCGAACTTCCACTGCCTCTAGGAGGCCCGTCTCAGGATTCTTTCTTAGGACTTCCGTCCGTCTGGTAGGTTTCTCTCCGGTCGCTTGACGGGAGAGGAGGTCGAGCAGGCGCTCCTTCGAGAGAACCTCCTCCACCACCACTTCCATCTTGGTCGGATTAATCAGGCCTCGATAGACGGCCTTCTGGTAAAGGCGATCGGAGATGTATTCCTTGTATTTAGTAGAATAACGCTTCAGCGCGAGGGGAGAGCCGTATTCGTCTCCGGTCAACTCCAGGGCTTTGATCCTGTCGCCCTCCGCCTTTCCGTGGAAGGCCTCGACGAAACGGAGGAGACGGGCCTCCTGGTAGTCCATGAGACGGCCGGCTTTGTCGGGAGGGACGTTACGGAGGATACGCTCAGGCCGTGCAGGCTTAGTGTCCGTCAGGGGCCTCCTCCTCTTCGTCTTCCCACCCCTCCTCCTCCGCAACGAACGCCTCGATCACGGCCTCCACTACCCCCCGGGGGTCTTCGTAGTTGAGGGCGTAGTGCTCCCAAACGCGCTCGGGAATGTGAATCGTAAGAATCAATTGTCTGTCCTCCTCGGGTCCGCGGGAGTAAAGGTGACCTCCACTCCTAGCTCCTTTGCTACAAAAAGAAAGAGATTAATGAGACCGCTGATTGCGTTGTTGGTGAGGACGGCGTGGGCCTCTAAGGCCTTGAGGCGATCTTCGACGGGTGCTGGATCCATTTCCTTCTCCACTAAAAAGGCTAAAGGGGAAGAGCCCGCCGGGAGGGACCCGACTTGAGGTCGGGGAGAAGGAGGGCAGCGGGCCCATCCCCTAAAGCGACCGACATTATAGCATAGAGAGGGGGGGCGGGTCAAGGAGGAACCCCTTTTCAAGCTTTTCAAGACCCCCCAAAAAGGCCTGAAATCGGGGCCCCACTGATTCTAAAGGACTTACGAGGACGAAAAGTCATTTTTCAGCGCCCCTTAAAGAGAGTAGTGTTGAAATCGTTGGAACGGCCAGAAGAGACGAAAGAGTAGATTTCAGGCACTTCAATTTCACCGTGCCCTATCAGGGGGCACGGGTTGAAGAATCGATGGAATGAAAAGGGGGGCGGCGGGCCGCCCCCTAAGTCCTTTAGAATCAGTCGACCTCCCCGCCTTTTTCACTTTTCAGGGCGTTTCGCCCTTCTGTGGGGGGCGTTGAAAAGCTTCCCCGTCGGCGCTCCCGCCACCTCTTCACGGCGGCCTTCCGCTTCTCCTTGTTCTTTAGGTAGTAGGCCCTCTCGTAGAGAAGGCGCCGGACATAGGGAAGGGGCATTGAAAACCTCCTGGGCGCCTATGATACCACGAAGGGGGGAGGGGGTCAAGGACGAGGGAGGCCTATTTAAGGACGATAATTCTCTCAGATGGCTTGATAGACCATCTAGGAGAAGGATAATACACATGGGAGGGCGGATTTCTGTTATCGTACCTTTCCCCAAAGTGCGGCCAAATTAAAAGGGTGGGTCCCCCCTCTCGTGGGGGGTGGAGGGGGCCATCGGGGGGGACGGCCTAAGGCCAATGGAATCAATGACTTAGGGGAGGGGTTCCCCCGGGGGCTGCCCTCCCCTGAGCCGGCGCCATAAGCCCTTGCCCTTCAACGACTTGGAGAGGGGCCTAAGTCCTTGGCGCTCAACAACTTAAGTAGGCTTGACAACCGGGCCCCCCGGTCCGACCTTCTCCTTGTCGGTCCAGAGTGACTCGGGGCCGACCCAGACGAGGGCACGGACCCTGAAGGGTCCGGAGCGGTCTTCGGGACCCGCCCGCGTCAAGGCATCGCTCCCTCACTTCCCGGGGCCGGAGGCCCCAATCCCGCCCAGTGCGGGGTGTCTTTGAGCCGTAGGACCGTTCCGGGGCCGCGATTGCGACTTAAGGGCGCAACGCTGGCGGTTCCCCGCGCGCCTTCTCAGTGAGCAAGGCGTTAGCTTAAGGTCCGTCCTCCCCCCGGCCGGTTCCGTCCCCTCTTTCCACTTTTCCCGTCCCACTCCCACGATGTTGACCCCGGGAGCCTACCGCCATCTCGGCGGCCTAGGCCAACCCGGGTATATACACCCGTTGCTAGCTGGGGCGGACAAAAAAGGCAACCCAAGCCATGAACAACACGCACACCGCGACCGCGATCGCAGCCCACAACGACGGGGTGCTCGCCTGGCTCCGCACCCTGGCCGGGCTCGTGACTGAGGAGGGCAGCATCCCTCGGTTCCCGGCGCTCCGATCCGCCTTCGACCGTCTCTCGGCCGCGGGCTTCAACGCCATCGTCCAGACGGGGTTCCTTCCCTCCGGCAGCAACGCGGGGGCGAAGGATGCGGAAGAGCAGGTCAATAAGCCCTTCGACGTTCTGCCGGCCCCGCAAGCCGGCGGCACCGTCTACGGCATGGCCAACCCCCGTCAGTCCGATCAGGACTCGGCCGTCGTCGTCGCCGCTCTAGCAGCGCTGGCCGTCACCACGGACGACTCCTCAACCCACGACTGGCGTGGCCAGTCGACGAAGGGCGGGGGGTTCCAGCTGAAGAACATCAAGGACGGCGAGACGGGCGAGCGTCGCGAGTCGCTCGCCAAGGTCAAGACCACGAACGGGACCTTCCTACGGCTCATCAAGGAGTTGAGCGTCACCGTCGACAAGCCGAAGGACAAGCCCGCCGTCTACACCCTGCCCGCCGTCATGAAGGACGCTATGAGGCGCTCCGGCGTCCCGGCCTTCCCGGCCGAGGCCGTCAAGCTCCCGATCCCGAAGAGCAACGCCAAGAAGGCCGCGACCCTGTGGGCGCGCATCCGGATTCAGGTCACCAAGGACCGCGTCAAGGAGACGGACATGGGCAGCAACGACCCCGAAGCCTTCCTCGTCGTGCTCCAGAGCCTCACCAAGCGAGTCAAGATCGGCTACGTCCGCTGCGCCCGGGAGTCCGTCGTGGACTCTCACTCGCCCGCGTTCGAGGCCGCCGGCTTCCGTCTCATCACCCCCGACGAGTACCGCGCCATCCTGGAGAAAGGCCCCGGCGAGTTCGAGACCAAGAAGGCCGAGGCCGAGAAGACCGAGAAGGCCGCTTAACCGAACCTTCTAGGTTCAGTCGAGGGGCGAGCAATCGCCCCTCGCTATGAGCCCGGAACCCCTTCTTTGACCCCCAAACGTTTCTTTGAGACTTTGAACCGTACCGGCGCCGAAAGGCGCCGCCCGCCCCTTCGGCCTCCCCCGGCCCAAGGGGTTAAGTGCGTTTATGGAAGAGAATTTAAAGCCCCTTCGAGGGAGAGACTAGCATGAATAAGAAGATGAATTCCCGTGATCGCCGTCACGAAATCAGGAAGCGTCAAAAGATGAAGCATCAGTATGCCTTTATCCGAACCGGGGCCGGGATCAATCCCCTTGCGTTCATCGAGGCGAACGCGGGCTTGATCTGTGTCAGGGCGGACGGCATTCGTCTCTACTCGTAGTTTTGGAGGACAACCCGTGCCACGCATCAACCTAGTCGGGCCGCGCGCGCTCAAAGTCAGCTACCACTCTCATGGTGTCACCATCTGGGAAAAGGAACTAAACCCGGTCCGGGATATGTTGTGGCGCACCCGCCCGGCGCCCCTCCGGCCCATGCGCTAGAGCCTCTCCTTTGGAGCGGGAGCGAGCCGGCCATTTGAGGGGCGCGTAACGACTCTACAGAGTCTCCGGGCCGCGCCCTGAGGAGCACCCCTTTCGGATCGAGTGTCCCAAATGATCTGCCATCCCTAAGCTCGCTCCCGGCCCAAAGGAGACGTTTGGCCCTCGTTCGAGCCAGGTATTTACTGTAGGAGAAAAGTCTCATGAAAAAGGAAAAGAACGACACCAGCAAGAACAGCAGGAAGGAACCGAAGGAACCGATCACAGCCTACTTCGCATCCTGTACGTGCGGATGGTCCGTCTCGCGCCCGGACCCGCTCGACGCTATGTCCGCTGCGGGCGGGCATCGAATCTTGCACAAACGGTGCGCCGAGCTTCTTCGATCAAATCGCTGACTTAGTCGAAGCGGGGCTCGTGTAGCACGGCCCAGGGGAGGACTGGTGTGTGTGAGATAGTAACCGGCGAGGAATACGAGATCACCGAACCGAGGTTGGCGTACAAGGTAGTATGGCACAACGGTACGGGGGTGTATTACTCAGTCTCTTGGAATGGAAGGGTCCTCTGTGCCCAGCCGGAAACGCGAATCGACAAGATAGTGTCTCAGGCTCGGGTTACGTGTGGAGGATTGCATGTCTTCTGGCTCCGGGCCGCGGCTGAGAGGTATGCTTCAGACGTCTACCACAACCACTTCTTCTCTAGCTTCCCGATCATTTTGCCTGTCTTGGTATGGGGGAGCGCTATCCCCTTCGAGGGCGGTGCAGCCGTGGAATTCGCCACTCTCGCTCCGAGGAGCGCTACTTCCCCGACAACGCCATGAAGCGAGACTACTCCGCCGGTTTTAAACTGAGATAGATCCCATGCTCGACGACCGGGTCACCCTAAAAAGCGAAATCGCCCGCCTGAAAGAGCGCCTCGTCGCCCTAGAGAGGGCACTCCGGGGCGGCTTCAGGCGAATCAAAAGCGGCCGCGGCTTTTCTCTCGTCTATGATCCTCCACCCCGCAGGGACAGTCCCCGGACGGCCGAGCAGGAGGCAGAACGCTCCGAAACCTTCCAGGCGCTCAGACGCCTTGAGCGTGCCGAGGAGACCTCTCGACCTCCCCGACTCGTCCCTGCGATCGTCCAGGACAAGAACCGCTCCGCCCACAAAAGAAAGGCTCCCTCTCGAAAGCGCACCACCTTCGGCCTCCGCTCGTGTCCAGCCGACGATCTCCAACTGGCCTCCATCTGGCGCGCGGGCATGAATAAGGAATTCCTAATCCAATGTCTCCGTGAGGAAACCCCTGAGGACCTCCTAAAGGCAGAGAATAGCGTCCTTCGCCCGCTCGCGCCTTCGGTCAGAAAGAAGTGGGGCGCGGCGCGCCGCAAACCCTTCGACAAGGTCAAGGTCTCCGCCCTCCGAAAGCATCACGAGTCCTGACGGGGCGACGGCTCCCGCCAAATAGGAAGGACAGCTCCCAGTGACGATCGAAAAACGCTTCGCCGAAACTCGTCCCAAGTTCCACGCCAAGAAATGTCCCTTCGACACTTATCTCTCTTGGCTCCTCTTCAAGGCCGCCCTTCTCGACGCGAACCGCCGCCTAAAGAAGGAATTTAACTGACGGGGCCACGACCTAGGAGCGCAAAGGAAGGACTATGACACAAAAGGAAGAGAAGGTCTCCTTCGAGGAGGCTTACGAGCACCTCCTTCAGAGAATCAAGAGGGGCGGCCCGTGGGGATGGGACGGTAAGAGGTGCGTGTACTTCAAGGGGTTCGGAGGAGGTTGTGGTATTGGGGCGCACATTCCGGACGACCTCTACTGTCCGGAGATGGAGGGTCTTAACATTTGGGATGTTTTTTCGAGGTACCCTCACATCAAAGCTCACTTTCAGGACGGGGTTCCCTGGATGGCACTCCAGACTATCCACGACCTTCTGGCCCCCAATTATGCGAAGTCGGCCTCAGGGAAAAGCCAGATGATAGGCCGCGCCTTCAAGGCGGTCGGCAACTTCCTCAAGGAGAGAAAATCATGAGATGGGGCTTCTACTCCCTCTGCTCCTCGCAGAGCTTCCTGAATTGCACCTTTGGAGAAAGCGGATGGTGCCAGAACGTGGCTCACGCCAAAAGCTCTCCCCTTCTGGCCGCCTTCGATTTAGCGAGCGAGGAAGAGCCAAAGAAGGCAAAGGCGGAAAACCTGAAGGAGAGGTAAAATGCCTTTCATGCCGCTGAGGAAGAAGGCTTCCCACGAAGCCCAGGGGCTCGGATGCACCCAATGCGGGCGTTTGGACTTGGTCCTTCACCACTACACCTCGAAGGGCGGGATACGGCAAAGCGGGGTAATCAACCATCCCGGGGAGTTTCGGAAGAAGGACCTTTCCAAGGACCAGGATTTCTCGCCCGAGGCCTTCTGCTCTTTCGGCTGCTTCGACCTTCACGAGGCAAGGAGGATCCCCGAGCCTCGGTGGAAAGTCAAGAGGCCCTTTTAGGAGGACGAGATGTGCTTAAGTAGCCTGGACGAAAACTTCTCCCCGGAGCCCGAGGCTGAGGGGATAGGGTGGAAGATCTTCGATAAGGAAGATAATGGCTCGTTGTTGTTTCCTATTAAACGCCACGAAGGTAGTTGGTCGGCCCGTGCCAACAGGTGGCTCACCTCCCCTTCGGGGCAGATCAACGGGTGGAACTACACGGACCGACCCTTTCGCTACCCCAAGGGATTCCATCTGTATCCTACGCGCAAGGTGGCCGCTGAAATCCGCTTCTGCGAAGGCCTTAACTTTACAGTGAGACGCATCAAATGGCGGGGCCTCCTCGCCAGTGGGGAGCAAGACGGCTTCCCCGTCATCGTCGTCCGTCAAATACGCATCCTTCCTAAGAAGCGGCGTTGAGGCCCCTCAGCGGGAAGAAAAGAAACAACTACCGTCGCCTCCCGGCTCCCGTCCTCCGAAGTGCACGCACTACCTGTGCGGTCCACCGCCTCTACACTGGTGATGGGACGCCAAAGTCGCCGTGCAGGCGGTGTCACGACCTCTGGGAAGCTACGAAAGCCATTGATCGTTGGCTTGGTCTGGTGGAGGGCCAATGATTTCTCGAACCTACCCTTTCAAGGGCTTTCTCCTCGGGCTGGCGGCCTGGATTTTCTGGTTACTCTTCTTCTAAGGTGCTGAATGACCCCCAAAGTAGCTGAGGTCGCCCGTTGGATCGTCTTCTATGCGGGCTTGATGGGCCTCCCCGCCCCTCCTGTCATCGAAGGAAGGGTGCCCGGGTTTTACGCACAAACGGTCTTCGACGGTCTAGGCCCGACGATCGTTCTCGATCCAAAGATGCTGGGCGGCGCCTCAGCGGAGGGGATAGCCGTCCACGAGATGTGCCACGTACGTCTTTCGCATTGGAACCCGGTGGTTCAGGCCTCCCTTGGAGTGACGGAAGAGAACGCTCAAGAAAGGTTTCACAGGAAGGATTTCAAGGAGTGCGTTAGGGTTTACGCCAAAAAGGCCCGTCTCCGTATGCGCCGCTCGACTAGGGAGCCAGAAGAAGCCCAGTTTCACATCCTACCGCAAAGCGCTAGAACCATAAAGGAGCCTAACCCCATGAACGAGAATGAAGCCCGTTTGGTCGAAGCCCTCCGTAGCGGTCGATACAGGCAAGGTTGCAAGGCTCTACGCCCCGAGGATAACACCTATTGCTGCTTGGGCGTCGCGTGTGACGTACTCACGCCCGAAAACTGGAATCTGAAGAATGACTTCTGGTTATCGGATGGTGCGGATTCGATGTTGCCCTGGAATGTCCAGCGAGCTCTCGGCTGGGCTACGGACCACGGACGCCTCGATTTTGTCGGGCGAGACGGCACGGAACTATCCTTGTTGGACCTCAACGACGACGGATTCACCTTCGATGAAATTGCTGACGTGATCGAGGCGGGCCTCGTGAAGCACTACGAGGAGACCTCTTAAGCTCAGGGCCAGGAGCCCGAGTGGGTGGGCGCTCACCCAATGATTAAACCTCTCCAAGCGACCTGGAAGGATGCTGTCGGCGGCTGTCCACTAGGCTTGGGGGTGCGCGCGCACCGTAGTGAGACCGCCCTTAAAGGAGAAGCAAAATGAGAAAGATGTTCCTGGCCCTCCTCCTCGGAGCGGCTTTCGGTTGTAGTGGAGGAGGGAACCTTCCCTCCTCCCCCTCGGACGACTCCGTGACGTCTTCTTCCACCTCTTCCGTCGCTCAGGTGGCGGGAAGTGGGGCGGGCGGCGCGGAGGGTTCGATCTCCCTCTCCCCTCCCACCTTCGTCTTCACCATCGAGGGGGCGCAGAGATCCGACTTCATTCTGGAGCTCTGGAACAAGTTCGAGAGCGGCACCTCTCGAACGGGCGAGCCCCTCTATCGACAGAAGGGAGTGGGGAATGGAATCCACCAGGTCGACGCCTCGAAGTGGGCTTGTCTGGACATCCAAGCCGATATCGTCTCCCCGAATGGGGGCCTCCTGAGGGGAAAGCAGTTCGCAGCGTGGGGTTCTTGCCCGCCCCGTCCTCCCCGACCCAGACCGACCCCGACTCCCGACCCCAAGTGCTCTGACTTCGACGCCCCCGTTCCCGCCTTCAGTTTCAACATCTCCGAGGCCGGAACGGTCACTTACGTCTCGGCGGAGGTCTCCCCTCAGGGTGGTTACTTTCTTCCCGAGCCTCCCAAGACGACTTATTCCCGCCTCACGGAGATCGGGCTCTACGAGTTCACCTACGTGATCCCCTACGGTCCGCAGGAATTGGAATGCACGGCCTCGGCCGAAGCCTCCTTCGAGGTGACCGCCGCCCTCTGCGAAGACCGCTTCGACGGGAGCCCGACGAGTGGATCGGCCCTGAAGCAGCTTCAAGAGCATCCCGGAACGCCGGAAGTGCGGGAGTACACGAGCTATTGGAAGATGAACCAGGGCAACGACAACGCTAGGAGGAACGCCTGCGAGAACCGCGGTGGTGAGTGGTTGGACGACTTCAACATCCCGAACGACGGCACAGGCTCCACTCGCCCCGATGTGTGTCGATTCGTTTCCGCCAATCCGCCTGGGGCCCCCGGCAACGACATGACTCTTTACAATCCGCCGGGTGTGACATCGAGGGTGGTCCAGGCCGGAACGCCCACTACCTTCAGCGTCACCGTCACAGGAAGCTACTCCATCGGAGAGGGTGACGGTGGGACCTACTTGATCGAGATCGTCTACAACCCTTCGAATTTCGTGAAAAAGTCCACCACGGTGGTTGTCCCCTGCGGGGAGTCCCTCACAGGACAGCTCGTCTGGGGTCGGGGCGACCAATTCAACAATTCCCCCAACTACTCCCCGAACGACGGCCACGTCACGGGAAGCTACTCCCTTCGGATCACAAAACAGTAGGAACCACTTCCTATCCCAGGCCGAAACGCACGCGCCGTCGGCGTGCGTCGCAGCGTTAGGCGCTGCCTGATGATGGCTAGTGAGAGGAGCATGAAGTGCCACCGCTTAACCGCTTAGATCCCTGGGGGGAACTTGTTGACAAGGATCAAGCAGACGCCCGCTGGTTGAGGGTGGGAGGGTGGCTCTCTTCCCTTCTCGGAGCTAACCTGAAGACCTGCAATCCCGGTTTTGTCTTCAGGGATCCTTCTTCTTCCCACTGTTGGTTCGTATCTGGTGGTGTGGGTGCCGCCCTTTTCGACGCCATAGTCGGCCATGAGTCCATCGACGAGGTCGAGGCCGAGGAGTAAATGGAAGATAGGGGGAAGTGCGCCTGCGGCGAGGATGCCGTCTTCGTGGTCTTCATAACTGACTTTAATGGGGACGTCTTAGGAGAGAACTCTTTTTGCGAGGAGTGCATTGACATGAGGGAAGTTAAGAGAGCAGTCTTGGCACTGGGGATCCTCTTGGGGGCGAGAACATGACTTACTCTCATCTCCACGGTTTTTGTGGGGGCGTGTCGATAGGGCTATCGGCCTTAGAGAAGAAGACTTTATCTTGGGAGGCCTTGGAGCACTTTTGTTCGACTGAGTGCCCGACAAAGAGTCTCTATGTGGTTAGCGAGCTACTCAGCCTTAAGAGCTTGCAAAGCCCCCCCCCCCCAAAGGATGGAAGGTCATACCTGTCACGAAACGGTTGGGTCTAGTAGTCTTCATAAGAGCGAGGGAGGAGTAATGCGGAAGTGTAAAAACCACGTTGTGGGTCTTTCCCCCTCTTTCGGGTGGATCTACGGTTTCACCAGTGGTATATGTAATTGGGCGTTCAACGACATAAAGCTCACACGACGAAGGAGGGTCGTTGGAGCCGTTACCGAGTCTCGTCAGGTGGAGGCTCGACGGCGCCTTCGAAAGGCTGGGTATAAGTCCCTGAGTCTCATCAATGCGAACACGGGCAACCATTGCCTCTTCCACTACAAGATTCGAGGAGATGGGTGTGAGAAAGGAAAGTGAGAAGTGAGTAGTCTAGTCCTAGCCGTCGTTTCGGGGATCATCATGGTGTCGGGGGACGTTAATGGCTCTACGGCTGTCGGGCACGCCTGTCCGATCTCCAGCACCACCGCCCTGACCAACGCCCACGTCGCTTACAGCGACTCCAAACCCCGCACCCTGATCTACTCCGACGGGAATGGAGTAGAAGGCATCCTTCGCCCCGTCTTGGTGGATCAGGCGCGCGATCTTGCCCTTCTAGAGGTCGTCTCAGGATCAGACTTCCAGAAGTTTTTCCCCCTCGCCCCAGAGGCCCCTAAGAGGGGAGATAGGGTCTGGTTGGAGGGTTACGATTTCACCAAGGGGGGCACACCCCGCATCGTAGAGACGGAGATCGTCAATCCCTCCCCCATCCTCTTCACCTACAAGAAGGGGGGCGGCCCAGGGAGTTCGGGCTCGTGCGTTATCAACTCCCTCGGGGAGGTGGTGGCCATCAACAAGGGTGCCCTTCCCAAAGATGCAGATAACATGTGGGGTCGGGGCGTCCTCGTGGCGGGCGAAATGTGGTCAAAGATTATTCACAAGGAAGGAGGCCGCTGATGGAGCCATTGGCAGTTTACGGCACCCTCAAAAAGGGTTTTCGTCTACACCATCTTCTGATGGATTCCCCCTTCGAGGGGAACGCCACCCTCAAGGGATTCAACATGTACTCCGTGGGGTCTTACCCCGCCATCACGAGGGGGGAAGGAAGCGTGGAGGCGGAGGTCTACATGGTGGATCCACATCTCTTCCGTCAACTGGACGCGGTCGAGGGCGCGTATGAGAGGGAGAAACACCCCACTACCGACGGCAGGGAGGTTTGGATCTACGTGATGGACAGACACTTCGACGCCTATCACCTTGTCAAAGACGGTGTTTGGAGGCAGAGATAATTGGCGGGCTAGAGGAATGTATTGACATGGAGGAAATGACAAACCTGCTCGAAGAGCTAACCCCCAAGCCAGTGGTTATTCCTCGTAAGCGGAGATTCCTGCGATTGAGGGACTTGTCGGAGGGGGAGTCGGGATACGTACGACATACTGACTTACTCCTAACCAAAAAAGGCTACGGACACATACGCTATGATGCGGAGATACTATTCTACGGGCAGGTATCTCGCGAACTGCCGAGTGGACAACCCATCTTGTTGGTGAAGGTCGTAAGAGGGGGGGCTTCGGTGGTGGTCTATCGCTCGGAGAAGTCGCGGTGGCTCTTCGTCAGTCTGCCGTCTCAGATGAACCTGGATACCCTCCAGGGACTTTACGTCGTATCCGACGAGGAGCGGACGGACTCACCGCCAGACCTCGACCCCGAAGTCCCAAAAACGCCTTGAAAAGGCTAAGTCCCAGTAATTCAACACTTTAGGGGGGCAGAAAGGCCGTTTTCAACCCCCTCTATAGATAGAGAGTCGTGAAAAGATAAATTTCAGCCACTACCGTTTTACAGTACGCCCTAGGGGTGCGTACTGCCGAGCCTGGAGGGGGGTTGAAAAGGGAGGATCAGACAGTGTTACTCGGTGCAGATCCAGAATTCTTTCTCCTCAAGGAGGGCAAGATCATTCCAGCCTCGGACGCTGGCCTCGGCAATGGGAAAGAAGACCCGGCGGCTAGGCTTAGGATGAGTGAGGCTATCGTCCTCTACCGTGATGGCTACGCAGCGGAGGTTAACTTTATCCACGCCTACAACTGCCGAGGCACTATGGGCAATGCTCTAAGAGCCGGGGTCATGGCTTTTCTTCGGAATACTGGTCTGTCAGCCAGCACTCTTCCATCTATTGAAGTTCCTCTACCCTCCCTCTTGAGTCTGCCAGTTGATGTTGCCACCTTCGGTTGCTCTCCTTCCCTCAACGCATGGGAGGATGGCCCCTGCGAGATCGACGTGGACGGACTAACACACCCCTTCCGGTACTCCGGGGGCCACCTTTGGTTCTCCGCCCTAAAGCGGGATTGGTGGTGGACCTCCCACATCAGAGAGAGCGTGAAGCTCTTAGACCTATTCCTCGGGGCGCCCTTTTCTTGGATGTTCGCCAGACCGGAGCACTTCAGACGGAGGTGCCTCTACGGGAAGGCGGGAGAGTATCGAGTCAAGGACTTCCACGAAGGAAACTACCAAGGCCTAGAATATCGAACTCTCTCCGCTGAATGGATGAACCACGCGGTCTTCTTTTCCTTCGTCTTCGGGGTGGGTCGCCATGTTCTTCAAAACGCACCTCATCTCTGGCGCGACTTTCAACCCTTCTTAGAGAAGGAGGGAGACCTTCTCCAACAGGCCATCAATACGGGAGAGGGACTGGACAAGCTAGTGGAGAAGACACGCCTCCTGCCCTTCTATACCTTCTCCACCCTAGAGAGTGTAAGAGAGAAGACAGAGTACGGGCAAAGGCGTTTCGAGTTTCGCCTCGACGATGTAAGTGATTTCCATCTCGGCTGGTTTACGACCCTCAACAAAGCCGGCATTGAGGAGGCGGCGTAGAATCGGACTTCAAGAAGTTCTCTTTCCAAAGGAGGGGGCTCCCTCTCTACGTCAAGGTGTTTGGGTGGGTTGCGGACTGACGAGCGTGAGCGAACTCCTTTCGTGAAGTGTCCTCTGTGGGAAGGTTTCTTCTCTACTCGGAGACGAGGAGCGGGACACGTAAGCGATCGGACAGTTAGTACCGCGGCGTCCCACTCGGTCTCTTGAGCCGGGAGCTGCCACTATAGGGTTCGAGCCCCCTCCTTTGGGGAGAGAAAGAAAGGAAAGAAATGAAGAAGGAACAAGTAAGCTTCGTAGGTGAGGACGTTTACTTGGAGTACCGAAACAAAGAATCCCTTTCGGATTATTGTTTCGCGTGTGGGACGGAGGATCGGATCCCGGTGGGAGGAGAGCACTACATCATCGTGGCTTCCGTCATAGAGGACGGGAAGACGGAAGACTTCTCGACCATCCATTTCTGCCCGAAACACATGACCGAGCTGGCGGAGCAAATCCTGCTCCACTGCTACCGCGTGGCGACGGATAGGGAAGGTGGGGCGATCAAACTTCCACTCTTGAAGAACCTTTCGAAGACAGAAAAGGCCGCATAGGAGGTGTTAAGTGACATCTATTATAGACACCGCCAGCTTCGATAGCAACATAGACACTAGCGGGGAGAGATTCATTTTCTCTAAAAAGCGAGGAAAACTTACCTTGAGGGTGAAGTCTCCACTCTTCGAAGAGGCCTTCAAGATCTCCTCGGGAGGGGAGATCTCTCCTGCCACAGACCCGGTTTGGGGGGCTCGACCCTATGTTCTCAAGCTGGACCGAGATGCTCAGCGGCGTTTTCAAGAGGAAGGAATCTTCCTTGCAGGCCTAGACCGAGTCTGGCACCATGCAATTGACGGTATGCCTAATGTTCCTACGCTTCGCAGAGAGACTCCTGGTATCGTCCTGAACTTCGGCTTCCTCCTGATCCCGGGCATCAAAGACGGCATGACCTTCCCCCTTCGAGACACCATCCCACTCTCTCTCATAGAAGGGCCGGACTATCGTTTTACCAATGGCCTGAAGAGGGGACTCTACACGCTACTCAAGCATTTCGTCTTCGATTATGAACTCGACATTCAGATTAAGGTCGATCAAAAGGGGCTTTGATGAAGTACATCTACAAAGTGGGGGTTGAGCTGGAGGGTGGGTGGAACAGACGGCCCCTACGGAAGGTGATCGTTGAGGACCGTTCTGTCAGGACACAACTCAACCACAATGGAGAGATCAACTCTCCTGCCTTTTCGGACCTAGACGCCCTGGAAGAGTGGCTCGTGGCTCATAGGCCTGACGGAGTCGATACATCTTGCGGCTTCCACATACACCTCTCCTTCAAGTCGAGGATGGACTACCTCCGGCTAACCACCCCCCGCTTCTACAGATTTCTTCTAAAGATCATTAAGGCGTGGGCTATCGAGAAGGAGATTCCCGAGACTCACCACTTTTGGAAGCGCTTCAGAGGAACCTTTCGAGCCCCCAATGGAAGGAACTTCTGCCGTAAGGACTTTACCCCCGAAACGCAGCTTTACGAGACCCGTAAGGGTCCAGACGGCTCGGCCCGTCACTGTCACTTAAACTTCTGTTGGACCCTGCACAAGACGCTAGAGTTGCGCCTCTTCCCTGGATGGGAGACGGAGAGGAGTGCCTTGTATATGAGCGGCGTTCATTGCTTCGTGGAGGCGGTGGAGAAGTTTCTTCTCAGGGAGAGGAAAAGAAAGGTCAACAACATCAAGTTGAAGCTGGAACCGTTTAAGCGGCGCCCTCGCTAGCGAAGGGAGGAGGGAGCAAAATGTATAAGACCGACCGAAGCCGATGCGTGTGTCCCGATACTTGGGAGTGCCCCCACTGTGTGTATGCGTGCGAGTCCTGCTCAGACCAGCGAGAAAGCCGGAACACGCTCACCGATCTGGAAGTGTTCGAAATAGCCGTATACGACCGAAGTTACACAGACTACGACGACGAGGACATGGACGAGGAGGTAAGCAAATGAAAATCACACGAGACATAGCCCAAAAGGTGTTGAAAGTGGTGGACGCAGGGCTCGTGAAGGGAATCGGTAATCCGGTGCCGGGGAAAATGTGCGTGGAGGCCGCGGTCTGCTACGCCCTTGGCCTTCCGCACGGGGATCAGCCAAACTGCGTGGGCGAGGCGGTCCGACAGTTCAAAATCCCACTAAACGACGCACGGTGGTCTTCGGATGAGGCTCGAACGACAGGGCTGCGGAAATTGGCCGTGGCTCAACTTGGAAGCGACACCATCGACCAGAGAGAGTTCGCGCGATTGGTGGCCGAGGGCACCATTCGGCAAGTATTACCGGAGATGCTGCGCCGCGTGGCGCAAAGGGAGGCGGCTAATCACGAGGAAGCCCTCAGGGCGGCGGCGTTGCGGTGTGAGCAAGAAGGTACAGCGGAAGCAGCACTGATAGCGCGAGATAGCGCGCTCGCCGCCCGCGAGGCCTCCCGCGCCGCCTTCCACTGCGCCGCCGCCCTCTTCGCGGCCGCCGCCTCCGCCTCCGCCTTCGCGGCCTCCGCCTTCGCGGCCGCCGCCTCCGCCTCCGCCGGCGCCTACGCCGCCTCCGCCGCCTCCGCGGCCTACGCCGACTACGCCGCCTCCGCCGAACGGGATCACATCTTGATGATTTCCGCGAACGTCGGACTTCAGGCTCTTATCACGCTCAAGTCACCTGGCGCACAATTCTTGGATTTGTGTGAAGGAGAGTGATAATGGGCACGACGAAGCAATGGGGTGCCGTGGGAATGCAAGCGTCCAGAGACACGAGAGGCGAGAACATGATCTTCGGTGACTACGACTCGTGGAAGACGACTCCCCCCGACGATCCCCCCGAGGACCGATGGGGCTACGATCCCGACGCGGAAGCGGACGCGGGCTATTTCGAGGATGAAGAGGACCAGTGATGAGGGGTAAAAGAAGGGTGGAGCCTGTTTCGCGCAAGTTGGGGAACGCGCGCCTGCTGCGGCTGGCGCGTCTCTTGCGGACGAAGAAGGTGCAGCGGAGGTTCGACTTCCGCTTTTGGGTCGGAGGTAACTGGAAGGGCGCGTGGGATCTTTCCTGTGGGACCACGGCCTGCGCGCTAGGCTGGGCGACGACCGATCCGTATTTCCGGCGTTTGGGGCTGAGGCTAACCCGCGACTTTGAGGTAACGCGGTTGGGGGTGGCCGGGGTGGATTGGGACGAGCTAGACACTAATGTCGAGTTGCTGTTTCCTGCGACGTCGCTCTTCGGTATAACCGTATTGGAGGCGTCGGATCTATTCGTTCCAGGCTACAAATTGCCCGCCGGCGCTTCCGCTCTCCAGGTCGCCGAGCACATCGAAGCCTTCGTCGCCGCCCGAAAAGGCTCCAGTCGAGGGAGGTGCGCTTGAGAACACACGACCATCGTCAAAGCTTGTGGATTCTCGCCGGGGGTCGCATCTTGTGGTGTTGGCGCTGTGGCGCGTGGCGGGCGAATGATCACGACTCGAAATGGTACCAGCCAGCGGGGAAGGGGGCCAAGACTCCCCATCGTGGCGTTCGAATACTATCCGATCTTGTAAGGTAAGGAGGAGGCGAAGTGACGATCTACGAGGAAGGAGAGATGTCTCGTGTGCATCATATTTCACGTTAAGGAGGCTCGCCCCGACGACAACATGCTTCAGCGGGCACAGGAAAGAAACTCCGATGGGATTGGACTGGCTTGGCGGGAGACGATTAAGGGAGAGCGGTTGGTTCGGTGGGAGAAAGGTCTCACTGTGGACTATCTTCTTGAGAAGCTTCACAAGAAGGAACCACCAAAGCCCTACGTGATTCACTTTCGAAAGGCCTCTGTGGGAGCCACAGATCCTAGGCTCTGCCACCCCTTCGTAGTAACTCCTCGTACGCCTCTCGACTTGAAGGGCACTGCTAAGACCGTCCTTTTCCACAACGGCCACTGGAACTCGTGGAGATTCGATCTAAAAAGACTCATAATGGAGCGGAGAAAGGAGATCCCCACAGGTCCTTGGACTGACTCGCGAGCTATAGCCTTCTTTTTCGCGGTTTATGGCCCTGGTGTGACGGCCTTCGAGGATTTCGGTGGGGATCAGCGCCTCTTGCTCTTTTCTGCCGACGAGAACAAGACCTTCAGGTGGGGCTCGTGGTCGGCGAGAGAGGGTTTCGACCACTCCAATCCATCCAAGGACTGGATGGGTGCGATCAACATCGCTCCAGAGGTAGACCTCTGGAAACAGGAAGAAGAGACCGAGGGAAAGGGGAAGAAGGCGAAGGGCGGCACGCAGTTCCTCTTAGAAGCGGCGAAAGCCGTCATGACCGGAGCCCGAGTCGGGAAGAAGTCAAAGAAGAATGAGGAAAGCACTCCCCTCGATTCCTCTAGGTTTTGGTCTAATGACGAGTTGAGGCAAGTGCTGATCGAGCTGAGGCAGTTTGCCTTCAAGGAATACACGCTTTGTCGGCAGAAGGCCGCATAGGAAGGAGGAGGGAAGCGCTGACCCGCTTCCGCCGTAGGAGGTGAGAGGATGAAATGCACTGCAACGTGCAAGATCGGCGAGGTCGTCTTCGAGTGCGCCCGTAGACGGGCTCATCGCGAACACGCCGCAGGCCATGGTCTCTTTGCGCGAGTCGTCTGGTTCGACGTAGACACAGCCGTCTCGCTGCTCGCTGCCAAGGCTTGCATGCAGAGCGATATCAATGCCGCACTCCTTGCTAAGGGGCTGCCTCTGCCCGTCTCGGAGGAAAAATAATGATCTACGTCTTCGCTGACCGCCCTTCTCGGAGCGCTCGGCTCCTCTCTAAGCTGCTCGGAGCGAAGCGGCTCACCTCACCCAGGAAGCTTTCTAGGGGAGACGTCGTCATCAACTGGGGCTCTTCTGTGGAGTGGGCCGTGGGAGCCAAAGTCCTTCAAGCCTCTCTCAAGGCCAACAAGTTGGTAGAGTTGGAGGCCCTTTCAAAAAAGGGCATACCCACCCCTTCCTTCTCAACTAAACCGAAAGAAGGGTGGCTAGGCCGAAGTCTTCATCACTCCCACGGAAGAGACTTCTTGAGACCACTCCTCTTTCCAGCCTTCTGGACAAAGAAGCTAGACCTCATCAAGGAGTATCGTTGCCACGTCTTCGACTTTGAAGGCGACGACATTCGAATACTTCGTTGGGGCCAACGTCTTCCAAAACCAGGCGCCCACGAATGGATCCGCTCTACCGAAGCTGGATGGCGGCTCTCCTACGGGAGGGCTCTTCCAAAGGGCCTACGAAGCATAGCAAAGGGGGCCGTCCGGGCGTTGGGTTATGCTTGGGGTGCCGTTGACACGGGGATTACGAGTGACGGTTGTAGGGTCGTTCTGGAGGTGAACTCCGCCCCCGGACTAGACGAGGGGGGCCAAACGATTCAACTTTATGCCGAGGCCATCAGAGAAATGATAGGAGGGAGGGATGGTAGACCTTAAAGTAAAACTTTTGGGGAAGAAGGTGCTATGCAGCTATTGTAGACGTACTACATCGGTGGACGCAAGTGATTGGCAAAAGATAGAAGTGATCTCCTGGTGTCCAACCTGCTATCCCGAGTTGTTCGCAACACTAAAGGAAGGCTTTTCTAGAGAGGACTTTCATAGCGCCTATGTTCGTTTGAGGCCGTCTGAGACCCTGAGGGCGGATCAACTTCTCATAGGTCTAGGGCTGGCCGCCCCTTGCGGCTGCAACAATTGTCGGAGGCGGTAGTGAAACTTTTTTTGCTCACGTTCGACGATTATCTGGAGACAAGACCGATCGGCCTCTTTCGGCGGGAGCCCGATGTTGTGGATGCCATCTCCAAGCTGTCATCCAAGGACGACGGAATCTACACCACATGGGTGATTGAGCCGGATTCCCTTCTTGGAGTGAGGAGGCTCTCCTCCTCCACAACCTCTGGAGGTAGGGAAGTAGATATAGATGAGCTGACCAGCGATCCAGACGGTTTGCCAGGGGTCTTCGACGATGATGGCTTCGAGGAGGAGGAGGAGGAGGACTTCGAATGAAGATCTACCTGCGGGGCGACCTCTCGAAGGCCGTCATTGTCTGCGATGAGTGTGGGGTTCAGCCGGACGGATTCCTGCCTGTGGGGTTGTGGAATCTGGACTGCGGGCACAAACTCTGCTCTGACTGCTACGCCTACGCGGAAGAGTTCGGCATTGGCGTTCATCGGGATGTGTGCCCAAGGTGGAAGGTCGGGGCCGCGTGAGGAGGGCCGCATGGTGGATGGTAGTCCTTTTTTTAACCCTCACCTCGCCCTCTTCGAGGGTGACGGAGGAATCCCCATCTGGTGGCGGGGACGAATTAGCTCCACTGAGGGAGTCGCTCGCTCTTATGGGTTACCTGTCTCCACCCCGGCCCCCCTTGCCCGGGAGATTCCTTCTTACAGCATACTGTACGTGCGAGGTCTGTACCGCCCCCTTTTCTGACGGCTTCACCTCGACGGGAGCGAGGGCAACAGAGGGTCGGACGATAGCCGTCGACCCCCTCTACATCCCCATCGGTACATGGGTAGAGATCGAGGGCTTGGGTAAGCGGAGAGCGGAGGACATCGGGGGAGCGATTAAACAACAGAGGATTGACGTTTTCATTGACGACCATCGGAGGGCGAGGCAGTTCGGAGTGAGGAGAAGTTGGACTAGAAGGGTGGGAGGAGGATAGGAGATGTTAGGGCTGGAACCCAACCTCATGTGGGAGGTCACCTTCGATCTAGACTCTGGGAGTCGGAACAAGGTGCTTGTCCTCGAAGACTGGGATCTTGATGATGATGATAAGTACCGAGCCGAGGTGATTAGGAAGTTGAAGAAGCGGATTCAAGCGCGTCTCGGCCCGTCGAAGATTACTCGGATCCACAAAATCAGGCTAGTGGAGAGCGGCGTTTATTTCGTAGGGGGCGGCGATGAGTAGTTCAACACACAAAGTCGAGGTCTTCCGGATTGATCGCATTTACGAGCACCCCGACGCAGACGCGCTGGAGATCGTCAAACCCTGGGGCTATCAGTGCGTAGTGAGAAAAGGGGAGTGGAAGGAGGGTGACCTGGCCGCCTACGTTCCTCCTGATAGCCTCGTCCCTCTGGACGTGGTCGAATTCGCCTGGCTCAAGGACTTGGGCCGCACGTCAAAGAGCATAGACGGCCGTCTCTACCACAGAGTGACTGCGATCCGTCTGCGGAAGGAACCTTCCCTCGGGGTGGTCGTCCCCATTTGGCGCGTCGGCGGGGCCGTAGGGGACGATGTTGGGCCAGCTCTAGGCGTCATCCACTACGATCCTCCCTCGAAGGAGCCGAAGGAGAAGGAGAGGAAGCCGTGGTGGACCAAGAAGTTCCGACCCAACGTTCGTGTCCCAATCTACGATCTCGAATCCCTTCGTCGCTACTCTTCCCTCTTTGAGGAGGGCGAGCCCGTGGTGGTAACGGAGAAGATCCACGGCGCCAACTTTAGAGCCGTTTGGGACGACACGAAGTGGATCGTCCTCACGAGGGATGGTCTTCGAGTCGGGCCTATCGCCATGAAGTGGGGCGGTTTTGGCCGGGGCCTCTCCCTCGTTCCCTCTCATGAACGTTACCTATGGGTAGGAAGTCGTACTCAATGGCGTTTGAAGGACCACTCCGATTGGTGGAAGGTGATCGACAAGTACCCCCAAGTGGTGGACTTCCTCCGGGCCTATCCGGAAGTCGCCCTCTATGGGGAAGTCTACGGGGACGTTCAAGACCTTCGTTACGGAAGAGGCCCGGGGGAGATCGACTTCGCAGCCTTTGACATTCTCGCGGAGGATGGCTTTGTCGATGCCATGCTCTTACCAGAGCTTCTCTACCCATTCGATATCCCAATTGCTCCCATAATCGGGATCGTTCCATTCAACATGGAGTCCGTTCTCTCCCTGGCAGAAGGGCCTTCTGTAGTGAAGGGGGCGAACCACCTTCGAGAGGGTGTCGTCGTGAAGCCGGTTGAGGAGCGCCATCACCCCGCTGTGGGGAGGGTCGCCCTAAAGGTAGTGAGTGTCGCTTACTTGGAGAGACAGAAATGAAGCTCGAAGTTCAAAAGGAACTCGACTCCATCTACCCCTCCGCCACGGGGGACCTGTATTTCGGCGTCGGAGACGGCTGGGCACCGCTCCTTCGAGACCTTCTGATAGCCCTCAAGGCTCTTGATCTACCCCCGAACTTTAAAGTCACCGACATCAAGGAGAAGTACGGGGGCCTGCGCTTCTACACAAATTTCTCCAACGACGCCGTAGACGACCTTATTGATCAAGCGGAAAGTAAGTCGCTTGATGTTTGTGAGCTCTGCGGAGAGCCGGGAGAGGTCAAAGCCAAGGGCTACTGGTTGTCGACTAGATGCGCTAAGTGCCGATGAGGAGGCATGATGCCGATTGATACAACGAGGTTGGCTCCTTGGAGCCACCGCTTACCCCCAATGTCAGAAAAGCATCAGGCTATATTGAGCAAATTTACCAACCCCGAGACGGGGCTGGAGTGTAGGGTAATGGTAGGTGAATGTGTGGAGTGGTGGTATCCTTACCATACTACTCTTCTTGTGCAACTCCAAGAGGGCTCGCCCCCGTACAATCCAATGGCTAGTGGCTACATAACAGCCATGCCAGGCAACTGCGGGACGGCCGTAATCTTTAGGCCAGCGATTCTTTCCGTTGGGAAGGATCTTGCCCTTTCCATTCTTCAGCTCCTAGAACTAGCGGCCTTACTGCGGGGTTACACACTGCTGCTCGCCACAGACATTAGTGGCGGCGCGATTCACCGCAACGCAGAAGCTTTGGGTTGGAAAGAGGTCCGATCGTTCATTAATGAACGATCTCGTAGGAGGGTCTATCTCTATGAGAAGATCATGAAGGAAAAAGTCGATGCTTTTTAATGTCGTCTCCAGGAGTGGCTTAGAGACAATGATCTCGTGCCCCAGGCGGGGGTACTACGGTTTACTCTATAGGGGCGGCTTCGATGGACCGGCAGGCCCCGACTTGGTGATCGGCCTCACCGTCCATAAAGGTCTAGAGACCCTCTTCAAGAACGGGGGCCACCTTCCTGAAGCGATTGCTTCAGCGGAAAGGGAGTTCATTCAGCAGTTAAAGGGCACTACCATCACGGCAGAGTGGAAAGAACACCTCTCCCTCGCCATCGCCCTGTTGACGGGATGGAAGAGGGTACGTTGGGACTCTTTTCACTCGGAATACGACGTCCTGGCAGTGGAGTTGGAGACACGTAGCATCCTCGCTCCAGGAGTGACGCTTGCTGCCCGCGCGGACCTGATTGTGCGGGAGAAGGCGACGGGCCGCCCCTTCGTCTGGAACTGGAAGACCGCCTCCGACAAAACCGACTTTGCCCTGAAGTGGTATCACGAGGTCCAGATGTGGACCGAGGCTCTCGCGACAGAGGACCACTTAGGAGAGAGGGTGGAGGGCTGCATCGTTGAGGGCCTTTTCAAGGGGGGGAAGTCCACCGCTGCTACCTTCAAGGGTTCCTACACCTCCCCCCTCGTTTGCGGCTACATTCACGAGGATGGCTCTTTCGCGTGGAAGTACACGTCCGCGAAAGGTTGGAAGCGCTTCTTCCCGGCCAACGCTTTCCCCGGCGGCATTGAGGGGTGGGTCAACTTTCTACCCGCCGAAGTAGTAAACGATCAGTTTGCCAGAACTCCTCCCATCCTTAAGAACGATGAAGTAGTGAGAGGGTGGATAAAGCAGATCGTCCGAAGGGTTATGGACATCCAGAGGATGTTGAAGGAAGACGTTTCAGAGGAGGATCGGCTCGCGTTCTTCACCCAAAATTGGGGACACTTCCGTTGCTCACGTTGTCCGTTCAGCAAGGTCTGTCATCTCGAATTGACGATCGAGCAGATGGTGGAGTTGGGCCTTTTGGTAGAGAGGGTAGACCATCATAGGATAAAGGGAGAAGGAGGGGAAGATGGCAAGTCTTAAAGAACGACTGAGGGAGTGGAAGGAGTTTCGTGCCGTGGCTGCCGACTTGGGCCGCCCCGACATCGACCCGGAGAATTTAAAGAAGTTGCTCCTCCTCTTGAAGGAGGAGAGGGACACCTTCTTGGAGGACCGGAACCGCGCTCTGAGCGGCCTTAAGTTCACTCACCACGACCTTAAGAATTATCAAGGACAGGTCAGCGACAATGATGATTACCTATAAGTGTCCTCCTCACCGCTATCCCCGAGTTCCGGTGTATATACCCGAGGGAAGGGCGAAGTTGTCGAATGGTTCCTCGTTCCCCATTCTGAGGGAAGTCTGGGTTTGCGAGAAGTGCAAGAAGACCTTTGCAGGTCAGCGACAATAGGGAGGTTTAGTGAGATGATTGAGGACGAGCTGGTGGAGGTTCTAGAGGACGAGTTGTACTGACGGAATGCGAGGGGAGAGAGAGTAGCTAATGCATGAATATTCATTTATCGTCAAGCTCGGAGCGATAGTGAGGGTGCGAGCAAGCAGTGAAGACGAGGTGCGGGCCATCCTGTCTCGTGTAGAGGCTTGGGCGCCGTCGATGCATGAGAAAGGACCCGTTACACTTCGTGAGTGCATCCTTGAAAATAACCAGCCTTACCGTTTGGATGGGGATGGGATATAATGAGAGAGCTTAGCCAAATGATCCCTGAGGCGTTGTACTGGCTACGCGGGAAGTTCTGCACACATCCTCTCCATAAAATGTGGAAAGACCGTCTGGAAACCACTCATTACGTACTGTGGTGTCGTAACTGTGGTACGTATTTGAGGACTGACCGTCTAAGACTGTACTCCCAACGGCTTTCCCTTCTACAGTGGGACTTCAGGTTAAGTTAGGACGATGTCGGACCCGAGTGGTGGGACAAATGGATCAGGGAGCCTAAGAGGAGATAAGCCTACCCTCGACAGTGCCGGCCCGCGTAACCAATGGACGAGGGCGCGCAATGCGCCCGACGTAAGTTCAAGGAGAAGAACGCTCTAGCGTTTTCTTCACCGTGTCACATTTTTCTCTTGACACGGAAAGCAGTTTAGACGTAGAATTCAAATCCTCGATCGGTTGCTTTTCACGCCCTGACGAGGATCCTAGAGAAGGAGAACTTTTGATCAATCCAAAGGACGTCTTACTTATTTACGGAGCGGGAGGCATTGGGAAATCGTCCCGGGCCGCGGAGGCGGCGGAGTATACGTTTAAGACTTCTGGCAAGAAGACGAGAGTGGTCAACGCAGACGGTGGTGGGACGTCGAGCGCGTTCGAGAATCTTGTTGACGCGGGTATTGCGGAGATTTGGAACGTAGATCAGTGGGAGGGCACGTTCGCTGCCCTCCAGCTTGCCTCCCTTGGCGGATGGCCCTCCAATCCGCAGACACCCAACTCTCCCATCCTCCTCCCCACCAGAGAATGGCGCCCTTGCGTCTTCTGCGAGAAAGACTCCGGGGCGAAGGGTCTCACGATGATTGGGGCGTGTGCAGCGTGCAAGAAGCCCTTTCCTCCCGGAACGATCTTGAAGGTGGAACAGGAACTTCTTCACGGAATCGAAGAGGTGGGTCTGATCGTCTTCGAGGGGATGACTGCCTTCGGAGATCTCCTCCTGAATCGCTTTCGCGACATCGACAAGTCGTCGGCCGCGGCCGTGGTGAAGGATGGAGATGCGACCGTCGTTCAAGTCGGGATGCAGCATTACCTCCTAGCACAGAACCAACTCATGACGTTCTTCTCGAACTGTCGAAGGATTCCGGTCGAGACGATTTTATGGACGGCCCTTGAGCTTAAGTCGGACGAGATGGGCGACACCCTCTACGGTCCAGCGGGACCTGGGAAGAAACTCACCTCCCTCTGTATTCCCAAGTTCACCTCCGTGATTCATCTCGACGCCGTGACAAAAGTCCAGGGAGGGAAGAGGCTCACGAATCCTGATGGGACGGAGATCCTAGAGAGGAAGATGTTCCTTGCCCCCCACTATCCTATCGACGCTCCAGGAAAGCGGTGGGTCGCGAAGACGTCTGCCCCCCACGGTGGGGGAATGCCTCTAGTCATTGAATCCGACATGGAGGTCTTCTTTGAGGAGCTGAAGAAGGCCAAGGCCGCGGCGAAGGATAAACTTCTGAAAAATGGGTTAGCCCCCACCCTTGACGGGGGATTAAAGGAGAAACAAAACTAAATGACTGACGGAAATGGTAGCACCTACTCTGACCTGACGGACCTGGTCCACACGGCTGAGGCGGTGCCTGAGGGTGTGGAGACGGCTGACTTCTCTGCGTTCATCCTGCTCCAACCCGGCGAGTACATGAGCCCCTCGCGGGTGATCAAGGGGAAGTCGAACCCTGACGGTTCCATCACCTTCGAGATCACCTTCGATTCGGGCTTCTTGCGCGACGGCGTCTTTGTCGGCGGGAAGGGTGACCGCACCTGGGTTTCCACTCGACTCTTCCAGTCGAAGGACGCTCAGGGGAACCCGCGACCCGGCAAGACTTCCACGGTGGCGGAATACCTGAAGAAGGCCGGCTTTGAGGTGAAGGGCCTCTCTGGTAGTGAGCTTATCGACCTGATGATCCAGTCGCAGGACATCCCGGTCGGGGTCTACGTGAAGTGGACCGAGCGCACGGAGCGGCAGGCGGATGGGACCTATCCCAAGGAGACCTTGAAGACCCGCGACTTCAACGTCGGCACCAAGGACGAGCCGGTGTACGTCCCCGAGGTTGAGGTGGCTGGGAAGAAGTTCCAGGCACGTCACCGCGTCTCGGGCTTCACCAACATCACGCAGTAAGAGAAACAGAGAAGGAGGGATGGGGGGAGGTTAGCCTCCCCCCTCCGTTTTTGAATGAAGAACATTGGAGATGTAATGGGCAACTCTAGAGATCGTGATCTCGCTTCCCTCGAAGCGGCCGTTCTTTCCCTCGTTGATTCCGTCAACGAGTGGGATGCCCGACAGATGGTGGGAAAGACGGAGTGGAGAGGCTTCCTCAAAGCGCTTTCAAAGGTGAATGGCCTCGTAAAGCGTTTGGAGTCAACCACTTAGCTTATTGACTTTCTAGAGAAAGTGTGTTAACCTGATGACCATGAAGAAGAAGCAGAAAGACTTTCCCCCCGAGCCGGAGGACGCCACCGACGCGGGTTGGTTGGCAAGAAACTCTGACCTTCGGGGGCCCGACCCGGATCAAGAAGCTAGGGTACTTGGGGTCTCCTTCGTCAACACGAGGCCACCCCGTGAAGAGTAGATTTTTCTCTTTGCTCCTCCTACCCCTCCTTAGCTGCGGAGGTATGGAGATCCCAGATCAGGGGCTCACGCCGTGTCAGCGTGCTACGGTAGAGAGAATCCTAGCTTGCCAAAAGGATCCGAACTCCGGAGACTGCGCAGATGCGCGGGAGAGGGAATCCAAGGCGTGTGCGCCCCTACCGGGGCCCACTCCCGAGCCCCTCCCGGGGCCAACGCCGGAACCCTCTCCAGAACCCACCCCGGAACCCTCTCCGGAGCCTTCACCGCCTCCGACGCCCGAGCCGACCCCCGAGCCCTCTCCCCTCCCGGGTCGGCCTAACATTCAGTGGAAGCTGACTGACGCTTCTGACGTCTGCCTCCTCGCTCAGGTAGAGGGTAACCCCAATCTGGGCATTCCTCCCACCGCCGCGCCCGCGCCACAGTTTATCTTTGATGTGGAGGCCGTAACGGCCGCCCACCCGCCGCTTCCGGGGGACACCGAAGCCACTTGGTATTCACGCCTCGCCCCCTTCTTTTGGGAGCGCGGCCTTGATGTAGCCCTCTACGGGGAGGAACTGGCCGTCTCGAAAGACGGACGAACCTCTGAGAATTACGATCGCCTTCTCTCAAACGGGGATCCCAGAACCGGCCCCAAAACTTTTCGCTCTCGTTGCTTCCCCGCTACTCTTTCGGAGGTCCTCCCCCTTCGCCCCTATCCCACCACCGTCGACTCGATCCGGATAAAGAAGTTTGGGGAGTGGCTCGACGGTGTGGCCCTTCACAGGAACTTCCCTCCCGACCCCAACTTCCCACCTGACCGTGCCTTCGTCCCGACTTGTGGTCCTGAGGGACCTGGAAGGGAAGAGTGCGACAAGGCACTCCCCGTGCGGTGGGAAGGGAATGGAAGAGTGAACGTCACCAACCCGTGGCTCTTCAAGCCTTCGGGTGGAAGAGTGCGGGCCTGCGTCGGGAGTGTCTGCTCCGATTGGCTTGAGCCGTGAAGCTGAGCTGGAGAGCTGCTTGTTGGACAGTGGCCGTAGTGCTTACCTTCGCCATGCTGGCCGGACTCGCACACTTCCAGGCCCGCCCGAAGTGGTGGGTCGTTTGTTACCTCGATGTGGGTGGGCCAGTATGCCCACACTTCGTGAAAGCTCTCAGCTATCGTATAGAGGGCAATTGTGTCCGGTTCTCGACCGACGCAACGTTCTGCAATATCTTTGGGGTGGTCCCCTACGTAGGATCCGAGGAGAAGGGTAAGGCAAGTGGAACTACCTCCGCTGAGGCGAGGTGATCTCCTTGAGATCACTTGGGTCGATATCTTCGAGGACGTCGTCGGAAACCCGGACAAGGGTGACCTGGCGCGACGAGTTTCTTTCGGACTGTTTTGGGAGACACGTCCCTCCAGGGGAGTCGACGCCCTCGTTACAACGACCACTCTAGAAGAGGATCACTCCCAATCCGGTTACTGCATCTACCCACTGTCCTGCATTATCGACCTAAAGATCATAAAGAGAGCCAAAAAGAATGGACCAACTAGCCCTAGAGTACGTAAAAGCTCTCGGCCCGACGGGCATATACATCGTAGCGATCGTCTACCTGTGGAGGGACAGGCAGAAGCTAGAAGAGAGAATCCTCTCCCTCTTGACCGAGACAACTAAACAGAACACCCTAGTCGCGAAAGCGTTGGAGGATCTCCTTGAAAAGCATTCCACTTCTTCCAGCTAGGGAAGACGAGTTCCTAAAGGTGGAGGCCGCCTACATGGAATCGGCCCTCCGAGTGGCGGCGCTAATTCAGGCTGCGGCCAAGAAGGCGAAGCAGAACGGGAAGGATAAGGAGGAGTGAGCCTCAAAGAGCAGAGAATCTTCTTCACCCTCCAGGTTGCCACTCTCATAGAGTGGGCCTCCTCTCTAGGCTACGATCTAGCCTTTGACGAGGCGAGGGTGTTCTCCCCTAGGAGAGTCAGGAAGAATGGAGAGACGTTCTTTGCGGAAGATGCCGTCCACAAGAAGGGCTCCCGTCACCACGACGGGCGCGCGGTTGATCTCCTCCTCTACATAGACGGCAAGTACATCTCTAACGGGGACCACCCAGCGTGGGCCCGCTTAGGGGAGTTCTGGAAGTCCCTCTCCCCACATCTTACCTGGGGTGGAGATTTCCCTTCCAAGGACGCTAATCACTTCTCCATCTTTGAGTAACGGCTCGAAGAAAAAGTTTGACATACAAAAAAAGACGTAGTAGGGTAGATCCACTAGAAGCGATCGACTCGTTGGTACAGCCATATTCAGAGGAGATTATCTTACATGGGAGAGAGGTAGTGAAGAGGGCCTTAGAGGAGGACCCCCTAGGAAAAGACTCTAGAGAGCCTGGAGCGAAGATGGATCTAGGAAAGCCTCCCCTCTTGAGGGGAGTCCTCCAATACTTCCCCCGTGCTCTAGAGGCCGTTGCAACCGTTTCCCTCAAAGGAGCGGAGAAGTACAGTTGGAAAGGATGGGAGGCCGTCCCAGACGGAGTTAACCGCTATGGCGACGCCCTCGTGAGGCACCTCCTGGCAGAGGAGACGGAGGGTCCCTACGATCACTACCTCGATCTTCACCACGCAGCCGCCACCGCCTGGAACGCCCTCGCGAGGTTGGAGTTGGTTCTCCGTTCAGGCGTCCCGCTGAGGAATCCCAAGAAGTGAAAGAAACTTACTGCCTCATCTGCGGAAGAGAGATGGAGTTTGACGAAGGGGAGAAGGTGCTCCGGCTCTGTTGGACCTGCTCTCGAATCGAGGAAAGAGAGGCTGCCCTTTTTGACTCTTATAATGAAGAGGAAGAAGAATGAGTTTTTTCCGTAACATGGCTGATGAAGATCTGGAATTCAAAGTCGGCGATGAGGGCTTTGACTACTTCTTTCGATTTTATGTGGGAGAGGATTCTACAGACGACCCCAATCTTAAGGCACTAATTCATCAATACAACCGTGCCGCTGACGAGCTTGAGGCTTACCTTGGGTTAGGTGAAGAATGAGTGACAAAGCGAAGGTCCTTCTTTGGGACATCGAGTCGAGGGGCCTAGTCGGTGACTACGGCTCTATCCTCTGCATCGGTTGGCAGTGGCTTGGAGAAAAGACAGTCCACGTCAAGACGATCCACGACATCTCGGGAAGGCACCCCCTCGATGACCGTGAGCTGGTGCGGTGGTTTATCGAGAATGTCTGGAACCGAGCGGACATTGCAGTGGGGTGGTACTCTGGAGGCCACGACGAACCGTTCCTCCGGACGAGGGCGATCCTCCACGGCCTACCTGCACCAAAGGACGTTACGACCCTCGATCTCTGGGGCAAGGTACGGAAGCGCTTCAAGTTCTCCCGTAACTCCCTAGACAACGTCTCACGACATCTTCCTGGAGTCCCCAGGAAGTGGTACAACCCGGCCCCCGATTTCGAGAAGGTGCTCTACGGTGACAAGGCCGCGCTTCGACGAATCGCCCACCACTGTAAGGTGGATGTGCAAGTCACGGAGGCCGCCTACAGGAAGTTCGCCCCCTTCATCCTCACGCATCCTAGAGTGACGCACGACGTTGGGAGATGCCGCACTTGCGGTTCGACCTCCCTTCAGAGGAGAGGCTGGAAGTTCTCGGCAGCGAAGGGCCGTCAGATTCAGGTTCGCTGCAACGCTTGTGGATCGTGGGACGCAAAGACAGAGAAGGATTTGGAGAAGAGGGGGAAGTGATGAAGAGCTTTGAGCGGGGTCGTTTCTTTCTTGCCTATTGGCCTCGCGCGGATTGGACCTACTTCGATATTCACTTCCTCACACCGTGCTGCCACCTCAGCATCACTCTCGGGAAGTTTTCACTGGACATCTCTAAATGACGTTGAAAGAGGGTGAGGAACTCCCTAGGAGGGAAATCTCCCCTGAGGCCATCTTCCTCGCTGAGGTCCTCCACCACGAAGCGCGCCTTGAGCGAATCCACACTATTCTAGAGCTTGCCCTTAGAGCAGAGAGAGAAAAGAAGGAGAAGGATGAAGGACCGTCTTCGGACGATCAGAGCCAACGCGACCCTGACATTTCCATTTGAGGTTGAGGTAGAAGACGGCGAGGACGTAAAGAGAGCGCTCTACGAGGAGGCCTTCTCTATGATCGACCCGCCCTTCGATGGATGGTTCCTCCGAGTGGAGGAGGAGTGAGTGGCTCTTTACTCGTGGGACGAACTCTCCCGCTTGAAAGTGGAGGAGCCCGAATTTTTCATTGACCCCTTCGTAGTGAAGGAGGGAATCACTTTCTTTTGGGCGAAGAGCAGCGTAGGAAAGTCCCCCGTCTCGTGGGAAATGGCCTCCTCTATTGGGAAGGGAACTTCCTTTTTCGGCCTTCCCTCCCGCGTCGGTCGAGTCCTTTACATCGACGTTGACACTCCCGAGAACGCCCTTGCGGCGAGGATCGGGAAGAAGCCCGTCGCTCCCAACGTTTGGTTCTACATCGCCAAACCTTTAGGGATTCCCAACATCCGAAAGGAAGTGGAGGACGAGCTTAAGAGCCTCCAGAAAGACATCCACCCGGATGTAGTCTTTCTCAACACCCTCCGAAAAGTCCACCGCCTCGACGACAAAGACTCCGCCACCCCGGTGACGGTCTACGAATACTTCCAGCACCTTTATCCCCAAGCGGCCCTCGTCTTCATTCACCATACCAAGAAGAGCCCAATCGACCCGAGGATGAAGGAGAACAAGGGAGAGAACTTCTCAGGGTCGCAACACTGGATCAATGACGCTCAAGTGGGCCTCCACCTGGAGCGTTACAACGATCCTCGGGGCCGTTTCAACATTAGACTCTACCACAAGAAGAGTCAGATCTCCCGCCGCCTACGGCCGGTCCCTCTCCTTCTTCACCAAGACGGCACCACCATTACCTGTCCTCTCTTCGAGGACATGAAGACGGTCTACGCGATGATGAATGAGAGGGAGGAGAAGGGAGGAGCGCTAGATGAGGTGGTGGCACAAGAGTTGAAGATCTCAACGGCTACGGCGCGAAGGCTGCGTCTTCCAATCGAGCTGGGACAGTTTCCCACTAGTCGCCATTGGCTGGACCCGGAGACGGGGGATGAAGAGGGGGAGGAGGACGGTGAGTAGGCCGAGGATTGGCGTTGACGCTGACGGTGTAGTCGTCAATTGGAACGACAAGGCCGCCGAGCTGATGGGCCTAGCGGAGCGGTGGGGTGCGTGGGGACCGCCCGAATGGGACACCTTGGAGAAGTTGAACAAGAAGGCCTTTGATCTGCTCTGGGAGGAGCCCCTCCTTTCCGAGATGTTCCGGGAGGCCGCCCCCCTCCCCAACGCCCTTGAGACGCTCCAAGAGCTCTCTAAAGTGGCCGACGTCTGGATCGTCTCCTCACGCCCTGGAGGCGCGTGGGCGGCCACGAAGTCATGGCTACGTCGCCACGACGTAGAAGTGAAGGGAGTCCGACTAGTAGAGGGGTGGAGAGAAAAGGCCGGGGTAGTAAAGGCCTTGGGCCTCCGAGCCTTCATCGACGACAAGGAGGAGACGGTAAGAGATCTCCACTCAAAGGGCGTCCTCTCCTTCTTGATGGAGCGAAACTACAACAAGGGAATGGACTATCCCCAGCGTCTCCGAGTGAGGGACCTTCCCTCTTTTAAGAGAAAGCTAGAAAGATTAGGAGTGATCGCGCGTGGAGATGAATGATTATCAGGAGGCGGCGCGGAGAACGGCCGTCTATCCGGAAGACATTGGCCTTATCTACACTGCCCTAGGTCTGGCGGGGGAGAGCGGTGAGTACGTTGACAAGATTAAGAAGGAGGTTCGGAAGGGCGCTAGGAACCTCCTCAGTACCGAGAAGGCCGAGCGAGCCCTCATGTTGGAACTCTCAGACGTGCTCTGGTACGTTGCGCTCGCCGCGCATGAGTTGGGTTATACCCTAGAGGAAGTGGCAGAGGCGAACTTAGAGAAGCTTCAGGACAGGCAGAGGAGGGGCGTCCTCAAGGGAGAGGGCGACACGCGGTGAAGCTTGATTAACATCATCAAGCTCAGAAAAGACCTCCTCCCTAAACCTCCAACGTGTAAGGGCTGCCCCCTCTTCGGTGATGGCTTCGGCTTCTCTCGTACGAGAGGAGAAGGAAAGGAGAAGATCCTTATCTTTGGTGAAGCCCTAGGGGAAGAAGAGGAGCTGGCGGGCATCGCCTTCGTTGGGAAGACTGGCTCCTTCCTCTCTAGAATCATCTCTCGGACAATCGACCCCGAGACGAACCTCCCCCTCTCCATTGATCGTGACTTTTGGGTCCGCAACACGGTCATGTGTCGTCCCCCAAACAACGACTTGGCGCCCTACGAAAAAGAGGCAGTCGAGAAGTGTCGCCGCTACGCCCTAGAAGCGATCGAAGAGTTAAAGCCTCGGGTGATCGTCGCAGTCGGGGGCGTCGCCTTGAAGGCATTGACCGGGCGCCCCGAGGGGATCGACACTCTCCGTGGTTATGTCTTCAGGGGACCCAAAGGCCTCCCTGTCATCGGCACCTATCACCCCTCTTATCTCATCAGGGGGAAGGTCCATCTCTCTCGGGTGGTGAAGCTTGATCTCCTTAAGGCGGTTCAGGTCGCGCGTCACGGGCTCCCAGAGAGGGTCACTCGCTACACTCTTAATCCTTCTCCTTTTGATCTGCTTCGTTTTGTGGAGGACTACGAGACGGCTCTGGCTGGAACTCCTGACCTCCCCCTAGCATTCGACATTGAAACGCCCTACGTAAAGAAGGCGGAGAAGGATGAGGACCCGTACAATTTCTCGATAGAAGACGACGAGTCTTTCACGATTCTGAGAATCTCCTTCTCCTTCAAGGAAGGGGAGGCTATCACCTTCCAGTGGAGAGAGCCGTTCATCTCCCTAGCAGTGCGCCTCCTTTCTTCCCCCGGCCCAAAGATCGCCTTCAACGGTCTCAACTTCGATGTCCCCCGCCTTGAGGCGAACAACTGCCCCATCGAGGGTGACTTCATAGATGTCATGCACGAGTGGAAGTGCCTTGAGAGTGCCCTTCCAATGAGCCTAAGATTTGTCGTGAGCGTCCTTCTCCCCGACGCAGAGCCCTGGAAGTTGGAGGTGAGGGAGAAGCCAGAATTCTACTCTGCCTCCGACTCGGACCTCCTCCTCCGCGCGCACAACAAGATCCGAGCAAAGCTTGAGGCTGAGGGGCGATGGAACATGTTCCTGCGCCATTTTGTCAGGTGTGGGACTGTCCTAAAGCGGATGAGCAGAAGGGGAATCAGAGTTGATAAAGAGCGGCGCCAGGCGGCGCGGGAGACAATCGAAGCGTGGTTAAAGGAGAGAGAGAGGGCTGTTCAGAAGGTGGTGCCGATCGACCTCTGTCCGAGGAAGACTTTTATGCTCCCATTGGAAACCTTGGAAAAGAAGGGCTACAAGAGGGAACAACTCCTCCTAGTGGACGACCGAGTGGAGGAGCTCAAGAAGGGTTGGCGATTGTCGGAGGAAGGTTATCTGGAGAGGATTCCGAAGGAGAAGAAACCCCGTGCGGCGCGTGCGGTGAAGGAGAAGTCACCGCGATCATCCTCAGGGTCTACGAAGCGGGGGAAGAAGACCGCCTCGTCCTCAAAGGACGAGACCTCCCAGTCTGCGATGAGTGCCTCGGGAAGTTCTTCCCAAAGGGAAAGAGAAGGCTAGGGAATGAAGAATAAGAGAAAAGCGTGCTCGACCGGTCACGGAACGGGCCTCCTCCAAGAGGCCTCCCTCGGGGAGCGTCTCAAGAGAGACAAGGAGCACCTTCTTGTGAAGCAGTTCACGAGAGCCTCCAAGCACCCCTTTAAGCGGCCCTCGAAGAAGATCATGAAGATCCTCTTTGAGCTACAGAAGGAGAAGGCGGAGGAGTTTGGGGGGTTCTCGGAAGGCGCTCCCCAGTGATCGAAATCAAAAGGTGGGCCCTCCCTGAGGAGTTCAATGCCACCTCTCAGAAGCAGCTCCTAAAATACTTTGCCTGGAAAAAGTACGCGGTCCCTCTTCATCGCAAGACCCGTAAACCTACCACCGACGAGGAGGCCCTTGAGAAGATACTTACTGAGCATCCCCAGGATCCCCTTATCCCGCTTGCAGTCGATATTAGACATCTCAAGAAGGGACTTGGAGATCTTCGAGACGCCTATCTGGGGAAGGACGGGCGATTCCATTCTGAGTTTCCTTTCGAGCCCGATACGGGGAGGCTTTCCTGTGTAGGTATAGATGCGGAGATTTTAACGGAAGAGGGCTGGCTACTCTATCCTCAACTTAGGGTAGGCATGAAGGTAGTCGGATACGATCTTCTTACTGGCCACTTGAAGTGGACCGAGCTGGAAGCGGTACATATTGGATGCGGCGATCTAGGATTGATGGCTTTCAGAAATACCTACAAAGCAGGGCACGGAAAAAAGCCTTATGGTATTAGGAGTACAGCGGAACATAAATGGGTAGGATTTACTCCTAGGATAGAGGGTTTGATTCGCGGTGACAAGGTCAATGCCCATGGGATACTACACCTTAAACTAAGTGCCTCGGGAATAGAAGGCACGTCTGATATATCCTCACAAGAAGCCGCTATAGCCGGATGGGCGCTCACAGATGGACATGTCAAAAAGCTTGAGTCTGGAAGGTACGTTCTTTCTGTTGGTTTAGTTAAGAAGCAATCTATAGATCATCTTAAGAGAGATCTAACAGGATTGCAGTACACAAGACATAAGTACCTGCGTACTCATACCAGTACAGGAGAAATAGAAGTCTTCTATTTGGGAACTAAAATATTCGATCCCATCTGGCGCAGAGTATTGGCATTCGGAAACTTTGCTAAGTTTGTTTTAGCTCTTCCCCTCGCAGCAAGAGAGGCTATGTGGGCAGCAATGATGGAGGCCGATGGATCATACAGAAAACACTATGGCCGGGATGGTGGCCGCTTTGGAGCCCTCAAGGCTCCAGCAATGGAAGCTTTTACTACACTAGCTACGGTATTGGGCCATAGAATTACCTGGAACATACGACGCACTAAGAACAACTTCCACGATTTCCATATACACAAATCTAGGAATGTGCGATATGCCTTGTGGAAGAGTGTCGAAAAGAATGTGCCTGTCTGGTGTCCTCAAACAGCCTGTGGAACTTGGATAATTAAATCCGATAACCAAATAGCAATAACGGGTAATTCCAGACGCCCGAACGTGCAGAATGTCCCCCAAGGTAGGGGCGGCGGGGTTGAGGGTGATGTCGCTCGACTCATTCGGGGGACTATCGTCCCTGATCCAGGAAAGGTACTGCTAGAATTCGACTGGAAGGCTATTGAAGCTGTCCTTACGGGTTGGTTCGCCAATGATCTTGGTTACATCCGACTCTCTCTTCTAGATTCCCACGGGTTCTTCACTTCCTTCCTGCTTCACGACAAGGGGAAGATAGAGAAGCCCTTCTATTCCGATGATCCGGATCTAGAGGGTAAACTCTCCTGGCTGAAGAAGAACTTCCCCCTAGAGAGGGCGGATGGAAAGAAGATCAACCTTGCCTTGGGCTACGGGATGGGGCCCCGGCTCCTCTCGCGCATCCTCAAGTGTTCCCTCTCTGAAGCAGTCCGGTTCATCATGATCAAGGACCGCATGGCCCCGATCGTGACTAGGTGGAAGGGGCAAACACAGCGGCAAGCTCATCATGACGGGTATCTCGAAAATCCCTTCGGCTATCGCCGCTACTTCTTCTCCGTTTTCAGCAAGACAAAGAAGGGGGAGTGGAGACTAGGAGAGGAGGCGAACGAGGCCCTCGCGTTCCTACCCCAATCGACGGCCGCCTCAATGTTGCGGTGGACGCTGGTGGAATTGGGAGAAGGTGAGGAAGAGGGAGCGTTCGAGCTCTTGATTCCCATCCACGACGCGATCATTCTTCAATGCGACCCAGAGAGGGAGGAAGGGGTGACGTCTTTTGTGAAGTCGGTGATGGAGAGGGAGTGGCCAGAATTGAATGGCCTCTCAATTGGAGTAAGTGTGAAGAGGACCACTAAAGCGTGGTCGGAGATGGAGGAAAAGGAATGAGTGGGGTTGAGGAAGTGTCAGGGGAAGTGTCAGGGGAAGTGATTGACGTTGTTCCGGAGAAGGCAGAGACCGTGGAGGTGCCCCCTGCGGACGACTACGACGTGACGGTGACGGTGAAGTTTGTTCTCAGAGGCCCTCGCCTTAAGGACCCTTCCACCCAGATGCGCCTCCTTGAGCGCGCCATTTGGGAGGCTATGCCGGGGGGCAATATTGGAGCGGACACCTTCGTGAAGATGCCGACGGGAGCGCACGACTTCAACGTCTCCATCAAGGCAGAGGTGAAGGAAGTCGAAGAGGCGGTGAAGGAAGTTAAAGAGGAGGGAAACTGATGGGAGTTAGGGTTTATTCTCAAGGGGCCGAGCACTACTACCCGGGGGCCGATGGCTTTGCTGTCTACGGTTCGGTCCTGATCATTACACAGAACATCGGGGCGCCGCCGATGTATGGGGATCCGACGGGTCTCGCCCCACAGCGGTACATTGATGGGTTCCCCGTCAACCCCATTGACGCTCAGAGAAACGTCGCTGCTTTCTCGTCTTTTGATCGGGTGGAGTTGGTGGAGGACGAGGGGTGAGAACCTTTAACGTCTTCGTCACAGCGAACTTCGATGTGCGGGTCGAGGCGGAGGATGCGGTAGAGGCAGAGAACCAAGCACGCCTTCTAGCTCATGGTGAGTGGCGGGACCTTCCGCTGATGGGACCGCCATCGTGGCATTTTCATGCGGTCGGTCAAGACGATTGGGGGGTCTAGGAGAAGGGATGAAGATTCTTCTAATCTTCCTTCCCCTTCTCCTTCTTGTTCTCCCCTTCCTCTCAACGGGGAGGGGTGCCCCTCCTGCGGAAAGGAGATGATTCGTGGCTCAGGAAGAAAATGGCTCTGCCGCAGATGCGGCTTCATCCTCACTTGTTGCGACTAGGATTAGGCGGTGGCAGTTGCAAAGGAGAAGGGACGTTTATTGCTCCTACCTGCGAGTGAAGGTGGATGAGGGCGACTGGTCAGGCGTCGCCGACGCTGCGATGGCCTTGAAGGTACTAGAGGCCGAACTGAGAGGGCTCAGCGAAACTCTGCCGCAATAACACCAAACTGAGGATCAAGGGCGCCGTCCCCTCCAACACCGTTAATGGCAAGGTGGACATCTGCCTTAGCCCCGTCGACCAAGTTAATCCATGACGAGACGAGGACGGTGTCGGTGGTGTTGATGGCTACCTCCACGGAGGATGCGCCTATTTGGAGGTACGACCCGACAGTGGTACTAAAGCTTCCCGACTTATAC
>Ga0187893_10001214_pt1 | contig 63758 bp, 46 predicted proteins | sample MA1701074metaG_FD_139574 | JGI IMG/M metagenome (GOLD analysis project Ga0187893, IMG submission 139574) | White microbial mat communities from a basaltic lava cave in the Kipuka Kanohina Cave System on the Island of Hawaii, USA - MA170107-4 metaG ... | reverse complement strand
GAAAAGCGAGAGGAACAGCAAACTGAGTTGGCAAGCAACACACACGCCCTCCCGCTGGTCGGGCTAATGATCCTGATAGCGGGACAACCCAATTCACGTTTTCTGCTTGACATCCCAGGACCTCCTCATGGAAGCCACGATTGAGACGCGCTTCCTGCGTCTATCGTGGGCTTTCTCTCCAGCGCAGCAGAATCATCCTTCGAAAACAAGACTATCCTGGTTGCCCGCGACAAATCCCTTGCTCCGGCTTTTGAAAATGCATACCTTCGCCACTGATGTTTTGACAGTTCTATGCCTGCTAAGTCCCCACCCAAAGACAAGATCGTTCAGCTTCGCGACGCAATCCGCCATCACGAGCACCGCTATTATGTCCTGGATGATCCGGAAATCTCCGATGCGGAATATGACCAGCTGATCCGCGAGCTAAAGGAACTCGAATCGAAGCATCCCGAACTCGTCTCGCCGGATTCACCGACGCAGCGCGTTGGCGGCAAACCGGCCGAAGGCTTCGCCGCTGTGCAGCATGCCATCCCGATGCTCAGTCTCGACAATGCTTACTCTGAAACCGAACTGCTCGACCTCGATCGGCGCGTGCGCGAGTTCTCGGATAGTGCCACCGAGTATGTTTGTGAGTTGAAGATCGATGGTTTGAGCCTAAGCCTGATCTACGAAGACGGCGTTCTCACACAGGGGGTGACTCGTGGTGACGGCACGCGTGGCGAAGACGTCACCCTTAACGTCAAAACCATCCGATCGCTCCCATTGCAACTGCGGAATGATGCTCACCGGAAGTACCGTCGCATTGAGGTGCGCGGTGAGGTGTTTCTGCCTTTGGCATCGTTTAAGGCGGTAAATGCGGAACGGGAGGAGAACGGCGAGCCACGCTTTGCGAATCCTCGGAATTCCGCCGCAGGAACGCTGCGGACGCTGAACCCGGAAGTGGTTTCGTCAAGGAAGCTCGACCTGTTTGTCTACCAGTGCTTCGCCGACGGACAGATTCCCTCGCAGCGCCATTCTGAAACGCTCGATTGGTTGAAACAGGCTGGGTTCAAGGTCAATCCCCACTGGAAACGCCGCGGTTCCATTGAGGAGGTAGTGGCGTACTGCCGCGAGTGGGGAGAAAAGAGAGACAACCTCAGCTACGAGATCGATGGCGTCGTCGTGAAGGTCGACTCCATCCAACTTCAACAAGACATGGGAGCCACGTCCAAATTCCCGCGCTGGGCGGTGGCTTTCAAGTTCGCGGCGCGACAAGCCACGACGCAGGTCAGAAACATCCTTGTGCAGGTCGGTCGCACGGGCGCTCTGACCCCAGTCGCGGACCTGGAACCTGTCGAACTCGCGGGCAGCACCATCAGCCGGGCCACACTGCACAACGAAGATGAGATCCGCCGCCTCGGACTTAAGATCGGCGACTGGGTGCTGATTGAGAAGGGGGGCGACGTCATTCCCAAGGTTGTGAAAGTCTTGGAAAGCCGCCGCTCCGCAGATGCGCGTGACTTCGTCATGCCCGACCGTTGTCCTGTCTGCTCAGGCGAGGTCTATCGTCCGGAAGACGAAGCGGTCTGGCGCTGCGCCAACGTGAGCTGCCCGGCCAAGCTGAAGGAATCGCTGCTGCATTTCTCTGCGCGCAAGGCGATGAAGATCGAAGGCCTGGGCGAAGCGCTGGTCGATCAACTGGTGGACAAGGGATTGGTGAAAGATCCTGCCGATCTTTACCAGCTTTCGCTCGAGACGCTGATGCAGATGGAACGAATGGGAAAGAAATCTTCGCTGAAGCTGCTGGCCCAGATCGAGGAGAGCAAACGCAACGATCTGTCGCGTGTCATCTTTGGCCTCGGAATCCGGCACGTCGGAGAACGCACCGCCCAGATCCTGGCACAGCATTTCGGATCCATGGAGGCTTTGAGCTGCGCAACTCAAGAGGCACTTGAGAGCGTGTTTGAGGTGGGGCCCATCGTGGCTGAATCGATTTTTCAATTCCTCGCCCGTCCTGAAAACCTTGCCGTGGTGGACAAACTGCGAGCCGCCGGCGTCAATCTTTCTGCCAAAGTCGCAGGGAAACGATCTGCTGAACTTCAGGGGAAACAGTTTGTCCTGACTGGCAAGTTACCGACACTCTCTCGAGAGCAGGCCTCCGCCTTGATTGAACAGCACGGAGGTCGCGTAACGGCCTCGGTAAGTCAAAAAACCGATTTTGTGCTGGCGGGCGAAGATGCAGGCTCGAAGCTCGACAAAGCCAGGGCTCTGGGCATCGCTGTGATCGACGAGCCTGAGTTCCTGAGGTTGGTTGGTTAATCAGTACTCCAGGCTGAGCACTCAGATCCCTTCCCCGCCCTCTCTTTCCTGGGAGTGGGTGGAAAGAATCTCGCGCGCCTTGCTCAGCGCCGGTTGAATCGACTCTTCGGTCACGTCCACCGCCAACCCCATGCTTGCAAAGCGGCGCACCATTCCTTCGGTCGGAATGTTACCGACCAGGTGATCTTCCGCAAACGGGCAACCACCCATACCAACCAGGGCGCCATCAAACCGGCGGCATCCGGCTGAATATGCTGCCATGACAACGTCTTCCCATCGGTCAGGGCGGGCGTGCAAATGCACCCCCAGTTCCAGATCCGGAGAGTGCTGGCGGCATGCTGAGAAAACTTCATGCACCGTTTGAGCCTCGGCCAAACCCACCGTGTCGGCCAGCAGAATTCTCCGGACACCAGTCTCGACAAGCTTCTCGACAATCAAGAGAAGACTGCCTGAGGACCAAGGATCTCCATACGGATTACCAAAGGCCATGGATAGGTACACCACCAGCTCCATGCCAGCGGCTCGCGCGCGGCTCAACAACTCACCCGTGATCGCCCAGGCTTGCTCTTGTGTCTGCCGAAAGTTGCGCTGTTGGAACGTCTCGGAAACCGAAAAGGCATAGCCGGCAAAGCGAATGTCTCGAGCCTCGATTGCCGCCTCCAAACCCTTCAGGTTGGGAACGATGGCAATCAACCGGGTCTGCCCCAGGCGTTGCCGAATGCCCTCCAGCACCTGCCGGGTGTCCTGCATCTGGGGAACGGCTTTGGCGGAAACGAAGCTTCCAAAATCGATCTGTTTGAACCCAGCGTTGATCAGTGACAGAAGGTAGTCGATCTTGGTTTCAGTCGGGATGAAGCGCTGCAGCCCCTGGAAAGCGTCGCGGGGGCATTCAACGAGCGTGACTGACTCTGGCATGAACAGACCGCAGTTCTCGGAATCGTTGTTGGATACGATGCCGATGTCCTGGAGAAGAAATCACGTCTGCAACAACCCAACGTTGAACTTCGGAACCTCGGGATTCAATGCGGCCAGCTCGAGACTGCGAATCAGAACTCGCCGTGTTGTCACAGGGTCTATGATCTTGTCGACCCAAAGCCTGGCAGCACCATACCGCGGATCCGTCTGCTGCTCGTAAGTCTCTTTCACCGATGTGAACAGCTCCTTCTTGTCATCCTCACTGAGCACCTTGCCCGAGCGCTCCAGCTGCTTGATCTTGATATCGACGAGCGTCCCAGCGGCCTGATCGCCACCCATCACCGCGTAGCGAGCCGTGGGCCAGGCATAGAGGAACCGGGGCGAGTAAGCCTTGCCACACATCGCGTAGTGTCCAGCACCGAAGCTGCCGCCGAGAATCACGGTAATCTTGGGCACGACGCTATTTGAGACCGCCATGACCATCTTCGCACCCGCTTTGATGATGCCGCTATGTTCGGCGTCGCGGCCCACCATAAAGCCATTCACGTCGTGCAAGAACAAAAGCGGGATGAGATTTTGGTTGCAGTCGAGAATGAAGCGGGCGGCCTTGTTGGCACTTTCGGTGTAGATGACGCCGCCAAACTCAAATCTCTTGCCCTTCTCACGCACATGCGTTTTCTGGTTGGCCACGATTCCCACCGCGAAGCCACCCACGCGCGCATACCCGGTGAGAAGCGTTTGCCCATACTCTGCCTTGTACTCGGTGAACTCACTGCCATCCACAATGCAGGCAATGATCTGCCGCATGTCGTATTCCTCTTGAGGGCTGGCTGCAAACAAACGGTTGATATCAGCCGCATCTCTGAGAGGTTCGACCGATTCCCGGCGATCGAATGGCGCCCGGGAACGCTCACCCATCTTGTCTACCAGTTTGCGAATCCGGTGAATGCAACTCGGATCGTCCTTTTCCTTGAAATCAATCGTGCCGCTAATGCCGGCGTGCACCTCGGCGCCGCCCAATTCCTCTGCAGAAATCTTCTGGCCAACCGCCGCCTTAACCAGGGCGGGGCCTGCCAGAAAGAGGCCACTACCCTCAGTCATCAACAGTTTGTCACACATTACAGGAAGGTAGGCTCCGCCAGCGACACAAGACCCCATGATGGCAGTAATCTGTGGAATGCCGCGCGCCGACATTACAGCGTTGTTGTAGAAGACCCGTCCGAAATCGTCTGTATCCGGAAAAACATCCTCCTGAAGAGGAAGGAAAATGCCGGCGGAGTCGACCAGATAGATCGTAGGAATGTGATTCTCCAGCGCGATCTGCTGGGCTCGAAGCACTTTCTTGGCGGTCATCGGAAAGAACGACCCGGCTTTCACCGTAGCGTCGTTGGCGATGATCATGAAGTCGCCTCCACAGACTTTGCCAACGCCGGTTACCACGCCCGCTGCCGGCGCACCACCCCATTCCGTGTACATCTGAAAAGCCGCGTAAATACCCAACTCCAGCCATTCAGAGTCTTGATCGATGAGCTTCGCGATTCGCTCCCGCGCGGTCAGCCGACCCTTCTCATGCTGTCGCTCAATGGCCGCGCGGCCGCCGCCTTCTCCAACCTGCGCTTCGTCTTTCCGCAGCTGTTCGACGAGCAGCCGCATCTGCCGCTCGCGAGCCGTGGCGTTTGGGAGTTGAATCGTAGTGGTAGTCTCGTCACTCATCGCTCGTCACTTGTCACTGCTTCTAGCTGGGCTTGCGGTTGCGCACCGGAGAATACTTCGTCAATATGTCAATCAAGGGCTTGGCATCATTCGGAATCGGCTCCTGGGCTGAGATCAACAGATCTTTAGCACCGACGGGCTTTCCATAGAGATTCTGGTTGCCATCACGGTCTTGCTGCAACACGGCACCTTTCAACTCCAAACCAGCAAACACACCGCGACTCCTGGAGTAACTGAGAATCTTCGCTTTCATGTAGGCATCGGTCTCGGCGGTACCGGCGCGCCCCACGGGCCCGGCGGCGGCAGATGCATCGCCACCGATGGTGAATTTGCTCCTCAACAGACTATCGATTCCGTCGCGGTGCATGACCAGCATCACCACGTCAACCGCGGCGACACCAATCTGCAAGCCAAAGCTACCACCCCCCAGCGCTATCATGGCAGGCGGCCCCCAAGGCCCTTTGCCTTGATCCTGGCGGCAGCTCACCAATCCCTTGCCGTAACGTCCACCAAGAATGAAGCCACCCTTTTTCATAGATGGAATAATCGCTATACACTCACAGCGTTCCAGCAAATCTGTGGGAATGGAGCTGTCTGGAGTGTCCATGATTTCCTGAAATGCAGTGGCAGCTGCGGCAAGGCGATCGGCTTCCTTCGTCTGTCCCAAAGAAAGGCTGGCGGCGAGAAGGACAAGAACAGGTATCATAGCTGCTGATTTCACGATGAAATCCTCCCTTGAGATTTGAGAATGACGCACAGCCAACAGCGCAACCTCAGTTTAGCAGAAATTTTCATTCTGCTGTGCGACCGCCGTCGCTGGCCAGCGCTTGCGCTTTCCCGAGATTCGGATTCCAACCACACCTGCGATGGGAGCCAAAATGCCTGACAAAGACAACCTCATCCTTACGGCAGTGGGCCCTGACCAAGTCGGCCTTGTCGAAAAGATTTCTCAGTTCATCGTTCACTACGGATGCAACATTGAAGATAGCAAGATGGCCGTGTTTTGCGGTGAGTTCGCGCTGATCCTGCTAATCTCGGGAGACGCTGGCAACCTGCTGAAGGTGGCAAATGCCTACAACGAGTTGGGAATACTGACTGGGTTGAACATCTCAGTGCGGAAACCCGCCGCGAAGAAAGCGCCAGCACAAAGCCTGCCTTATCGGTTTACGGCCTCCTGCCTGGACCATCCTGGCGTCGTGCACCGGCTGAGCGGACTGCTGAGCCAGTTGAACATCAACATCGAGTCGATGGAAACCAAGACCTATCTGGCGCCTGTGAGCGGTACACCTATCTTTCGGATGGAGGCGCTACTGTCGGTGCCACCGGGGCTCAACATTAGCCGCCTGCGCCAGCGGTTAGACGAGACCGAGCGAGAGGAGAATATCGATATCGATTTGATGATGGTGGAATGAAGCGATCGTGGGACTAGAACCACAGCCACCTAGGGAGCGGGATCGTTCTTCTGTGAAATCATGCGCGTCAGACGTTCATCCTGCGCCAGGACTTTGAAAATAGGATCCTTCGTAATCTTCTCATAGTCGTTGAACCCGGTCTCCAAGGCCTTCAGCAAATAAGTCAACGCCTTCTCGGGCTGCCCATTAGTCACAAACAGCTTGGCCAGATAAAAATTTTGAATGCCCTGGTTGACTTCGGCAGTGCGGATGATGGTGCCGCGCGACGAGATCCGGTCGAGAATCGTCGGATCCAGCCGAAAGGCTTCTGCATAGGCAGCGAATCCTTCTTCATACTTCTTCATTGAGAAGTAGGCAGCACCCAAATTGTGGTGACTGGTCGCGGATTCAGGATTGATGCCCAGAGCTTTCTTGTAATCCTTCACCGCCCGCTTGTACTTCTTCAGGCTGTAGTGCACGGTCCCCAGGTTGTTCCAGGCTTCGTGGTAGTTCGGATTAATTTTGCGGGCCCGATCGTACTGCCTCTTTGCCATCTCAAGATTCTGCAGTTGGTGGTAAGCGATTCCCAGCTTGTTCTGCACCACGTGGTCGCGAGGTGTAATGGCAAGGGCTTTTTGGTATTCGAGCGCCGCATCCTCAAAATACTTCCGCGCCAACATCGAGTCGGCCCGTTTCGCGATCTGACCCGCCTCCGCGATTTTCTCCGGAGGAGGCGCTGTGACTTTGTCCCGACCCGCGGCAACAGGGAGAATCCAAACCATGCAGAACACGAAAAGCAAAGCGACCGTTTTCATAACCCCTCGCTTTCCCAACGAAGCCCCTCGCGTCATGGTGCTCGCTGAAACGACTCGAAATCGGGAAGAACAGTTCCAATCAGCTAAGCGAAGGAAATCGCGTGGAGTCTAATTATACCGCTGAAAAGGGAATTTGATTCTGAAAAGCCTGGGAAGCGGATGCAGGTCCCACGCGAGCATTCATGCCATCAGTGGCTGGTAACGCTCGGAATATCGGCAGGATCGCAAACGGGCCAAGGCAGGTAGGGTGCTTTACATAGCCGAACAGCCTGTCCAGCCCGTCGGCTCTTGTGGTGTGGCGCGGAACCGGGAGTCTAGTGAAGAGCGCCTCACTACCAGTATTCCATCGCGTCTTCGAACAGCCGGGCCAGATCCTCTTCTGACGCCGGCCGCGGCGAGAGCTTGGTGACACGGTGCTGCGGAGTGGTGCCTCTTACAAGAGCGGGAATGTCAGCGCTAGAGTAACCTACAGCGCGAAGGCCATTCGGGACTTTTAGTCTCTGCATGTAGCCGATGATTTGCTCAGCCAGGATCCGACCGGCATCCTCAAGCCTGGCTCGGGAAACGTCTGCACCGAGCATGACCGCAGCGTCAAGATGCCTTTGCGGACATGCCCGCGCGGTAAAGCGGAAGACCGCCGGTGCGTTGAGGATAACCGACATGCCGTGAGGAATCATTGGATGATCCACTGCGTATCCGTCTGGGCGAAAACTCCGAACCATGCCCGAGACCGGGTACGACATTCCATGCGGGAGATGAACTCCCGCGTTACCGAAACCAACCCCGGCGTATGAAGCAGCCAACAGCATGTTGGAGCGAGCTTCGTCATCGGAAGGATCCTCTACGGCACGCACCAGATGGCGTGCCACGAGCCGCAGCGCTTCCAAGGACCAAAGGTCACTGATCGGGTTTGAACCCTGGTAGGCGGGACGCAGGACCGGATGTCCGGGGTGCGGCCGGTCAACAAACGGAATCGCCGTATACGATTCCAACGCGTGGCTCAGCACGTCCAGGCCTGCGGAAACGGCCACGGCTGCCGGTTGCGACCGGGTGTTTTCGGGATCGATGAGTCCAAGCATCGGCTTCAGCCGCCTGTGAGCAATGCCCGTCTTGGCGTGCAAGCTGGCTCGATCGAAGATCGCCACGCCGGTTGTTTCGCTGCCAGTGCCAGCTGTAGTGGGAATGGCAATCAGCGGCTTAAGGGGCCCGGGCACCGGCAGGCCTTTGCCGATCGGTGGATTGACGTAGTCCAGGAGCTCCGCGGGAAAGGTCGAATAGAGGTTGGCGGCTTTGGCCGTGTCGATGGTGGAGCCGCCTCCAACAGCGACGAAGGCGTCAAATCTCCCTTCAGTCGCAAAGCAGATCGCTTCCTGAAACGATTCGTCGGTGGGCTCAACACGTACCGCATCGAAGAGTTTGTAGGGTACGCGATGAGTCTCCAGAGACTCAAGCACCGCGGTTACCGGTAGTGACGAACGCAAGTTTGGATCGGCAACCATCATCACATTCCGAACCTTCAGCTCCGCCAGATCCATCCCAACCTCAGACGTCACGCCGCGTCCAAAGCGGATGTTGGAGGCGGCCATTTCGAAAGCAGTCTCATTGGGCATGGAGATCTCCGCGAACGCAAGGTAGTTGTGAACCGTCAAAAAATCCTTGAAACAGGGGATAGATCTTTTCGGGCTCACTCCGCCCAAACGGCGGAGCTATCAAAAGTTCGGGAGGGCGAGGCGCCTGCCGAGCCGCTGGGACCAGGAACTTCTAGCCGCGCGGCTCTCTCGCCCACCACCGTGCCGGTTAACACCTTCCAAGCGAGAACAGCGACAACCGCACTTGCTACCGAAGATCGTTCAGGTTCACCGCCTGGGCAGGTCCGCTTGCGCCTGCTTTCAGAAACGCGATGATATCGAGCAATTGCTTGACGGTGTATGTCTCTGCAAAGTTTGCCGGCATAGCCGAACGGCTTTGAATGTCGAGCTTCTGAATCTGGTCCTTCGGCAGATTCCTAAGTACAGCAGGCAGGCTCCCAATGTCGTAGAGCTTGATATGCGTGGGATTCTCCTCGCTCTTCACGGCCTGGATCTCTTCACCACTCTTGGTTGTGATCACCAGGAATGGTCTATCGGGAGACAGACGGATAGAGGGAAGCACGATGTCGATGAAGAGCTCTTTGGCGGTCTTCGAGTTAGCGCGGTTCAGGTCCGGCCCCACGCTCGAACCTGTTCCACCGACCTTGTGACAAGCTCCACAGTGCCGGTCGTTACTCGAGTCAAAAAACAAGGCTTTGCCTTTTTCAGGATTGCCGACGAGACTGCCATCGGCCGGCGACGACTCCAATTGGGTTGAGGGTGCTCCAGCAGCGCCGGCAGCCTCTCTGGGAACCACGGCTGCAGGCACCGCAACCTCGGCGCTGTCGGAAGTCAGTTTCGAAAGGGTTAGGACATAAGCCACAATTGCGCCGATCTCCGTGGTTGTCAGACGGTCTTTCCATGCAGGCATCGACGAGTTCGGAATTCCTTCGAAAGTCACTCTATACAGGTAGTTCCTGTCCCATTCTCGTCCTCTCAGTCGTGGTCCGCGGCCCGCTTTGCCGGCCACGCCGTGGCAATAGCCAACCGAGCAGCTCTGCGCGAAGAGGGTACTTCCACGTGCGATGAGTTGCGGATCGGAAAGATCCAAGCTAGGCGGCAGCGTACTTGTTTGAGCGAACACCCTCGGAGCCAACAGGAGATGCGCAAATAAAAAGGACACAAGGCCCGCAAGCCGCGTCCGCGTGAGGAGACGCTCGCACATGAGAGAAAAGCAAGACATATTGAGGATGGGTTGGATCGAGGAGAGCTCAGTGAATTCGCGATGAAGCCGCCGCTCTCAACATTACCTTAGTACCCCGGCGGTTTGTCAAAGAACCGATGATCGACAACATAAGAGAATCCCTCCGGGATAGGTCGGATGTACAGCTCCGCGCGCAGGACATCCACGCAACCATCGGTGAGCTTCTCGTCCAACGGACGCGAGCTTTCGGTTGCTTTCCGGTTAACGGTCTCCCAAGCAACCTTCGTCAGCTTGAAAATGCCTTTGCGGGCTTGTCCATTGTGCAAGACAGTTCCAGGGCATTTCTGGAAATCGCCCTCCGCCTCCGCCTCGGTTCCCATTTCAAGCTCGAATCGTTTATCTGTGAACTGGAACTCTTTCTTCATTGAAGGGTCTTCTCCTTGTAGCTCGCCAAGCTCTTAAGCTTGGCCATCGTTTCCAACAACTCGCTGATTCTCAGTCATCACGAGCCATGAGACTAGCTCAATTGCACTGTCTGCCGGGCAGATTTTGGCTGGTTGGCAGGATACTTCGGCGCCCTGCCGCGGATGACACCGACAATATCTTCAACCACCATCGCCATCCGCTGCATGGCGTCCTGGGTGTGCGCTGCAACGTGAGGCGTCCCGATGAAGTTCTCCAAACCCAGCAGAGGATTATCGTGCGCGGTCGGCTCTTCCTCGAATACGTCAGCCGCAGCACCGGCAATCCAGTTCTCGCTCAGAGCTTTAAACACAGCCTTCTCCTGCCAAACCGGCCCGCGGGCCGCGTTGATGATAAAAGCCGATTTCTTCATGAGCGACAGCTCGCGCTCGCCAATCATTCCGCGCGTGTCCGCCATCAGTGGTACATTCAAGGAAACATAGTCCGCCGTCTTCAACAGCTCATCCAGCGACACAGGCCGGGCCCCGAGCGCCTGCTCCCATTCGGGTTTCGGAACGATATCGCGAAATACAACAGGACAGCCGAAGGCACGGTGCCAAATTCGGGCAACGGTTGACCCCACGCGGCCCAGGCCAACAATACCGATTGTCTTGCCCAGAATCTCCTGACCAATGTAACGGTTGCGATCGTCCCAGCGATGCTCCTTCAGTGCGCGCTGCGTCTGTGGGGCCTGGCGGGCAAGCGATAGAGCCAGCAAAAGGACAAGCTCGGCAACCGACTCAGAATTCGCTTCGGGCGTGCTCACCACCCAAATGCCCAGCTCCGTCGCGGCTTCCATATCCAGGTTGTCCAGCCCAACACCGTGCCGACCGACCACCTTGAGATTGGGAGCTGCTTCCATCAATCTTCGGCTCAGGTGACCGCGGGTGCGGAACACGATGCCGTCGGCCGCTGGAGCAAGCTTTAGTAGAGCTTCCTCGGTAATGGCCTCCGGTAAGAGGATCTCGCAGCCTTCCTTCTCCAGGTATTCCATTCCCTTTCGATGAATCTTTTCAAAGAGCAGTACTTTGGGTTTCGCCATCAGATTGGGCACGTCCTCTTCTGAGATTTGAAAGCGTGCATTCTACAACAGAGACGGCGAAGGTGGGACGCAGATTCAGCAGATGCTGCAGATGAACCGACGTGAAGCGTGAAACGTGATGATACTGTAAGGTGCTGTCACGCTTCACGTTTCACGGATCACGTTTTACCCTTCATGCGTCACGCGTTTCAGAAAAAATATCGCCGCAAATGCTTGACCGCGATCGAGCCGTGTCCGGTGAGTTTCTCATTGAACTCCCGTTGACGGAAATTCGTGCCAGCACGAGCTTTAACCTCCTTTTCGAGCTGGAGGATCTCATCCAGACCTAGAAAATACTGTGATAGCTGGGTTGAATCCAGCTTCGCACGACGCAGCTTCTTCTCCGCCTGCGCCTGCTCCTGAAAACCCTCTTCCACCATGAAGCGCACTGCTTCAGCTTCGCTCATTTGGCCGCTGTGGAGTTGCGCATCAATGAGAGCATTGGTGGCCACGATCAGATCCCCTCGCAGCGCGAAGAAACGGTAGCGAGCATTCCTGGAGCCGCCGTAGCCGAACTGCGTCATCAAATTCTCACCATAGACAGCCCACCCCTCAACGAAGGGCGCATTCCAAAGCACCGCGCGCAAAGGATTCAGATTCTGCCGTGCCAGGTAGAACTGCGTGTGATGTCCCGGGTACGCTTCGTGCATCGCGGTGAGCTGCACCTCGTAGTCATTGTTGCCGCGCAAAATGGATTCAATACGTGCCGCGTCCCAGGTCGGGTCAATGGGATCCACGAAATAGGTCGCCGCCCATTTCTCTCTTCGCTCCAAGACACCTGGAGCCAGATACTCCGCCGCCGAAGAGCCTCGCTTGAAGGGTGGCATTTCTTGGACAACTAGAGTTTCAGCAGGCGCGAGGGCGATCAGGTCATGCTCAACGATGAAACGGCGGAAATCGTCGAGATTCTTTCTGTGCGCCTCAACCAGCCTGGCTGCGGAAGGGTGATCTTTCGACAACTCATCCTTCACCAGACGAATCAAGCGGCTTTGGGCCTCGGGCGACGCGTCGGCCCCTGGCGGTGTCTTTCGTGGAAACAATTCGCCGTTCAGGGTCACGGCGACCGTGAACAGCTCCTGTCGAGCGTGCTGAAACGCTTGTTTGGCCTTGGCAGCTAACGCTTCCGGTGTGATTGTTGTCTGAAGAGCCAATGGAAACTTCTTCCGAAACAGATCAGCACCCAATCGCCAGTCGCCGCTGCTTCGTGGTAGAAGATCCTGCTCCAGAAAACGCTGATACTCTTCCAGTGCCGTCACTACTGACTTTCTCGCAGCCTCGGCGTCATCTCGTAAACTCGCCGAGGCTTCGACTGTACGCACAAACTCCGCCACTTCCCCTTGAAACAGCTCCAAGCGACCACGATTGTCAGCAATCGCCTGCTCGGTATACAGACGGGCCGGATTCTTCAACTGACTTTGCACCTGTTGAAGAAACTCCGACAAGCCTTTCAGGAGCGAAGTCAGACTGCGGAGACGACTCTCTACCGGGGCGAAGTCTCCGTGCAAGATATCGGAAACACGCGTGGCAACGATTTCGCGCGGATCATAGTAAGGAAAGGTGTCTTGCAGTCGCGGGTCGCGTTCCCATTCTCGAATCTCGCGCAAGTAGAGCAGCTCAAGCTCTATGCCATCGGAAAGAATTTCCGCATCGATCTGCTCTTCCAGTGGCAACCGGCTCTTGTCAACCGATGCAAGCCGTAGCTTCTGCTGCTGCAGAACCCGCGTAGGCAATTCGGTGCCTCGTGCTGAATAGTCAGGCCAGCGATCGTCGAAGCGGTGATCGCCCATGAACGTTGCCAGGTGCGGCTTGGCCAGAAGTAAACCGTCGAGATACTCCTGGCGCAGGTTCGCGAAATGATTCATTGGCTTTGGCTTCGAGCAGGCGATTAGAAAACAACCCAACAACAGAGCGGCAAGAACTAGCGCCAGGCGGTTGGAACTTGTTCTCATGAACGCCCGCGCTGTACGAGCGCTCCGTGATTGTGCCTTCATATGCCTCCTGACCTAACGAAGCAAATTTGCCGGATATCTCCACCCGGTGAATGCTGTATAGAGCGATGCGTCCAGCACACCAAGCCCAACATAGTTGGAGCGAATTGTTGCGTAGGGTGCACTGCCTCAAGGTTCAAAACGTGGTAGTGGGTCGGTCTCAGACTGACCCACTACCCAAAATGTTCCGCGGCGTCTAGCACGTCGGCTTCGGAAGCTGATAATGTTTCTCGGGCATCATGACAGCCCACTCCTCAGTTGCCTGCCCAGAATTGTTGCAATATACTCCCGTCTCACCATGACAAACAAAACACAGAATCCAACCACTCCGAAATCGAAGGGGCGTTCACGGCGCGCCTTGTTCCAGACAACAGCCCTGGCCCTGCTGGGAGCGGAGACGGCATTCGCGCAAGCCCCTGGCTCCTGGAGTCCAAAGAAAGACTCCACGAAGGGTCCGATTCGTTCGGGCAACCTGCTCTTTCTGGGCGGGATTGGAGGATGGTATCCCGAGCGCCGGCCCAAGGCCGGGGATGTGCGCGAACAGACCGGCGATGCGCTCAAGATCATGAAGGAGTCCCTCGAAAAGGCTGGCTCTTCGCTGGAGAACGTCCTCAAAGTCCAGGTGGCCCTGGTCGATCCCGAAAGAAACTGGGAGCCTATGAACGAGGTTTACAACACGTTCTTTCCGAAAGACCGGCCGGCACGCTCCTACTTTGGATCTACAGGCTTCCGGCGCCCGGGGCAGTTGCTCCAAATCGACTGCATTGCCTACGTCGATTGAAGACTCAGAGCGCCTCTTCAGTTAGGCGCACAAGACCTGCAGTGCGAGGCACTCAACCATGATTGATTGCAGAGAAAGCATTCGTGGGGCTCTTGTCTTGGCAGCGTTGCTCGCTGGGGTTCAAGCTGGCCTGAGCGCCACGCACGAGATCTATCCTTCCCACCACTCGCGAGTTTTTTCGGCCTACAAAGACACTGTGCTTCGGATCAAGTCCGGGGATACCGTGGTCACGCGTACCTGGGATTCGGGAGGACAAGACCACCTCGGAGTTCGACATATCCAGCATCCCTACGTTTACCCTGAGAGCGGCAATCCTCTTATGGGGCCGTTCTATATCGAGGAAGCCGAGTATGGTGATGCCCTGGAAGTTCGCCTCGATAAAGTGCGATTGAACCGCAACTGGGGCTACACCACCTACCGCCTGAGCCCCGCTGTGCTGAATCCCTCCACCATCGACAGCCTCTATAAGAATTTCTATAAGATGGATGCACTACGGCCCGGACGAGCAGACCTGATTCCGTGGGACCTCGATCTGAAGCGAGGCACCGCGAGTCCCCGATTGTTGGAAGGATCGGGATTCAAGTTCGATCTTCCGGTGAGGCCGATGCTAGGTTGCATTGGCGTAGCGCCACCCGGCGAACGAGTGGAAACGTCGGGTCCATCAGCCAACCACGGTGGCAATATGGATTACAACGACGTTGTCGAAGGCGCCACACTTTTCTTTCCTGTCTTTCACAAAGGCGCTTTCTTCTACGTGGGCGACGGGCATGCCCTGCAGGGTGACGGTGAAGGCTTGGGCAATGGCGTCGAGACTTCGCTGGATGTCCAGTTCACGGTCAAGGTGCACAAGGGCAAGCGTCTCAGCATACCGCGGCTCGTAAACGACGACTTCATCGTCTCGATCGCCAGCCAGCCGGAGTTTCAAAGCAATTCGGACGTTGGTGTGCGCAGCGCAAACTCAGACATGGTTGAGTGGTTGACCAGCGAGTACAAGCTGACTCCACCCGAGGCACACTTACTGATGGGCACTGTGGTGCAACACAAGATCGTGACCTATTTCGGGACTGTGGCGGCGTTGATGCCGAAAAAGTACCTTCCCAAGCGCTAGAGGAAACGAACAACCCGACATTAGCCCGTCAGCGTTGATCCTTAAGGTTTCATGCCGCAGTGCGGCGTTAGGTTCGATGAAAATAGCGTCCCCCCTTGGAGAAGGGGGGACTTCAGGGGGGTTTTGAACGCGGGAACAAACCCACCCCGGCGCTTCGCGCCACCCCTCCGTCGGAGGGGATTTTAAGGGAGGAATCTCATGACACGACCTGCATCGAAAAGATTGGTTGCCAAGCTCAGCCGCCGGGAAGTTTTCCAGGCAGGTGGAATGGCCACTGCATGGAGTCTGCTGGGCAGTTCCCCGGCAGCTGCAAAAACCACAGGAACCAACGTCTACTCCCGGCTTGGCGTGCGGCCCTTCATCAATCTCACGGCTACCTATACGATCAACGGTGGCGCTCTCAGCCGGCCGGAGGTGAAGCAGGCCATGGAAGAGGCTTCGCACTACCCGGTAAACCTCGATGAACTCATGGAGAAAGTGGGTGACCGACTGGCGGAATTACTGGGATGTGAATGGGGCATTGTGACCTCCGGCTGCGCTGCCGCGTTGGTACACGCCACGGCTGCTTGCGTGGCTGGTGCCGATCCCGAAAAAATGTTGCAACTGCCCAACCTGCAGGGACTCAAAGATGAAGTCATCATGCCCAAGCAGTCTCGCAACGTTTATGACCATGCGATTCGGCACGTGGGTCTGAAGATCATTGAAGTCTCTTCACGCGAAGAGTTTCATGCCGCGTTGAGTGATCGAACCGCGCTCATTGCGGTTCTGGGAACGGGCGAAGCCAAAGGAAGTGTGCGTCTGGAGGAGATGGCCGAGGCCGGCCGGAAGCACGGAATTCCCATTCTCGTGGACGCAGCCGCTGAACTGCCCGTGGTGCCCAATCCCTATCTTTCGCGGGGCGCGGACCTGGTCGGATACAGCGGAGGCAAATTCTTGCGCGGCCCTCAATGTGCCGGTCTCCTCTTGGGTCGGAAGGATTTGGTGCGGGCGGCCTGGCTGAATAGTTCTCCCCACCATGGCTTTGGCCGGGCAATGAAGGTCGGTAAGGAAGAAGTGATGGGCATGCTTGCTGCCATCGAAGTCTGGAAAAATAAAGTCGATCTGAAGGCCGAGTACCAGAAATGGGAAGGCTGGTACGCGCACATCAGCAAGGTGATCACGCAGGTTCCCGGAATTCAAACCCAAGTAAGACCTCCAGCCGGCGCCAGCCCGTTTCCAGTTCTGGAGCTTGCCTGGGACCCACAGCAAATCGGCATGACGGCGGAGGAAGTGGGTCATCAGCTCCTTGAGGGTGCGCCCAGAATCATGTCACACGCAGAAGGCCCGGGGCATTCCTTCATCATCCGTCCGGTGGCGATGAAGGAGGAAGAGTATCGAGTTGTGGCGGATCGTCTACTTAGTGTGTTTCGCGGCGCGCCCAAAGGGCAGCCACCTAAACCTTTGCGTCCAGCGGCGGTCGATGTTGCAGGGCGGTGGGAGCTAAAGATTAACTTCGTCACCGGCTCCGTGGTCCACCAGTGTGTGCTTGAAACCAAAGACAATGCAATCACCGGCAAGCATACGGGTCGCATTACCAAAGGAGACCTAACCGGGACTATCGATGGCGAAAAAATCTCATTTCGCAGCGTTCTCCCCTATGAAAGTGCGCGCCTGGCGTACGAGTTCACTGGCACGGCTGGCGCCAGTGAAATGTCTGGGAACATTTCGCTGGGAGAATACGGCAGCGGGACCTGGTCGGCCAAGAAACTGGGGTCAGATTAGCCATGCGCGCGTCTGAGGGGGAGCGCTCCTCGAACGGACCCTACGTGCTGGATTCCCTTTTTCGCGGGAATGACGAACTAGGCACTCTTGGTCAGAATCTGCTTTACCCGATCGGCGACGATCAGTTCCTCTCCCGGCAACAGATTGTAAGGAAAGATACCCAAGCCCTTCCATGGGGGTGTGAACTTCCGCATGTCGCTGGCAACGATGGAGGGTTCTCCCTGGCGTAGCATTCGAACCATCTGATCAAGCGTCACTCCGATGCGGGCTTCATCCCACTGCACCGAAAACCTGGGGGTATGGCTATAGTCGCTGTTGGTTACAAACTCCGTACTCACCGTCGGGATCTCTTTCAGGCGTTCGGCAACGCGTTGCAACGTGGAGTACCACGCCCGCCGTTCTGCCTTGTAATCTCGCTTCAAAGCAAGTTCAACCGCTGTCAACAGCCCGACGATTTCCTCTTTGCCTACCTTGGCAATGCGCGGCAGGTAGTCGTTTGGAGAGCTGTTGGCGTAGGCTTTCTTCACTAGATCCTTGCGCCCCAGCAACAGCCCGCTGCACTGCGGGCCACGCAAGTTCTTCCCTCCACTGAAAGCAACCAGATCAACCCCCATCTTCACAAACTTGCTCAGGTTCTCTGCTGGAGGAACTTCGGCAGCAGCGTCCAGGATCAACGGTAGCCCGGCCTTGTGGGCGATCTCCAGGGCCTCTTCCAGGCCTACGTCTCCGTGAGGACCAACCACGTAACGGTCCTCAAACCCAAGCGAGGTATCGACACGCGTCTCAAAGGGCTTGCTACCACCCAGCGTGTGATGACTCATCACAAAGGCGATGGCCACAGTTTGCGAGTTGACGGCCCGACGCATCTGTTCTGCAGTCTCGACCTCGACAAGCTTTAGGCCCACCATCCGAAACGCATGGTCGTATAGGGTTCGATGAGCCTTCGGAATGATGATTTCTGTCTTCATCCCCGTGAGATCTGGCAACTGCAGCATTTTCTTTCGGTCGTCACCGGCTGTCACTGCACAGGCGGCGAGGCAGAGCGCGGCCGAAGCGCCGGCCGTGACAAACGCTCCACCGGCTCCCGTGAGCGCAGCCAGGCGTTCACCAACCTTCTCCTGCAACTCATGGATTGGCACGAAATTCTTGGAAGCCTCCTCCATGGCGCGGATCACTTCGATGGGCATCAGCGTCCCACTGAGCGTGGTTATGGTTCCTACCGCGTTGATCGGGGTCCGTATTCCCAGTCGTTGATAGATTCCGCCTGAGTGCGGAAGAGCCGGCTCAGCTGCCTGCGCTGCAGAGCCTTCGGCCAACAAAGCGCCCGTCACTGGTGCTGCCAAACCGGTCCTCAAAAAACGCCGACGCGAAACGCGTGCTTGTGACATCGTTTCCTCCTCTTCTTCACCTGCCAGATTGGGGTAGAATCTCAGGCGTATTCAAACACGTCTCGCTCGTCGTTGTCGTCGGTTTTTTGTGCCCACGGGCTCTTCTCCGTGAAGGCAGAGAGGATCCCTCGTGCCGGGTTCCAAAACAGAAATGAGATTCAGTGGAACTCTCCTTGCTGGCGCGCAGAAACTTCACTCTCAACCGTTCGAGGAATAGGAGGAGTATTGCTTACACACAACAAAGTGACCGTAAAGCGCCGCCGACACAGCGGTGCGAGCACTACAGCGATTCTGCTGGCCATCCTTTTTTTGGTGCGAGTGGCCGCAGCTCAGTCCTACGACATCCTGCTACAGGGCGGCCACGTCATCGACCCGGCCAACGGTATCGATCAAGCGATGGACGTTGCCATATCGGGAGACCGGATTGCCCGTGTTGCTCCGAACCTGCCGGCCGGGCAGGCCAAGAAAGTTCTCAACGTCAAGGGGCTCTACGTTACGCCCGGCTTGATTGATTTGCACGCTCATGTCTACGGCTACTCGGGCTCCGTCTTCCCCGACGACACGGCCCTAATGGCCGGTACTACAACGGTGGTGGATGCCGGCGGCGCAGGCTGGCGCACGTTCGACGATTTCAAGAAGAAGATCATCGACGTTTCCAAAACGCGGGTCTTGGTTTTCCTCAACATCGTCGGTCGCGGAATGCTTGGATCTGAAGTAGAGGACAACGTCGAAGACATGGACTCGGCCAAAACCGCTGCGAAGATAAAGGAGCATCCCAATCAGATCGTGGGGATCAAAGTCGCCCATTTCGGGCTGCCAGGCTGGACGGCTCTCGAACGGGCCGTTGAAGCGGGGTGCCATTCCAACACTCCAGTCATCGTGGACGACAAGATCTTCACCAATAGCGGTCGAACCAGCCGGGAGAAACTCCTCCGGGTCATGAGACCGGGCGACTTGCACACGCACGTCTATAACGATCGTCAGTTGGAGGTGGTCGATCGTTTCACCGGGAAGGTCCAGCCCTATATGTTTGAAGCGCGAAAACGAGGCGTTCTGTTTGATCTTGGGCACGGCGGCGGAAGTTTTCTCTGGCCAGTAGCTGTGAAGGCCATGAAGCAAGGATTCCCTCCCGACACAATCAGCACGGACTTGCATTCTTCAAGCATCATGATCCCACAGTCCGACATGGCGAACTGTATTTCCAAGCTGATGAATTTAGGTATGAAACTTCAAGATGCCATTGCGCGCTCGACGGTCAGTCCGGCGAAAGCCATCAAAAGGTTTCCTGAATTGGGCACCCTGGGCGAAGGAAAGGGTGCCGACGTCGCCGTGTTCGAGCTGAAAAGCGGAGTGTTTGCGTTCAAGGATGCATGGAGCAAGAAGCTGCTGGGAACACAGAAGCTGGAATGTGTGGTGACGGTCAGGAACGGAAAGCTCGTCGCCGATCTCAACGGACTCGGTTTTCCTCTGTGGAACACGGCCGGAGAGTATGAGGTGATCCCATGAAGATCGGCGCGAGCAGAAGCACTCTGTTGAAGAATCCCCGACAGTCCCAGCCAATCGTCCCCCCTTGGACAAGAGGGGACTTCAGGGGGGTGACCTCGCCTCCGCCGACAAACCTCCCCCCAACCCCCTCCTTGTGCAAGGAGGGGGGACCCATTCGGAGGAATCAAAGAGACGGTCGCGTAAACTCAGGATGGATCGGCACGGGAGCCACTCGCCTTTTGGCGCTAGTACTGCTTCTCGTTTCTCCGCTTAGCGCCCAGCATGATCTGCTGCTCAAGAACGGCCATGTCATCGACCCCAAAAACCAGCGCAATGGACGTCTCGACATTGCGGTGACTGGGAACAAGATCGTTCGTGTGTGGGAGAACCTGCCAGCTTCCAGCGCCAAGCTTGTCGTCGATCTCAGCCAGTACTACGTCACGCCGGGCCTGATTGACATCCATACCCACTTTGATGCGCAAGGAGCACAGCTAAACCTGAATCCCGATCACAATGCGCTGCAGAGCGGTGTGACGACGGCGGTGGACGCCGGGAGTTCGGGCTGGAAGAACTTTGAGGAGTTCCGCAAGAAAGTCATCAACCCTTCCCGAACGCGGGTGCTGGCTTTCCTCAATATTGTCGGCGCCGGCATGTACGGCGAGAAGGTGGAGAACGACGTTCAAGAGATGGACGCCGAGGCAGCTGCTCAAATGGTGAAAAAGTACTCACAAACGATTGTCGGCATCAAGACCGCTCATTTTCAGCCGGCAACCTGGGATGCCGTGGACCGGGCAGTGAAGGCTGCCGAGCTGAGCAATTCCGTAGTCATGGTCGATTTTCATCCCAAGCCCGGGCGTGGCTATGAGGAGCTCATTCTCAAGCACATGCGACCAGGCGACATCCATACTCATTTCTATGGCCGTCTGACACCTCAGCTCGATGCCCAGAAAAAAGTTCAGTCCTACATGTGGGAGGCCCGCAAAAGAGGAGTTTTATTCGATGTCGGCCACGGCTCTGGCAGCTTCTGGTTTCGAATCGCCGTCCCGGCCATTGAGCAAGGTTTCCTGCCCGACACCATTTCCACAGATATTCACAAAGACAGCATCATGTTGCCCCGGGCAAACATGATCACCACGATGTCGAAGTTCCTGAACATCGGGATGACGCTGGAGCAAGTGATCGAACGTAGTACGATCAATGCTGCCAAGGCGATCCGCCGCCCCGAGCTGGGCAATCTAAGCGAAGGGAGCATCGCCGACATCGCGGTGCTGGAACTTCAGAAAGGACAGTTTGCGTTCCTGGATTCTGGCCGCGGCAAGCTGGTTGGAGACAAACGGCTGCGTTGCGTGTTAACTATCAGGAACGGGAAAGTGGTTTGGGATACCGAGGGTCTGAGCTTAACTGAATGGAGCAACGCCGGGCCTTACAGCAATTTCAGATAGGTCCGCCAAGGCCACTAAGAACACGAATCGAAGTAGACAATCACTAAGCACGAATGACGAAAGAAGCACGAAATCCAAATCACGAAGCGGCACTCATATCGGGCATTCAGGCTTCGTCATTAGATTCGTCATTAGGCATTCGAAGATCGCAGTCTCATTCAGTGACTGCGATGCCCATGTCTTTAAGGACTTTTCGCGTCGACTCCTGGTCAGCCTTGGCTCCATGCCGAAGTGCGTAGTTCAGATGCACTATTCCTTCTTCCCTTTTACCCAAGGCCAGCAGAGTTAGTCCGAGATTATTGTGGGCCTTGGGATCTGCCGGTTCGAGGCTCAATGCCTTCCTTAGATGAAACTCCGCCTCGTCTCTTCTTCCCTGAACCAACAACAGCGCTCCCAAGTCTCTGTACGCAGGCGCGTGCATGGCATTTGCGGCGATCGCATTGCGAAATGATTCAGCCGCCGCCGATGAGTCGCCAATGCCCAGCAGTGTAAGTCCAAGGTTTGTGTGAACGTCTGCGAATCCCGGGTCAAGGTCGATGGCCCGCCGATAGTGCCGAAGAGCATCATTCGGTTTTCCGAGATCAGCCAGTAAATTACCAAGGTGATGTTCCGCCTGGACAAACATCGGATCGAAGCTTAACGCTTTGAGATAGCTTTCGTGTGCTGCGTCCTTCCGTCCCAGGGCAACCTGGGCCTCTGCGAGCTCGAAATAAGGCTCGGGATACTTGACCACAGCCTTCGACAAAGCTTGCTGCAGCATTTGCACTCCGCGAAAAAGATTTGCCTTTTCCTTAACCTGGGCTATGGCGAAGTACACCTCCTGCAACGCTCTTTCGAAACTCGTCTTGGGATAATAGAAGACTACCTCACCCTGGTAGGATTGTTCCGCATCCGCCTTTTCGCGCAGTGGTGCCAGCAGGTCGCGAGAGGGAGCCCTCCGTTGAATCTGGTGGTCGGTCATGACGACGTGAACGACGTCTTCCGTGCGACGCTTCGGCATGTGGCAACTGACACAATCGGATCGACTGAAGTCGGTGGCAGCGAGCCTGTGCTGTTCCGCGTCCTTGGAAGAATGGCACCGGAGGCATTTGGCCCGATAGTGGGTCGCGCTCGTTGCGTGAGAGACCGCTTTGTGAGGATTGTGGCAAGTCGTGCAGGTTAGTTTTCCTTCGCCCTTGACGAAACAGAGTGACTGCCTCAACCGGTAAGCGGCGCTGACAATTTCGAACTTGTCGTCGTGCCCTTTTCCCGGAGCGTGATCAAAGTGAAGGATATAGTCGGCCAGCGGTTGTCCAGGGCGGTATGAATAGAACCCTCTCCCAAAACGACGGTAGGCCTCGGGCCCATGGCATCGCTGGCAGTCAATGCCCAAGGGCAGCTGCTTAGGAAACTGCACATCATGATCCCAGCCTTGACGGGCTCGCTCGGAAGGGACGTTGGGATAGACCGTTGTGGCAGAACATGCACTTGTGGTTTACGGTGCGCGTGAACCCGGGGTGATTTGGCCGGTCGTAGCCCGGCGCCATCGCCCAACGCTTCTCCTGAGAATACCACGACACAGGCAATTCTATGAGCCGGCCTTCCGCAGTCATATGGAGATAGCTCCTGGCTCGGGTCCCCGAACCCATCATGTGGGTTATGCGCAGTTCCATGAGATTCTGTTCCGCGCCGCTTGTGTTCAGCTGATAGCGGCGAATCAGCAAGTCGTTTCCACGCCGAAGCATCTGGTAGTGCTGGGCGGAAGGCGAATGGTAGAACTTGTTGGCTACTTCCCAATCCTCAAGCGTGCTCTTGCCATCAGGCAAAAAGAACGACCGGCCCATCGGGGTCGTGGAGTACTGAAGAGCCAGATCACGGTGGCAGGAATAACAAATCTTGGGGTCAATGTATTCGGGCGATGCCAGGCAAGTTGAGACGAGGAGTACAGTCAGAGTAACGCTAAAGCGACATCGTTCCAAAAGCATAATGCTTCCGTCCTACTTCTTGAGTACAGCGCGGCCCTGCAAAAAAACAGGCCGGCTCGAAAGCCGGCCTGATCAGAATCGAACGTACCTGATGGACTAGAAAGAGAACTTCAACGCAAACTGAATAACCCTCATCGGATTCCTCAAGCTGCGGACTTCGCCCATGCGAGTTCCATCGGGAATCAACGAGTTTGTTGTTGCAAAGCCAATGCCGTTAGGATCGCCAAAGTAGGGCGTGTTGAAAGCGTTGACGAATTCCGTGCGGAACTGAATGCTGTACCTTTCGCGGAAGGGGAAGTTTTTGAAAACTGAAAAGTCGAAGTTTCTCTGGCCCGGCGTCTCTATGATGTTATAACCGGCAGTGCCGTAGCGGCACAGATCCTGCCGGCCAGGAATATTACAGGTCACGCGCCGGAAGGCCTGAGGATCATACCACAGTGCCCGGGTCGGATTCTCCAATTCGCCGTCCGCGATACGGTCAGGTCGAACTGTGCCACCGGTGTTGAGGTCGCCGCCCTGGGTCACGGTGAATGGGAAACCAGATCGGATCGACAGGATGCCATTGGTCTGCCAGCCTCCGATAATGTGTTTCGTGAACCCAGCCAGGTTTTTGCCAGGCAATTCCCAGACGAAGTGCGTTACGAAGTTATGGGTCTGGTCAAAGCGGAAACGACCGCGGCTGCCCCGCCGATCCAACGGGTTTGGATAGGAGGCTCCCTCATTGCCGCCATTCTCTCCGTCACCGTGCGCCTTGCTGTAGGTGTACGCCACTCCCAAGGCGAGGCCCTTGGAGAAGCGTCGATCCAACTTCATTTGCAGGCCGTGGTAGAACGATTCCCCATAGCTGTCGAGATACCGGATATTCCCCAGAGCCTGAATCCCCCGCTCGGGCAGAGCGGGATCGTAGAACCTCGGGTAAGGACGGCGGGATTGGATGTCCGTGTTTGGCGAGGGCGGGGCTTGGTTGAAGTTCGCGACGCTGTTGCCCAGATGGGAACCTTTACTCCCTACATAGGCGACGGTCGCAGCCATGCTAGAGAATAGTTCCCGCTGAATATCAAAGTTCCATTTCCACACACTGCCATCTTTGGTGTTGGGCCTGACATGGTTAAGGTTTGACGGTCGCAATACCACCGCCGTACCGGTTTTAGTCAGGAACGGGTCATTCAAACTCAACACCGGCTCACCAGCACGATACTGGCGAGTCTGCACGTTGTAGGTGATTCCATCGGCACCAACCACAGGTACTGCGGGCCGGGCGTCAGTCACCGACGTGTAAATAAGGCTGCCGGACTTCGGGGGATTCAGGTTCAGAATGGTAAAGTTGTTCAAGTGGTTGATGTTGTCGAACCAGCCTCCGCCAATCCGAAAAACCCACTTATCGCTCGGTCGGTAAGCAATGCCGATGCGAGGCATTAAAAACTTCACATCCTGCTTCCAGAGCTGAACCGCTCCAGGGTCGCCAGTTGCGGACGGAAACATCGTCGGAATAGTTGAACCGTCGGGAGCCTTATAACCACCCCCTCGGCCCACATCGGACTGCTCGACGAAGTCGACACTTCGCCACAGTCCACGGGCATCAACCGGGACGCCATTGTAGTCAAACCGCAAGCCCAAGTTCAGGGTTAGTTTCGACGACACCTTCCAGTCATCCTGGATATAGGCGCCAAAACGATTCGCCCTTGGAAATGTGAGCGGTATTCCTTCAGGCGTCTCACTGAGGTTGTTAGCACCTAACAGAAAAGAGGCGAAGGAATAGCCGCTCTCGTTGCCGCTGAACGTCAGCCGGCCTTCTTCCAGGTTGGCGGCGCCTCGCTCCATCGAGGCCCTATAGAGCTCACCGCCTATCTTCAGGTTATGCTTGCCTTTGATGAACGACAAATGGTCACTGATCTGGATCGTGTCCATCTGATCGTAGCCGTTGCCAGCGGTCAACTCCTGCAATGGGAAAGGCAGACCCGAAAGATTGGGGATGCCATGCTCACGCGGGGTTAGCTTACGGTTCCCATCGGTGGGAATCCGGAATTCTCCAACCCCCAAGGCATCCATGCTAAAGGATTCATCGTCTGTACGCGGGTTACTGGTCAGGTCGTTGGAAACATTGAAACCGACACGAACCTCGTTGATCATGTTCTGATTGAAGGTGTGGACCCACTGCGTGGCCAGATTGGTCACGTCGGAGTCCACAAACACCGGCATGTTGGGGTTGATATTTTCCCGGGTTAGCCCTGACCGATCGATCGCGATCCGGCCAAAGACGCGGTCCCTATCATTGAAGTAGTGATCGACCCGTCCAAAATAAGTATTGGCGTTGAGAGGCTGATCGACAGCCTCTCGGGCTGTGATGTCGAGAGGGTCCGCCTGCCGGAATTGGGCTTTTGGAACATACTTCTCGAGCACATTGAGCGCTCCAGGGTGTAGCCGGTTTTGCGGAATGATATTGTTGGGGAAAGGATTTCCGGTAACCGGGTCGTAGATGACGATTGGTGCGCGGAATAGTCGACCAGTTGCGGGGTTGATCGTTCCAGTGAGCAGTTCTGAGAAATCCCCCCGCCGAAAGGCATCGAGCGGCCAAACGGTTTCCTGTAAAGCTCCGATCTTGTCCCGGCGCGACTCCCAATTGAACGCCCAAAAGGTCTTGTTCTTGATCAGCGGACCACTGACGACCGCTCCGAACTGATTGCGGCGGAACTTATCTTTCGGCTTACGCGCCACGCCTGCTGCCGGTTGAAAGTTCAAGAAGTAATTCTCAGCATCCAGTGCTTCATTACGAAGGAATTCAAAAAGTGTCCCGTGGATATCGTTGGTACCGCTTTTCATTGTGATCGAGGTCACGGCCCCACCGCCAAATCCGTACTCGGCGGAGTAGGCGTTGGTCTGGATCTTGAATTCTTCGATGGCCTCAATCGAGGGGACGAAGTTGGCAGCATGAGTGCGCGGGTCTTTTGAGTCCACTCCATCGAGGCTGACAAATTGGTGAATCTCCCGCTGACCGTTGGCGCTGACCGAAAACCCGGAGCCAGGAATTGGAAACCCTCCCAATCCGTCACCGCGACCCGTCACATTGCCGAACTGGACTCCGGGGACCAGCACCGCTAACTGAACCACGTTTCGGCCATTTAACGGTAAGTCAATAATTCGCTTGTTCTCAATCACTCCACCGACGGTCGGATTCTCAGTATTCAGCGTGACTGCAGCAGCAGAAACCTCAACCGTCTCGGTGATTTCACCGACGGGCAACTGAAAATTCTGGCGCACTTGGGCGCCGGTTTCCACGCGCAGAGCCTTTACCGATTCCGTCTTAAACCCCTGCATTTCGCACTTGAGGTCGTAGTTGCCGACGAGGACTGTAGGGAAGGTGTAGTTTCCCGTTTCATTGGTCTCGACGCTCTGCGAGACACCCATCCCTTCATTGGTAATCGTCACCTTGGCCCCGGCAATGACCGCGCCACTGGAATCCGTGACCAGTCCCTGAATCAACTGCGTGCGCTGCGCCAAGAGGGAACTTGCCGAGAAAGGCAGAATTGCGAGCAGATAGACAACCGTGCCGCCCAGATGCTTGGACAAATAACTACTGCGTGAACCTAAATTCAGTTTCTTGTAGGCCATGATTCGGTCTCCTCAGTTAACTTAAGGGAGTAGCAACTGCCCCGAAATAGGGACTGCAATTTCAGAATGCAGCTTACTCCGACTACCAGCCATTTCGTGGGCTGCCTATTTGGATGTCAGCGTGAACACTTGCGTGGATAGAATCACTTAGAGGCGTCTGCTGTCAAGCATTTTGTCGCCGAAGAGTCGGTAGATGAGGCCGACTGCCCAGCAAGAGAACCCGGGCGTGATGGGTGGCTCGCTCACTCCTAGGTTCCGTCATTCCGGCGAAAGCCGGAATGACGTGGCGGTGCTGACCAGACCACTCTCAAGAGTCCACTACCTAACTACTAACTACCTGACTTTCGCCCCGTTACTTGACAGGCACGAAAAGGTGGAAGGTTGCCTTCTCTCCTCGCTCGTTGGCCCGTTCCACGCGAACGATGTAGTCGCCCGGTTTTTGAAACACATGCTGAGTTCGTGCGTAACCCTCTTTGCTCTTCTCTTCCGCACAACCGTCAGACTTCACTGTCACCGGTGCACTGCCGTCTCCAAAATTCCAGGTCTCCTGTCCGAACGTCGTCCGGCACGATCGAACAAGGAATGTGATCGTCTGGCCGGCAATCACACCGAGGCTCGGCCAGTAGGAAGCGTGCATCGTGGGTGCCAGGTTCTCCTCAGACTGCCTCTGAGATACTGGCTTCGCTGCAACTTGAACCACTGCGAAATCGTACGAGCTGTGACCACGACTGTCCGTCACTTTGAGGATCTCGCTGTAGGTGCCCGGATTTCTATACACCATCGTGACGGTCGGGCCGGTTCCCGTTGAGCCGTCAGTGAAGGTCCACTCATACCGGCTGATCCGTCCGGAACGGCTCGACGACCGGCTGCCATTCAGCGTGACGGTCTCGCCCGCCCAGGCGTACGAGTGCGGACGAGCCACTGCGATCACATCCGGCGCGAATTGCCTCTGATAGGCTTCCCACAGAAACGCATAGCCCTCCACGATGCCTGCCTTCCCCGACGGTTGCAGCCCGCGAATCTCGTAGTGGAGGTGAGACCAACAGCCGGCACTCCCTTCCTTGCCTATCAGTCCAACGGGCTGGCCCATCGGGATCTTTCCGCCCAGCTTCAGGTTCGGATCGATGGAATGCAGATGGAAGTACCAGTGAAACCAGCCACGCTCGTCGAGAACGATCACTCCGTCATAGCCAACCTCTGTGTAAGCGTTCTTCTCGTATCCCGACATCGCACTCTTCCCTCGGACGACGACAAGTCCCTCGGTCGCAGCGACCACTTCCGTCATTCCCTCGGCTCCACCGATGTCGAGGCCGTAGTGATAATAGATTTTCTTGCTCCACGGCGTTTCAGAACCATCGACGAACGACGGTTCGTTAGACATCTGAGTGGTGGTGGCAAACCAACGCTGTTTAACGGGATAGGTGTAAGTGCCGGGAGCCATGACCGGCGAGCCAGCCGGCCACAACCTTAACCGGGCATCCTTCACGAGACCCCATGGATCGGTCCGACTATTTTTGAGAAAATCTCTCGTCACGGCGCAATCGACCTGGACACCGCCGACAGTCACCGGCAAGTCGTAGTTGCCGCATTCGAGTTGGACTTCCTGCCCGTTCGCCTTCACCCTCACGAGCGTGTGCCGCACGGCCCTCCGCACACTGTCGCTGACTGCGCTCCGCTCGAGCAACGCGATACTAGCCTTCGCGCCATTATGCAAAATGACTTCGGCCGACGGCTCGCCCACATTCAGATCCACCACTCGCATCAGCGGCAACTTCAACGGCTGGGCAAGCGGCGTCACTGCACCCGCTGTAAGCCAAATAGTTAGCAAAGGGATTCGAATCATCTGTTCAAATCCTAAACTTCTGGCGATCTTGGATGCACAGAAGAATGGGGAGTGAGCACGAAGCCAACCCAGCAACCGAAGAACGGTTACTTCTTCTGTGCGAGACGCAGCTTCGCCTCGTCCAATGCCTGTTGTATTGCCTTCCACATCTTCTCTTCAGATTGGGTTCCATCGATCTTCATAATTTTGGCGTTGGGATAGTAGACCGAGATCATATCGAATTCCCGGTGGTAGTCTTTGATCCGTTGCTCGATGATTTTCGGCTGGTCGCTCTGGCGGCCAGCCGCAGCAGCCCGCTTTCGAACGACGGCATCCGGGACTTCGAGCTGAAGGACTATGGGATTCAGGTGAAGTTCTTGAATCATCCTAGCCAGCTCTTCGGCCTGCTGCTGTGTGGCTGGAAACCCATCCAGGGCTGCACCACGACTGAGATCCATACTGCCAAGTCGGGCTCGGAGGTACCGGCTCATCGCAGGGTCGTAACGCATCTCGGCCATGGAGGTACGACCCCGGTGCATCTTCCTCAGCTCAGATGCGTGATCTTTGATCAGGTCCTCGACTGAGATTCCTGGAATCCCGTAGCGATTCTGAATGGGGTTAACGAGCGTGGTTTTGCCACTGAGAGGAGGTCCGATGAGAATCACCAGAGGGCGAGCTGGTGCTAGGTCCTGAGGCGAAACGGCTGTATCCGCATTCAGGACTAGCGCAACCATCAGGCAGAAAGCAGAAAACTTAAGCCTTGGAACTGAGATCATAGAATCCTCTTCAACAAAGGAAGAAATGCTAGAGGGTGTTCGTGAAAGGCCCTAAACCCTGACAGTTTCAGCGCTCTTGGATGAACGTGCCCGCGCGAAGCTCGGAGAACGCTTGCTGCAGCTCCTCGTTGGTATTCATGACGATGGGGCCACGCCACGCAACCGGTTCCTGTAGCGGCCGACCGGAGACCAAAAGGAACCGGATACCCGCTGCTCCGGCTTGGACCGTCACTTCGTCGCCCCTGTCGAACAGCACTAGCGACCGGTTTCCAATTTCATCGGGCAGAGAGCTGCCTCCGGGCCCAACCACATCGGTTTGAACAAGCATCGGGTCGGAAGCATCACGAAACCTGCCCGAACCTTCGAACACGTAGGCAAACGCGTGATCGGTAATCTCGACGGGCAGCGTCCTGCGCTTGCCTGGAGGTACCGAGATGTCCAGATACCGCGGATCGGTTGCAATGCCCTCCACGGGGCCTCTCTTCCCCCAGAAACCTCCACAGATAATGCGAGCGCTGGTCCCGTCGTCGTCGGTTACGGTGGGGATGTCGCCTGAAAGAATGTCCTGGTAACGAGGAGGTGTCATCTTCTGCGAAGCGGGCAGATTGGCCCAAAGCTGGAAGCCGTGCATCCGTCCCCGTTCGTCGCCCTGGGGCATCTCCTGGTGCAGGATGCCGCGGCCGGCAGTCATCCATTGGACGTCTCCAGCACCCATCTGGCCTTGGTTTCCCAGGCTGTCGCCGTGGCTGACTGTTCCCGCCAACACGTACGTAATGGTCTCGATACCACGATGCGGGTGCCACGGAAACCCAGCCAGATAGTCTTGTGGATTCTCGTTGCGAAAGTCGTCGAGCAGAAGGAACGGATCGAAATCGCTGGTATTGCCAAAGCCAAATGCGCGCCGCAATCGCACGCCAGCGCCTTCAATAACAGGTTGAGACTGAGTGACACTCTTAACCGGACGGATGGACATGGTAATCTCCCCAGGATGGCAGACCTGCTGCCACAGTAACTCAATTCGCCGCAGCTTCGCAGCAATTCAAATACTAACACTGGCTGCAAGCCCCGCAGGTCTCTGCCTGTAAGGAGTGGCACGAAGCACTAGGATGGTTCCGTCCCTTTTTGAAGGGACTTCGCAATCCGAGGCCGGCTTCAGCGCTCTGCTTGCGCGCTTCTTTAGGTCCTGAGCACGTGGCAGGAATGAGCCTTGAAAATCAGCCAGACTTCACTTCCCGGGCCTAACTCCAGTCTCTCGGTAGCGGTCCTCGTCAGAGTGACATCAAAAACCCTACCGCAGTCCACTTTTAGGCAGACTTCGTAGTCTCCGGAGTCAATGCTTTGAATACGGCCGGGCAGAATGTTTTGGGCGCTCAGCCCTTCCGGAGGTGAAACCGCCAGGAGGATGTCCCCACTTCTGAGCCCCACGCGAAGGGATCGATCCGCCGGCCAATCGATATAGGGAATTTCGAGCCTGCAGCCACCCGCCTCACAGGTCAGCGTGCCGCGTTCCGGGTTTCGTTCTACGATGCGGACGTCAAAGAGATTCTCGACACCGGTCAAGTTGGCGACGCTTTCCTTCTGTGGCTGGTTCAGGACGTCGATCGGCTTGCCTTCAGCCACGATGCGACCCGCTTCTAACACGAGCAGATGCTCGCCCAGCGACAGAGCTTCAGATCGGTCGTGGGTGACGTAAAGAATCGGGATACGCAGCTCCTGATTGATGCGCTGCAGGTCTGCGACAATGGAACGTTTGATCGATAGGTCCAGGGCTGACAGCGGTTCGTCCAATAGCAACATCCGGGGATGTGTGACCAGTGCGCGGGCCAACGCCACTCGCTGCTGCTCGCCACCCGAAAGAGTGTCTGGAGAACGATTGGCCAGAGAGTCAATCTTCAGTTTTTCGAGCATGACATCAACACGCTGCTGACGCTCGGATGTACTGAGATGAGCCAATCCATAAGCCACGTTTTGGCGAGTGCTCAGGTGGGGAAACAATGCCAGGTTTTGAAATACAAAACCGACCCGCCGTCGCCGCACGGGAAGATCGATTTTCCGGGAGCTGTCGAAGAGCGCCTCGCCACCCACGCGAATACTTCCGTGGTCTGGAGTTTGTAGCCCCGCCAGCAATTGCAGTGTGAGCGACTTCCCTGCCCCGGAAGCTCCAAAGAGAATCAGAATTCCCGGCCCGGCCTCAAAACGAACGTCCAGTCTAAATGGAACTGCGGAGGCTGCATTGAGGGTCTTCTGTAGTTGAACATCCAACATAGAAAGGCAGGCTGCATCCTCCACAGGAGCTGAACGTAAGGCTCCACATGATGTCGGCTGTTATCGAGCGAGTTCTGCAACTGTCCCCTTATCCAAGGGCCGGCAGGAGGTCGGAGCGCGTGAAGACCCCCTCTTTATCTCCCCCTTATACGTCGATTTCAGGTTCGCGGGGAACTCAGTTTGTTGGTTGTATAGAGAAATGCGAGAGCCAACGCCGAGACGATGAGGACCAGGACCAGAGCATCCTGCTCACGTCCTGCCTGAACTGCGTCGTAAATCGCCACCGAGGCGGTCTGAGTTCTTCCGGGAATGTTGCCCGCAATCATTAGGGTGACACCAAAATCTCCCAGCGCCCTGGCAAAGGCCAGTGCCGTTGCCGCTTGAATCGATCGCCGGGCCAGCGGCAAAGTCACAGTCAGGAAAACCCGCCACTCCGAAGCTCCAAGCGTCCGGGCCGCATCTTCAATACGCTGGTCCAAGGCTTCAAACGCCGCTCTCACCGACTTGACCATGAGCGGTAACGCATGGATCGTCGCAGCAACGACGGCGGCTGCCGGGGTAAACGTGAGCGGCGAGCCCCAGAACCATTCATGCGCCCGCCCGAGAAAGCTTCTCTGGCCGAGGACCACCAGCAGATAGTAACCGAGCACGGTTGGAGGCAGGACCAGCGGCAGAGTGATGGCGGCGTCCAATGACTCCTTGCCCCAGAACTGGAGCCGCGCCAGCACCCACGCGATGCTGACCCCAAAGACCAGAGCAATCGCGGTGGCCAGCGCTGAGACCTGAAACGAGAGTTGTATCGGGAACCAATCGATTGTCGAGAAAGAGTCCAGCATGCACCTACCTGCCGTCAGCAAGTCCTCCGTACTCAGCACTTCGCCACTCAGTGCCCACTCAAGATTCAGTCCGAATCAAGGAACCACAAAGCCGTATCGCTGCAGAACTGCACGCCCTTCGGCAGACAGCAGAAACTCAACAAACTGTCGGCACGCTTCAGGCTGCTGGCTGCGGCGCAGGATGCACAGCGTCTGATTGATCGGGGCATGGGCCTCCGGCTCTACGGGAATGGCGCGGCCTTCCGGCCGGGTTGCCAGTGACTGTGCGACAATGGCCGCGTCCACGTTTCCCGTCTGTGCGAACTGGAACGCTTGAGCCACATTCTCTCCGAAAACAATTTTCTCCTTCACCGCTTCCCAAAGATTTTTGCTTTCCAGGGCCTGACGCGCAGCCAGGCCGTAGGGTGCGTGTTCCGGATTGGCAATGGCAATGCGGCGGATGGCGGGCGTGGCCAACTGCTGAAGAGAGTTGACGGGAGTGACAGCGTCCTGCCGCTGCCAGATCACAAGCCTGCCCTGAGCAAAAATCTGCCGACTCCCTTGTAAAATCAATCCATGCGGCTCCAACCTGTCGACGAATCGTTCGCTGGCGGAAGCAAAGACATCGAAGGGAGCGCCCTGTTCAATCTGCTTGGAAAGCAAACCTGACGAGCCAAACGTGAATACCACTTTGATGGATTTGCTTAATCCCAGGCTGCTCCCGATTTCGGTAAACGCTGGTGTCAGGTCAGAGGCGGCCGCAACATGAATTGTGACCGGCGGCATCGCCACATTCAGCTTTGGATCCTGCTTACAGCCAGCGGCCCACAGCGTGGCGAACAACAACAGCCATCGGTTCGACATGCAGATTGAACTCTCCACGGTTCGCGGCGGATGTTCGCAAAGGGTGGGGGGATTGTCAAATCAGGGGAAGCGAAGCGTGGTATGGACCAGCACCGACTGCGGCGATTCGGCAAGCTTGAGTGGCCCTTACGAACGGCTGAAAGCCGCCGTCATCGACTTGGAAGATGTCGGCGGCTCTTGCCGTATGCGAAAGATTCGGCTTTGCCCTGTAGTCTGATTGCTGATAGTGACTGTAATGACTCCTGTGGCATCGCACTCATAGGCCTCTTCGACGCAAATGGATTGTGCATTCCTCCAGCGCCGAATTTCCTTTTGCTCCAAGCCGTGTCCAGCGTCGGCTAACGTTGGGTCGAAGGGGAAATAGACTTCATCCCAGGCAACGACATCCCCGTCGGGCTGATCGGCAGATTTCAGGGCGCTGCACTCCAGGAACCGGAAATGTCCGATGTTGTGCGCTGGACGATAGCTTCGCGTCACGCGAAGCGGTGGCTGACCTGGCCGCGGCAGCGCCGTGGTCTTCGGGAAAATCGAATCGAAGATCATTTTTGCACCGTCTTCGGTCTCGCGCCACACTCCAAAGTGCCGGCTAAACTGCTCGCTCAAACTGTAACCACTCCCCTGGTCTGCGGCGATCGCAAGCCCCATCGCGGTTGCGGCGAAGGGATACGGTGAGCGGCAGACGCGCCGACCGAAATGCTCTCTGAGAGATCGAGCCAGCAGTGGAAGTCCACAGGAACCACCCACGAGATAAACAGCGGTGAGCGACTCATGCTCCGATGCGTATTTCCCCAACGCTCCGCGAAGAGCAGCCTCCGTTGCTTGAATCGTTTTCGCAATCAGCGGGTCGCACTTGTCATAGAAGACAGCAATAGGCACCAGCACGGTGTCTAAGGCCGGACTCACCTGGCTGAGGTCGACCATGATTTTTTTTGTGTTCGGGTTCAGCGCCTCCTTGGCTTCCCGGCATACATTCAAAAACGTGGACCGGGCACCTGGCCCGAAGGGAGGTGTCAAGATCCCCGAAAGTGCCAGGGAAAGTCTCTTTCGGATAAAGCCAGACGGCCAGTACCGGGACAACACCGACTCCATGAGAAGCGCGTCGAAGTCATCGCCTCCGAGGCGGGTCATGCCTTCGCTGCCGATGACCTCATGCTCCCGCCCATTCATACCAATAACCGAAACGTCAAAAGTGCCCCCTCCGAGATCGTAGACAACCAGATGCTCACGAGAGCCTTCACGGCCTGTTGGACGATATCGGTAAGCGTATTCGAGCCCGGCAGCCGATGGCTCGTTGAGCATTCCAACCACCTGAAAACCGGCACGACGAAACGCCTCAATGGTGAGAAAGCGCTGATTGCTGTTGCTGTTGGTGGGAATACCCACCAACACCTCCAGCGGCTCCGCCGGGCCTGCCTGCAGGCTGCTCCGGTTGAACAAGTCCTTACGCAAGCCGGAGAAAAAATCAGTCAGCCACTCCAGCAAGGTCCGTTTGACGGGACCGACTGCCAGAACTGTTTGTGGATTCCAGTCGCTCAGGAGGCGCTTGATCGACCGGCAGAATTCCCACCCTTCATCGTATTGGACTGCCTGCGCGTCCAATCCAAAAACAACTTGCTGGTCACGCACTGCGATGAGGGATGGATACCAATTCTGGTGATATCCGCCTTCGGGGAAGAAATCGATGAGTGGATAGTTGCCACTGATGGCGGCGGCAACTCTCGTGCGGGTTGTTCCAAAATCGATGCCGAGCCTCATTGCAGCACATCCCATCGACAGACTGGCGGGACAATGAGAGAGAGCAGCAGGAAACCAAGGCTGCGGGCGACGCGACCACGGCTGGGCGGCACTGCCCAACCATCGAAACAAGAGCGGAACGCCCTGCGACCTGCGACCCGCCGAATCGGCTCGGTCGGGAATCAAGGCATGGCGCAACTCTAGCAACAATCCGGGCTAGCGCAATCATTTTTTCCCGGAGAGATCGATAATTGCTGAATTCTTATAAGGAGTCGGGAACCGATACGAGGGCTGATGCGTCTCGCTAGTTTCTGTCGCAAGACTCGGAGGATTGGAGCAACACTTCCCTCCTCAGCTGAGGGGATGGGGCGCGCGGCGACAGTGGTCGTGCGGCGACAGTGGTCGCGCCGCGCCACGGGAGTGGTGTGATCGCTATAATGCCGCTGCTGGCGAGGCCCCTTCCTTCCGTTCGAACCACCCCGCCACCGCCTGCGGCCCCGCTTCCCTCATAGTCCAAGGAGGGATCTTTAGCGCCGAGTTTCGCGACCGAAACTAGCTAGACGGCCTCGCTTTTTGCGCTCGCGGCCGCGATTGACCGCTTCACCATAACCAGTTCAAAGCCCTGGGTTGTCCGATGGAGTTTGACTTCATCCATCAGGGTCCTCAGCATCTTCATGCCCCAGGCCTTGACGAGATCGATCTCCCCGCCGTCGAAGCCTTCAGGCCGCAGGTGTATCGACAAGCGGTCGTCTGCTGTCTTGAAACCCAGATGAATTCTTCCCTTGTCGTTGGCCAAGGCTTCCTTGATGTTGATGCAGGCCTCCATCAAAGCCATGCGCACCTGGCCTTTGGCCTTCTCGGTAAAATCGACTCCTTCTGCGATCTGTTCGAAGGCGCGAACGGCCACCAGCTCGCTATCCGCCGACATGGGAATCGTCATCGCATAGTCAGGCGACCGTTCACGGTCTTCGCTCTCCTGAACAGCGTCCTCGGGCCTCAGCACTTCGCGAGCCAGCATTTGGAGTTGCTCAAGGCTCGACGTGAACAGCCCCTGCGACTCGGCAAAGCTCATGGCAGCCTGATTGAACTTCTCTTCGGCAACCAGCCAAAACTGGGTCCGCTTCAGCCCTTCCTGCCGCACGATGGCTTCGCACCGGCGATGAAACTGTTGCACCTCATTGAGGCCGGCCGCACCCGCCACCGAGCCCGCCAGCCACGCTGTTTCAGTCTCGTCCGTATAGATGCCCTGGTCAAAACCGCGCGCAAGGACCACCTCAATCGGCAGTTCCGTGCCCGTCATCGCCAGGTTCCTTGGAACGGATACGGAGAGCACTTCAGGCAAAACGATCTCTTCTTCACGAGAGGCAGGCGCCTTCTGCGAGGCGACCGCCTCGGGACGAAGCTGTTCTGCGTAGCGGAACCAACCTAGCGGCACGCTCTGGCAGTTCATCCCTTCGAAGGTTGCCTGGAGGGTCTTCAGAATATGCGTCTCCGAATGGGATTGTCGCGTCCGCCCAACCCTTCGAAGCAGTCCGGAAGCCAGCTCAAATCGAACGCGCGCCAACTCGGCTCCATCTACTTTGTGGCTGAAGTTCCAATTCACCCAATCTATCAGAACAGGATCGTGCAACGCGGACACCACCCCAAAGCTGTAGTCGATGAGCCCCAATGAAGCCAGTGCGTTCAAGATGGCCTCGAAGTCCACACCCTCAGACAGATCGCGGCCTTTGAGGTAGTGCAGGGCCGCAAATTCAAGGGGTGCTTGGGCGCAGTAGTGCAAAAACTCGAGTGCCTTGACGCGTTCAACCGCTGTCAGCGAGGTGGAATGAAGGAGGCTGCTGAAATAAAGTGACAGGCCGCCTTCAATGACTTCAGCGTTGTAGAGATTCGCAAACTGGCGCGCCGAGCCCAGGTCTTTTGACTCGCGGCGCGCCGTCTGGACAATGGACCGCAGGTAGAAGGGATTGCAGTTCAGTTGCTCGACAACAAACAAGCTCAGCTCGCTTGCAAGGGTCACGTCGAACCGCCGGCAAAGTCCTTCCAGCATTTTCTGTGCTTCAGCCGGCCTCAATGGGCGCAGCGGGATGATCTCAACGCAGCCCGGCAATTCGGAGGTTCGAAAGAGCGATTGGAACAGGGGCTTCGAAGCCCCGGCGAGACAGTGCGGTGCCTGGCGCGACTGGAGTGCCTGCAGGAAATCCGCCGTCAACAGCGACATCTCAGCCGGAGAAGCCACAGATGCAAGATGGTGAAAGTCGTCCAGGAAGACGAAGGAATACAACCCTGTTCGCGCAGCGATACTGGAAGGAAACAGTATGGCCAGCCGCGAAAGCGCTTGTAGATCCTTGTTCTTTGTGAATTGATGAAAGTGATCGATCGCATCTGTAAGCCAGGAGAGCTTGCTTTCATAGGAAAGCTGCACAATCCGGTTCAAATCGTGTTTCTCGGAAGCTACCAGACGGGCGTCTTTTCTCAAAAACCCAATGCACTGCAGCGCGCTGGTCAGGAAATACTCCCGGCAAAAGGCTTCGGCAGAAGGGATGGATCCAGGCAGCGAAAGGAAGAATGGGATGACCGCGTCTTGTTCCCAAAAGAGCCGCGCGTAAACGCGCTTGAGAATTTCGGTCTTGCCGCTCTTGCGTTGGCCACTTAAGAAGCAACTCGACTGCAGTCCGCGCGCCACGTCAAGGCCGGCTCGAAACAGTTGTTGGACTTCCGCCTCGCGCGAAAAAAACTCTTCGTCTGGCAAAACATTCAAGAGGCTGGGTTGTGAGCTTAAGTTACCCAATTGGATGCAGATCCCCGGTCTGTTGAAGTCAATAGAAAGCGTGCCTGCTCCGTCATTGCTGCTGCGAACATCACGCAGCGGGCTTGAAGGGCGCCCAAAATAATCTAGCCCAGGGCGTGGCCCTGGGTTGTTTTATCACGCCCTTTCAGGGCGGGAATGTTCAATCTGCAGCACAGGAGGTGTGTTTTGGAGACGTGTGGCAGCTTGCTGCCGCTTTAAATCGCGTTGAGCTTCCTCCCGGTTCAGCTTGCTGCCGTCGTATCTCGACAACAGCAGACCGGCTATCGTCCATTGCTGCCGCCGCGACCTCGGATTTGCTGCGCCAGCTAACGGGCGCGATGTAACCTGGAACGGCAAAGCGGTAGCAAACTACCACACTCCACGAGACGGTGCGCCAAACTAGTGCCCTCCGGCGCGTGCCTCTCCACCGGAGGGGACTCTGAGGGAACATACCATCAGCTCTGGCTTCCAACGTTTTTCGTGGCGCGCAGCTTGTCAAACACCGCAACTCGGTTCTTGCCGTTCACCTTGGCAATGTAAAGAGCCTTGTCGGCATTGCCAACGAGGTCCAAGAGGTTGTCGGCATGCTGGGGGAAGCTGGCAATCCCCAAGCTTGCGGTCAGCTTCACGGTGGGGCGCAACGCCTCGTCTGGAAAGTAACGGCCTGCCACCCCACTCCGAATTCGTTCTGCAATCTCGCGCGCCGCCGCAATCTCGGTCATGGGAAGGATGACTGCAAATTCCTCGCCGCCGTAGCGGGCCACGCGGTCGATGTTGCGCACAGAATTCTTGATAGTCGCCGCAGTGAGGCGCAAAGCGTCGTCGCCGGCCAAATGCCCGTAGGTATCGTTGTAGGGTTTGAAATTGTCGATATCGAGCATGATCAGAGACACGGGCAACCCGTGGCGGCGAGAGCGTTCGATCTCTTCATTGATCCGGTCCTGAAAGAATCTGCGATTGTAGAGGTCGGTTAATGGATCGGTGATCGAAATCTTCCGTAAGTCTTCGGACCTCTGGTAGTAGTCCGTTCGATCCAGTGCAACACTGGCATGACTGGCAACCGATTCGACGAGCTTGAGATCATCTTCGTCGAAACCATCTCCAGTCTTGTCCGTCAGGTTGATAACACCAATCTTGCGCTGGTCGATGCGAAGTGGAACGCAGATCAGTGATTTGGTCTTGTATCGAGCCCGCTGCCGCTCGGTGAAACGTGGGTCTTGATCGACATTCTTCACCAGGAGAGACCGGCCCGTTTCAAAGACGAATCCAGCAATCCCTTGCCCGGGCTTGACCCTCAAGTTTTGAACGATCTTCTCGTTCAGTCCCTTGACACACTTGATGGAGAGCTCCTGTGAGGCTTCGTCAAAGATCATCAGCGAGGCTTGCTCAGCACGCGCCAGTTCCGCCGTCTTCATCAAGATGGCCCGATAAAGTCCGGCCGACTCCAGTTGCGCTCCAACCGTTTGACTGAAATCTGTAACTACTGACAGGACGCTTTGATTGCCCTGAGCTGCCTGCTTCATCAAAACATTCTCGAGGACCACCGCCAAATGCCGGCAATACGCCACCAGAATTTCAACGCTCTCCGCATCGAGGGCCGTATTGTAAATCTGCAGCACAAAGTCCAGGCGGCTCCCGTCGATGACTGGGATACTATGGATACTGCGCACGGTCTCCGGATATCCCAACCGCAAGATGGGGTAGGTATCGTCGATGAACTGCGCTGTGCCGTGGCCTAATTCTTCAAACCCGGCATGCCCGGCAAGGTGAATCTCATGGTCTCGGGGAAGCAACGAACCGTAGGAGCAAAGTTCGCGAAACGTCGTTCCCTTGTCGTCCGCCTGCAAAACCGCCCCGCCCTCGATGTCGAACAGAACGCCAATCGCCTGCAATACCAGATGGAAGATCCGGTCGGGAGTCGATTCCAACGGCAATACGCTTGACAGATCGTACAAGGTGGAGATTTGGTCGGTTCTCTTGCGGGCTTTGTCTCCCTGCAACGATCCTTTAGATAGAGAGTCGACCATCGACTGAATAAAGCGTGCGGTCCTCTCGAAATAGTCGGTACCCTCAAAACGCCTTGAATCATTCAGATCTTCAAAAAAATAGTCTTTAATACCGTAGGCTGGAGCGATCTTGGCGAAGGCGGAAAAATCTTGATAGCTCCGGAACACGCGACCACCAAGCACCGCAAACTGAACTTGCCCTTCAACGCGAATAGGCGCCGCGAAGTTATAAAGTGATGCATGACACTTGAAGGAAGTAAACCCGCCACTCTGCAGCGTCTGGTCCAACATGCAACCACAGTCCCGTGCGCATAACCGCCTCCCCTCCGGGCTCATCTGGACCGAGCTGCAGACCGGGTTCGACTTGCAGTCACCAAGAAGATAGCCGTCCTTGTCATAAACCAGCAGGTTCAGCCCAACCAGTTCCGCCAGCTCTTCGAATGACTGCCTCAACTGCCGATACTGGGGCGACTCCGCCGGGGCAGTTCTGTTCAGCTTGAATTGTGTCAAAGGGAAGAATCCCTAAATTGATTTGGAAAAGAAACTAGCTCACCCAAGCGCTGAACAATCAAGCGCCTACTCAAGTCAGATTAGAAAGGTGCAATCAACCATCCAAAAGAAAGTCCACCCCCAGCCTAATTTCTGGATTGATTCGAAACAAGTTAAGTAAGTGAAGGGAAAGGGCGCTCTGGAGCTCCCGAGGAAAAGGGAATTCTTTTACCCTATCTGGCGGATGCCGTCAAGCTAAGGCAAATTGTTTCCCAAACCGCAACACTGTGTGTGCGAGTAGCTTAACTTCTAAGCACGCTATTGAGACCAATTTGCCGGGAGCTTAGAGAGTCGCGGCGATCGTTAGGATCGAACAGACAGGTTGACCGTGTTGGTCAGCTGGAACAATTTCTCGCGGAGTCGGCTATTTTCGAGAGCCATTCCGGCCTGCAGCAGAAAAATCTGCAAGAGCTCAGCCGATGGAATGTCTCCCTGGCCAATCCCGTTGTCGCCGTAGAGAATGGCGATCACTTCATCCTGGCAGGCGATCGGCAAGACGATGACCTCATTGGGCAGCCGAGGTGAATGTTTCGCGATCAAGTCGCGCCCCCAGGCACCCTCCAGCAGCGTTCCTCTATAGACTCTCTTGCTCTCGTACACCATCCGAAAGATGGACGCCTCACGCAGCGGTATGATGATACGTTCGGGAGAAGGCCGCGGGCCTTCAGGCTGCAGGTTGAAACCAAAGCCTCCACAACCCACAAAGCAGTCCGTCTTGGCCACAAAGAATAGGCATCGGTCAAAGCACGCCGCAGCCAGCCGCAACACCAACAGCGATACTTCCGTTGAGTCGCTCGGACGAGCCAGTTCCTCGGTCAATTCTCGAACCAAAGGGATCAACAGGTTCTGGCGGACTCTCTCTCCGCGATCTTCGAAGGACACTTCGTCGTCCATTCCTGCAATCAGGTTCTCCGGAGAAAATGACCCCGCATCGACGATTTCCTGTTTGAGGCCCGTGGTGTCCTGCAGGAAGGCGACGTCCAAAAGCAGGTGCTGTGCATCAAATGAGATTTGATCGGGTGGTAGTTGCGCGTTGACTTGAAAACTGAAGCTGCCTTCTGTGAGGTTCACGATCTCGTTTACAGTCTCCATGACCTGAAGCTTCATCAGGTGCTGCAACTGATCGCGCGCTATCAGCGACCGCTCCAATAGAATTTCACCCAGCGGTCTGTTGGTTTGCTGCTGCTCCTTCAGGCACATTTCGAGTTCAATCTCGGAGATCTGATTCTCGCGACGTAACAGCTGCCCCAAGCGAACCGTCAAATCTGGCTTGGATGCGGAAACGACAAAACCGTTCTTGAAAACAACGGTGCTGCGTCCTTCGTCGGCGTTCACATATAAGACGCCCGACTTCTGACTGCCAGCAATGATCTGAATGATATCCGCCAGCGACAAGTCCTGCAGATCTCCGAAGATGCTCAAGTCGACCTCACGTGATCAATCGATATCTACGTCAAAAGACTCTCTGCCCGTTTCCGAAGACGCGCCCACACAGAGCGTCTTTTGCCATTTCAAAAGTAAGTAAGAAAGCACTAGACCAGCGCCAGCGGTGTAAACCCATTTGTCGTTGGTCATTTTTTAGTGAGTAGCCCAATGGCAAATCACTATTGACCAATGCCCAATGACACATCGCTCCCTCGGGAGAATTTCCCCTTAATAAATGGGAAACGAAGGCGAAGGTGAAATCCTCAGAGGATTTCACGAGGTCGCGAGGCCTTACTGGGGGTTGTCTTGGAGGGTTTAGGAAGTCCGAACCAACACCCCCGACGGCTCCGCAACCGCTGTCGCTGCGCCGTCACCCCCTTTGACTAAGGGGGAATTCTTTCACAGCTCCCCTGCCGAAATGGGGAGCTTTCGACCTCGCGGCTCGAGGAGCGTCACCCTCCCGCCAAGCGACCAATTTTTTCCTAAGCGCGTCATCGGCTCAATCCTGTTCACTGCAGTAGCTCTCTCAGGAAACTCGTGCCATGTTGCAACCGCAAACCGAAATTCTCGGCAATGGTCTGCCCTGCATCAGCCAAACTGGCTCGCGTACCCAGGCTCACACCCTTTGCTACACCTGGGCCAAAAGCCAGCACAGGAACATATTCGCGGGAATGGTCGGTTGACGGCGTTGCCGGGTCGCAACCGTGATCGGCTGTCAGGATACATAGATCGCCCGACCTCAAACGCGATTTCAGCTTGGGGAGACAAGCATCGAATGCTTCCAAAGCCTGCGCATAACCCTCCACATCGTTTCGGTGTCCATACAACATGTCGAAATCGACGAGGTTGGTAAAGAGCAAACCTCTAAAGTCCTCCTGCAGGAGATCCAGTGTCGTCGAAATACCTTCTGCATTACCCGAAGTTTTGAAACTCCGGGTGATACCCCGATCGCAATAAATCGAGGGAATTTTGCCCACCCCCAGGCATTGCAGGCCTGAATTCTTGAGCTGGTCCAGCAGCATGTCGGGTGGCGGTTGAATCGCGAAATCATGGCGCCGGGGCGTGCGCTGGAAGTTGCCGGGCTGTCCAATGAACGGGTGTGCGATCACTCGTCCCACCTCGTGCGGCCCTCTCAAGATACTCCGCGCTGTTCGGCAAAGATCGTAGAGTTGGGCGACCGGGATCACGTCCTCATGCGTAGCAATCTGGAAGACGCTGTCAGCAGAAGTATAGACAATCGGGAAACCGGTGCGAACGTGCTCGGCGCCCAGCCGCTGAATGATTTCGGTTCCAGACGCCACACAGTTGCCAATTGTTCTGCGGCCAATCGCCCGCTCGAAGGTCTCGATCAGGTCCTGCGGAAACCCAGCCGGATAGGTGGGAAAGGCCCTTTCCAAGACGATGCCTGCCAGTTCCCAATGTCCCGTGGTTGTATCCTTGCCATTGGAAGCCAAAGCCATCTTTCCAAACGCGGCCGACGGTTCAGCCACAGCTTGAATATTCGCGAGCGGCTCAATGCAACCCAGACCCAGGCTTTCCAGGTTGGGAATGCGCAAGGGCCGATGGGAACACACCTGCCCCAGGGTGTGGCTGCCAGCATCGCCAAATGCGGCGGCATCCGGCATCTCACCGATGCCAACGCTGTCAAGAACAATCATAGTGACGCGGTTGAAAGCCATCAGTCGCAGCCAACCTCACAGGTGCTCAAGCAGATCGGAGAATCGGCCCAGCACGGTCACCTGATCCGACACGCAGAGAGCCTCCCGTTCACGGTCCCATGTCCAGGGATGAGGAATATAAAAGGCCCGAATGCCTGCGGCGACGGCTGGGTTGATGTCAGACCGCGGACTGTTTCCAACCATCCAGGTGTGGGGCTTCGAAAGTCCATGTCGTACGATCACTTCCTGAAAAGCGTCGAGGCTCTTTTCCCTCACGATTTCGATCGCTTTGAAGAGGCCCGACAACCCCGACGCTTCGATCTTCCTCGTCTGCTCGGCAGGATTTCCCTTCGTAAACAGGATGGTCTGGTGTCTTTGGCTCAACAGCTCCAAGCTGCCGCGAACTCCCTCGAGGAGCTGAATCGGATGCCGCCGCACGGTTTCCGCCATGCCATCGATCTGTTGTAGTCCATCCTCGTTGGCCGCAGCTGCCGGCTGAAGGAACAGAAATGTATCTCTTAGCGATGCAATGAAGTTTTCGCCGCCATAGCCGTTCTTCAGAATGTTCTCATGCTCGATCCTGGCAAAAGTCTCCTGGACTTCAATGACCCCAAACCCGCGGTCCTCCATCCACTGCAGGAACTGTTCTCGCACTTGTTCGAAATAGACATTGTTCTCCCAGAGCGTGTCGTCGGCGTCAATCAGCAAAGTTGTAACAGGCGCACAATTCATGAGACTCGGTCAGTATGACCCCTCACCGCAAACCCCTCTCCCAGTGGGAGAGGGTAGCCAAAGGCCGGGTGAGGGGCCAGTCTGAAAGGGAGACGCAACCCTTGGGGCATTGGCTCGGTCGTCGCTACACTTAGGAAAAAGTCTTGGAACGGCTCGATCATTGCCGATATTATCGGTCTACAAAGTGGATTGATGGTGATGGCTGTGGGTGAATGGCGGGCGTTGAGGCCGCGTCCCTACAGAACGCCGCATTATACCCTCGCACCCGCAAGGAGAAAGACAAAATCATGAGCTCCCCAATCACCCGAAGGGACTTCCTTTCGCGAACCGCCCTCACAACGTCGCTCGTCCATGCCTGGACCGCTCGCAGCTACGCCGCCATCAATGGCGCCAACGAAAGAGTGCGCCTCGGAATCATCGGCTGCGGTGGAATGGCCGGCAGCCACATGGCTGGCTTGTTGACCATGAAGGAGAGCGACAACGTCGAGATCGCTGCTGTGTGCGATATCTATCAGAAGCGGCTGGATGCATTCGCTCAAAAAACCGGCGCCAAACCTATCGTGCGCTACAAAGAGCTGCTGTCCAGAAAGGAATTGGACTACGTGCTCATTGCCACACCCGAGCACTGGCATCATCAAATGACGTTGGACGCACTGGACGCCGGCAAGCATGTCTACGTCGAGAAGCCCATGACGCACAGCATCAAGGAGGCACAAGAAGTAGTGAAGAAAGTGGATGCCTCCAAGCTAAAACTCCAGGTGGGTGTGCAGGGAATGTCGGATGAGTCCTATGAGGTGGCCAACCGTTGCATTAGGGAAGGGGTTCTCGGAAAAGTGGTTCTGGCTCAGATCGACTACTCGAGAAACTATGTGGGCGACTTCTGGGCGTATGACCTCGATCCAGACGCAAAGCCTGGAGTTAACCTTGACTGGGATGCCTGGCTGGGGCCAGCACCCAAGCGTCCCTGGGACCCGCACCGCTATTTCCAGTGGCGCCGCTATTGGGACTACTCCGGCGGCATTGCCACCGATCTCTTCATCCATCGCGTCACCCGCATCCTCAAAGCTGTTAGCTTGACCTTCCCCGAGTACGTTGTCGGTACTGGCGGCAAGTGGAATTTCAGCGACAGCATCGCCGAAATCCCTGACACGTTTAACATGCTTCTGGACTATCCGGGCGGCCCCACGGTTTCGTTGGTGTCTTCCATGGCTAATGACACGCCGGTAGACCACGTTATCCGCGGTCACAAAGCCACCCTCCAGTTCAATCGTGAAGGCTTTGTCATCACACCCCAGGAGTCGGTCCGGCAGGACATTCCCGATCCCAAGGAAATGAAGCCACGCGAAGTAAACCTGCTCTCGTATCGCAAGTCAGGAGCCGAAGACGTCAAGCTGCATCATCGCAACTTGCACAACGCCATCCGCAAGGGTGAGGCACTCAATTGCGACTCCAGGTTGGGATACCACGGCGTCGTCGCCGCATGCATGGGCGTTCAGTCTCTGCGCCAGAGGGCGTATCTGAAATGGGATACTTCGAAGGAGAAGGTGGAAAAGGCATAGATGAAGGAGATCCAACCCGACGCAGGGATCGTCATGCCGGTTAGCCTCCTCTTGAGAGGACGTCTTTTGCAGCAGTACCTTCGACTCATCGCCAGGAAACTGAACTCCAGAACCAACCTCAATGCCAAGGAGGCAGAGACCGATGAATACCCGTCTTGCAATTGCAGGATTCTGCTTAGGGATTCTAGCCCTCGCTGGCTGTGCCCAAGACACGACCGAAAAACGCCTGGAAGAAGCATCGAAGAAAATGGAAGAGGCCGGCAAGAAGATGGAGGAAGCCGCCAAACAGGGTGGCGCCGGGATGGGCGAGGCCATGAAGAAGATGGGGGAAGCTTTCGGTGCCGCCACAGGGAAGAAAGTAACCCCGGTGGATTTCCCGGAGCTCAAGGCTTTGCTGCCAGAGGTATTGCCCGGGATGAAGCGTACGCGGGCTGAAGGGGAACGAGCCGCGGCTATGGGAATTAACATTTCGAAAGCCGAGGGCGAGTACCAAAAAGAGGGTAGTAGCGTCCGTATTAACCTGATGGATATGGGAACGCTGAGTGGCATGGCGGCCATGGCAACTGTGGGTTGGGCAATGGCCGACATCGACAAGGAAACAGAAACAGGTTATGAAAAGACCTCCACCTACCAGGGCTACAAGTCCCACGAAGAATACAATCGCCAAAGCAAAGACGGAGAGGTTACGGTCCTCGTGGCCGATCGTTTTGTCGTTGAGGTCCGGGGCAACAACCTGCCAATGGAAGCAATCATGGCAGCTCTCGGGGTCGTCGATCTCAATAAGCTCAGCGCCATGAAGAGCAAGGGCGTCGAGCAGTAGCTGTCGAAGGCTCCTGCGATCAGGCCAGTACCTGAAAGCTCAGCGCAAGCCAGACGGCCGCCCGGATGAGAGGTTAGTTTCTCCTGAGTCAAGTGATCAGTCGTCATTTCGGCGGAGGCCGGAATCCAAGTGGACCCCGGCTAACAATCCGCCGGGGTGGCGGGTCGACGCACCACCTTCCTAAGAAAACAGCCGCTGTTGGTAGGCATCCACAAAATATAGTCTCTCGCTTTCCCCTCCCTACCATATTTAGGGTTTACACCCAAAACCCTTGGCGATAGAATCCCGCCATTTTTCAGGAAGGTTCTCTCATGCCGGTCTCCCACGAAACCATTGTTCTTCTCGATTTTGGCGCTCAATACACCCAGCTCATCGCCCGGCGTGTTCGCGAGGCGCATGTCTACTGCGAAATCTTGCCGTTCAACACTCCGTTACCGGAGATTCTGAAACGCCAGCCGAAGGGAGTCATTCTCTCGGGTGGGCCATCTTCGGTTTATGGCGAAGGAGCTCCGCATAGCGACAGCGCGCTGTGGAAAGCGGCCTTGCCGGCGCTGGGCATTTGTTATGGGTTTCAGTTGCTGGCCTATCAGTTGGGCGGACGAGTGCAGCGGGCGGAAAAACGCGAGTATGGACTCGCCGCGCTCGAGCTTTCACGCCCCAGCGTGCTATTCGAGGGTGTGAAGAAGAAATCGACTGTCTGGATGAGTCATGGCGACCACATCGCAGAATTGCCCGCGGGCTTTCAGCCGGTGGGAACTTCAGAGAATTCGCTTGCTGCAGCTGAGGACACGGAACGGAAGTTGTTCGGCCTGCAGTTTCATCCAGAAGTACTACACACCGAGGCGGGCCGGCAAGTGATTGAGAACTTTCTCTTCCGGGTTTGCGGCTGCCGGGGAGATTGGACCCCAGCCTCGTTTGTCGAGGAGTCTATCGCCCGCATTCGGCAGCAAATTGGATCGGGCAAAGCCATCTGCGCCTTAAGCGGCGGCGTGGATTCCACGGTCGCGGCCGTGCTGGTTGACAAAGCGATTGGAGAGAATCTGACTTGCATCTTTGTCGATAACGGCGTGCTGCGAAAGAACGAGTTTCCAAAGGTTCTAAGCAATCTGCGAGAGCGGCTGAAGCTGAAGGTTGTCGGAGTGGACGCCAGCTTCTTGTTTCTGAGCAAGCTCGAAGGCGTCGTGGATCCGGAGCGTAAGCGCAAGGTTATTGGAACTACGTTCATCGAAGTTTTCGACGTCGAAGCCCAAAAGGTGGGTCGCGTCGACTTTCTGGTTCAGGGCACGCTCTATCCTGACGTGATCGAATCGGTCTCGGTGAAGGGACCTTCGGCGACGATCAAATCGCATCACAATGTGGGCGGGCTCCCGGAGAAGATGAAACTGACGCTCGTGGAACCCCTGCGCGAGCTGTTCAAGGATGAAGTTCGAGCCATCGGACGAGCCCTCGGGCTGGGCGACGAGATCATCCAACGACAGCCGTTTCCCGGACCCGGCCTGGCAGTGCGGATCGTGGGCGAAGTGACGCCGGACCGCGTTCGCATTCTGCAGGAGGCTGATGACATCGTAGTCAACGAAATCAAGAACGCCGGGCTGTACCCGCAGATCTGGCAATCGTTCGCCGTGCTGCTGCCCGTGAAGAGCGTTGGCGTCATGGGCGACGAGCGCTCCTACGACTGTACCGCGGCCATTCGCGCCGTGCACTCGCAAGACGGTATGACGGCCGACTGGGTGAAGTTGCCGTACGAAGTGCTGGAGAAGATTTCGAATCGCATTGTCAACGAAGTGAAAGGCATCAACCGCGTCGTGTATGACATTAGCTCGAAACCACCTGCGACGATTGAATGGGAGTAGGTAAGGGTCAAGGCGAAAGTGTATAGGCTCTCGCAGCAGGGACAACTATCCAAGGACTGGGGCATGCGAGACCAATTGCAGTGAGCAGTTGTTTCAATCCCGGCAAACATCTCGGAAGGTTACGAACGGGCTGGACGCAAAGAGTACATTCACTTTCTTACAATCGCTAAGGGCTCGTGCGGCGAGCTACGCTGTTTGCCAATTGCCGCCACGCGTCTAAAGTATCTCTCAGATCAAGACTCGAACGACGCCATCAACGATGCACGGGAAGTATCAAGAATGCTCAAGAGACTCGCTAAGTCAATTCGCTGCAGGCTTGATCTTTCGTCCTTGACCCTTTCGCCTTGACCCTGCAGTGTTGTTGCCTTTCGTCTCTTTCCTTGACCCGCTGACTTTTATGGAAAACACAAAGTTTGTTCACCTGCATTTGCACACCGATTACAGCCTGCTGGACGGTGCCTGTGAAGTTGAGACCGTCATGAACCGGATGGTCGAGCTGAAGATGCCAGCCGCAGCGATCACCGACCATGGCAACCTTTTCGGTGCAGTGAGCTTTTACGAGACCGCCAAGAAAAAAGGTGTCAAGCCGATTATCGGCTGCGAGGTTTACGTTGCGCGTGGCAGCCACACCGAACGCACTTCCGTCGAAGGCGAAAAAGCCAATCATCACCTGGTCTTGTTGTGCGAGAACAACACAGGGTACAGGAATCTCATGAAGCTCGTGTCCCACGGCTATCTGCAAGGGTTCTACTACAAACCGCGTGTGGACAAGGAACTGTTGGCCAAGCACAGCGAGGGGCTCATTTGCCTGTCGGCCTGCTTGAGCGGCGAGGTGTGTTCCAACCTGGTTCATGAGCAGTACGACAGCGCCCGACGCGCAGCCGGAGATTATCTCGATATCTTTGGCCGCGACCGATTCTACATCGAGATTCAGGACCAGGGACTCGAGGTGGAGCATCGCATCAATCCACAGCTCAGTCGTCTTTCGAAGGAACTCGCTGTGCCGATGGTCGCGACCAACGATTGTCACTACGTGACGAAGGAAGACTCGCGGGCGCATGAGGTGCTGCTGTGCATCCAGACAGGCAAGACGATGAGCGACAACAGCCGCATGCGTTTTTCCAACGACCAGTTCTACGTGAAAACGCAAGAGGAGATGGTGGAACTGTTTCGCGACCTGCCGGATACCTTGAGCCGGACTCTGGAGATTGCCGAACGCTGCAACTTCACCCTTGAGAAAGCCACACAGCCGTTTCCCCATTTTGAGGTTCCCGGCGACAAACCCCTCGACGCGTACTTTGAGGAGGTGGTGTGGAAAGGATACGAGGAACGCCTTCCTTACTTGACGCGGATGCAAGAGCTAGGACAGTTGCGCCATCCACTGGAGGTTTATCAGGAGCGGCTTGCGCGGGAGATTGCAATCATCAAGCAGATGCGGTTCCCGGGTTATTTCATGATCGTTTGGGACTTCATTCGTTATGCCCGACAAAACCAGATACCGGTCGGGCCGGGGCGCGGCTCAGCAGCCGGCAGCCTGGTGTCTTACTGCCTGAAGATCACAGACCTCGATCCCATTCAATATGGCCTCCTGTTTGAGCGTTTTCTGAACCCAGAGCGCATTTCGATGCCGGATATCGACATCGATTTCTGCACCAATCGCCGCGGGCAGGTAATCAACTATGTCACCCAAAAGTACGGGCGTGAAAACGTTTCGCAAATCATCACGTTTGGAACCATGGCCGCCAAGGCCGCGGTCAAGGATGCAGGCCGGGCGATGGATTTGCCCTACGCTGAAGTGGATCGCATTGCCAAGCTCATTCCCACCACTTTGAACATTGAATTGAAGACGGCGTTGAAGGAATCGGAAGCGTTGCGGGATCTCATTGCCAAAGACCCGCGCGTCAAGGACCTGTTCGACGTGGCCCAACGCCTCGAAGGCATGGCGCGACATGCCTCGACACACGCCGCCGGAGTAGTCATCTCACCCGTCGCGCTCACCGACATCGTTCCACTGTACAAAAGCAACAAGGACGAAATCACGACGCAGTTCCCGATGAACGATCTCGAAAAGATCGGGTTGCTCAAGATGGATTTCCTCGCTCTGACCACACTCACAGTGTTGGACGACGCAGTCCGTCTTATCAAGGAAACGGAAACCACCGACCTCGTCCTGGACCAGCTGCCGATGGAGGATGCCAAGACCTACGAGATTTTCGCCAAGGGGCTCGCCAACGGCATCTTCCAGTTTGAAAGCAGCGGCATGAAGGACATCCTGCGGCGTTTCAAGCCAGAAAAACTGGAAGACCTCACTGCACTCAACGCACTATACCGCCCGGGCCCTATCGGCGGAGGAATGATCGACGACTTCATCAAACGCAAGCACGGAGAAAGGCGGGTTACCTTTGACCTGCCGGAGCTGAAGGAGATCCTGCAGGAAACGCTCGGCGTTATCGTTTATCAGGAGCAAGTGCAACAGATCGCGAACAAGCTAGCCGGTTATTCTCTGGGCGAAGGTGACATCCTGCGCCGCGCCATGGGAAAGAAGAAGCCCGAAGAGATGGCATCGCAGCGCGAGAAGTTCATCAGTGGCGCCAAGGCCAAGGGATTCGACGAAAAGAAGGTCGTCAAAATTTTCGACCTCATGGAGCAGTTCGCTGGGTATGGCTTCAACAAATCGCACTCTGCGGCTTACGCCTTGCTCGCCTATCAAACGGCCTACCTCAAGGCACATTATCCCGTCTGCTTCATGTCGGCCCTGCTCACGAGTGAAATTTCGAGCACCGACAAGATTGTGAAGTACATCAACGAATGCCGGGACATGGGGATCAAGATTCTTCCGCCCGATGTGAATGTCAGCCAACTCTACTTCACGCCCGCCGGAACCGACATTCGCTTTGGACTACTCGCCATCAAGAATGTGGGCGAAAACGCGATTCGCTCGATTTTGGACGCGCGCCAAAAAGAGGGTGCCTTCAAGTCCATCTTTGAGTTCTGTGAACAGGTAGACCTGCGCGTTGTAAACAAGCGCGTCATAGAAAGCCTGATCAAAGCCGGGGCGCTCGACTCGCTCGGCCAGCGCCGCTCCCAACTCTTTGCGGTTGTGGACAAGGCCATTGACGGTGCGCAGAAAGCGCAGCGCGATCGTGACTCGGGCCAGCGAGGATTGTTTGGCGTGGCTGCTACCGTTCTCTGCGATTCCCAGCCGGGATACTCCAGCCATGAATTGCCGAACACCCCTGAATGGGATGAAGCTTTGACGCTGTCGTATGAGAAGGAAACCCTCGGCTTCTACATCACCGGTCACCCGCTGGCAAAGTATGCGGCTGATCTTAGCCACATTTCGGCTTCGACCACCGAGTCTCTCGCCGAGTTGGAATCAGGCGCCGAGGTTTCGCTGGGTGGCATTCTTACTTTGATGAAGCCTCTGAAAACCAAAAAGGGCGACCGGATGGCCGTGATCCACCTCGAAGACCTGACTGGATCGGTCGAAGCCGTCATCTTCCCGGATCCGTTTCAGCGCTTCGAAAGATTTTTGAAGCCGGATGCGCCTCTGCTCATCAAAGGTGTTCTTGACGTAGAGGACTCAGGCATTCGCAAGATCCGAGTCAGCGAGCTCCAAAGCATTGATGGCTTGCGGGAGCGGATGGCGAAATCGGTGACTGTTCATGTAAATCTCCAAAAGGTCGCTCAGGGCACGGCTGAGAGGCTGCAACGTGTTTTTGAGGGCCATCCAGGTGAGGCCAGTGTCATCTTTGAACTTGAACAGCCAACAGCCTATTTGGTAACCTTGCGCCCGAATCAGTTTGTGAAGGTCAAGCCCAGCACGCAGTTAGTTCAGGAAGTGGAGAGCCTGTGCGGGGCAGGTGCGATCAAGTTTTAGAGGCGAAAGGGAAAAGACGAACGGCGAACGGGAACAGCGAAGGAAGGCTGGCGAACCTGACGAGCCAGGGAAAGCCTTCGCCTTTGCCCTTTCGCCTTTTCGCATCCAAACGATGCCGAACAACCCTGAAAACGAGCGTGCGGAAGTCGATCAACTGGAACGACAGATTGAGGAGCTTTCGAGGCTCGTTCCCAGTGACAATACCGCAAACGAACTAGACCGCATGCGACGGCGGCTGGAGAAGCTGCGCAAAGAGATCTATTCTAAGCTGACGCCCTGGCAGCGTGTACAGCTTGCCCGGCACTCGCAGCGGCCTATCGTCCCGGAGTTCATCGACTCTCTCTTTGAAGGATTTGTGGAACTTCACGGCGACCGGCGTTTTGAGGACGATCCGGCGATGATAGGCGGCATGGCCCGCTTCCATGGCGAGCCGTGCATGGTGATTGGGACCCATAAAGGAAAAGACACAAAACAGAAGTTGCAGCGGAATTTTGGCATGCCTAAGCCGGAGGGTTATCGCAAGGCGTTACGACTGATGAAGCTGGCCGAGAAGTTCTCGCGACCGGTTTTCACGTTCATCGACACGGCTGGCGCCTATCCAGGGATCGGTGCCGAAGAGCGCGGCCAGGCAGAGGCCATCGCCTGCAACTTGCGAGAGATGGCGCGGCTGCAAGTACCGATCATCGTGACCATAACGGGAGAGGGAGGCAGCGGCGGCGCGCTGGGCATTGGCGTTGGGGACCGCGTGCTGATGTTGGAGCACGCCTACTACTCGGTGATTTCCCCAGAAGGATGTGCAGCAATTCTATGGAAGGATCAGTCCAAGGTGGAGGATGCCGCGACCGCGCTGAAGTTGACGGCGCAGGATTTGAAGGCTTTTCGAATCATCGATGAGGTGGTGACGGAGCCCAATGGCGGCGCGCACGCTGACCCGAAGGCCGCCGCTGCGCAGCTGAACGAGTGCCTGAAGCAAGCCTTGGTGTCGCTTAAATCCCTTCCGATTCGCAAACTGCTCGACAACCGGTACAAACGCTTTCGGGATCTCGGTTCTGTCATCGAAGTCACCACGGGGACGAATACGGCATAGCCTGTCGTCGCCGGTTCGTTTATCGCGCCACAGACCACTTGCCTCTGACATCGAACTGCTGGCAATGGACATCTGACAATGAAACCTGCCATCAAGAAACTGAAGACGTGCACATTCTCCAAGGACCTCGTCTCCTCGGCGGCGCTCTTCGGGCAGAACGAGCCGCACACGAACAAACTCATGTGCGATCATCCCGAGATGAAGTTGAACTGGAACGAGAAAGTATGCGGCCCGTGCACGGTATACCAGAACCGAAACGCCGAACTCGTAGTGCCAGCTCCGCAGCCACCTAAACCCATACCACAGCCATCACCCAGAGCAGCCACTCCCGCTCCGCTTCGGAAACCCTCTCCCGCCGTGACCGCACCCGCCGTCCCTCCTGTTCCGGCCATTCCTGCCAAAGCAGCAGATCCGAAAAAGACTGCTCCAGTTCCCCCCAGCAAACCGGCTGCGAGAGCGCCTGCGCCCGTTGCGCCTCCAGCGAAGGCTGCACCCAAGGCAAAGACCTCGGTGAAAGAGAAAAAAGCCTCGACCAGCACACAAGCGAAGACCCCGGCCAAGCCTAAAGCCAAAGCCTCCAGAGAACAACCTCAGAAACCCACCAAGAAGGCTGCGACCAAGCCGAAGAAGAAGTAGCAATCGCAGCGAATCGAGCCTCACCTTCGCTGACTTCCGTCAGCAGTAAGTCATTCCGGCCAAGCGGCGCGAGCCGGAATCCAGTTCTCGGTAAGGTTCGAGACCCGGCGGATTCCGGCCCCACCTTACTATCCGCCGGGGTGTGACCTTGCCGAACCAGGACTCGGTTGTCTGGACATCGATGTTATACTGGCACCTATCATGAATCAGAAGCAGGAGGCGGTCATGGCGGAGCGGATGGTGAAATGTGTCAAGCTACAGCGAGAGTTGCCCGGACTGGATAAGCCGCCCTTTGGCGACGCGCTTGGCCAGAGGATCTACGAGAATGTCTCCAAAGAAGGCTGGAGGATGTTCAAAGAGCATTTCAAGATGGTGATGAATGAGTATCGGTTGGCGCTAGGCACCGACGAAGCCAACCGGATCTTTGAGCAGCAAGTGGAAGAGTATTTCTTCGGTCCTGGTTCGACGCTCCCGCCCGGCTACATCCCACCCAAAACCCACCAACACTAGCGAACTGCTTCTTCTGCGACGCTGGATCACTCTTTTAGTACCTGAGTCCCATTGTAAATATCTTTATGCGACACAAACACTACACGTCTTGGCTGCTACTCACCTTACTGATGACAGTAAATCAGGGCTGGCTTCGCGCAGCCGATCAAACCTGGAGGAAAATCTTTAATGGCAAGAACCTTGATGGCTGGAAGGCCCCGGATATGAGCTATTTCTCAGTCGAAGATGGAGCCATCACAGGGCAGACAACTCGCGAACACAATCCTCCGGAGAACCAGTTCATTGTCTGGCAAGACGGAAGGGTCGATGACTTCGAGCTGAAGTTCAAGTTCCGACTCTTCGGCCCGAAGGCGAATTCGGGAATGCAATTCCGTAGTCAGGTTAAGGAACGTGGCTTGGTACACGGCTACCAGGCAGACATGGCCACAACGGGTCCTTATCTCGGCGCTATCTGGGATGAATACGGTGAAAGGCGATCGCTGGCGGCCCGTGGCGAAAGGTCAGTAATCAATGAAGCCGGACAGAAAGCAGCCACGCGGTTTGCTGCGGCCGAGGCCCTGTTGAAGGGACTCAATCTGGAAGACTGGAACGAGTATCACATCACGGCCCGCGGGTCGCACATCGTGTTGCGCATCAATGGGGAGGTAACAGCCGATCTGGAGGATCGCGAAACTGGCAAGGCTGCCGCCTCCGGTGTGCTGGCCATGCCGATAATTCCAGGAGAACCGATGAAGGTTCAGTACAAAGATATTCAGTTGAAGGTGTTGAGTAGGAAGAAACCCAAATGACGAATGACGAAGCTCTAATGACGAAAGCATGTCGGAGCCCTAAGTCCGTTTTCGTCATTCGGATTTCGGGCTTCCTTCGTCATTCGTGCTTCGTCATTCGTCATTCCTCCTACCCCCTTGTACGAGATCCGCCACACTTTGTTGCCACCATCCTCGGAAACGAGTAACGAACCGTCGGGCATCTGAAGCAAGCCCACTGGCCGTCCCCAAACTTCGCGGTGATCCGCACCCAGCATGAAACCAGTCAAGAAATCGCGCGGCTCGCCGACGGGCTTGGCTTTCTTGAAGGGCATGAAAACGACAGAGTAGCCGGTGCGCTTGGCTCGATTGGATGAACCCCGATAAGCGATGAAGGCTCCACCCTGGTATTCCTTTGGGAACTGCTTGCCGGTGTAAAACAGCGCATCGAGCACCGATTTGTGGGCCCCCAACAGCACATCAGGCACAACGGTTTTCTTAACGAACTCGGGGTTTTCGCCCTTGCGACGCGGTTCCTCGTTGGGCCCAATATAGGCATAGGGCCAGCCGTAGAAGGCCCCAGGTCGCACTGCTGTGAAAAAATCGGGGACCAGGTCGTCTCCAAGTCCGTCCCGCTCTTGAACGGTTGCCCACAGCGTGTCCGTGCCGGGATACCACCGCAGGGCCACTGGATTGCGCAAGCCTGAAGCGACGATTTCATGCCCGCTGCCATCCGGATTGTAACGGTTGATGGCTGCACGTTTCGGGTCATCCCCGGCGTCCACATTAGATCCGGAACCGATGGCGAGGTACATCTTCTCGCCCTTCCGGTCGAATAGGACCGTCCGCGTCCAATGTGCCTTTGTAAAATCCTTCATCGAAACTACTTCTTCGCCAGGTACTTCGACCTTTCCGGCATCTGAGTTGTACTTGTATCGCTTCAAAGACGTCCTCTCCGCAATGTAAAGGTAGTCCTTCCAGAAAGCCAAGCCGTAAGGGCTATACAAACCGTCAATGAGCTTCTCTTTGGATTCGGCCTTGCCGTCCTTGTCTCGGTCGCGCAAGACATAAACCGTCCCCTTTTCTGCGCTATCGCTGAGCAACACTTCCCCGCCTGCTCCTAGAGCCATGAAGCGAGGTTTTTCAAACCCTTCAGAATAGACTTCAGCGGCAAAGCCCTTGGGTAAACTCAATTCGGCCCCATCGGGACGAGGGATGACCTTCGGAGCATTGCTCGCAGAAGGGGTGTGGTAGGGCGCAGGAAGCTGCGGCGATTTCCCCTGAAATGCCAGAGTCATCGAAGCGAGGCCGAGCAATAGAAGTAGGGACCGTGAAGAGACAATCCATTTCGTCATACGCATTCCTCTTGTGTGTTAAGTGGAAGCTGCTGGAAGCCGCTAAAGCAGATTCATGGAAGCGTCCATCCTACACGAAGCTCCGCCAAACTCAATCAGATTCCGGCAAGTTCGAACAGTGTGCCCACTAGCGCTGGAGCAACAGGAAGCCGAGACTCTCATGAGGCCTGTAGGCTTTGGCAGGTGCGGCAAGGCGTTGGAGATTCAAGTGCGAGGCGCCAGGATTTCGACCTTCCCTTTCAAAGCTTCATAGAGGCGCATATCGTTTAGCGGATGGATTTCGTATTCGGTAATGAGGAGGAGTAAGACGAGTTGTTTAACGTCCTTGCCCGCGCAGAACTCCATGATGCGGTCTTCGTTCCAACGGGGGCGGTGCGACTTGACCATTGAGTAGAACAAATCGAAATCATTGGACCCCGGATTCTCCTTCTTTAGTGAAAGGTAATCGTCAAAAAGAATCCGCGCCATCGCGGAGTAGGGGTCGTGCCGGAACAGCAGGAAACCCAGCATCAAGGTCAAGGTTAGAGCTGTTATTCCCAAAGCCGGATGTTGACAGAGCACCACTGCATATCCTGCTACAAACAAAACTATTCCCAGACTGGGCACTCCCCAAGTGAACCAAGCAGCTTTGGAGAACAGCGGCCGCTGCGCCACCGATAGCCGGCGAATGCTCAGCGGCCACGCAATCAAGAAGCCACCGAGCACACCGGAAAGAACGGCCAGAAATGTCATGAAGGGGAATTGCCTATTCGGTATCTACTTCCTTGATCTTTCGGCCGTCGCTGTTAAAGATCAGGAGCTTCAAAAGGGGTTTGATCGGACCCAGACTCTGATCCCCACTGTTCGTTAGCGTTGGGAAACGATACCCGGGAATCACCGCCGACAGATAGAGGTATTCGCTGCCTTGGGTTTCCAAGGCTTTCACTTTCAGAGACTGAACGTGCCCTTCGAAATCGGCCTGGACGATTGTGTTCAGATTCTGGGTACCTTCCACAATTGAATCGATTGGCGTTTCCAAGTTGACTGGAACCGCGATCGACTCCAGTGTCGCACCCAACACTCGTGGCGGAAACGGCGTCGGAATCACATAAAGACGCGATTTTGGGGTCGGTACTGGAACCAGATTCGTCGTGCGTCCCGTCGCGATAGAGACCTCAGGGATCACGTTCACAACGAGATACAGTCGATTGTCTTTCCCAATTCCGAGCTGCGAAGCCAGTCCTGCAAAGGCAATGGAATCCACCGGACGCTTCGAGTTCGGGTCGAGGTCGATGGCTTCCAAGATCGAAGACGGCGGGGGTGGCACCACCGCTGGACGAACAGGTAGTGACAGATCCCCGAAGTCCGTTGGGTACAGCGTTACGCGCCGCACACGGTAGAACATTCCGTCTGAACCCACAACAGAGAGGTCGTTGGCAAGAGGTCCTCGAGCAACAAAGACGTTGGCGGGAACGCGAGTGGCAGGGACGGAAGGCGCGTCCTGCGCGTGTCCACTGATGCTGACTAACATCAGCATCAGGATAGTAGCAGCATGGCTGAGATACCGTCTCATGAAGGTCTCCTTGGGTTATGGAAGGCCGGAACAAACGCTGCCCGAGCGATCCGGCGGATAAATTAGCGCGCAAGGATGGGATTTGCAAACAGGAAAAACCCGGCGCTCGCAGCGTCCTGAAGCTCTGGATGGAAGGACCCCTCCGTCGGGTTGCTTACAATTCTTTACAATCTGCTCTTCGGCAGGTCTCCGGCGAAAGAACGTCACCCCGGCAGATAGCAAGCCGGGGCCGGAATCCGATTTTGCATTGGGTTCCTACCCCGGCTTTCGCTGGGGCGACATTCTTTGTCGGGGAGAAATGAAGGGGAGGTGTGGTTCTTCTGTTGCCGCTTAGGTGCGCGATCGGGAAGTCGTACGTCGAGTCCGTCCGTACTTACGGGCAGAAGTCGATTTGGCTTTTCTAACAACTCTGCGGCGCTCAGGCGCTTGAGCCAGGGTTCCCCAATACTCGGAAGGCATCCATGCAGAAGCCATCCCGTCGGCATCCTCGTGGGCCGGAAGATACTCACCAAGTCCGCCGTTTTCTTCGATGAAGTTTTTGAGAAAGTTGTCCTGCCAACGTCGATAGGCGTTGACACTACCACGCGAGTTTAGGATCGCATAAAGCACAGGACCGTGATCACGCGTATAGGCCAGGCCGGCCAGCGCGCTGACACCGCCGTCTTTGGAAGGATTGGTACCGGTCTTCCCAAGGACGCCGCCGCGGAAATCCGGATCTCGAAAACGCCCATACAGCGTGCCTTCATCCAGGCCGGCCACAGGCATAATGTCCTGCAGCTTCATCTGATGCTCGTTGAGCCAGAAGTAAAGGGCCCTCATCATCTTTACCGCAGCTCGAGCGGACATCCGGTTGTACTCAAGGCCTGACGGGCGGTCGACATAGATCTGGTTCGTTTCGAGGCCGCAGTTGTCAATCAGGAATTGCTGGACGGTGGCCGACCCGCCCAAGAGGTTACCCAAGCGATCGGCAATCTCGTTCACGCTGTGGGCGTTCTGTTCCCAAAGGATGTCGCGAAGCCTGTCAGAAGTATGCTTCAGATAGAGCACTCTCGAACTCAGGCTCACAGAATCAACAGCTTGAAGAACCGTTTTACCCTTGATGACTATGCCACTACGGGTAAGTGCACGGCGAAGCTGCTCAGCGGACTTAAGCGTGGTAAAGCGATCGTCAAGGCAAAGCGGCCCAATCACCACCAATTCGCCTTCCACTCGACGCAACCCTCGCCTAACCAGCGATCGAGACAGTGCGGTGGCTTCCTTCTTGCCAAAGACAGGGTTGCCATCACTGTGGATGTACAGCTTGCCTAAGAGGCTCTTTTTCTTTGTATCCAGTTCCGAGTCCCCGTAGACCGACGTCTGAAACCGATGGTCTGGACCGAAATGCGTCAGCGCAACAAACGAAGTTGCCAGCTTCATAACGGACGCAGGGTTGAACGTCACATCCGCGTTGAACTCAGCCAGAATCTTGCTCCCGTCCAAAGACTCGACCAGGACACCCTGGTTCTCACGGCTGTAGCGCCTTCCCTTCAGCTTGGCCAGAGACTTCTCCAGCGCAGCGCTTTCCGTGCGCTCCGGCGTTGTCAGCACGCTGACGCCGTGGCTGCCACCACTCAACTCATTGGCTCGAATTGGCCAAAAAGATACCAACACCATCAAGAAAAAGAACTTCCCCTTCATTCCACACTCCCGCGCTAGGCAGCCGCAGTACTTAGTCTTGTACATCTCTCAGAAACCAACTCATGAGGCAGGCTGGCAATATTAGTCATAAGACCAAATCAATGTAAAGCCGAATCTTCTGAAAACAACTGATTCAATACCCTTTAAGAACCAATGGCTTGAAGCGCTCGCTACCGAGCCCCAGAGCCTCTATCGACCTCACCAAAGCAACACGTTAGAGCCCCAACAAAAAAGGCCGGGAAGAGACTACCGGCCTTGAATACTAAAGACTTATAGTGAACCGACTGATTCATGTCAAACCTTCAGCCCAGCCCTCGCCAAGGCAGGTCGCGATGCAGATCGCCAGAACCGTCGCGCCGGATGTCGATCACTTCTTCAAGGGTACTGCGTGTTGCTTGATGTATTCCTCCACGCGCGAGCCTCGCCCGCCCGACCCCGGGCCAATGTAATGAAACGCCTCGGCGTACTCGACGCCATACTGCCTTCCAAGCTCGCGATTGCGCGCTAAGACGAACTCCTTAATATAGGTGCGATCCGCTGTTGCATCGTCGTCGCCGAGCAGAGGCAGCTGCAGATTGCGCTTAGCCAGTTCTGCCCGTAGTCGCGATCCGTTTGTCCCCGCTGGCCCCTTGGCCACATTGGCCCGATTGGCCTCCACTTTCTTGTCGATCACATGGCTGATGTCCACCACGCGCGTGATCTCAGGCCGGCGTGCGAAGTAATACTTGTCAGTCACCGTGTGTGCCGTAAGTCCCGCAGCAAGCTGTTCCGGATAGTCGTGGGCGCGACCCGCAATCCAGCAAGCTGCCTCGACTGCGCGGGCCGTCATGTGGTGATCGGGATTCTCCTCGTCGTGCGCCCACGGGTCCCAGGAAACCACAGTATCCACCTTCAGAAGGCGGATCAGGAAGATGAGCCGGCACATCAGTTCGTTGAAGGCAACGCCCCCCATATAGTGGTTGTTGTAGTTGAGGTCGAACTTGGACTTTAGCCCGAGGATCGGCACGAGTTTGGCGTTGTCCCGCTCGTTTCCGAGCACGTGCTCCCCGATAGTGCCTGGTGTTCCGAGTCCCGGTGCGTCGCCCATGTCGTCGTTCGTGGCGCGCACCAGGTAGCCGGTGTAGCCTTCCTGCACGAGCTTGGCTACGGTCCCCGCCGCCGACAGCGGTATGTCGTCGGAGTGTGCTTGCACTGCGAGCAGCACTTTGTTCTGGTGCGGCGTTCCCGCCGCCGGGCGCTCGACTACGACACCTTGGGCCCTAACCTCCTGCGCAGCCGCCTTCATTCCGGCGAGCAGAACGCCACTGGCGGCAACGAATTGCGTCACGAAGTCGCGTCGTTTCATATCTCTCCTTTCATTGTTCTCTTGCGTTTATCTTAGGGGGATTCTTGAAAATGGTTGTTGGCAAAGCCACGCGCTATCATGAGCATTCTCAGGTCACGCTTTTCACGTCTACCGTTGCCAAGAACTTTGGCGGGCGCCTTACCTTCGTCGCCTGCTCAAACGCGTAAGCCAACTTGATCAGTGTCGGCTCGCTCCAAGCGCGCCCAAAGAAGGAAATCCCAACCGGCAACCCGTGAATGAAGCCCATGGGAACTGTCAACATGGGGTATCCAGCGAGTGCGGCCGGCGTTGCACATCCCCGATCCCTAAAGAGGTTCCCATTCACGATATCGGTGACGGTTGCGGGTCGATCGTGGGGGGCCACCAGCGCGTCAAGGCGATAGGTTTTCATCACCAGATCAATGCCTCCTTCGCGCGAGAGACGCCACTTCTTTTTCAGAAGACTGCGATAGGACTCCGATGACAACGGTCCCTTTGCTTCTGAGCGAAGAAACGATTCTTGTCCTTCAAAAGGTTTTTCCCTTTCATGATTTCGCTCGTTGAATTCAATGATGTCCTTGAGCGATTTCACTCGTGAGGAAGGTCCGAGCATCGAGAGATATGAGTTGATGCCAGCTTTGAACTCATACGTCCAGCTTTCAGATTCCCAATCCGGGAATCGCAGCATTGTGGGCAGGTTGGCCGGATCGATGATCTCAGCGCCGAGCTGTTTCATCACGTCAAGCGCCGATTGCGCCATTCGATCCACACCAGGATGAAATCCGTAAAACTGACGGGGCACGCCGATTCGCGCACCCTTGAATCCTGCGGGATCCAAGAACTGCGTAAAATCTGTGGGCGACTTTCCCTGACTGGCCTTGGTGGCTTCGTCCAGGGGATCCAATCCCACCAGCGCGCCTAATAGAAGTGCGGCGTCGCGCACCGTTCGCGTCATCGGGCCCGCCGTATCTTGAGTCATCGAAATCGGAATTAAGCCAGAACGGCTGATCAACCCAACCGTCGGCTTGATCCCGACGAGTGCGTTAACTGTGGACGGCCCGTTAATCGACCCATCTGTTTCAGAGCCGATGGAGACAGCGCACAGATTGGCGGCGGTCGCCGCACCTGAGCCGCAGCTGGACCCACCAGCATGCCTGTCCAAGACATAAGGACTTCGGCACAAACCTCCCTTTCCTCCGTCCCAACCTCGACCGCTCCATCCACTTAACCCGGGCTTCACTCCACGCCACCCCGCAAACTCGGTCATGTTGGCTTTCCCGAGCAGGATGACTCCTGCGTCGCGTAGTTTCTGCACCAGAAAAGCGTCACGCGGTGCAATCGAACCCTCAAGGGCCAGAGAACCTGCGGTAGTCGTCATTCGGTCCGCAGTTGCAATGTTGTCCTTCAGCAAAACAGGAATTCCATGGAGTGGACCTCGAGCCCCTTTTGATTTACGTTCAGCATCCAGCTGGTCAGCGATTGCGAGTGCATCTGGATTGGTTTCGAGCACCGCGAACAGAGCAGGCCCTTTCTTGTTCGTGGATTCAATCCGGTCTAAATATGCTTCCGTGATCGAGCGCGCAGTGTATTTACCAGATTGCATTCCTGCTTGAAGGTCGGCAATCGTGGCTTCTTCCAGCTCAAACGGTTTGACAATCGGGTCCGGCGGCGTTCGATTCAGACTTTCTGTCTGATTCTGTGTTCGATTGGACTGACATCCGCCTGCGTTGAGTGTCGCGACTCCAGCACCCAGAATTGTCCGCGCAAATGATCGGCGATCCATGACTAGCCTCCGTGATTCGTGGAACGAAACGGTTGGTCGGGCTGCAGTGGTCACGAACAAGACCTGGAAGAACGGCCTCCGCGGCGCCTTCGCAGCCAGAAAACAAAAAAGGCCGGAAGAAAACTCCCGGCCCCTAAAGAACTTGCAAGACTACAAGAAGCTATCAGAACTCAACCTTTAGACCGAACTGCATCTGTCGAGGGATGTTCCCTTGGCTATTGACCAACCCAAAATTCGGGTTCGTAATGTCCGAGGTGGAGGGTAGACCCCAACGGACGCGGTTGAATGCGTTGAACATCTCCCAACGAAAATCCATCCGCACCCGCTCGGTGAAGCGGAAAGTGCGAGCAACAGAAAAGTTCTCTGTAAGCGTCCAGTCTGAGCGTTCTTTCGGGTTCCGCTTGGTCGCATCTCCGTAAACGCTCTCCAGAACATAAACCTTCACACCGCTCGGAGCGGCTTGCAGGCGGGCTGGATTCACGACCGCTGCGTTCCACCAGCGATCGACGTAGGGATCGAATTCGCTTCCCTTTGGAGTGGCTCGCCAACCTTCGTAATCGGAAACCGAT
>Ga0187893_10001213_pt1 | contig 63760 bp, 53 predicted proteins | sample MA1701074metaG_FD_139574 | JGI IMG/M metagenome (GOLD analysis project Ga0187893, IMG submission 139574) | White microbial mat communities from a basaltic lava cave in the Kipuka Kanohina Cave System on the Island of Hawaii, USA - MA170107-4 metaG ... | reverse complement strand
CGACGGTGGACGTCTAGACCCACTTGAGCTACCGTTCCATCATTCCTCATGGCTGTCTCCTTTCTGACTTGCCAAGCCGGACAAGATACCATCCGGCGGGAGACAGCCTTTCATGAAATTACAACCCGCGGCCCCGATGGGGCGAAGAGTCGGCCCGACGTGTCGCGCTGGGTCTCTGGCCTTTCTGGGGATGGAGGTGCCTGAGGAAGTGGCTTCCCTTCCTCCGGCATCAGCGGACCATGCCTTTCGTAGCCACCCACGAACGCAAAGCGGCCCAACGCCGGGGGTGAGTCATCGAAAGTTCGAGGTTTATCGTGCCCGTCATCAGTCCTTGGCGTTTGCGGCGCCGTCACCTAATGCGGCCAGCGCCAGGCGAAGATGGCCCCGGTGATGGCGCCGAAGACGACGCCGTCGATGATGCTGGCGACGATCGTTCGCTTGTACGCACCGAACCAGATGGCGCTCGGGATGAAGGAGAAGGAGTAGGCGAGGATGCCGGCGGCGCCGACGACCTGGAAGACCTTGGCGAACTCGGCGGTCTTGGGAAGGGCGACGGAGGCGAGGTAGGCGATGAGGGTGCTCACGACGAGATAGACGATGAAGGTGGCGGCCAGCTTGCCGCCCATGGTGAGTGGCGGGTGCCAGACGCTGAGGTGGCCGACCGGGCCTTCCTTTAGTGCCATGCTGACCTTCTCCGACTCCATCGCTTCGCGCGTGCGGAAATCGGGGAAGAGATAGTTGCCGGGCTTGATGCCGCTCTTGCGGATGGAATCCATGAAGGCGTCCTCGTCGGGGAGGCCGATCCAGTCGTTCTTGTGATGGAGGAAGGGCATCCCGAAGAGGGTGGAGACGATCCAGACGGCCGCGGCGGAGAGGAGGATGGGGAGCCAGAGGGGGAGAAGGAGGTCCATGTGGTTCCTTTCTTTGTCGAGTCGCTGGTGCGTGAATCTTCTCGCACCCCATCCGCGCAGTGTACCAACGCCCGAGCCATGCGGTCATTTCGCTTCACGGTCCAGACCCAGACTGCGGAATTCAAATCCCAGCAGGAGTCACTCGGAATCAGTCCACTTTGGTACGATGTGCAGCCGACGATTGAACTGGCGCCTCTAAGGCGCAGGTCTTCTTCCAACAACGAAAAAGTCCCTCGATGTGCTCATCGATGGGCTTCAATCTGTAACAAATCGGGGCGATGGGAATTGAGCCGGCCGACCCACTTGAGGCAGCCGTTTTTTTGCCGTGAAAGAACCGCGGTGCCTCAGAAGTCCAGCCGGCCCCACCCAGCGAAAGGTCTCCACCGACGGTTTTGTTGCTCCACGACTGCATGTCTATGCCGCCTCAACAAACCGGAGCCGCAAAACCGCCCGGATCGAGCGAGTATCGCAAATCAAGCTGCTAGGTTGATTGATTCGCACGACCTGCTCAATTCTACTGAGTCGTCACGGCAGGTTGCGTCGGCGGAAGTTTGGCGCGCCATTCGGCCGCCTGCTCGGCCCTTCCGGTTCCCGGTTCGGCGGCGTCCCAGGCTCCGTACAGCTCCACCAACCCTCGAATCGTATCCTGCTTCTGTCGCGGGTGGTCACCGGCCGTGCGATCAAATACGGTATTGGCCTCAAGCAGATAGCGTTCGGCCTCCTCGAATTGAGCCAGCTTGGTGAGTGCCAAGCCAAGGTCGCATCGAGTCGTAGCGGTTCGCCAGCTGTCGGGCGGCAGGGATTTCTCGTGGACAGCGAGCGCTTCGCGGAAGAGGCGCTCGGCCGATTGCGGGTCGTTGCGGGCGAGGAGCGCTCGCCCAAGGATCTGTGCGGCGTCGCCCAGGGCTGGGTGGCCGGGTGGGAGGATACGTCGGCGAAGCTCCAGCACCTTCCGGGCCAGCGCTTCGGCCTCGTCCAGTTTGCCTTGCATTCGCAAAAGGTTCGCGAGCGACTGCATGGTGATGGCCGCGTCGGGACTTTCGGCCGTCCCCATCGACCGATGAGCGTCGAGCACGCGGCGATAGAGGATTTCGGCCTCGTCCAGGCCGCCCGCCTTATCCAGCGAGAAAGCGAGGTTGTTTCGGCAGTTGCGGGTGACTTCGTGCTCGGGCCCCAGAGCGTTTTCGGCGGCGGCGAGCGCCCGCCGATTCCATAGAATCCCTTCTTCCGGTATTCCACGCGCATTCAAAATGGCCGCCAACGTGTTCATGCCGATGACGGAGTCGGCGTGGAGATCGCCGTCGCGACGCAGCCTAAGCTCCAGTGCCTGGCGCGCGAGCGGCTCAGCCTGCTCGAGCTTGCCCTGGACCCACAACAACATGGCTAGGTTTGACATCGCCGCCAAGGTTTCTTCGTTCTCGTCACCCCATTGCGCCCGCGCAAATTGCAGACCGGCACTAAGTTCCGATTCCGCTTCCGCATAGAGTCCAAGGCCATAGTACGCCTCGCCAAGAGCTGAACGAACGGCGATTTGAACTTCCGGCTGATCCGCGAATTGGGTGGGTACCTGGGCCGAGGCCTTCTTCATAACGTCTACCACCTTCACTTGATAGCCGTCTCTTCCAGGGTCGGCGGATCCCAGCATGTTGCGAAGGAATTCGGTAATTGCGTCAGCTTTTAGAGCCGCCTTTTCGGCCTGGCCGCGGGCCTGCAAGGCTTCCTCTCGCTCGGTCTCGGCGCGGGCCTGTGCCGCGGACTTGGATCGATTGAGAATCGAAAGGGCCACGGTGGAGACGGTAGTGAGCGCGACAAAGCCCAGGGCAACGCCCACAAACAGTTTTTGTCGTTGTACCATTCGGCGAAAGACATACCAGGTGCTATCCCGCTTGGCCTCGATGGCTTCGCCGGCGAGGTAATATCGCACGTCTCGGGCCAATTCGCCGACGGATTGATAACGGCGTGATGGTTCCTTGGCGAGACACTTGAGCGAAATGGTTTCAAGATCGTCATCGACCTCCTTTGACAGACTGCGCGGCGGGATCGGCTTGGCGGTGCGAATAGCCGTTAGCGCTTGCTCGAGGCCGCCGACCGTGGAATACGGCAAGCGATCGGTGAGGAGCTGATAGAAAATGACGCCGAGCGAATACACGTCGCTGCGAATGTCCACTTCCCCATGAAGCCCGCGCGCCTGTTCCGGCGAGACCCAGGGGAGCGAGCCGACGAACTGGCCGGTTTGAGTCGCTTCAACAATGCCAGTGTCAACAGACGACTTGGCCAAACCGAAGTCGAGGATTCGAGGCTGGCCGTCCGGACTGACGAGAATATTGCCTGGCTTCAGGTCGCGATGGATCACGCCCCGCAGGTGGGCGGCGCTCACCGCATCGCACACCTCTGCGAATAGAAGTAGGCGCTCCTTCAGATCAAGACCCTGCTCACGCGCATAGCGATCCAGCGGGCGGCCATCGATGTAATCCATGACCAAATAATGGCTGCCGGCAGCGTTGCCGCGGTCAAGAATGCCGATGATGTTGCGATGATTGAGCTGTGCGAGAATGCTTACTTCCCGCTCAAATCGAAGCCGGTCCGCTTCACCTGCGACGGGCCCTTCGCGCATCACTTTCAGGGCGACGGTTCGCCGCGTCGATAGCTGGACCGCTTCGTAAACGACGCCCTGACCACCGCGATGGATTTCGCGAACGATGTCATAGCCCGACATCAAGCGTCGCAAGGATGCGTCGACCGTCCTTTCGCCGAATCCGCCACCGGCGGACGACCCCGAATTCAACGCATGAACGGACTCGTACTGTCGCTTTGCTTGGGCGATCCAGTCTTCGTGTTGCTGGTTCGAATGAGGCGACATTCGCACGCGCGGTTCTCTTGTTGATCGGCGATCGCTCACCACCACCCTTGCCCATGTATCTGCGACAAAAGGGTTTGGCCATTCACGCGCTGGAAGCGAACCAACTCGAAGCAGTTTCCAACAATTCACCCAGGCGGTCGTGGGCCCGGGCCCGCAACATGTGAACGGCCCCCGTGGAACGGCCCAGGGTGGTTGCCACTTCCTCCATGGATCGCCCATCCAAATCGTACAAGCGAACGACTTGTGCATAATCGGCCGGGAGCTTGCCCAGTGCAGCTTCGATCAATCGTTGAATGTCTTTTCGGGCTAGGGCATGGCTAGGGCTGGTCCCTTTCGCGGCGAGTTGATCGTACAAGCCTGTGAAAGACTCTTCCGGCGGGCCGGCAAGCGAGACCCGGCGACTCGGCGGCGGCTGTTTCTGCCGTTCCATGCCGCGAATCGCATCGCGCAGGTTATTCTCGGCGATGCGGCGAAGCCACGCCTCAAATGATCCCGCTTGTTCGGGGCGAAACCGTGATATCTGTAGAAACGCCTCCAAATACGTGACCTGCATCACATCCCCCGCATCGAGGGCGTGACGCCAACGGCGGCCAATCGCAAGTTCCTGTTCGATTTTGGGGCCCACCGAGGAAAGAAGCCGGCTGATCGCGTCGGTATCCCCCTTAACCGCCTTGTCGAGCAGTGTTTGTATCGTCGAGATTTCGGGGTTTTTCGTGGGCAAGGGAGACCATTTATCCCATGGCATCATACCTCAAAGGAGTGCAAAAGGAGACCTGGAGCGTGAGTCGGCTCCAATTAAGACGCACGAACATGAGAGGGAGCGAACGCCTCCCAAACAGAAAGAATTCCTCATGCGTGCTTTCATCGTTTCCTTCGTCCTCGCTTTTGCCATCGGGTTGTCGGCCCCGACCGCGACCGCGCAAGTGAGCTACCGCAAGGTCATGCGTTCCGGCGAGCCCGCGCCGGACACAACCGGCATATTCGGCACGCAGATCCTCAGCTACCCGTCAATCGATGAAGCGGGACACGTCTCGTTTAGCTGTTACCTGGCACACGGCATCGGCGGTGTCGACGCATTCAACTACTGGACCCTGTATTCCGAAGACTCACTCGGCGGTTTACATCTCGTGGCCCGGCAGGGCGACCCAACCCCGGGCGACATCAGTCTCCACTTTGACGCCAACAGTTTCACTTCCCAGCACAAGAGCCCGCTCGGTCAGGTGGCCTTTTACGGCGTCGGTTCCGGCTTCATGGTATCTCAAGGCGGCTGCTGGGCGCAAGACGCGCTGGGCAATGTTGTGAGAGTCGCATTCGGAAATACCCTTCCGGGCGTCCCCGCCGGCGTGCAGTTCTCTTCCGTGGGTACTCCGAGCATGAGTTCCTCCGCCGACGTCGTTTTTCAGGCTTCACTCACGCAAGGCATCGGCGGTGTCACGGACGGCAATGACATCGGCCTCTGGTGTCGAACCGCGGGAGGGCCGATGCGCCTGGTCGCACGAGAAGGAGATGACTTGCCGAACCTGCCACCGGGATTTCCGGCGGCATCCGCTCAGTACGGCCAGGTTGGTTTTTCCTTCTCGAACACACCGCTCATCAATGCGGGTGGACAGGTCGCGTTCCCGGTTCAACTGAGTGGCTGGGGGCCGGCGCTGATGGCCGAAAGCCACACGATGGTTCCGCCGCGCGTCGTTGCGTACGCAGGTCAACTCGCCCCGGGACTCGGCAACGTTATGTTCTTGTCGTTTCCCAGCATGACCATCAACAATGACGGCAATCTTGCTTTCAACGCCGTGCTGACCGGAATCGGCGTAAACTCCGAGAACGAAGAATCGATCTGGGTTGAAGACGGAGGCGGGCTCCACCTCGTCGCGCGCGAGGGGGATTCCGCCCCGGGCGGTGGTGTTTACGGCATCCTCTATCCCCCGGCCCTTTCTGGCGGTGGAGAGGTCGCGTTCAGTAGTATCCTAAAGCAGGGCATCGACGGCGTTGATTTCACAAACGACTTCGCCATCTATAAATACACGGTCCCCGCGGGTGCCATCGAACTCATCATGCGCGACGGGATGGCCGCGCCGGGTATGCCGGCCGGCGTCACTTTCGCAGCCCCGGTTGTGGTTCCAAGCATCAATGATGCCGGTCAGGTGGCATTTTATTCGACACTGACCGGCGCGCCGATATTCCAATTTGGCGGGGACTCCCTTTGGGCCACCACTCCGGCGGGCGTGCTGACCCCCATCGTTGTCAAGGGTCAAAGCATGGAGATTTCTCCCGGGGTCTTCAGAACTGTCAACACTTGTAATTATGTCTCCCCGAAGGGCGTAGCGGGCCAGGACGGACAAGGCTACCAATTCAATAACAGCGGTCAGATTTGTCACGCGCTCGGACTCTCCGACGGAACGATCGCCATCTACGTCTCCTCCTTCGGCGGCGGCGCATGCGTCGTCCCGAACATCACAAGTCACCCCGGCGACCAGAGCGTGTGCAACGGCGGATCCAAAAGCTTTATCGTCGGCGCGAATGGCACCGGCCCGCTGACCTATCAATGGCGGCGCGGCATCACCAACCTCAACGACGGCGGCAACATCAGCGGCGCGACGACGGATACCCTCGTGATCAATCCCGTCGGACCAGGCGACGCCGCCACCGATTACAACTGCTTTGTCAGCAACGCATGCGGCGATGCGACTTGCTTGAACGCCACTTTGAGTCTCTCCAGCCAATCGTCGATCAACGGCCAACCCGCAAGTCGGACCGTCATCGCCGGCGAGGCGGCGTCGTTTTCGGTGAACGTCGTGGGAAGCGGCACGCCTTCGTATCAGTGGCGAAAGGGCGGCGTACCACTTTCGAATAGCGCCAATGTCTTCGGAGCCACTTCAGCCAGTCTAACGATCAATCCCACCGCCGCGTCGGATGCGGGCGCGTATGACGTTGTGGCGACCAGCACGTGTGCGGTGCTGACCAGCAATTCGGCGGCGCTTATCGTCAATCCGGCCCCGGTAGTCGTCTCGCCCGTACCGGCCCCTCCCCCCGGCGGTGTCGTCGGACCCGCGGTACCCTTTGTCCCCTCCGGCGGTGTTGACTGCGGCGCGTCCGGTGGCGGCATGTGTGGAGTAGGAATGGTCACAATGCTGCCGCTGACGCTGATGGGCCGCAAGAGACGAAGAGGTAGGCCCCCTCCGAACTACTATCCGAATTCTCGTTAACCGCGCCCTTTCACTGTCGCATGGATATCGGAAGGCGCTGATGACTCCCATAAGCCAACCGGGGGCTCAGCCCAATGGTTCTACGCGAATAGACCATGATCGAAGACTCAATAAAGGAAACAAGCCTGTGAAAACAAAAACACACACCACGCCCCGGATGGTCGGCTCGGCATTTGTCTTCGCCTTGATGTGGGCGGCAACGCTCACCGGCACAGTGAGCGCACAAGGCACGGCATTTACATACCAGGGTCATCTCAAGGAGTCCGGCACGCCTGCAAACGGCGCCTACGACATGACGTTCCGCATCTTCGACGCCGACGTGGATGGGAGCCAACACGGCTCCGACTACGCGCTGAACGGCGTATCGGTCGCCGACGGCCTGTTTACCGTCGATATCGACTTCGGACCAGGCGTATTCACCGGTGTGCCGCTTTGGCTGGAAATCGAAGTCAACGCTGAGCTACTCTCACCCCGGCAGGCGATCACTGCAACGCCCTATGCACAATCGGCGATTTTCGCCCAAACTGCGTCCTACGCCGATACCGCCGGTTCCACGGGCCCCTGGCAAACCAACGGAGCGGACGTCTGGTATGACGGCGGCGGCGTGGGTGTGATTGGTGGATCCTCACCCTTTCCGTCAGGCAAGGGGGTGTTCATCGAAGGCGGCAGTGCCGCAAGTGCCCTAATCTTTGCCTATGACTACGACGTCTTTCAACCCCTTTCGCTGATCCTGAACTCTCCCGGCGGCAACGTCGGTATCGGAACAGGAGCACCCACGTCGAAACTGCATGTAGCGGCATCGTCCGGGAACACGATCTATGGCTCCACGTCCGGCGGGACGGCGTTGGCGGGAGTGGCCACGTCGAACTTCGGCGGGACAGGCGTCTACGGCGAACACCAGAACGGCTTCAACTACGGTTCTCTCGGCACACTCAGCGCCGGGGTGACGGGCGTCGCGCAGATCGCGGGTAATTTTGGCGGCAGCTTCGCGAATATCGATTCTGGCGGCGTCGCGCTGCAAGTCACGCAGGGCGCAACGCGCGTTAAGAAACTGGAAGCCGAAGCGATTGGGCAGGGAGCGGAAATCCTTCGACTGACAACCGAACGACCGTGGGCGTTCAAGCAGGCCTACAGCGGCTCAGGCACCGCTCTACGACTTCAACCCGACACGGGCCTCAAGAACTTCGAAATCGCCGCCGCAGGCGGCACCATCGTCGCCACGTTTGAAGGCAACGACGCCGCCCCACGTCTGGTGGTTAACGGCACAACGAGCACCAAGGTACTTCAAATCACCGGCGCAGACTTGGCGGAGAAGTTTCCCTCCAGCGACTGCGCGGAGCCCGGCATGGTCATGGAGATCGATCCGGAAAACCCCGGACTGATTCGCATGGCGCGAGGCGCGTACAACCAGCGTGTCGCCGGCGTCGTCAGCGGCGCGAACGACTTTCCCGCCGGAGCCATCCTCGGGCATCTGCCGGGAAACGAAGATGCCCCGCCGATCGCGCTGTCCGGCCGGGTATGGACCCACTGCGACGCGAGCGAAGCGGCCATCGCGCCCGGCGACCTGCTGACGACTTCTGCGACGCCCGGCCATGCCATGAAAGCCGTCGATCGGAACCGCTCGCACGGCGCGGTCATCGGCAAGGCCATGACATCACTCCAAACCGGACGCGGCATGGTGCTCGTATTGGTAAACCTTCAGTAAGCAATGGCGGCAGGAGTAATAATCATGACTCGCTTCACAATAGTCTTGCTCATTGCCCTCGCGATGCCGACGCAAGTTGCCCGCGCCCAGGATTCGCGCGAGGCCGCCACGGCGGAATATGTCGATCTACTGTCGCGGGAATTCAAAAATGCCCCTCGTGCGCCGGTTGAAATGTCCACCGCCGCGGAGGGCATGTCCGCCAATGCTCACCTGGATGACCTGACGCCGGGATACATGATCATTGAAGGCGACATTCAAGTCCGCATCAAAGATTGGGAGAGAACCGAGGGCGCCGATACGCGCGCGGTCTTCGGCTCGGTCAATTACTGGGGCAGCACCGTGCCCTACGACTTCTCCGGCCTGGTCAGCGTGCCGCAGCAAACGGCCGCGGTCAACGCGATGAATGAAATCAGCGCTCGCGCCGGAATCATATTTCGCCCCAGGGTGGGTGGAGACCCTGACTGGATTCGATTCAACGCCAGCACGTTCAACAATTCACCGGTCGGTCGCCAAGGCGGTCAACAGATCATCAACATCACCAGTTGGGGCACCCAGATCATTATCGTGCATGAAATCTATCACTCGCTCGGATTCTGGCATGAGCAGAGCGCGGCTGACCGAGACACCTACGTCACCATCAACTTTGGAAATGTGTGCGGGTCCAGCGGCGTCCCCGGAAATCAATGCACCCCTAACGTGTGCCAAGGTTGTGCGGATTCTATGGGCAATTTCATTTCCTGCGCGTTCAACTTTGACATCGTGCCCGCCGCCGGCCTCTGGGGACCGTACGACTTCGATTCCATCATGCACTATGGCCGCACGGCTTTCTCGTGCAACGGCGGCGACACGATCACGGTTAATGCGCCATGGACCGACCCATGGCAAAGCGGCATCGGCCAACGCGATCACTTCAGCCTCATAGACGAACTGTCCTGCCGCGGGATCTATCCGTTCAACGGCGATCGGTGGCTGCGCATCGGAGGGAGCGGCACGGTGGGCACGTTCTTCAACCCGTATGGAAGTTTTGTCACAGCCTCAATTTTCACGCCGGTGAACGGTACGCTGCTGATTGATCCGGGCACCTATTCCGGCGTAGGGACCTATTCCCAGGCGAAGACGATCCGCGGCACCTACGGCGTCGCCACAATAGGAAGCTAGACGACTCAACGAGAAGGATACGGCTAATGAAACTCTCAATATATGCGATGTCAGTAGCGACGATGTTGTCTCTCATGCAGACAACGCTTATCGCCGGATCGTATGAAATCCCCTGGCACACTGTCGACTGCGGCGGTGCGACCTCGCCCGGCGACAGCATCGGCGGCAGCTACGCGGTCGCAGGCACGATCGGTCAGCCCGATGCGACAATCAACCCGCCTCTGAGTGGAGGGACGTTTGAGCTGGCCGGAGGCTTCTGGCCCGTCCCCATCGCCTGCCATTGTCTCGGGGACCTCAATCATGACAGCGTGAAGGACGGCGCCGATATTCAGCTCTTCGTCAGTTGCGTCCTCGCGAATGGCGATTGTTCCTGCGCGGACATGGACGCGATCAATGCCGTCACGTTCAACGATGTCTCCATTTTCGTCACTGATCTTCTGAACGGTGTGGGATGCCCATAGACTCCTCGCCGGTCAACTGGGTCCCGAACGAATCGCGCGGCGTACAAGCCATATTCCGTGACCTGTCGCTCCAGCGCTCTTCACCATTGGACCATCGGGGTCGCTACACGTCTCAGGCATGGTGCTGCCTGAAACTGCCCGGATCGGCTATAGCGGTTCCCGATTGAGTGACCGATGGGACGTGCGTTTCCATCACCGGCGGGCAAGCCCGCCGGCTAAACGAGGCCCTCGGCCGCAGGGTCCACTGAGTCGGGAAGCGGCCTAATGACAAGGACCTACGACGATCCGAGCAGGTCCGCAACGAAGCCTTCGATGTCCATGCCGTCCACGGCGCCGTCCTGGTTCATGTTGGCGCGATCCACCGTGCAGGTCGGCAAGGCCGCGTCATAGGCGGCCGGATCCATCAGCGCCTGCGTGAAAGGCTCGACGTCATCGAAGTCAACCGCTCCGTCACAATTCATGTCGCCGAGCAGATCGAGCGTCACAATCCATCCTGCGCCGGCGCCGTGGCCGATGATCCTGCGACCGTTCGTCGAGATGGCCTGGCACACCGCAAGGATCGTGCTCATCGGCACGTTTCCGCCATGGTCGAGGACATAGGTCTTAAGATTGACGTAGGGGGGCGAACCGCCCGGCAGGATCCAGGCCACGCGATTTCCGAGGAAGGAGTCGAAGCCGACGATGGTGCCGTGGTCGGCGATATCCATCGGGATGCCCGCCCACTGGACTGCCGGCCCCAACGAGCCGCTGCCGAGCATTTCGCGCGTCCAGCCTGATTCACCGAGCGTCCATTTGACCGCGCGGTTTGTGGGCTCCGTCGTTCCCCAGGTGCCGAGCATGATCGTTCCGGCGTCGTTCATTCCCAGGACCTCGCCCCGGGCATCGCCGTTTGGTGGATCGAGCAGTTCACCCGCCAGCGTCGCGTCCCAAATGGCTGGCGTTCTCGCTTGGGTTCCCTGGGCGAACCCGCCGATCAGATTACCATCCGCAGAAACGACCGAGGCGCGATTCGAGCCGAAGGCCAGACTCTGCAATTGCTGCATCCCGTTCGCCGCGGTCCACCGGAATCCACGTCCACTGCAACCGTTCCATGACAAGCCGACCGCGACGCTGCCGTCGGCGGAGAGTTCATACCCATCGCTTCTGCTCGGGCACTCCAGCGCGTTCGGCAGATAGCCCAGGCTCTGCCAGCCGGTTTCGGCCCGCCAAATGCCGGCGACCACGCCCAAAACCGGGTCCGGGTCTTCGGGATCGGGCATGTCTCCCAGTATCACCGTGCCGTCATCCGAAACGGCTGCGGCAACGAGCCCTTCCGGCGGAAGAACGGTCATAACGCCGGTGACGGTATCGAACAGGTAGGTGCCGTCGGGAAGAAAATCCGCGTTCAAGTCCGTCTCACCGACGATGTAACGCCCATCGGGGGACATGTCGTTGGCGCCCAGGGTGCCAGGGATGACCTCGTAAGTCGCAATGATCGTGCCGTTCGCCGACGAAGCGACGATCGGCGTCAAGAGAATGCAGACGGAACAGAATACGGATCGCATGATCGTTCCTTGCAATGGCGTGCACGGCGTCCTTGTTCGGCGACGAGGGAGCAATTTCCTGAATGGGCCGATTCTCATGACATGCCCTTACAATAGTGAGAGAGCGGCACGGCACACCGCTTCACCGCGCCGCTCTCCGGAAGTTGGCAACTATCTGCCGCGGCGGCGAATCATCGCCACGCCGCCGATGGCCAGCAGCGCGAGGCTGCCAGGCTCGGGAACCGCGTTCCAGGAAAGGTTGTCGACGTACGACTGCGGGAAGAAGCCGAAGCCGAGAAATGCGATCTGGTCGAACACCATTCCACCCGACGTGGTAATGTTAAACCACGAATCACCGGCGCCGCCATACGCAGGTGTGATGAAGATGGAAGCGACCTCGGAGCCGTCATTGTACGCTGCAACGGCGGCGCCCCCGCCGAAGGCCCCCCCCGGACCTGAATCATCCCAGCCCTGGAATGACATCTCCGTCAGGTCCTGGCCGAATTCGATGAAGACACCGAAGGGGCCGACGTAGGAATTGGTTCCCTGGCCGGTAAACGCGGAGTGATCTCCAACGTCATTCGCAATAACGTCGCCCGACGAGAACACGGGGATGTTCCAGGGTGGGACGTCCCAGGAGTCGTTGGGGACGTTGTTTCCAGTCGGACCGCCGGGCTCGTCAAAATTGAGCGTCGTTGCGTAGGTCGGCGCTGCGCCGGCGCTCTGGGTGATCACGATACTGGCGTTCGCCGGGAAGCTCACGATCCCGATCCCCAATCCTGCAAAGACAATTGTTCGAAACACACTCATGAGGGTTTCCTCCAAAAAAGGGTTTGCGAGAGTATGACAAACTCGGGCCATACGCGTGACCCCTCCAAAGTTCGCATACGGTCTATTCACCAATCATTAATCGCCTGTCGGCGACCTCGCATCACTGTCGAATGCTCTTTTCGCATGGCATATCGTCGGTCCATCTGTAAACGATCGGCTGATGCAGACTCGACCGCGGATCGACACGCTCAACCTCCCAGCAAGTCCGCGGAAAACGCGGCGCTGTCTTCCTCCAATGTCCCGCCGTAGTCGGCACAGAGCTGGTTTTCTCCGGCCATAGCGGGCTCCCCTAGCTTCGCGCGGATGAATTCTTCGATGTCAAGTCCATCGACCACCGAGTCCTTGTTCATATCTCCGGTAAGTACGCAACGGGTGATCTTGAAACTGCGCGCCTCAAATGGAGGAGTGGTGTAAGAACCGACGCCGACGATAGTGCTCCCGTCGTCGGAGATGGCCGAAACCGTACCGACATCGAAGCCGGGCGGCAGTGTGATGCCATTCGCTGTCAGGTAGGCGACGATGTCTACCATGCCGGTCGCCTGCGTCCAGATGAAGCCCGTTTCATTCCCCGCGCCAAATCGGTTGTAGCCGACGATGACGCTGCCATCGGCGGTGATACCCGACGCAGTCGCAAGACCGAACGGAGGCGCAGTGCCGGGTAGCTTCCCCAGTCGCTGCTCGACCCATTGATTCCCATCCCATCGCCAGACCGCGGCCTCCGCGAGCGACCCCGCCGTGATCGGGGGGAACCACGAGTCGCCGAGAATCGTCAGGCCGTCCGGCGAGACCCCGTTGGCCTCCGAAAAACCCTCGGTCTCTTTCAGGACAGTGCGAACCCCATCGACCCAAACTGTTGGCCACCAATTTCCGAAGTTCGGATTCTCGATCCAGCCGACGATGACCGAGCCGTCTTCGTTCACGTCGTTCGCGCGACCGCTGCCGCAAGTCATGCACGTACCGGAACCCTGCGTCCCCAGATCGACGACACCCGTCGCCTCCGTCCAACGGCTGGGATGGGCGGACCCGCCGGGCTGGCCCGCTCGCCAATACAAACCGGTAAGTGTGTTTCCGTCCCCGGAAAGGCCCCATGCCGAAGCGAGCGATTGATCGATGATTCCCGCGTCGGAGGGCATCGGGAGGCATTCCTGCCAACCCTGTCCTAGCGTCCAGATCCCCTGCGTCGCGTAGGTGTCATCCGCCCCGAGAATCGTCCCGCTTACGCGCGTGCCATCCGAGGAGACGTTAGGCGTTCCGGCGCCGACGCCCAACTCGGGAACAGTTGCCCGACCCAGTGGAACGACGCCCCCAGCCGTCGTCCAGCGAAAGGTCTCGTATTCTCCAAATGTATTCCCAACAATTACGGAGCCATCCGCCGACACGTCGGTGGCCAGGACGGTCCCGATGAACTCAAGAGTCACTTCGGCCGAGACCGCCTCGACCATGGCCGAAGTGAACACGGCGGCAACAGCCAGGTAGGTCCTCAGACGAACGAGCATTTCGAATCTCCAACTTCGAATCGATCGTCGTACGCAAGGAAACGACCATCGGGCCTGTGACTTCGATCCCGCTGTCGGGTCGCGCGATGGCGGCCCCACGACTTCGGCGACCAATTCGGGCTCTAGCCGGCTTTCCCGGCGCTTGCCGCGATCTCGAATCAGCCCGAGCTTCAACCCCTCAGAATGGCGGTGTTGAATCACTACGCAGACTCAGTTCTTCGTTCCAACAGGTCCCAGTATATTCCTTCAGAGAGTTCCCCGCAATAGTTTGTGGGGAAATTTTTGGAGAATTCTCTGGGTATTTATTGTGGCTTCGCTGGCGTTATGGTATAGATAGATGGACGTGGTGGCACGAAGCAGTATGACTGCTCGGCGGAGTCAGAGAGGGAACTTATGTCAGATTCAGTGCTTACGTCGCAAGCCAGCGAATCAATACCCTTGGAAGACCATGCCAGAATCGCTCTGGATAGAGTGCGGACAGCCCTTGCAGAGTTGCTGGGGGCTATGGACGTGAACCCGGCCCGCCCCCAAGAGGTCGCCCGCCGTTTCAACCTCAACAAAAACCTAACCTGGAAGATCTCCAAGATTATTCGGGAACGCGACCTTGCGGCATCATTTCGTCATATCCCCGGAAAGGCCGGGCTCACCATCCTCCTGGATTCATTCAAAAAGGCCGGTGCGCCGGTCAAGTCGCTCTCGGAGCTAAACAAAGCCCTTCACGATCTGGATTATCTGATCGAAGTTCACGCCGGCGACCGGGAGACGTTCGAGATGATGATCGGCAGTCTCGCTCGAGCCACCGATGGACAACAGCAAGCCGAATCACAAAGGAGGCTGTCGTTTCGTGGGAATAGCGCGGTCTTCGGCGTACAGGCGCGCGTTCAGCTCTGCGTCAATTTCATCGCACCCGGCGACGATCCCCAGTGGGCGGATCTCGCGTGGTTGAGCGGGCTTGTTGACTTTCGCCGCTTGCGGAGCGACACGACCTGGGCCATCGCATCGGCGCGAAAGGCTGCGGATGATGGCACGGTGCTTCCGGTCGGCGCGGTCACATCCATCGACCCGGGCTTTCAAGGCGAGAATCAGGCTCCGCTGCTCGGGCGGTTCTGCTCCGACCCACTCCCGGCCATCCGGGTGGACCTCGGCGCTGATGGCTTCGTTCGATACGAACTCGTCGAAGGCCCGATTGGCAATACGGCGGCGGCGACGTGCATCGTCGGAATATTCGGCAGGCGATTTGCCCGCCGGATCGTTGCACCCAATGATACGATGGGCGAGCACGTCGCGCGACTCTATACCCCCGTCGAGCTTCTCATTCACGACCTGTTCGTGCACAAGGAGCTGATGTACGCGTTTTCTCCCCGCGCTTTCTTGTACAGCCTGCTCCCCAGCCACCCACCTTACCCATGCGGCGGACGAGAACGGGGACGGCTCCCGCTCGGCGAAGAAGTTCAGAGCCTTGGAAGGGGCTCCTCGGCAGTGCTGACCCCGGAATTGCCGCAATACCACGGCATGATCGAGTCGGTGTTCGGGCGTTTGGAGTGGAAGCCGCAGGATTTCCACGTCTTCCGCTTTCAGATGCGCTTTCCGCCGATCCCTACACTGGCTGTTCTGAGATACGACCTGCCCAAGTCCTGACCTTTTCGTCGCGATCGAGATTCATCACTCATCCCTCTCGCATTCCGTCCGTTTACCATTGCCGAGAACCGCTGAGCGACGGCCTCGATTCCTGGTAACATGGTGGATCGGCTGCATCCATTAGCGAGTCGGCGCTTACGAACAGTTTGTCCTCAGGCGCCGTGACCTCACACTTTGGATTCACTTCATGGCCCCGGGTCCGATTGCCGAGCAACCGCCCCCTACCCTGTCGGTCGATGAAAAGGACCGCTGGTGGCTGGACAATGTCTATCAATCGAACACGCGTCAGATGACGCTCCGAGTCGTCGTTTGGGGCTTCCTCCTCGGCGGAGCCCTCGCCATCACCAACCTTTATGTCGGAGCGAAAATCGGAGTCACGCTGGGCACGTCCATCACCTCCGTCGTCTTGACGTTCGTGTGTATCGACGCGCTAAGGCGGATCGTCCTGGGACGCAGGTTTCATTTCCTAGAGGGTGCGATCCTTCAATCCATCGCATGCTCTGCCGGCTACATGGCCAGCCCGCTGACCGCCAGCATGGCGGCGTACATGGTAGTCACGAACACGATCGTGCCGCCGTGGCAATTGGTGCTGTGGCTCCTGGGCATCGCTTTCATGGGAGTGTTGTTCGCGATCCCGCTCAAGCGACGATTCATTAACAACGAGCAATTGCCTTTTCCGGAGGGTCGCGCATGCGGCGTCTTGCTCACCATGCTCCGCGATGACGAGAACCCTCCCGATCATGACGACGGTCAGCGCGCAACCGGCCCGCCCCATCAAACGTCGGTCGCCGCCAGATTGCTCGGCTACGCCGCTCTTGTCGGCGGTCTCATTCGTTTTTTCCAATCGCAGGCGGCGCTGGTGAAACTCCGCCTCGGATTCCTTGCCATTCCCGAGTCACCGGATGCCTGGTACTACCGCGCCGCGATCAAGCATGGGCTGTGGCTGCCGACCCTGTCCGGGGCGCCTCTGCGCGAACTGACCATCAGGCCCACCCTGGATATCGCCGTCCTCGCGCTCGGCGGCTTGATGGGAATACGAACCTGTATGTCGGTCATGATCGGCGCAATCCTGAACTACTGCCTCCTGGCGCCCTGGATGATCCATCGTGGGGATATCGTCACGCAGGTCAGTGCGGAGGGATCGATCACCGTGGGCTTTCGAGCCATTACAACGTGGTCACTCTGGTGCGGAGCGGCGATCATGACCAGTGCGGCACTCTGGTCCTTTTTTGCAGATCGCCACCTGTTGGCAAACGCCCTCCACGTCATTGCCGACCGGCGCCGGGATTATTCCGGCGATCCGCTCGGTCGAATCGAAATCCCTCTCTGGGTATTCTTCGCCGGCCTGCCGATCGCCGGAGGCGCCGTCATCTGGATGGCCAACTGTTTTTTCGGCGTGGCCCTCTGGCTCGGCATTGTCTCCATTCCCCTGGTCTTCTTTCTGACTATCATCGCCGTCAACGCCACTGCGCTGACGTCGATGACGCCGCATGGCGCGCTTGGCAAGCTCACTCAGCTCGCATGCGGCATTCTGGCGCCTCGAAACATTACGAGCAACATCGTCGCGGCATCGGTCAGCGCAGAAGTCGCAAATCAGGCCTCAAACTTCATCCAGAACATCAAGCCCGGGTACATGGTCGGGGCCAAGCCCCGACTTCAGGCCATCGGCCACCTCATTGGCGCCGTCTCCGGGGCACTCGCAGCCGTCGCCGTATTCTATGCCGTCTTCCTGAGGGACGGCCCCGCGTCGCTCATCCGCCCGGAGTATCCTTTCCCCGCTGTCGTTGTCTGGAAGGCCGTCGCCGAGGCCATGACCGGCGGACTTAATAGTTTGCCCAATAGTGCGATTATCGCGGCATTGGCCGGTGTCCTGGTCGGCATCCTGATGGAGCTCTTCCGAGCGAAGTCCAAGGGCGGATTTGCCGTGTCGCCGATCGGTTTCGGACTGGCATTCGTCATACCCTTTGACATCAGCTTGGCGATGTTCATGGGCGCACTTTTTTTCTGGCTTTGCGGAAAACGGCAGTCCGGTACGGGATCACGAATGGCCGGCCTCGTGGCGCGGAATCAGGAAGCCATCTGTGCAGGTGCCGTTACTGGCGCGGCCATAGTAGGCATGGGCGTAATAGCGATTGAAGCGCTTTGATATGAATCCAGGAACGTACCACGTCGGATGGCGCCGACGATGAGGTGAATCACACGTCGGTTGAATAAGCCTTGAAGGCGGAGCTGACCCTTCTCCGCCAAAGGGACCCAGGTCGTGCGTTAGGATTGGCGTCTGGATCACGGAGGAAAGGTCATGGACGCCTCGCCGACTAAGCACGTATCGAGAGAGTCTTCTATCCCGGATGGCGGCGCTTTTTCCGCCGAGGGTCGTTTCAAGAATGGCAGGCGTCATGAAGAATGAGGTTCTACAACCGCAGCGGCAGGCTCAAGGCAGTCGGTCAATTCGTAGCGGACGAAAGCGTGGGCGACATGGAGTGGTGGGGAGAAAACGGACAGCCCAGGCAAGCCGTGGCCTTCAAGACGATAACGAAATGATCTCTACCGGCGATCCATTCAAGAGGGTTTGTCATGACCATCCACGTCGCGCTGTTGCGCGGAATCAATGTCGGCGGCCACAACAAAATCGCCATGTCAATGCTCCGAGAGCTCTTCGGCGAATTGGGGTTCACCGGGGTAAAATCGCTGCTCCAGAGCGGGAACCTCGTCTTTCGGAGCGATCAACTGGCTGGCGCTGCGCTGGAACGACTGCTGGAGAGGGAGACCGCCAAGCGCCTGAAAGTGTCCGCCGATTACGTGGCCCGCAGCGCGGATGAGTGGAATAAGATCATCGCCCGCAATCCATTCCCAAAGGAGGCGAAACGTGACCCAAGCCATCTTCTCGTCATGTTTCTGAAGTCAGCGACGCCGACAAAGAACGAAGACGTGCTGCGGGCCGCCATCAAAGGGCCGGAGATCATACGCTGTGACGGGAAGCAACTCTATGCCGTGTACCCGGCAGGAATTGGCCGCTCGAAGCTGACGGGATCGTTGATCGAGCAGAAACTCGGCACAAGGGGCACCGCTCGTAATTGGAACACCGTCCTCAAGCTTGCATCTCTATGTGAGTGACGATGGGCCAGCCGTTTCGCGGTCCTGCCCGAACGGGCAAGGCGCCAGCCGGTCTCAAATCGCGTGGTCAGCCGTCGACCAGCACCTTGAATCCGCCATAGACCATGCGTTTGCAGTCGAAGGGCATGGCCTTCGGGTCGCACATCTGGGCGATGCGGGGGTCTTTCATGACCTTGGCGTTGACGCGGTCGCGGTGGGCGCGCGACTTGAAGACGATCCACGAGAACACGACGGTCTCGCCAGCCTTGGGCTTGACCAGGCGTGGAAACGGCACGCAGAATTTGATCTTCAGGTCGTCGCCGACGCACTCGCGATATTCGAGCGCGCCGTGATCGCGCCAGATCTTCGCCGCCGTTCGCGCAATGCGGACGTATGCCTTGATGTTCTTCTTCGGAACCGGCAGGACGTATCCATCAACATAGGACATATCGTTGACCTCCAAATGCCATCGGATCAGCCGCCGGCGATGGCGCCGACAATGAGCAGGGGCTCGTCACCAGCGACGACTGCCTCCGGCATCATAACGTCCGGCGGCTCATGGGAAAAGTCCCGCTGGCAGGCGAAGAAACGGATGAACGGTCGGCGGCGCCGCGTCACGTGGTCGCGGATCGTACCGCGCAACATCGGGTATCGGGCCTCCAGCGCGTCGAGGACGGAGGCTTGGGTGATCGGGCCGGCGACTTCTAGCCGCACTTCCTCGTCGACTCGGGCGAGCGTACGCAGGTGAAACGGGAGCACGACGCGGATCATGGTTTGCCCGTTCTTTCATGAAGATACGCGACGATCGCGGGATACGGTTTTGAAGCGTCTTCTCCCCTTGTTTCGCGCATACGAAGCTGGGCCCATTCCAGCGGCGCCGCCTTCCAGGCCGTGTCTATCGCGTTGGATGACGACTTGGACGGATTCATCCGTCAGTCGCCGGCTTGGATGGAAAAAGTGAACTTGCTCAGCAGCGTACCGGGGATCGGCCCGCAAACGGCTCGCACGCTCTTGGCCGAGCAGCCGGAGTTGGGCTCGGCTAGTCGTCAACAGATTGCGGCCTTGGCCGGCGTGGCGCCGTTCAACCGAGACAGTGGTCAAATGCGTGGAACCCGCAGCATCGCCGGAGAACGGGGCGTCGTCCGAACGGCTTTGTACATGGCCACGCTGGTGGCCACGCGATACAACCCGGTCATCCGCGCCCATTACGACCACCTCCAAAAAGCAGGAAAACGAAAGAAGGTCGCCCTCGTCGCCTGTATGCGAAAGCTGCTCGTCATGCTCAACGCCATCCTGAGAACCCAAAGACCCTGGAGATTCGCAAATATGACCCCTTGAAAATCAAGACAGTCGCTTGACATCCGCCACGGCGGACGTAAAGGGCAGGCGCGCGCGGTCGTTGTCGTTTCGGAGGTTGGGCGATAAACTGAGATTCCGGCGGAGGTTGAGGATTCGGGCGAGATCGAATCCCCCCTCTCCGTTCGCTGGAGGCGGCTCTCAACTGCGGTCCCACGTTCACCTACTCTACTTTTCTATTCCGTGCGTCAATTCGCAAACTCTTGAAGCCATCATCCATGCGCGAGTTTGTCGCCCGTTGACTTCTCGGATGCTCTCAACTCGCGAATTGCCACGCGCTGGAGCAGAATTGCCGCACGATGTTCCAACGATAGGGGCATGCCGGCGCGAAGTTGTTGAGTCCGCAGGAGATGATGTTCCGCCGGCGTTTCGTCAGGCTCGAAGTCGTCAGTCTCTCGCACTCGATGTTTAGAGCGGCGCCCGTGCGGGTGGATGATCATGCGGCCGCGGCGGGAATGCCCCGGGGAGGTTGACCGGGGTTTGGTTTGATCGGAAACAATCTTCCACGGATGTGGGGCCCGCTTTGGCGAGTGGAAAGGATGAATTCATGACGCGACCGCGGACGCTATTTACGATGTCGCTGCTTGGCATCTGTGTCGTCGGCCTACCCTCGGGTTGTCAGCTTGGACCTGCGTCCCTTCGCGTCAGTCACGCGGAATACAACGAGGCCATTCAGCGGGCCAGCGCGGAACAGCTCCTGCTGAACCTCGTGCGGCTAAAGTACCGCGAGGTGCCGATGGTCCTCGACGTCGGCAGCATTTCCGCGCAATTCGAGATTTCGCAGAGCCTGGGCATCGCCGGCACGTTCAACGAAAACGTCGGCCAGGCGGTTTCCGGATCGGCCACCCAACTCGGCGTGGGTCCCGACGGCCCGAGCGCATCTGTCGGTGGAAACAGCAATCGGCTGCGCGGGCGCAATCCGGATCAACTCGCTTTGAGCGGACAGCTCAGTTATGCCGAGCGCCCGACCGTCACGTACACGCCGCTGCAAGGACAGGACTTTGTCGATCGAATGTTGACGCCGATAAGCCTGCCGACGGTGGTCAAGCTGACAAACTCCGGCTGGCACATCGATCGCGTGCTGAGCCTGATCGTTCAGGAGATGAACGGATTGGACAACGTCGGCGCCGCGTCGGGACCGACGCCTCTATTGGTTCCTGAGTTCACGGATTTTCTGGACGCCCTGGAATTGATGCGCGCCTTGCAGATGAATCGGGCCATTTCGCTGGACTACGAAACCGCCCCGATGGAGATCTCCTCGCCGATTCCAGCCGATCGGGTTTCGTCGGAGTCCGTGATTCAGGCCGCGGCGGCGAATGCTCGGTTCCGGCTGAGCGACGATGGCCGCCAAGCCGTGTTGATCAGGGACGTGGAGCAGCCGGTCTTGCATCTCATCGAGCGAGAAGGCAGCCTCGAACTCGTCGCACGGTTGCGAAGCCGTTTGAAGCTTTCCCCGAATCAGCATCGCTATCCGCTCGTGGAGGCGCGAGGCAGCGCGACAAAACAGCCGATCGGGCAAGATGGATACACGGAAATCGTCCTTACTACTCGGTCGCTCACGGGCGTGATGTTCTATTTGTCGCAAAGCGTGGAGTCGCCGCCCGAGCATGTACGCGATGGATTGGTGACGCAGACGGCCACTCGGTCGGGCGACCCATTTGACTGGTCCATGGCCGTCGGGCATCTCCTGACGATTCACGCATCGAAGCTCCCGCCGATGACCGGCGAGCTGTCGGTTCGAAAGGGCTCATATTGGTTCTACATTCGCGACGACGACCTCAATTCGAAGTCAACGTTCTTGCTCATGAAGCAGCTATTCTCGCTGCGCGCCGGGTCGGCGAGGGGGAGCACACCGCTGTTGACCCTGCCGGTGGGTGGTTAGGCCCGTGGGCGGCGCAATCGGTGAGAGTGCGGTGTGGGGGGATCGCGGGGCGGAATGTCGCATGAAGATTTGAGCATGAAGAAAAACAAACACCGTCGAGGACGACTGTGCTCCATCGCTCCAGCCGAGGCGGCCGGGCTACTGGCCCGCTCGACCACGTGCCGATGGTCAAGTGGTGATGCCCTTGTTGTCGTCCTCGGTCTTCGTGGACATGGAGTAGCCGTTGTCCTGCCGGGCCTGGTTGACCTTGAGCTTCTGGCGGTAGAGGTTCACGACGTCGTCGGCGCTGAGGCCGACGCATTGGGCCATCGAGATCCAGAAGAAGAGCAGGTCGATGACTTCGACGCGGGCGTTTTGGAGGTCGAACAACTCGAAGCGCCGGCCCTCCTTGGCCTCGGCGCACCAGTGTTTCCAGTAGGTGCAGTCGCGGAGTTCCTCCAGCTCGTTGGAGGCGGCGGCGATGTAGTTGTTGAGCCACTCGCCGGCGGCTCGCGGGTCGAACTTCTTCCTCAGGTCCTCGGGGTCGAAGCCGATCCGCCGGTTGAGATCGGCCTGATGCTTGAAGAGTTCGCTGAGCATGCCGGGGGTCCTCCAAGGGGGTAGGCTGGACGCAGTCGCCGAGGACTCCAAGAGGGATCGACCGCCCTGGCGCGCCGGCCGATTCGTGGCTGCCCTCACAGCCGAGGGCGGCGGTGCTCAATGCCCAGGGCCCTTGGAGTTCCAACCCTGGGTAAGATAGCATAGGATGGCTGGGGAAGGGGTGGAGAGTCGGGGTTGGTCCTAGGCCCTCGTGGACGCCATGCCGGACGCTGCATCCATTGGCACAGATTGGCTGGGGGTCCTTGCGGCGCTGCCGGAGCCGGGGGGCTACTACTTCAGCAGCTTCAAGGTCGTCCTCTTTCTGCTTTGCCTGGTGCTGTGGGGTCACAACGCGGCCTGGGTGCAGGAGGATACGAAGGTCATTCGGGTTCCGGCGGGGGTCTGGACGGCCCTGGCCTTTGGATCGGGCGCGTTGAGCCTGGTGCTTTGGCTTCTCGTGCCGGCCTATTGGGTGGGGATCGCCCTATACGCCGTGATCCACGGCGGCGCCATGGTTTTTTATGTGATGTTCCGCAACGGGCGCGTCGGACCGGGCCAAACTGTGCTGACGATCGCCCATCTCCAGCGGCTGGGGAAGGGTGGCAGTCCCGCCGAAGCCAAGACGTTCTCCAAGGACCGTACCCGAATCAAGGATTTCGAGGGCAAGACGCCGGCATGGCCGACGGACCCTGAGGAACACGCCTCTTACTCGGCCTTGCAGGAGCTGCTCTTGGACGCCATCTGGCGGCGGGCAACCGACGTGCGGATGGACCTGATGGGCGACGAGGGGGTGAAGGTGGTCTATCGGATCGACGGGGTGGATCGGGCCCGTGAGCCGCTGGACGGCCAGTTCGGCCCGAAGGTCTTTGCCCATCTCAAGCGGATTGCCGGGATGAGGCCGGAGGAGCTTCGGCGGCCGCAGGTGGGTCGCTTCAAGGCGACGATCGGGGCCGGGGGGGCCGGCGACAAGTCGGTGGACGTGGACGCGAAGACTTCGGGAAGCACGGCGGGCCAGCGGTTCATCCTGCGGCTGATCGCCGAGGAGAGCCGGTTCCGTCTGTCGGACCTGGGGTTGACCGCGGCGCAGCTTTCTAGCCTTCAGGAGTTGGTTTCGTCGAACAAGGGATTGATCATCGCCAGCGGGCCGCGGAACAGCGGGATCACCAGCACGCTGTACGCGATGCTTCGCTCCCACGACGCGTTCTTGCAGAACATCCACACGCTCGAGGTCAGCAAGGACCAGGACGTGGAAAACATCACGCAGCACGTCTATGACAGCCAGAGCGGGGACGTGAGCTTTGGAAAGCGGTTCCGGTCGATCCTCCGGACCGAGCCGGACGTGTGCATGGCTTCGGACGTGCCGGACGCGGAGACGGCCGTTCAGGGGCTGACGTCGGCGCGGCAGGGCAAGAAGATATACCTGGGCCTCATCGCCAGGGATTCGTTCAGCGCGTTGCAGAAGGTCATACAGGCGGTGAACGACAACGCCCTAGTGGCGGCGGGCCTCCTGGCCATCACCAATCAACGACTGGTTCGGGTGGTCTGCGCCTCGTGTCGCCGGGCATACAAACCCGATCCGTCGATCCTGAAGAAGGCTAACCTCCCGGTCGGAGAAAACCGGCCGTTTTTCCGGCCTCCGAACCCCGGGGAGGTGGAAGTCGACAAGCACGGCAATCCCATCTTGTGCGCGGTGTGCCAGGGGTCGGGGTATCTGGGGCGTACCGGGGTGTTCGAGTTGCTCATCGTGGACGACGACATCCGGGCCCACATTGCCCGAGGAACGTCGCTGCCCACGATCAAGGCCGAGGCCCGGAAGAAGGGCATGCTCTATCTGCAAGAGGTGGCGTTGCACAAGGTTTACGAGGGGATGACGAGCATCAACGAGGTGCTTCGGGTGACCAAGGAGGCGGAGCCCGCTCCGGCGGCGGCCTCGTAAGTTGTCTGGCCGGCGTGGGGATGTTCGCGGAGGTCTGACGGCCATGCTGTTTTCGATCGTCGTGGCGCTGATGGTGATTCTGGTGACCGCGTTCTGGACCTACCAGGGGTTCTTCAACGCCCTGATGATGTTTTTGATCTCGGTGGTCGCCTGCATGTCGGCGTTCTCTTTCTATGAGCCGCTGAACGGGGTGTGGGCGGATTCGCTGGGCGACGGCGTGGGCCAGCCGCTGGCGCTCATGCTCATTTTCCTGGCGGTGCTGCTGCTGCTGCGGCTCGCGACGGACAAGGTCATCGGCCGCACGGTCACCCTGCCGGTGTACGTCGATCGAACAGGCGGCGGCGTTTGCGGTTTTTTCACCGGGCTGATTCTCGTCGGCATGGCCCTGGTGGGTATTCAAATGTTGCCGATCGGGTCGACCGTCCTGGGCTTCGAGCGCGTCTCGATGGAGCAGGGCCAGATCAAGGAGGCCGATTTCGCCTTCAAGCCGGACCGGTTCACCGTCGGACTGGCCACGATGCTGTCCAACGGCCGGTTTGGCGGTGATCAGCCGATGTCCCGCGTGAAGCCCGACCTGCTGGTGGAGCTCTACTCCGGCCGGGCCAATCCGCAGCCCGAGGAGCGGGTCTTTCTCCCGCCGGACGCGCTGGCGGTGAGTCGCTATTGGTTCACCGGTGAGATCGACAACGTCTCACAGCGGGCGGAGGGCGACCAGTTGGTGCGGGAGTTCACGACTGTCCAGGCGCCGCCGTCGAAACGTTACTGCGTGTGCAGCGTGCGCGTGGATGCCGGCGCGTCGGTCAAGGACTCCTTGGAGATTCGCTTCCGAGCGCCGCAGTTCCACATTGTCGGCCCTCCGCCGGCCTCGTCGCCCTCGGGCTCGACGCCCCAGGTGTATCTGGCGTGCGGGCTGAGCGACATCTATACCCACAAGGGGCACGGGTGGACGTCGGTTCGCGAGGGACAGAGTGCGCGGCTGGTCAGGTTCGATCCGCAGACCGATTTCATTCTCGGCAAGGAGCAGTCGGGACCCTTTGCCGAAACGCGCGGCCAAGGTGAACAGGCCTTCGTGACGGGGTATCGGTTCGAGGTGGCCTTCGAGGTCCCGCAGGACTTTTCGCCGTGGTACGTGGAGTTCAAGCGCGGGGCGCGGGCGGAGCTGACCAAGAAGATGGAGCTGCTGGAGCCGCCGGATGACGCGGCAGTCGCCGGAGGCCGCGGCGCGGAGTCGGTGGCGAAATCGCCGGCGAGCGAGGCGCCGACGGTCGGCGCGGCGGTCGGGGGCAACGTGCACGTGGCCGACGCGGTTGAGGAGCGGACCGGCGTGTTCGCCGCGCTTCCGATTCCGCTGGACCGCGATGAGCCGATGGTGGCCAGGTCGCTGACCGGCGGCAAGCTGGCGGATTGCCATTTCTTCCTCGACCTCCCGGCGAACCCGCCGACCGAGGGGTCGATCACGGAGTATTCCGTGCCCGACGATAAGCGGATGGTGCAGATCGGCGCTGAGAAGAAGGACGCGTTGAGTCTCTTTGGGCGCGCTCTAAACTATGCGGCGAACGTGGCGGCGCAGATTCGCATCACCGACGATCAGGGGACCGACTACTTCGCCGTGGGGGTATATTCGATCGCTCCGGTCGGCGGGAAGATGGTGATGGAGATTCAATACCATCCGGAGACCGAGGTTCCGGAGCGCTGCCTGGAGAAGCCCAAAAAACTCACCGCGAGCATCCTAGGTTCCGCCCCGCAAGGCCAGCGGAGGTTCGGTTACGTTTTTCTGGTCACGCCCGGCGTCAAGATCGTCAGCTTCTCCGCCGGGGCCCGCCAGGGTTCGAGCCAGCCGCTCAACATCGACGTCCCGGAGTGACAAACCATGTCGTCCGTAGCCGGATGGAGCCGGCGCGATGCACCGAATACCTGAATACATCGATTGCTCCGCCCGTTGTCACGGCGCTTCGAGGCCCGGCAGGCGCTTCCTGCCGCCGGTGGGCGTGGTCGTTTTGATGATTCTCGGGCCGGCCGTCGCTCAGATCGCCGTCGCGGACGAACCTGAGCCGAGCCCGACATCGACGCAGCCGGATTGCATCGAGGTCGAACTCGACGAGGCCCCGCCGACATTGCAACTTGAGCCGGGAACGAGCTTGTTGGCGGTGATTCAAGAGTCTTTCGTAATCCTGGTCGACCGAGTCGCGCCGGCGGTCGTGGCCATCCAGGCGGACCGCAGTCCGGGGGCGGTGGCCGACGAGGAGTCGCCGACGGCCTGGAGCCACAGCGGCAGCGGCGTGGTCATCCGCGCGGACGGCATGATCCTCACCAGCCAGCATGTGATCGAAGACGCTTTGGCGCTGCACATCACGTTGCCGGACGGACGGCGGGCTCGGGCCCGAGTGGTGGGCGCCGATTCGCGGTCTGATCTCGCGGTCATCCAAGTAATCGGGGACCGATTCACTACAGCCGAGCTAGGCGATGCACGACGGCTTCGAAGGGGGGACATGGTGCTGGCGATGGGCAACCCGCTTGGGCTGGCGGCGGACGGCCAGGCGGCGGTGAGTTGGGGGTTGGTCAGCGCGATAGGCAGGCCCCTGCCCGGCAGGTTTGATCGGGAGGAGGACCGCTATTACGGCGACATGATACAGACCTCCGCGCCGATCACGCCGGGCCATTCCGGCGGGCCGCTCGTGGACATTCACGGCCGCGTGGTCGGCGTTCTGACGGCGATGAGCGTGCCGGCCGCCGGGGGTGAGGCCATTGCGTTTGCCGTGCCCATCGGCGATCGCACTCGGGGCATCATCGAGCGCCTGCTGCGGGGCGAGCGGATCGATTACGGCTATCTCGGGGTCGAGGGCGGGACGCTGACCGCGTTGCAGGCGCGGGAGGCGGAGCTGCCGGAGGGTTGTGGCGCGCTGGTGGATTCAATCGACGCCGGGGGGCCTGCGCATCGTGCGGGGCTGATGCGAGGGGACGTGATCCTGTCGGTGAGCGGAGAGGCGGTCAATTCGGCGGACGGATTCATCCAGCGCGTCGGCGCTTTGGAGCCTGGCAGGGAGGTCGAGATCGAGATGCTTCGAGGCACCAAGCGCCGGACCGTGCGGGCCGAGGTGGGCCTTCGACCTGCGCCGGGGCCGCTCGAGGACGACGGGGCGACAGTTTCATTTCGGGGCGCGGTCATTGGGCGGGTAGGATCGGAGATGCGCAGGGCGAGCAATCTCCCGGCCGATGCCCTGTTGGTCATGATGGTCAGCGGTCAAAGTCCGGCGGATCGCGCCGGCCTGACGCCGGGCGACATCATCGTGCGGATCGACGGCCTGCCGGTGACGTCGGATGCGATCGATCGGTTGACGCGGGTGACCGATGACTGCCTCCTGGGGCTGGCCAATGGCGGATCGGTGCTCATCGAGGCTCGATGATCGGACGTTGAAGGGCTGGGCCTGCGGGGAGTACAATCGGGGGTCCGTCATTGAGGCATTCGATGTCGAGTCCGACGAAACTGAGCATTCCGAACGTGGACGGCCTCGCGGCGATGCTGCGCGACGTGCACGACTTTCCCAAGCCGGGCGTGGTGTTCAAGGACGTGACGCCGCTCTTGGCCGACCCGGCGGCGCTCTCGCTGGCGGTGGAGTTCCTCACCCAGCCCTACCGCGACAAGCACATCGACCTGGTGGTGGGCGCGGAGAGCCGCGGGTTCATCTTCGGCACGGCCGTGGCCCGCAATCTATCGGCCGGCTTCGTGCCGATCCGCAAGCCGGGCAAGCTGCCCTGCACGACGAAACGCGTGGAATACCAGCTTGAATACGGCACCGACGCGATGGAGATTCACGAGGATGCGATCCATCCCGGCGACTCCGTGCTGATGATCGACGACCTGTTGGCGACCGGCGGAACCATGGCCGCGTGCTGTCACCTGGTGAACTCCCTCGGGGGCAAGATCGTGGGGGTGGCCTTTCTCATCGAGCTGTGCTTCCTCGGCGGCCGGCACAAGTTCGACGGCCTGCCCGTCCATTCGGTCATCAAGATCGGCGTCGGCGAGGAGCCGATCACCTCGGGCTTCTGAATTACCGTAAGAATCGCGTCGACCGAGCCGCGCGCGTCAGCAAGCGGGTCTTTGTTCATCGTTCGGGTGCGACGATGCGGGTAGAGAACCCCTTCCCTGACGGTCGCGGCTCGGATCAGATCGCGGGGCGCGAATCAAATTCGAAACTTGCCTTCAAAGGTCCGGCCGGCGGCGGCCTGGTCGAGGACCGAACGGCGCCAGGCCCGCACCGTGTCGAGGGTTGAGTGCACCGGCACGAAGCCGGTCTCGGCGCGGAGGCGCTCGCCGCTGACCAGCCAAGGATAGCGGATGTAGGGCAGCGCCCCGGGCGGGGTCTCGTTGAGACGGACGAGGCGGGCGGAATAGGTGAAGGCGCAGACGGCCCATAAGAGACTGTAGGGCATTCCCAAGGCGGCGCGCTTGAATTCCCAGGCCAATTCACTGAAGCGGATCGACCCCTCCGGTGCGAGATTGAAGGGGCCGACGGCATCGTTTTGGAGCAGGGCGACCACGGCGGCGCATAAATCGTCCTCGTGGACGAACTGCATCGCCGGATCGGCCCCGCGGGGATAGACCACCTTGGGCTTGAAGAACATTCGCGAGAAGTAGTTGTCCACGTGTCGGCCGAGGACGATGGGAGGCCGCAGGACGGCGAGCCGCACCGTGGGGCACTCGGCCGAAAACCGCCGGCACATCTCGTCGCACAGCCGCTTGTGATAGGCATAGGCGTAGCCCCTTCCGGCGCGGAGCGGACGGTCTTCCGCAAGCGCCGGCGGGTTGTCGCGGCGGGCCCCATAGGCGATGGCGCTGCCCAGGACGATGACCCGCGAGAGACGCGTCTCCCGGCAGGCGTCGAGAAAGTTGCGCGTGCCGTCGAGGTTGATGGCGCGGGCGGCGCGGAGACGCCGCGTCGGGCCGAAGGTGAAGGCCAGATGGACGGCCGCTGTGACCCCCTCTCGCCGCAGCAACTCGGCGAAAGGCCTGCGGACGTCGGCCGGATGAAAACGAAACTTTACCGGGGCGGATCCCTCGGGCGAAGCGATGTCCAGTCCGATGACGGATTCGACCTCGGCCCGTGTCGAAAGAGCCGCCGCGAGCAGGCGTCCGAGATAGCCCGACGACCCGGTGATGGCGATCCGCATCGAGGCTGCTCCGCAAAGGATTGAGTACGCCGAGATTCGCCTTGCTAGGGTGAGTCCTCGCCGGTTCCCCATCGGGGCAGGCCGGGCTCGTCGGTGACGCCGAGGCCGTCGGCGACGCGATTGATGTAGTTGAAGTATGCGGCGACCTGCACGGCGTCGTGAATCTCCTTGTCGCTCCAGCCGATGGCTCGCAGGGCGTCGATGTCACCGCGCTCGCAGTCGTCGGGCCGCCGGGTGAGCTTCTCGGCGTGTTCCGCGAGGGCCCACACCGCCTGTCGCAGCGGCAGTCGCCGCCAGTCGTCGACCGCCTGGTGGACGAAGGTGTCGAGCTGATTCGGTGCCGGCTTCGGCGATCCGGTCAAGTCCGTCCAGTCGTTTTCGACCTCTGCACGGAGGTCGCATGCGTGGCACTGCACTCAGTATTCGCAGGCGTTGGCCTTGCTGACCACGACGGCCAAGAGTTCACGGAGTCCGCGTGATAGTCCCGAAGGCCCCAGCATGACCGTCTGATAGAAGCCGATCGAGGCTCGAAGCGTCTCGGGGCTGGGGCTCATGATCCGCAGGATTTGATAGACGCGCCCCGCGCGTTTGATCGCCGCGTCGTACAATGGCCGCAGCGGACCATCGGCCTGGTCTTCGGGAATTGTCTGAATCCAGGCCATGGGTTATCCCAGCTTTGCCTTGAGCCAACGCCGGGCGGCCTCGATGGCCTCGTCGAGCTTGTCCGCGTCCGGTCCGCCGCCCTGGGCCATGTCCGGCCGGCCGCCGCCCTTTCCGCCGACGACGGGGGCGATCTGCCTGATGAGGTCGCCGGCCTTGACGCCCTTCTGCACGACGTCAGGTGTCATCGCCGCGAGGAGCAATGCCTTGCCGCCCTCCTGCGTTGCCAGCAGGACCGCGGCACTTGCGGCGCGGGCACGGAGCGAGTCGCAGGCGGCGCGGAGCTGATCGACCGTCGCGCCTTCCAGCGCGCCGCAGATGATCGCCGTTTGACCGACGCGCAACGCGTCGTTCAGCAGGGCGTCGGCCCGGGCGGTCGCGTCGGCCGCGCCGGCTTTGGCCTGCTGTTTTTGGAGCTTCTTGACGCGCTCCTGCAACTCGGCGAGTCGGGGGCGGAGGCGGTTCCTCTCGACGACGGGAAGATCCGTTGACTGTAGCCTTGTGTTCAACGCCGCGACGGCCCCCTCGATCGAACGTGGACCGCTCCCTGACGGTCGCGGCTCTGATCCAGAGCGCGATTCATCCGAGCCGCGACCGTGAGGGAGCGGTGATCGCCCGAATTCGAGGGCCGCATCGATCTCGTCATTCAGCGCTTCGGCAGCGTGATCAGCGGCGCGGGCCCGGTCGCCGGTGACGCCGACGAGGCGGCGGATGCCCTTGGCCACCGCGGACTCCTCGATCAGGCGGAATCGCCCGATCTCTCCGGTGCGCTTGACGTGCGTGCCGCCGCAGAACTCGATGGAGTAGTTCCGCCACTGGGGGCTGTCGGGCGATTGCAGCAGCCAGTCGGAGCGGCCGGCCTTGTTCGCCTCCGCCTCGGTGATGGGCGCGCCGATGGAGACGACGCGGACCTCGTCGGGATACTTCTCGCCGAAGACGGCGCGGAGGCCGTTGATCTGCACCGCCTCCTTCTGGGAGACGGGGACGTTGTCGTTGGTATAGATGGGGAGGTCCTCGGCAATCTTGTCGCCCACGAGCTTTTCGATCCGCGTGAGTTCGTCGTCCGTGATCTGGGCATGGTGCGACAGGTCGAAGCGGGTCTTGTCGGGATCGACGAGCGAGCCTTTTTGCTGGACGTGATCGCCCAACACCTCGCGCAGGGCCCAGTTCATGACGTGCGTGGCGGTGTGGTTTTTTTCCGTCGCTCCACGGGCATCGAGATCGACTTGGAGGCGCGCTGTACGTCCACTTAGGTCCTGTTGGGTTCCTTGCAATGAAGAAAGGTCAGAGAGGTGGATTACCAATTCCCCAGAGCGCTTGGTAGTTTGAACTTTGATTTGCGGTAAACCGGAGAATTGCACCCAACCGCTGTCGCCTACCTGGCCACCCTGTTCAGCATAGAAGTTAGTGCGATCGAATACCAAGCCAAGCAAGCCGTGGTGAGTCCAAGAGTTGACAGAACCAACAGAAAGGCCTGTTGTAAATAGGAACTTCGCGTCGATCGACCGGTGATCGTACTTTGGCAGATCGTCGGTTGTCTTGGTCAGGTGTTCTTTCGGTATGTTCAACAAGTCGCTGATTGCGTCCACATTCTGCGCTTGGCGCGCCCTATCACGGGCTTCTTCCATCAACCGCTCGTATTCGCCGATGTTGACGGTCAGGCCGCGTTCGGCGGCCATGAGCTGCGTCAGGTCGATGGGGAAGCCGTAGGTGTCGTGCAGTTTGAAGGCGTCCTCGCCGGAGATCACACCTGCGCTGATGGGCGCCTCATCCGAGCCGCGACCGTGAGGGAGCGGGCCGGGTGCGTTTGTCTCGCCCGGGAACGTTGGCTGACCATCAACGACCGAAGCGTGGCTGGATTTTTTTGGCGCTGTCTGCGCGCCGGACGATTTACTAACCGCACCCTCACGGTCGCGGCTCGGAAGGAGGGGGTCGCGGGTCGAGTCGGGAGGTGACATCGGCAGATCGGCCCCTTGCCCATCGCGAACATATTGACAGGCCCGTGCGACAGAATCCGGTTTCCACAAGTATCGCGTGCTTCCGTGCCTGGTCCAAGCCTTTTTTCCAGCCGAGAGAGCGCCCGCTTCGACCATTCGCCTCGTGCAATAAGACTTCAGGTCGTTCATGACTTTTTCCGGAGTCTCGCCGGCGCTGACCACCAAATGAACGTGGTTCGTTCGAACGTTCAGTTCGTGCAGGTCCCATTTGCGATGCTGGCATACTTCGCGAATGGTATGGTCCACCACGATCCGACATCGTTCGTCCAGGGTGACGGAGTCTTGATTCATTCGATGAAGTTCATCTCGCTCCCAGTGGCCGTCTGGCTCTAAAAACGGCTCGCCAGGTTGATTGTGAAGTCGATTGACAGACCCTTTGTCATCACCGTGGAGCCATGTTCCGTGGGTATGGAAGGTGATGAGGTAGGCCAATGGATCGTCACCAGTCTTCGGACTCTTGCTCTGCAAGCTGGAGGCAGACGGTACCGCTCCCTTACGGTCGCGGCTCGGTGCGCTGGCACGGCTCGGTGCGCTGGCGAGTCGGATGGCGCGCTCGGCGGCCTGTTCGAACAAGGCGATGCCGCGATCAAGCGTTTTAGTGAATGAGGCCTCCTCGTCGCGGATGATCGTGGCGACGTGTTCGACGTTTTTGCCTCCGTGGGCGCTCTTCAGTTCCGGGAACGCCTCGCCCATGCACTCGACCAGCGCGGGGACGAGTTCGCAGAGGAAGGGTTTGCCATCGGGCGAGACGCCCGTGCCACCCATCAAATACTGTCGGCCGTAGCGGACGGCGCGGCGGAGGATGCGGCGGAGGACGTAGCCGCGGCCCTCGTTGGAGGGCATCGCCCCGTCGGTGATGGCGAAGACCAACGTGCGCAGGTGGTCGGCGACGACGCGGTAGGCGACGTCCTTCATAATCGCGGAGTGATTCTCCCGATCAGAGCCGCGACCATGGGGGAGCGGGCCCCGTTCAAAGCCTGGGGCCGCCGGCGCAGAGGCGCTCGGGCCGGCGTCGGGAGCGGCTGGAGTTCGCAAGGGGACCGCTTCCTCACCGGCCACGGCGGGCAAGCTCTCGCGGCTCTGTTGATCCGGATCGCGGCTCGGCAACATCGGACGTGATTCGAGTAATCCGGTGTACGGCGGAGCGCCGGTGACGCGCTGGATGGCGGCGAAGATGGGGGAAAAAATGTCGGTGTCGTAGTTGCTGATTGGGCCGGGGGGACGCCGGCACTCCCCATCGCCGGGGGGACGTTGGCTCTCCCCATTGCCGGGGGGACGTTGGCTCTCCCCATCGCCAGGGAGACGTTGGCGCTCCCCATCGCCGGCGGGACGCCGATGCTCCCCTTGGTGATCGGGCGCGACGCCTGTACCCCCCGTCAATCGGACGGCGTCCATCCCCTGCAAAATGGCGCAGAGCCGCTCGAAGCCCATGCCGGTATCGACATGCCGGGCGGGCAGCGGAGAGAGCGAGCCGTCGGCAGCGCGGTTGAATTGGATGAATACGAGGTTCCACAACTCGATGACCCGGGAATCGCCGGCGTTGACCAGGGCCGCGCCGCTCTTGTCAGGCGTCAGGTCGATGTGGATCTCGCTGCACGGGCCGCAGGGGCCGGTGTCGCCCATCTCCCAGAAATTGTCCTTCATGTTGCCGGGGTGAACGCGCTGGGGCGGGAGGATGCCCAGCCACAGATCGCGGGCCTCGGCGTCGGGGGGCAGGTCTTGTGATGGAGCGCCCGTTCCCTCACGGTCGCGGCTCTGGTCTCGGTCGCGGCCGAAGTCGGATCCGCCGAAATAGGTGGCGTGAAGGCGCTCGGGGTCGATGCCCCAGACGTGGGTCAAGAGGTCCCAGGCCCATTCGATGGCTTCTTTCTTGAAGTAGTCGCCGAAGGACCAGTTGCCGAGCATCTCGAAGAAGGTGTGGTGATAGGTGTCGTGGCCGACGTCGTCGAGATCGTTGTGTTTTCCGCCGGCGCGGATGCACTTCTGAGTGTTAACGGCCCGGCGGAGGCGGCCGAACTCGCTCTTCGGGTCGGCCGTGCCGAGGAAAATGGGCTTGAACTGGTTCATGCCGGCGTTGGTGAACATGAGGGTGGGGTCGTCGTGCGGGACGCAGGGCGAGCTGGGGACGAAGGTATGGCCGCACTTCGACGCGAAGTAATCGATGAATTGTCGCCGGATGGATTCGGCGGTGCGCCTCTGGCTCATGGCGATATGGTACGAGCGCGGATCGGCGGCGCGAAGCGTGGGCCGCTTAGCGCTCGTGTCGCGAGGGAAAAGACCCGATCTGGTCCGGCGACTCGATCGTGATCTGCGGTTGGTCGGCGGCGATCGAAAGCGGCCCCTCGAAGTAGAGGTAATTCGGCTTGCCTGCACCGACGTGGCCTCGCTCCAGAAAGCTCGCCCAGGAGCGCATGGACTCCGGGAAGAGGGCGCAGAGCGGTTGATGCGGATTGCCTAGCTGGAACAGGACAGAGCCGTCGGAGACCAGGAAGGTGCGGGTCACGTCGGCGAAGAGCACGGCGCTGACGCCGGCCCGGGCCCGCTCCAGGATGTCGGGGTAATCGAGGCGGGCGCTCAAAATGTCTTCGCCGAGGTCGGCGAGGCGACGGTATCCCTCGACTTGACCGGCGCGAAGGAGCCAATGGGCTTTGAGCCGCTCGTAAAGGGCGGCAATGGCCGGCTGTCCCCAGATGCCGCGGCCGTCGCGCCGGGCCCAGAACTCGGCCCGCTCCATTCGAGCTCGGTGGATGCGGGGATGGCCGTACTTCTCAAAGCAGGGGCTCCAGCCTTCGCGGACGAGTAGGACGTTGAACAACTCGTCGCGGACGTGGACGTAAGCGAGCAGCTTGCCGGAGTTGCTGAGGTCCTGGACAGTCTCGGGAAGCTCGACCACGACCTCGCGGATTTCATTGAAGACCCTATGCTTGGCCCAGGTGAGGGCGCGGCGGCCGAGTTCGCTGGGAGGCTGCGTGCCGTCGGAAAGGGCCGAGTCGGGCACGACGTCCATGAGGCGGAGCTGGCGGGGCTGCCCATCCCACTCCACGGTGAGGGTATGGGTGTCGAGGACGCTCACGAGCGCGCAGAGCCGTCGCACGGACACGCCCGCCTCCTTCCCCACAATAATGCACGGTTCGCGTGACGAGGGAATCGTGCCCAACAGCTTTCTCTGGCACGCCCAAGAGGAATGAAGCGTATCACAATTGATGGGGGTTTTCAAGACGGCCGGTGCTGTGGAGTGACGTCGCGGGGGTTTTCACGGGGGATTCTGACGCGGAATCGTCGCCACGTGTTTGCGTCTAGGGCGGGTGCGTGACTGGCCGATACAAACGGAAGGGATCGTGCATGCGGGGACCATCGGCATGCCCGGTAATTCCTGCGCCGGAGTGCGGCGGTTCGTCGGCCGGCGATGTAGCGAACTGATTCCGGACAAACCCTGCCATGACCCTGTCGCCTCGGCACGTGCAGACGCTTCGCAACTGCCGCTCCGTCGTTTCCATCGTCCTGTGCGCCTTCGGGTGGGTGGCGCTGCTGACGTTTGAAGCCGCCGATTGGCCCAATGCCGCCGTCTGGCCTAATCCCGAACCGGTTCGCAACGGCTGCGGAAAGGTCGGGGCCTGGACCGCATACCATCTGCTGCACGATCTCGGTCCCGGGTCTTATCCGTTGCTGATGTTCGCGACGGCGGCCGCCGCGCTGCAACTGGCCCGCAGGCGGCTGACGGCGCTGCCGCTTCGGCTGGCCGGGACGTGTCTGGTGGCGGCCGGGACTTCGGCGGCGATCGCGATGATCGCGGCCGAGAACGGGGGAGCATTCGTCGAGGGGCCCGGCGGGATCGTGGGCATCGCCGTGATGAGCCTCTTGCAGGATGCCTTCTCCACCTGGGGGGCGTGGCTGGTGATCGTCGCGGGCCTGGGGCTGGGATTGCTCCTGGCGGCGGACGACGTGCTGATGCGTCTGCCCTGGTCCATTCGCCGGCTTCGATTCCTGACCGAAGGGCTATTCCGCAAGGCCCGGGACGTCGGCGCGCCAGCCCCCAGGCTGGTGCCGGTGGTCTTGGGCGCCGGCGGCACCGGCCTTTGTGCGCCGCCGACGGTGGAGTCCGCCGGTCGGGCCGACGACGAGGATGAGGCGGTTGAGCGGGAGGAAGGTTCCGGGGGAATCTCGCCGGAGGATCACGCCGTTCAGGAGGAGGCAGAGAGCAAGGAGACCTCTACCAAGGGGCCGGTGGAACGTGACCTGATCATCCGGATGTTGGGCCGGGACCGCGTGGAGGGCAAGGCGGCACGGAGCGTATGGCCGACGGAGTTGGGCGATTACGTGCTGCCGCCGCTGCCGCTGTTGCGAGACCCGGAGACGCACTATTCCGCCGGCCAGGAAGGGGTAGTGCGTCAGCAGGCGGCGGTGCTGGAGAAGACGCTGGCGGAGTTTCGGATCGAGGTTCGCGTGGTGGAGATCGACACCGGGCCGGTGATCACGCTGTTCGAGCTGGAGCTGTCGGCCGGGACCAAGGTCAGCCAGATCAATTCGCTGACGAACGACATCGCCCGGGCGCTGAAGGCCCCTGCGGTGCGGGTGGTGGCGCCGATCCCCGGGAAGAACACGATCGGCATCGAGGTGCCCAACGTCAACAAGGAGAAGGTCCGGCTAAAAGAGTTGATCATGCTGGGCGGGGTGAAGCCGACCAAGATGGCCCTGCCGATTTTCATCGGGAAAAACGCCAGCGGCGACCCGCTCATCGGGGACATCGCGGCCATGCCCCACCTGCTGATCGCGGGCACGACGGGCAGCGGCAAGAGCGTGTGCATCAATACCCTGGTGATGTCGCTGTTGATGACTCAGCGGCCGGACCACGTGAAGCTCATTTTGGTCGATCCGAAGATGGTGGAGCTGTCGGCGTTCAAGGAGATTCCGCACCTGATGTGTCCGATCGTGACGGACATGCCGCGGGCGGAGCTGATCCTTCAATGGGCGACGACGAAGATGGACGAGCGGTACGAGTTGTTGGCGGAGGCGGGCGTCCGAGACGTCGGCAGCTTCAACCGGCTCACGAAGGAGCAGATTTACGAGCGCTTCAGCCCGACGACGGAGGACGAGAAGCGGAAGATTCCGACGCACCTGCCCTACATCGTCATCATCATCGACGAGTTGGCCGACCTCATGATGACCAGCGGCAAGGAGGTCGAGCACCACTTGAGCCGGCTGGCCCAGAAGAGCCGCGCCGTGGGAATCCACCTGATCGTGGCCACCCAGCGGCCTCAAGCCAACGTCGTGACCGGCCTGGTCAAGAGTAACCTGCCCTGCCGGATCGCCTTCCGCGTCGCCAGCCGGATGGATTCGCGCATCGTGCTGGACCAGAACGGGGCCGAGGTGCTCATGGGCGAGGGCGACATGCTCTTCCTTCCGCCGGGCTCTGCGAAGCTGGTTCGGGCCCAGGGCACCTACATCGAGGACGATGAAATCAGGGCGATCATCCAGGACCTGTCCGGCAAGGCCAGGCCGGAGTTCCACCATGAGTTGCAGCGGCTGAAGCCCGAGGGGGATGAGGATGCCGGCGGACGCGATCCGCTCTTCGACCGCGCGGTGACGATCATCGTCGAGAGCCGGCGCGGCAGCGTCAGCCTTCTTCAGCGGCGATTGGAGATCGGATATTCGCGGGCCAGCCGCCTGATCGACCAGATGGCCTCGGCGGGGATCGTGGGCGAATACAAGGGCAGCCAGGCTCGCGAAGTTTTGCTCACCGTGAAGGAGTGGGAGGAGATTCGCAAGCACCGCGACGCGGAGGTCGAGAGCGGCGAGTACGCCGCGGACATCGAGGATGACGAGCGGGCAGCCTTCGACGACGAGGACTCCGACGAAGACTCCGACCCAGGCGACGCGCCGGACCTCATCAACCGGCGGGGCAACCTTCGCCGCTGAGCCCAGGCGGCCGACGCATTCATTTCACATCTGCGACAGGCGGACGGGCGACGGCGCGGATGGCGGGTGTCGCCGACGCGATGCTTTGCATACCATGCCGTCCATCAGGCGCGGCCCTGGACGGCCGAGGGGAGAACGTTCATGCCCAAGGACTGGGTCATCTCGCCGCCGGCGGACTGTCGCGACGATCTGGCCCGGGCCCTGCGCGTCTCGCCGGTCGTCGGGCAGGTCCTGGCCAATCGAGGCGTCCACGAGGTTGAGGCCGCCCGGCAGTTTCTGAGGCCGCAGATCGCCGACATGTTGGGGCCGGATCAGTTCCCGGCGACGTTGCGGGCCGCCGAGCGCATCTGCGGCGCGATCGAGGCCGGCCGCAGGATCGTCATCTTCGGCGACTACGACGTGGACGGGGTGACCGGGGTGTCGATCTTGTGGCACGTCCTGCGGCTCGCCGGCGCGGAGCCGGGTTTCTATATCCCGCATCGTTTGGAGGAAGGCTATGGGATCAGTCCCGAAGCGGTGAAGTCGCTCGCCGACGAGGGGGCAAGCCTGATCGTGACCGTGGACTGTGGAGTGACCGCGATCGAAGCCGCGGCACTGGCCAAGTCGCGCGGCGTAGAGTTGATCATCACCGACCACCACAATCCCCGAACGAACGACGCCGGTCGGATGGAGCTTCCGGAGGCGCTTCTCGTCCATCCGGCGATCCCCGGAGAGAACGATTCACCATACAGCAACCCACATCTTTGCGGCGCGGGCGTTGCGCTCAAGCTGGCCTGGGCTGTCGCCCAGAAGGCATCGCGCTCGACCAAGGTGATGCCGGCCTATCGGGAATTCCTGCTCGACGCCATGGGCCTGGCGGCCTTGGGGACTGTCGCGGACATCGTGCCGCTGGTCGGAGAGAACCGCATTATCGCCCATCACGGGCTGGCAAGCCTGCCGCACAGCCGGCTTGCGGGGGTGCAGGCGCTGATCGAGTCAGTGGGCCTAAGGGGCAAGCAGCTCGCGGGCTTCGACGTCGGCTTCAAGCTCGGGCCGCGGCTGAACGCCATCGGCAGGATGGGCCACGCCCGGCTGGCGGTCGAAATGCTCACGAGGGCGTCGGCGGCGGAGGCGGCGGCGATCGCCGCGAACCTGGAGCAACATAACCGAGCCCGCCAGGCGCTGGAGCGGAGGATCACCGGTGAGGCGCGGGACATGATCGCCGCACAAGGGCTGGACCGCGAACCGAATCGGGCGATCGTGCTGGCGTCGGGAGGCTGGCACGCGGGGATCATCGGGATCGTCGCGGGTCGTCTCGCCGAGAGCTATGGGCGGCCGACGGTGCTGATCGCCTTGGAGGACGGCGTGGGCCAGGGCTCGGCGCGCAGCGTCCGCAACTTCCCGTTGCACGAGGTCTTTCGGGACTGCCAGGGACATCTCATCGGCTTCGGGGGGCACGCGATGGCGGCGGGGCTTCGAATCGAGGGGGCCAAGGTGGATGCTTTTCGCGAGGCCTTCTGCCGGCGGGCGGGCCAGATGCTGACCCCGCAGGACCTGCGGACCAGGCTCCGGGTCGATGACGTGGTCGAGCTGGGCCAGCTCAACGAACAGTTGGTGGCCGACCTGGACAGGCTGGAGCCGTTTGGCGCAGGAAACCCCGAGCCGATGTTGGCCACGGCGGACCTGGACCTGGTGGGCGACGCGAGGGCGGTGGGCGCCGGCGGTCAACACTTGCAGGTCACCTTGAGCGACGGGCGCACCCGGTGCAAGGGGATCGCCTTCGGTCAGGCGGGAATGCGGGATGAGCTTTTGGATCGACGGCGCTGTCAAGTCGCCTTTCGGCCGATCATTAACGAGTGGAACGGTCGACGATCGGTCGAGATGCAGATCGCGGACTTTCGATGTCCGGGCTGACGACTCCCGGCGCGGATGGCGGCGCGCCGTCGAGGCATCATCGCCGCTTCGATGTGGTTGCAGCGCTATCGATCGTCTTCGTGGTTTTGATCGTCGGCGGCCCGGGTATTTCCGTCGGGGGGCTGGGTTGGTCGGATGCCCCCAATCACACCTTCGACGGAATCTTCATCTACGAATTGCTGAAGCAGCAGCCCGAGGGGTCGTGGCGTCACTGGGCCGAGCAGTTTTATCTGCGCTATCCGGCGCTGGGGATCATCGTCTATTACCCGCCGGGCTTCGCGGCCGTCGAGGCTTTCATTTTCGCCCTGGCTGGGGTGAGCGTGGCAACGGCGCGGGCCACCGTGCTGCTCTACGCTGCCGGGGCGGGGCTGCTCATGTACGCGCTCGGCCGGCGCTGGTTTGATCGGCCGACGGGGCTCGTGGCGGCGCTGATTCTGCTGACGTGTCCGCACGGGTTCGCGTGGATGAACGACGTCATGCTGGAGTGGCCGGCGACGTTTTGGATCCTGGCCGCGGTGTGCGCCTACGAGAGGGATCGCGCCGGCCGGCGCGCGATTTGGTCGGCGGCGCTGGGCCTGTCCGTCGTGATGGCGTTCACGACCAAGCAAACGGCGGGGTTTATTCTGCCCGTGATCCTGCTGCACGCCGTGTCGGCCGGCGAGGCGCGTCGGTATTTCCTTCGCGGAGGGTTCATCGTCAGCGTTTCACTCTCGGTACTGCTCATCGGATGCTACCTGGTCGTGGCCGGCAGGTTTGCCGCGCTGCCTGCGTTTCTGCTGAAGCCGTCGCTGGATTTTTCGGGGATGGCCGGCTGGCCGGTCGAGATGCTCGGCTGGCCCCTCCTTCCGCTGGCGATCTTAGGGCTGGGGACTTTTGTCCTGAAGTCCGACCGGGGCGCCAGGGGCCTGTTGCTCTTGTGGTTTGTCGGTTGGACGGGGTTCAGCTTGCTGATCGTGGGGAAAGAGCCGCGGTATTTGTTTTATTCGATTCCGCCTTTGGCCTTCGCCGCGGTGCGGTTTTGCCTCCCCAGCGAGCGCCGCGGCGCCTCGCGCCCTCTGAGCGTGCCGACGGACGCGGCGAGGTTCATCTTGCTCGGGCTATTGGTCGTCGTGCAGGTGGTGTTGGGCAGGTCGGGCTCGACCGGGCGGCTGCCGACCTATGCCGGCGCGGTGCGGGAGCTTGTCAGAAGGCCGGACGCTGACCTGGTGCTGGTCGATGCCGTGCGGGACGGCCAATTCATCCTCGATGTCTACTTGGACGACGACGCGCGGGACCGGATCGTGCCGCTACGGGCCAGCAAGGTGTTGTATGCCCGGGCGGCGCGGGAGCGTTACGGTTACGAGCAGTTCGTGCGGAGCGGCAGGGAGATCATCGAATTGCTCGATCGCTACGGCATTCGCTACATCGTTTTGGAGTCGCGGTTGCCGGACACGGCATACGTCGAGGCCGACCCGCCGCCGAGGATGATGTTGCGGGAGCTGCTGGGGACGGACGAGCGATTTCGACTGGTTCGATCGTGGCCGCTGGCCTGCGGCGACCGGATCTGGGACAACGTCGAGCTGCGGCTTTACGAGTACCCGGGCTGTCCCGCGCGGACATCCCATTCGATTCGGCTCTCGATTCCAGGAATGGGGCGCGAGGTGACGATCGAGTTGCCGCCGGAGCCCCCGGGGCAATCGCGATGACGGCGGATTGACGCTTATTTTACGCGCCACGTAGAATCCGGCCGAGGGTTGGGATGGACGCGCGAACTCGGGAGGGCAGTCATGCCATTTGAGCGTGCCAAGCGGCTGAATGAGTTGCCACCCTATTTGTTCATCGAGATCGATCGCCTGAAGAAGGCGGCGATGGCCGCCGGCAAGGACGTGATCGATTTTGGGGTCGGCGACCCTGACCAACCCACGCCGAAGTTCATCATCGACCGCATGGCCCAGGCCATCTACGAGGCGAAGAACCACCGTTATCCTTTCGACACCGGCGTTCCTGAATTCCGCGATGCGGCCGCCGCGTTCTTTCAGCGTCGGTTCGGGGTTCGGCTCGATCCGGCGACCGAAATCCTGGCCCTGATCGGCAGCAAGGAAGGGCTGGGCCATCTTCCACTGGCGACCATCAATCCCGGCGAGATTGGGTTGATCCCCACGCCGGGCTACCCGGTCTATCGAGCGGCCACGATCTTCGCCGGTGGGATTCCCCGCGAGATGCCGCTTACCGAGGGCAGCGGGTTCTTGCCCAACCTCGACGAGATTCCCGCAGACGTGCTGGACCGAGCCGCCTTGATGTTTCTCAACTATCCGAACAATCCGACGGGGGCGGTGGCCTCGCCGGCGTTTTTCGAGCAGTGCGTGCACCTGGCCAAGCGCCACGGCTTCATCATCTGCTCCGACGCGCCCTATACGGAGATGTACTTCGATGACGCCGATCGGCCCCATTCGATCATGGAGGCGCCCGGGGCCAGGGAAGTGGCCGTCGAGATGCACTCGCTGAGCAAGACCTTCAACATGACCGGCTGGCGCATCGCCTTCGCCGTCGGCCGGCCCGAGGCGTTGGCGGCCCTGGCCAAGGTCAAGGGAAACGTGGATTCGGGCGTCTTCGGGGCCGTGCAACATGCCGGCATCGCGGCGCTGGAGGGCATCGGCCGGCCGGAAGTTTCGGCGATTCGTGGGCTCTACAAGGACAGGCGGGATCGGCTGGTGCCGCGGCTGAACGAGGCCGGGTTTCGCACCGAATCGCCGCGGGCCACCTTCTACGTCTGGTCGCGGTGTCCGGCCGGGTACGATTCGATGCGCTGCGCGAAGAAGCTCCTGGAGGAGGCGTCGATCGTGGCGATTCCCGGGATCGGATTCGGCAAGGGCGGCGACGGCTATGTACGGTTCGCCCTGACCGTTGACCGGGAGCGGATCGCGATCGCCGCGGCCCGGCTGGCGAAATTGACGTGGTGACTTCGCGATCAAACCTTCATAACGCGTACGTCGGCCTGGGCGCCAATCTGGGTCGGCGGGAGAAGAACATCAGCGCGGCGCTCAACGCGCTTCAGACCACGCGCGACGTGGAGGTGGTCAAGGTATCGGGGCTTTACCAGACCGAGCCGGTCGGCGGACCGGATGGACAGCCCAAGTTTCTGAACGCCGCCGCGCATCTGCGGACGCCGCTGACGCCTGAGCGGCTGCTGACGCTGTGTCAGCGCATCGAAGATTTGCTCGGCCGGGAACGAAGAGTCGCATGGGGGCCGCGGCCGATCGACATCGACATCCTGTGCTTCGAAGACGAGATACGTTCTTCGCCGGAGTTGATGATCCCGCATCCCCTCATGCACGAGCGACGGTTCGTGCTGGAGCCGCTGGCCGAGATCGCGCCGGAATTGGTGCACCCCGTGCTCCAGCGCACGGTGCGAGAACTCTTCGAGGCCGTCTGCTCCGTGGAGTAGATATCCGATCGGACTACATCGGCGTCGGTTGCGGCGTGGTATAATGGGAAGCGGCGGGTCGAAGCGGGCCGCCTCCCTCCTCGCCGATGAGCCCAATCATGCGATACCCCATAGGTCGAATTGTCGGTACGGGCGGATCTCTGTTCACACTTCTCGGGCTGGCTCTGATTTGCATCGCGTCGGTGAGCTGCTTTTTTTTCGGGATCGGTCCGCCTCCGCCGGGAGGGCCGATCGGCATATTGGAGGTGGCATCGGGGCTGACGTCGCCGCTGAAGCTGGTCGCCGTGCCGGACGGCTCGGGGCGACTGTTCGTCGTCGATCAGATCGGACTCGTACGGATCATCGACGGGTCGGGGACGCTGCTGCCGGCGCCGTTTCTGGACATTCGGGATCGGATGATTGCAATTTCCACGGGAGGCGACGAGCGAGGATTCCTGGGGATGGCGTTCCATCCGGACTATTCCGTCAACGGCCGATTCTTCGTCTTCTACACGGCGCCGAAAGGCAACGATATCCCGGCCAACTTCGACTCCGAGAGCCATATCTCGGAGTTTCAAGTCATGACGGGGGACGAGAACACCGCCGATCCGACGAGCGAGCGTGTACTGCTCCGCCTTGGGCAGCCCCAGCCCAATCACAAGGGCGGCGACTTGGCGTTCGGCCCGGATGGATACCTGTACATCGTTACCGGCGACGGTGGAGGCGGCGGCGACGTCGGCGAGGGCCACACGCCCAACCTGGGCAACGCCCAGGACAAATCCAATCTATTGGGAAAGATATTGCGGATCGACGTGGACCACGGCGACCAGTACGCCATTCCGTCTGACAATCCGTTCGTCCTCGATCCCTCGGCGCGGGGCGAGATATATGCCTACGGATTTCGCAATCCGTATCGTTTTTCTTTCGACTCCGGCGGGGCGCGACGCCTGTTCGTCGGCGACGTCGGCCAGGCGCTCATCGAGGAAGTGGACATCGTTGTTCGTGGGGGCAATTACGGCTGGAACATCCGCGAGGGGACCCAATGCTACAACCCCAATGATTCGAGGAACCCGCTCGCCGACTGTCCCATGCAAGGCGTGGACGCAACGCCGTTGGTTGCGCCCATCGTCGAGTATGGACACTCGGGCGACGGCGATGCGCCGCGCGGAGTTTCGGTCATTGGGGGCTGCGTCTATCGCGGCTCGGGCGTGCCTTCCCTCGCCGGGCGGTACGTGTTCGGGGACTGGAGCCGCGGGTTTCTCTTCGGCGACGGGAGCATCTTCGCCGCGACCGAAGGGCTCGGCGGGGCGTGGACGATGGAGGAACTCGAAATCGCGGGCTCCACCGGCGGCCGGCTCGGTAGGTTCGTGCTGGGCTTCGGGGCCGATGCCGGCGGCGAGGTCTATGTTCTGACCAGCGACGTGAGGATGCCGACGGGCGAGAGCGGACGAGTGCTCAAGATCGTTTCGCCAGAGTGAACGGTGTTTGGTGCGGCGGTGGAATCGCAATCAAAGTGTGTCGGTCACATGACAAGAAATGGGTAAAATCGCGCAGAATCCACCAGCCCGGTAAAAAAAAGCGACCGGACTTGCCTTTGGAAAACGGCAGGGAAGAATTGAGACGAAGGGTGGTCAATCGCCCCAAAGCCGCGACGGGTTGACTGAAATCCGGCGTCGCGGCGGCTCGAAAGGGCGCAAAGGGGACCGGGAGGCGGGCGGCTCGGGCAATCAGCTCGGCCGTCTCGATGGAAGAAGCGGCGTGGTCTAGCGCCGCGTGAGGAACGTGCGGAACTCGCACTTCAACATTCGTTCCTCGACTCTTGCAAGGCGTTGAATCCGGTACTCGGGTTGAGCAACGCCACATGCGATCGTGGGAAAGAGGGCTTGGCGAGAGCCTCGGCATGCCCGGGGCCCGGATGCCCAGAGTGCATCTGTCGCCGGCAAGCCCTATGCCGAAGGTGGTCGCGTCCGGCCCGTAAGTGCGGCGAAGTTCGGTCTGTCAGGAGCGAGCGGATCAAATGAACGGCTTCTTTTCTCCGGTCAGGTGGTCGCGAGGCATGTCGCTTGATCGCCGTCATTGGGTGGGGAGTGGAATAGGGCGGCGGTTGCGGGCGTGTCTTGCGGCCCCTGCTCCGTTCGAAACGTCGAGCGAGAGGGCTTGGATCCGCAAGGGAGCCGGGGGATCGGGGGCAAGGGGGAGCGGAGCGAAGGGGGAGGCAATCGGAGGGGAACGAAGATCGTGGCCGGCCCCACCTCGGGGAAGCCAGGGTGGCGCGTTGATGGGCTCGCCGCGCCTTTTGCCTGGCTGGTACCTGTGTTGGGGGAAAGAGGGAAAGGCCGGTCACGTTTTTTTGGAGTCGCCGTGGTCTTGAAGTGGGGAGAGGCATCGCGGTGACCCGCGCGGTCCGTGGTGGATCGGGGGAGTCCACCACGGACGCGGCGCTTTTTCACGTCAGTTCACGAAACCGCCAATAGTTTTTTGAATGGCAACCTGGCGCGGAGAAGGTCCTGCGCGGGGCGGTCGCCGGTCGTCCTCGACATGACGAGGCTGCACTGATAGCAGGATTCGGCCAATGCCGCCAAGAGATCCGCCGGCCGCAGCGCCCCGTCGCCGAATGTCGCCTCGCGACCCGACTGCCCACGACATCCGGCAGTGGCGACGGTCAACGCGGCGTTGACACTCGGCGGCTATTCCGCAAAATCATATCGCCAGTGAATCGGCGGCGAGAGGGTGAGCTTTCGGCCGACGAGTTAGGCTTGAAGGAGAGGCCAAATGAGAGAGTCGCCGTCGAGAATCACCATCGTAGGGGCCGCGGCCGTAGTCATCGGAGGGGCTGCGCTTTTGGGGATCGCCCAAACGACACCGAAAACGTCGGAGGGGCCGCCGGGATTCAAACCGGTTCAGCCGTTGGGTCGAATGATGGAAGGGCAGAAGCTCTTGTACGCCCAGATCAAGGACGGGATCACCGATGAGGCGTGGGAAGAGGCGGCCACCGCGGCATGGATATTGGCGGAGATCGCCAACGCCAACCGCTACCAAAAGGACCATCCGGATTATCGCCGCTTCGCCGGAACAATGTCGCAGCAATGCGTAGACCTGGCGAACGCACTGCACCACCGGGATGCGAAACTTTCGAAGGACCGGACCATCGCCGTTGGGCGGACGTGCGGGGCCTGTCACGACCAGTTTCAAAAAGAAGTGAAATAGATCGAGTGCGGAGCTGCTTGGAGAGGGGCGCGTTAGGAGCGGGGGGAGGCGGTCAGTGCGGCCTTCTGACTCTCGACGAGTTGGTTCAGCGTCTCATCATTGACCGGGACGAACTTGCCTCCGGTGGCGGTCGAGATGGAGGCCAGTTCGGCCTGTTTGGCGGCGGCGCCTAAGGCGATGACGTTCACGATGGCCCCGGTCTGCTCAGCGCCGTGGACCAGGAAGTTAAGGTTCTTCGCATCGACCGGCTTGGCCAGGACCATGAAGACCTGATCCGGGTACCAGTTGGCGGTGACGGCCAGAGCTTTGGTCAAGTCGGTCTTGCCGGAGGGGAGGCGGCCGAGCAAGAGGCTCTTTGCACCTTCGAGATCGCTGGTGGGCTCGGCCACTTCGACGCGCGTCTGTCCATTCTGTCCGACCGGCTGGGCGATGCCGAAGCGCTTGGAGCCGGGAGGGATCATGGCGTTGACGTTGTTGGTCAGGAAGGCGACCTGGTCGATGTAGCCGGCCATGGTGCTGTCGCCGTCGACGACGTAGCCGATGGTCTGACCGGCGAGCGGTAAGCCGAAGTAGTTCTGAAGCGGATCGGCCGAGGCGAGGGCTATGGCCGCCTCGGTCAAAGCCGGCGCCTCGGATTCAACGACGGCGACCTGCGTTTGCGACGGCGCGCGTTCAGAGAAAAACCAGATGGGTCCAGCCACCAACGCGGAGGCGAGCACGACGGTGGACCAGAGTCCGGGCGAACCCGGTCGCATGGCAAACCATCTTGTAGTTGCAACTCCTGACGCGGAGATCGGCGCTCTTTGAACGAGGGTTGGTGACGCTCTGTGCGGCGGTCTTGCGAGGGCGGGAATTGCGGGTCTGGATCGAGGTTGCGTTGATGCACTGTGGGCGGCAGCCGGGACAGTCATCAGGTGCCGGCAGTGTTTGCATCGGCACTGAGTACCGGCGAACACTGAGTCCAAGACGAGGACTCGTCCGCATCTTCTGCATCTTACCTGCAGTGGCATCGCGTCCACTCCAAACCAGACACGTCCACCCGTGAGCGCCGGTCTTGGGCTTTATGGCCGCCGTATCACCACGCCGCAGCAGAGTTGCAAAATCGCTGCTAGATGCGAGGCGCGTGGGGGCTCACCTCGGCGGCACCCAGACTGCGCTTCCATCCCAAATATACATGAATGTCGGACGTTCTGTCCACAAAAAAGGCAAGATAATGGTAAAAATGCTGGTTTTGGGGCTGCCGGGAGAGGGGGCCTGGGCGTACACGTTCGGCGACCAACCCAGAGGGCGGACGTACCTGACGGTGTGTGCGGCGGTCAGATTGGCCCTATTTTTGGCGGCGTTAATCGCATCGTGGATCGTGCCGATCCGGTCAACCAGGCCGGATTTCAAAGCCTGCTCGGCCGTGTAAATCCTTCCGTCTGCCAGAATTGCGATCTCCTGCGGCGTCAGCTTGGGCCGCCCGGAGGCCACCACGGCCAGGAATTGGCGATAAAACCCATCCACAAGTCGGGCAAACACTTCCCTCTCCTCGGGCTTCATTTTCCGCAGCGGGGAGCCGGCGTCCTTGAAGGGGCCGGAGGTAATGGCATCCGCGGAAATGCCCAGCTTGGACATGGTGTCCGAGACGTCCACCATCTGCATGATGACCCCGATGGAGCCGGTCACCGTGGTCCTCTGGGCGATGATTTCGTCCGCCGCACAAGCGGTGTAGTAGGCTCCGCTGGTGGCCAAGTCTTGAAAATAGGCCACCACCGGCTTTCCAGTCTTCTTCTTGAAAGCGAGCACTTCCTCGTAAAGCGTGTCGCTGGCGGTCACGGTGCCGCCCGGCGAGTTGATACGCAGGACGACGGCCTTCACGCGGTTGTCGGAAGCCGCGGCGCTTAAGTTCTCAACGGCCAGCGATAGGGGGTGTTCGCCCTCGGAGAAGAGGCCGGGCTCGTGGGCATTCATCAGGATTCCCGAGATGTCGATCAAAGCGATGCGATCGCTGATCCAGCCGGGGTCTCGCTCGACGACTTGCTCCTGGAGGGTCTGGTCGGCGGGTATCGGGGTGATCTTGAAGCCGCCGCTCGGGGCGCAGGCCGCGGACCAGGCCGCCGAGAGGACGTAGAGACTGACGAACGAGATGCGGCGTTGATGGGTCATTTTCGAGGGCTCCTTGCTTCCTTCGGCGGCGATCCATCGTCGGACCGCGGCGCCGACATCATCATCGATTCGCGCCGGCGGACAAGCGAACCCGCCGCCGGCCGCGAGACAGAAACCGGGTATTCGCGATCAACATCGGCTGCTTGCCGTCGATTGGGCCGGGGGATACTCGGCGCGGTACCAGTCGAATGCCCTCCGAATGCCGTCGGTGAAAGGCACCTGGGGTTTCCATCCCAAGAGATTCTGAGTCGTGTCGCAGCGGAGTCGCTGGGGCAGGCCGGTGAGGGCGATGGCTGATCTTCGCATGACGGCGGCCCGTGGCCCCTTGCGAACCAACCACTCGCCGAGCCAGCCGAACCAGTAGGCGACGCGATAAGGAACTCGCTTGGTCACTCTTGGGATGCCGAACCCGTCCGCCATGGCGTCGAAGTATTCCTTTTGGGTGACGGTCTCGTTTCCGCCGGCGATGAGAACTTTGCCCGCCGCGCCAGGACATCGGCCGGCCAGAAGGATGGCCCGGGCCGCGTCCTCTACGAAGACCAGGGCCATCTCGTTGGAGCCGTCGCCGATGATCATCATGATGTCGTCGCGCATGACGGGCTCGAGATAGCTGCGCATGGTGCGGTTGCGCGGGCCATAGACGTAGCCCAACCGGACGATGACCCACTCCATCGGCGGCGCGGCCTGGCGGCGGACGATCTGCTCGGCGTGATACTTGGCCCGGGCATAGGGGAACCATCGCGGCGGCTCCGGCGATGGGGTGGACTCGTCGAGCGTCCTGCCGGCCGCCAACAACGAGGGGTGATAGACGCCGCACGAGCTGACCAGGACGAATCGGCGGACCTGGGCCTGGATGGCCGCTTCGAGAAGGCTCTGCGTTCCGGCGACGGTGGTGCGATGGAAGTCTTCTTCGCTGCCGACGATCTCCACCCGGGCGGCACAATGGTAAACCACGTCACAACCGGCACAGGCATTCCGGAGTGATTGCGGGGCGTCGAGGTCTCCGAAGGCGATTTCAGCGCCGAGCGATTGGATGAAGGCATGGTCGCTGGTTGGACGGGAAAGGGCGCGGACCGCGGTCCCCTCGGCAATAAGCTGCTCGACGAGATGGCTTCCGACGAAGCCCGTGCCGCCGGTGACGAGAACTTTCATCGCGGGGTGTTGTGCAGGCGTGTTTCGCCGGGGTCAAGGGCAAGGGCGGGTATCACGCCTGGGCGTCGGGCGAGGGGCGCGGCGGACGGGGAACCCAACGGGGGACGGTGCGGCAGTATTCAGAGTAGCTTTCGCCGAACCGCTGCCTGAGGCGTGGCTCCTCGATCCGCGTGACTTGGTAGTGGGCGATCGGCAGGCCGATAGCCACCAGGGCGAAAACTCCCGGAGAGCCGAGATAGACAGCCTCGCCGAGGACCGTGGCGATGAGGGTGATGACCACCGGGTTTCGCACCCAGCGGTATGGACCGGTGGCGACGAATACCTTGGGCGGGTCGAACTCGACGTGAGGGCCGCGGCCGTGAAAGATCAGCCATATGGAGCAGTAGAGATAGGAACCGAGCCCCAGGGCGAAGATCGTCAGGCCCACGAGTCGGCGAAATTCACTCCAGTAGGCGCGGATGATCCACCGTGGGGACGAAGCGGTCAGGCTCCAGTCGCCGACCAGGTGGAAGACCGAGGGAACGACGCCCAGAATAACGAGCAGGAAACCGATGGTGTAAAGGGTGCTGCGGAGGGCGAAGGGCTTGTCGCCTGGCGGCGGAGCGGACGGCGGTCCATCTACCATCGGACTGCGAAACCAGCCGTCATCCACTTGCTGGACTCGACGGCATGGACGACGGCCAACTCTCCGGGCTTCAGTTCGCCGGTGCGGATCATCTCGTCGAGGTGGAGCAGGGTGGCGGCCCCGCCGCAGTAGCCGATCTTGGCGCTGCGGAACTTGATCTTCTCGCGGGTGACCCCGAGGCGGTCGAGGAAGGCGGGGATGTGATCCTCGTAGAGTTGCAACGTGGGGATGGAAACAACGTAGTGGTCGACGGTCGACGGGTCGATGCGAAGCTGCGTGGTGAAATTGCAGAGCCCCTGGAGGAGCAGCGGCGCGGCATTGTCGTTGACCGCGGAGAAATCCTGCCAGAGGTGGTGCGTTCCGTCGGCGTAGAGCTGGGGGATCTGGTGGCCGGTTCGCATCAGATCGGCAGCGGCGCCGCCGGCGATCATGCCGGCCGGCCTGCCTGCGCCGACGGATTCCACGAAGGTTCCGACGACTTCATGGCCCGGTGGGCCGTTGTCGGTGGCCTGAAGGAGGATGGCCCCGGCTCCGTCGGCCAGGATCCACCGCAGGGCGGCGTGGACCTTGTCCATCTTGGCCTGGTTGAAGTAGCAGCTTCGCAGATAGATCGAGGAGAGCTGGCTGTAGGCGACGAGGGCAGTGCGGTAACGACCGGTCCGCAGGGCGTCGTAGGCGACCTGTACGCCCTTGCCGACGCCGGTGCAGTTGGAGTGGATCTCCATCTCGGCGCAGTTCTGGATCCCGAGACGCTCTTGGAGCAGCGTACTGGTGGGCGGCGTGCTCTGATCGTACGATGGGCAGGAGATGATGAGGAGATCGATTTGTTGGGGCTCGATCTTCGCCATCTCCAAGGCATTCCTCGCGGCCTTCTCGGCGAGGCTGCTGAAGTTGAAGGTCATGTCCCCGGTTTCGGGATCGATGGCGAAATGCCGCGTTCGAACGCCGCCGCGCTCGAGCATCTTGAGTCCGAGGTTCTCGACGAAGCTCTTGACCTTGGCAGGTGCGTTATCAAGCCGGCCCAAGACCGCTTCTAGCCGATCATTTGGGACGGGACGACCGGGGAGATAGCTTCCGGTGCCTGCGATTCTCACGGGAGACAACGACATAGAACTCCTAGCCTAAGCCTAAACCGTCCGGCGGCAGGCCGCTAGTGGCCTTTAGCCCGCCCCGTCGGAGAAAGCATGTTGCAATCCATGCCGCCCGGCGAGCCGGACATGATAGCAAGAACCGCGCCACAAGTGCAGGCGGACTCTTTACCCCAAAGCCGCCCGGTCCACAACCTACCGCATTGCTCCATTTTCCGATGTGCGGCAGGAGGGTTTCGCGGGAAATCGGACGAGGTCCTCGGTTTATCCTTATTTCCCATATGTATTTGCGCGGATTCGCGCGTAGCCAGGCTTGGTGATCGTGCTTTCCTAAGCATCCTTGGGGCCATTTGGTGCCCACTATTAGTGGTTGTATCGGCTGCTCGGGGGCTAATGGCCGAGGTTAGGGGTGATGCGACTGGAGTGGTCGAGGATTGGTCTGAAGCTGGCCACCCCGTTTCGGACTGCCAGGGCGGTGCGCACCGACAAGGAGACGGTGTGGGTGAGAATCGCCCACGACGGCATAGAGGGGTGGGGAGAATCCGCCCCGGTCGAGACCTATCACCAGACCCTTGAATCCTCGGAAAAGGCCCTACAGGCAGCGCAGGGGCACCTTCAAGGGCACCCCCTGGAACTCGAAAGAATCAGCGAAGAGCTTCTGGAGCGGTTCGCAACGCAGCGGGCATCAGTCGCCGCCATCGATGCCGCCTTGCACGATTGGGCGGGAAAGCGATTCGGTGTTTCGACCTGTGCCTGGCTCGGACTCAGCGCGGATCGCGTGCCGCTCACTTCGTACAGCATCGGGCTCGACGACCCGGACGAGATGGTGCGGAAAGTCCGCGCGGCGGCCGAGTTTCCCATCTTGAAGCTGAAACTGGGGACTCCACGAGACGAGGAAATTGTCACGCGGGTACGGGCGGCGGCTCCGAAGAAGCGCCTTCGGGTGGATGCGAACTGCGCGTGGAGCGTCGAGGAGGCGATGTCAAACCTGCCGTGGCTGGCTGCCTGCGAGGTGGAGCTGGTGGAGCAGCCGCTGGCAACGGATAACCTCGACGGGCTTCGCCTGCTGAAAGAGGCGGGGCTGTGTCCGATCGTGGCGGATGAGAGTTGCGTGACGGCCGCTGACGTGCCCCGCGTCGCCCAGTGCGTCGACGGGATCAACATCAAATTAAGCAAGTGCGGGGGCCTTCGCGCGGGATTGAAGATGATCCACCTGGCCCGGGGGCTGGGCCTGAAAGTAATGCTGGGCTGCATGGTGGAAAGCTCGCTGGGTATTGCGGCGGCGGCCCAGCTTGCCCCTTTGGCGGACTGGCTGGACCTCGACGGGCACCTGCTACTGGCGGATGAGCCGTTCGAGGGAATCGGGGGCGCCGGCGGCAGATTGCAGATAGGCAAGGGCCCCGGATTGGGTGTTGTGCTGAAAGATCGCGGGGGGGCACGCGGGCCCCAATCACCGACAACTGGTTGATTTGGCGTCGGTTAGAAAAATCTCGGGCCGGCGCATTCTTTTTCTTGACTCGGACCTTGAGGGGGGAAGAATAGGAATGAGCCGCACGGGGCGCTCGGAGAACCCAACCCGCAATCTCCGGACTCCCACCGACGCGGACTTCGGCACGGAAGTCTTCGCAGCGGAAGCATCTCCCTTCGGCTCGGAACGGTTTCTACGTTCTCGCGGCTCGCACCCGTGAACTAACTCGAATTGGAAGCTCGTCGTAGCGGCCTGCTCGACAGGGGCCTGTTCCGGCGGCGGATCCGAGATACCCGGGAGTTACCTCGCAAAGGGAGACCAAGACATGCAAGAGTGTCAGGAGCAACGGAAGAATGCCGCACGGACGTCACCCGCGAAACGGCTGAGCTACAAGTTTCAGCGGCTACGCGAGCAGATTCGGGAAGCGATTCTGCGAGGCGAGTTCGACCAGCAGTTGCCTGGGGAACGAGAGCTTGGCCGCAGATTCGAGGCCAACGCCAAGACCGTCAATAAGGCCTTGTGCGACCTGAGCAGCGAGGGATTGCTGGTGCGGGTCATCGGGCGCGGAACTTTTCTTGCCAAGGAGGAGTCGCGCGAGAGTCCCATCGATCGATCGAAGGTGTTCTACGCGGCCCTTCCGCCTGTCGATTCAGCGCCTCCCCATCGGATGGCCATGATCGACCGCCTGCGGACGGCGCTGGCTTCTTACGGCCACACCCTGGAAGTGAACGCCGAGACGCCCTGCGAGAAAAGCGGCTGCCTGCCGGCCTCCGCCTGGACCCAGGGGACGCGGCGACTGAGCAGCGGGCTCGTCTGTTACCCCTGTGAACCACTTTCCGACGGGCGCGGCCAGTTCAACGACGAGCTGCTCTGCGAGGCGTGGAGACGGCACACCCCGGTGGTGGTCATGGGCGGTCTGGCGCCAGAAGCGCGGGTGAATGCCGCGGTGCCGGACTACGTCGATGCCGGGTTCCGAATCGCGCAGCACTTCTACCGAATCGGTTGCGAGACCGTGCTGGTCCTGCTCGGCACCGTCGGGGGTCGCGAGGGCGAGATGATCCACGACGGCTGCCAGACCGCGGCCCTGCGCTTCGGTCGGACGGCGTCGAAGGCCGTGGCCGAGGATGGCGAGACGCCGTTCTGGCGGGCCTGCGGTCACTTGTTCTCCGTGGGCGGTTGGACGCACACCGACGTGGGCGAGGTGGGGCCGATGGTCGGCCTGATCTGCGTGGGGACGCGCGCCCTGCGTGCCGCCAGGGAGAATCAGTCGATCCGTCACCTGGTGTCGGAAGGCGCCGTTGGGATGGCGTGCGTACTGGAGCCCGGCGACAACTCGGCCGAGGATTCACACATCACGTCGTACGAGGTGGATCCGATGAAAGTGGCCCACTGGGCTGCCCGGCTCCTGATCGATGCTCGCCAGGGCCAGCGGCCCGTGGAAGTTCTCGTTCCGGGTGAACTGTGCATCCGCGGCGAGATTCGCACACCGGCCGGCTCGAACGGCGCGCGCCGGAGCAACGAGCGGACGGTGGAGCGAGAGGCGGCGGTTTCGGCGATTGCCGACGTGTTGATCTAAATCGCCATTGCCGCAGAGAAGATTCACGATGTGACCGGGGGCTCGACCCGCAGCGGGGGCGGGGGGGCGGCGGCCCCCCACACATCGTGGCAATCTCCTCAAGCGTGGAAGCGGACGCGGAATCGAAAGTTCAATGGGCCGCGCGGGCTGAAGACCGCGGCTTAATGTCGAGGTGACACAACCCCCAAGTCGATGAGTGTCGGTCCAGTTGATCGGCCGGACCGGCTCGGCCATAATACCGGGATTGTCGCCGGCCGCGCCGCGATCCGATCGTCTTCCGACTGGAAAGGACCTCGCCAGACCATGGGAGCCACTCTCGACGCCCTGCATCGCCTCCAAGAGGTTGAGTTGCAGATCGCCGACATTCGCCGGGACGTGGATCGAAAGTTGCGTGCAGCCCGACGACAGGAACAACGGATCGCGGAAATCGAGGAGCGCATTCGCTCTGAGCGATCGGCCCTGCAAAGCAGCCAGATGGAGGCGGACCGGTTCGACCTGGACGTGAAGTCCAAGGACGCCGAGATCGTGAAACTCCGTCAGGCCCTTCAGGTCTCCAAGACCAACAAAGAGTATTCGGCCATCCTCACCCAGCTCAACACCTACAAGGCCGACATGAGCAAGGTGGAGGATCGCGTCCTGTCCCTGATGTCTCAGGTCGATGTCAAGCGGCGTGAGATCGCGGCCATCGAGCAGGAGCGGGAGTCGGAACGCGCCAAGCTCGCCGAGCTTCAAGCCGATGCCGAGGCCGCGGACGCCAGGTCGCGCGACCGGCTTGCGGGGCTCCAGGCGCAGCGCCTCGAAGCCGCCTCCGTCGTGCCGCCGACGGCGCTGGAGTTCTTCGATCGAGTGGCAAAAAAGAACGAGGGGGCGGCGCTGGCCCGTGTTGTCCGCACCCACCCCAAGCGGGCGGAGTACGCCTGCGAAGGCTGCAACATGTCGATCACCATCGAGCAGGTGAACGCCGTGCTGTCCCGCGACGAGGCGATTGTCTGTAACATCTGCGGCAGGATTCTGTATCTGGAGGCGCCCGCGGCCTCGAGGGCGTCTTGAAGACCTGCTGTTTCCTATCGGACATGCATCTAAAAATCCACTTTGACGGAGGGGCCCGCGGAAATCCCGGACCGGCCGGCGCGGGCGTGGTCATCGAGAGCGCCGAAGATGGGCCGCTCTTCGTGGGCGGCTTCTTCCTGGGGCGGATGACCAACAACGCCGCGGAGTACAACGGGCTATTGCGCGCGTTGGAGGCCGCCCGGCGACTCGACGGCAGTCACCTGTCGGTTTATTCCGACAGCGAGCTATTGGTGCGCCAGATCAACGGAGAGTACCGGGTGAAGAATGCCGCGCTTAAGGAGCTTTTTGACGAGGCCTACGCACAGCTTCGGGGTTTTGAGCGGTGGGAGATTCGGCATGTGCGGCGCGAGGCGAACGGCCGGGCCGATCATCTCGCCAATCTGGCGATGGACGCCGAGGAAGACGTGATCGAGGTCGACGCGACAAACGTCGGTCGGGGCAAGCGGAAATCGAGCCCAATCGCCCCGCGTCCCGCGACGGTGATCGCGCGCTGCCGCAAGACGCCTGCTGCCGGCACGTGTCCCGCGCCGTGCAAGAAAGGCGATGAATTGGTGTTCGAAGCGACCGTGCCGGCGGGTTTGTGTCTCGACGTCGCGCCTGCGATCCTGCAAGCGGTGAAGAGCGCCGCCGCCGGCGAGGCGACCGATCGGGCGTCCTGCCCTCGAAAAGGCTGCGGGGCCGAGTTCGATGTCATTCGACCTTAGGGGCTAAAACAGTGCTCAGAGTATGATGGGCCGCGGCTCGGAAGGCCGCGGCTCGGAGTCGATTTGAAACTGGCGGAAGCATGACCATCGTCGGCCACGGCATCGACCTCATCGAGTGCGAACGAATCGCGCGTGTCTGGCAACTGCACCCGGAACGATTCCTGGCACGCATCCTGACTGATGCCGAACGGACCTACTGCGAAAGGATGAAGAATCCCGTACCCCACATCGCCGGGCGGTTCGCCGCCAAGGAGGCCGTCCTGAAGGCGCTGGGTACGGGTTGGCGCGGGCCCATCTCGTGGACCGACATCGAGGTGACGAACGATGCGTCCGGGCAGCCGCAGGTGACCTTGTCCGGCCCGACGGCGGAAATCGCCCGAGGGCGGGGAATCGTCAGCCTGGTGGTGTCGGTCACCCACACCGAGAGCTACGCCGCGGCGAGCGCGATTGGGATCGGCGAAGGACAATGAGCGCTGCGCCGGTCGTGACGCGCCTCCGTTGCGTACCTCAATCGTCGCGGCTTTTCGAACAAGGGCGCGGAGTCAATACCGCGCCTTCATGATCGTCAGCTTGCTTTGTCCCGTGAAGTCTCCGTACAGCGTCCGATGCTTCGTCGTGCCTTCGCCATCACTTAGAACTCTTTAACAGTGCTACCACTTCGTCCGACGACAGTTCACGGAACGTCTGAGTCGGATACGGACCTAATTCACCAACATGGTTGCCTGGAAGCACCACGAATCGTCGCTCCGTTTCCTCCCGAAACCGCACGGCAAACTTTGCCGTAGCCTCGCTCATATCCCATTCGCGGTTCACAGTACAGATCGGAGCTAAGTCGATCATGGCGACGAGCTTCTCGGCCCGCGCCGGCTCTTGGATGCATGCCGTCACATTGCCGTCATGGTCATAGACGATCACTTGGGGCCATGGCACTTCATGACGGGTCACGGTGATTTTGTAGCCGGGGGGCGGCGGCACCACTTCGCCTTCGTCGAGGCGTGCCCAATCGGGATGGACATCGCCGAATCGCGTGGGAATTTTCGTCTCGCGATCGTAAGTGGCCACGACCTCTTCTCGGATCAGGTCGATTAACCAGAAGCGGCGACGGGCCAGGTCAGTTCGGATTTCCAACGCGAGGAACCTGGGTACGAGGTGTTCCTTCGTTGCCCCCTCTCGATAGACTTCCGCTTCATCGACGACCTCACCGCCCTCAATGATTTGAAAGACGACTCGACGAAAGTTCTTGGCAGGGTCGTTTGAAAGATCGTTGAATGCAGATTAATGACAAATACGCAGAGACGAGTATTCGTCAGCATGCCAGTCTCCGAGAACCGTTCTCGTTCTCCACCCGTAAGCCTCCAGGCATCCCGAGGCAGACAGGAATACAAGCACAGCCGTGCCGTAGCCCCCACCGCGTACCACCGTTCCCATCGGGTGTAATCTGATTGTGGTTATGATTCTCTTCCGGCCATTCTAGTCGCCGCGCCGCATTCCGGGCAGACGCCGGAGACGTTGCCGGTGAGATCGTAGCCGCATGACCTGCACCCGCTCTCGTGACGCAGCCGACGCCAGTAGGCGAGCGTGACAACGGTCGTGAGAATAAGGAGCGGCAAACCAAGGGGAATCCAAAACGTGGTCCCATACCGTTTCGGCATGGAGTAAAAGCCCATAAACCGGACACTCACAACACGACGCACCGGATTAGCGATGTTAGCCCACACCCAACCCGCGGCCTTACCCGGCGGAACATCCATAATGAGAACACCACCCCATCTGAAAAGCACGTGCCGACCGCCACCGAAATAGCCGACGCCCTGGAAAACCGTGGTCACCGTGGCCGTAAACGTGATACAGCACGCCAGCCATGCCGCGAACAGGATCGCCCGCCGCTTGATGCGATTGGAAATCACATAACTACCTTACATCGAGCCGCCGTTGTTGACTGACCACTGCCGCCGCGAGGATGATCACTACTGTTCGCTCGCTTCGCCCGCGCGCATCGGCCAAGACAACACTCTATAATACGCGCGCACGGCGAAAGGAGTCATTGATCTTGTCCAACATCGCCGAATGTCGCTCTGCGTTTGGAAAGCTTCACGAGGGCGGGTGTTTCGTCATGCCCAATCCGTGGGACGCGGGCTCGGCCCGCTATCTGCGCAGCCTGGGGTTCAAGGCCTTGGCCACAACCAGCGCCGGGTTCGGGTTTTCGCGCGGCCTGCCGGATGATCCGAAGGCGCTTTGCCGAGACCTGGTCCTGCTGCACGTCGCCGACATCGTGGCCGCCGCCGAGGACCTGCCGGTCAACGCGGATTTCCAATCGGGCTACGCGGCAACGGCTGACGGCGTGGCGGAGAGCGTGCGGCTGTGCATCGAGGTGGGCGCGAGCGGCCTGTCGATCGAGGATGCCTCCTGCGATGTGGACGAACCACTCTTTGAGCTGTCAGAGGCGGTGGATCGTGTGCGGGCGGCGCGGGCGGCAATCGACGCGTCCGGCGCGGACGTGCTGCTGACTGCCCGTGCGGAATGTTATCTCGTCGGTCTGGCCGATCCGCTGCACGAGTCCATCCGCCGTCTCCAAGCCTATGCGGAGGCCGGTGCAGACGTCTTGTTCGCCCCCGGGCCGACCGAACCCGCGGACCTCCGGGCGATCATCGAATCGGTGAGCCCGAAGCCGGTCAACGTCCTGATGAGTTCCAACGTCGGGCTGCGCGTCAGCGACCTTGCGGAGTTGGGCGCCCGGCGCATCAGCGTCGGCTCGGCGCTGGCGCGCGTCGGTTGGGCCGGGTTCATCCGCGCGGCCGGCCTTCTCGCGGAGAAGGGGGACTTCGGCGGACTCGACGGCGCTGCTTCGTTCGCCGAACTAAATGCGTTCTTCGACAAGGTTGCGGTCGAACATCTGCCGTGAGTAGTTGCGCGCGCACGCGGCGTCGAAATCGACCACGACACGCGGCCGATAATGCGCACGCCAGGGTGTTCTTGCATCTCAGCTACTAGAGAACAGCGTCCTGTCAGCGGGCCGCGCATCGCCTGCGTCGCCGTCCGAACGTCAGGAGCGCGGGGACGATGAGCAGCAGCGTGGACGGCTCCGGAATCGGCAGAAAGGCCACGGCCGCGCCAAGCTCGAAGACGTAGCCCGGCGAGACGGGGTTCAGCTCCGAGCCGAACTGGTTGATGACCTTGGTCGAGGCCCCGGGGTTGAGGATGTTCTTCCAGGCCCAAGACACGTGCGAGCCGGACTGAATGACCTCGAAGTCGTAGCTGGCGGGCGTGCCGTCGGTGTAGATCTGGCCGGGCACCTGCACGTCGATGACGCCGTTGCCCTGGTAGTTGTACGGGTTGACATTGGGCGACTTGTAGAAGTGGCCGCTGACGTCTCGCATGAACGAGGTATAGAAGGTGTCATTGCCCTGAACGAAGGGCATGGCCACGTTGCCGTTGTCGAACTCGAAGCTGGAGACGATGACGTCGATGTCTCCGCCCATCGGGTCGAAAAGCGAGGTCGGCCCGGGAACGTCGATATTGGCCAGGCTTGCCGGCACGTCGATGTACCAGTGGCTGATGCGGAAGCTCGGATCGCCGTCGGTCGTGACTTTCAGGATGATCGGCGAGGCGGACATGCCGATGGTGCCGATCTGGGTGAAGTCCTCCGGGTCGCCGTCCTGGAACGACGCCTTCAGGTCTTCCAGCTCTCCGCCCGCGCCGATGGTCACGGTGTCGCTGGCGATGGTCATGCCGCCCTGCTTGATGGTGATGGTGAAGGTGCCCTCCGGCTCGCCGACCTGGGCCTGCGCGGCCGAGAGCCCGCTCATGAGCACGACGCCGCTGGCCGCCACGAAGTTGACCGTCTGCCTCAACATATGTTTCTCCCTTTCTTGAGCCCGTCCTCGACGCGGGCACACGTTCATCCCGAAGCGCGTCCACCACGGACGCAAGAAACAGTCGGAAGGCAATTAGCAATGATCGGGCCTGAGATTGAGGCGAGGCAGGCGACGACTGTCCTACTGATAATAGGCCGGCCGGCGGGCTGGAGAGACCGATCAATTCGAAGAAAGGGCGACCATTCCGCGGGGTGGGTTTGTATCGAGGCGTTGACGTGCGGGGCAAGGCGAATAGGGAGGCTGGTTCGGAGCACCCCGCGGTGACGCCCCGGTCTGCGCGGCATGGTCCTCGATGATGATCGGACTATCCACCCTTGCGATCGGCGTCGATCAGGCTCCAGAGCCGTTCGACGACCACGTCGATGCCGAGTCCGCTCACCGCGGAGATGGGCAGGACCTCGAGTCCCAGCGAACTGCTTAGGTCCCGAAGCTCGGGCGGTTCCAAGGCGCCTGCAAGATCAAGCTTATTGGCCACCACCAATTCAGGCTTGGCCGCCAGCCGGGGGCTGTACTTCTCCAACTCCCGGCGGATGGTCCGGTATGCCGTGACCGGATCGGGGCTGCCGGCGAGCGGAAAGAGATCGACAAGGTGGAGGATGATGCGGGTCCGCTCGATGTGGCGGAGAAACTTGTCGCCAAGCCCGACGCCTTCGTGGGCCCCTTTGATGAGACCGGGGACGTCGGCGATGACGAACTGCCTGAAGCCGGAAAGAGAGACGATGCCGAGGTTCGGGACGAGGGTGGTGAAGGGATAGTCGGCGATCTTGGGCCTGGCGCGGGAGACGCGCGAGAGGAAGGTGCTTTTTCCGGCGTTGGGGAGGCCGACGATGCCAATGTCGGCGATGAGCTTGAGTTCAAGCCTGAGCCACCGCTCTTCGCAAGGCTGGCCGGGCTCGAACTTGCGCGGGGTCTGGTGAGTGGGACTGGCGAAGCGGGCGTTTCCGCGGCCGCCGGCGCCGCCCTTGGCGACGCAGAGCCTCATGTCGGGCTCAACGAGGTCTTTGAGCAGTACGCCGGTGCGCCGGTCGTAGACCAGGGTTCCCGCTGGGACGCGGACGATCTCATCGCGGCCGCCCTTGCCGCTACAGTTGGCGCCTTGGCCGGGCCGGCCGTCGCCTGCGTTCCAATGATGCTTGCCGGTCAGGTCGACGAGGGTCGAAAGCTGCGGGTCGACGAGGAGATAGACGCTGCCGCCGTCGCCGCCATCGCCGCCATCGGGTCCGCCTTTGGGGACGTACTTCTCACGGCGGAAGCTGACACAACCATCTCCGCCTTTGCCGGAGCGAACGCAGATTTCGGCTTCGTCGATGAAAAGCATGGGAGCAGTCTGAACGCACGGCTGCGGCACCGAGGCACTCGGCCGGCCGGGAATCGCCGACGCCGATCGCGCACACGACAACGAATTCGCCGGAATGTAAGCGAAGTTACAGCCGGACGGGACCGCCTGCGATCGGTGCTGCCGAGCCGGCGCGATACCTAAACGGGCTTCTAGTTGTTGGAGACCGGGACGGGATCGATCGACACTTTTCGGCCCCGGAAGACCACTTTGCCGTCGCGCAGGGCGAACAAGGTGTCGTCGCGGCCGCGGCCGACGTAGAGGCCGGCCCGAAAGGGCGTGCCCTTCTGACGGACGAGAATGGTGCCGATGGTGACCCATTGGCCGTCGAAGCGCTTCACGCCGAGAAACTGCGGATTGCTGTCGCGCCCGTTGCGCGTCGAGCCTTGTCCCTTCTTATGCGCCATGTCGCGGTGTTCCTCTCAAGTTGAATCGAATTTCTGCAAGGCGTCGGCGGCCCGGCGGCAGCGCCTCGCCCTCTTGGGACGGCCCTTAGCGCATGACCCAGGTCATGCGTCCCAGGACCGGCGTCGCTGAACCGCGGGTTCTGGCGTCGCCCGGGAGAGTATAAGGGATCATCAAGGTCTTGCGAAGGACGAACAGGGGTGGATTTGCGTCTTGGTCCGCCTGGTGGCCGTTGGCCATCGCCCCGACTGCGGGGGCCTTGTGGAGGGGGTTGGGGCGCGTCATCACCTCTCCGGAAAGGCCGCCGAAGTAGATCGTGAATCGGCTCACGCGCGGGTCGAGATCGGGGAAGACGGCGACGCCGGTTCGGGCGTTGTCCTTGCCCTGAAGCAGACGGCCGATGCTGCTCACCGGGGTGACCAGGAAAGGGTGAGTCTTAGCGTGCCTCTTGGCGATGGCCTCGAAGAGCCGGGACGGGACGCCCACGATCGCCGGATCGACCGTCACCTTCGGAGCCAGTTCGCTTTGAGTCTCGACTTTGTCGGCGGGCAGCTCGGACTCGATCTCGTTGACGCGGACGATCTCGGGGTGGAAGTCGATGTCCTGGCCGGTGTTGTTGGTGACGGTATAGAGCATGTACCAATAGGTTGTCTTCGCGCCGTGCTCCTCGACCTGGATGCGCAGAGGAGGCGACGGCTCGAGGGTCAGCTCCCAGGAAGTGGGGACCGGACTCGGTTCGGGCGCGCCGTAGGCCGCGGCGCAAAGGCCGATCAGGACGCTACTGAACGCGAACGCGCAATTGCTTCTGAAGTGGGCCACGAAACAGCCTCTCGTGAGATTCATCGTCGGGCGGGACGGCGGAGCTCGGCCTAGCCGGGAAGCCGCATTTCTACTGATCTTAGTCGGACAGGGGACAGCGACTCAAGGCCTTCGTTGGATTCCGGGCCTCAAAATGGTCCGCTAAGAGTAGCCCGATCCTCGAGAAAACCCTGCCTCGCCTTGCTCCAAAGGCCAGGCTCCGCGGCACTTTCCCCGGCCGGATGAACCGATCTCAAGGCTATCGAGGGGCTGCCTCCACCGGCAGGCCGAGTTATCTCGGCTTCGCGGTCAGGCGGGCGAACTGCGTCTCGCCGGGCTCGCCGGGGTCTGAACTGGGTGGCATCGGCGTCTCGCCGGTGTCATCACCGCGTCGTCGCTTGCTTCTTCACGCGCGAGGCTCGGTTCGATCCGTGCCGCGACGAATCCGCGCGAGGCCGCGCTGGATGTGCGCGACGGATGCCCCACAGGGGCGACGGCGCCGACCTCGCGCCCACGGCGTTCCGCCGCTCCTTCGGAGCGGACATCACGATGATCGCTCACATCCACGGGCTTGCGCCCGTGGCTGCATTCCTCCGCTCCTTCGGAGCGATGAAGCGCCGCGGTCTGAATGCCGTGT
>Ga0187893_10001212_pt1 | contig 63801 bp, 57 predicted proteins | sample MA1701074metaG_FD_139574 | JGI IMG/M metagenome (GOLD analysis project Ga0187893, IMG submission 139574) | White microbial mat communities from a basaltic lava cave in the Kipuka Kanohina Cave System on the Island of Hawaii, USA - MA170107-4 metaG ... | reverse complement strand
TCCGCCGCAGACGCCAGCGGCTTGGTCCAAACGGCTCTATCGAAAGTGACCCGGCGATCGAACCTCGGGCTCGACGCACCCGTCCGTGCGCCGGGTCACTCCCGATAGAGTCCTCTCGTTAGGGAGGACCTATTTGGTGACCCAAACGTTCGCCAGTTGGAACCTCCTCTACAGTTGCCTGCGACGGATCGACGCCGTCCGATCCGCTGCGTGAGGTGAGTTCGACCCGGCGGTCGCAGTCTCGATCGAGGCTTCCTCGTCGACGGGTGTGAACAGCGATCTTCCGGTCACGACCCGCTGCGAGTTCCGAAGAGGCTCGCTGCGAGGAGATCTCAGCGGCGACGGCGCGCTCCGGCGCCTGCGCTCGAGCGGAGGCGGCGTTCGGATCTCGAGCGCCGCCAGGATTGACAGTCAGATGTTGATGACCGGTTCACAGACACTTAGACGCCAGTAGTCCGCGGTGCCGCGCCAGATATCGGTCTGATCGTCGCCCTTGCAGTCACGCTTGTCCAGCCGAACTGGTACACACTGATGCTGTGCCAGCGCTCCATCGGGTGAAACCGCCACCGTTTCGAATCGAAACCCCGATTCCTCACCTGAAGCCTCTGTTTCGCGAACTCTCGCCCAAACGATCTAGAAGTCGATTTGGGTCGTGAGCCGCATCAGGCGTCCCTGGAGGATCCTCATCGGTGTTCCCAGCGCTGACCCGAATTGCTGATTCTCCGTGAGCACGGGGTTGGTGTTGAAGACGTTGTATACGTCCACGCCCGGCTCGAAACTCACCCGTCCTACTCTGAACACTCGTCGAATACTGACGTCCGCCTGATTCCAGCGCTCCAACCACTGGCTTCCCGGCTCGTCCAGTCGCACGATTACCGTCTGAGTCCGGCCGCCCGGAAACAGGGCCGATGGAACGTTCCAGGTCGTCGGCAGCGATTGATCCGCCACGGCGGAACCTAACAGTGAACCGGGGAGGCTGACGATCGAGAACCCGGCCATCAGGCCCAGCGGGAGCGGGTAGTTGCCGGCGAGCTTGAAACCGTGCCGGTAGGGAATGCCGAGCTGAGATTGGTCGCAGTTACGGCGTGCGTTCGGATCGGACGCGAACTGGAATTGCTCGGGTATGCCCTCATAAAGCACGTATTGACACTGGATATGGACCAATTTCCCGGCGGTCCACCCTCCGAACACAGTGCCACCCCTGGGCAGTCGTGCGCTGAAGTTCACGTCGAAGCCGTTGAAGTGAAGGCCCGCTTTCGAACTATCGGCCGTGGTGTCGAGTAAATCGACCTGCCCCTGCTTGGCCCGGTTGAGGTTGTAGATGGTAAGGATCTCGCCGTTCAGCAGCGGATTGGGCACTTGAAACGGGGTATAGTCGGACTCGTTGACCGCCCGGTTGACCGTCTGCATGAGGTCGTACGAGTCCCGCCGAATCCACGTGACGCCTACCGACAGGCCACGCGCCACCTCGCGCTCGACGCCGAGGGTGTACTCGAGATCGTACGGTCGCTTGGTGTCCGGGTCGAAATGCCGGTTGGGCGCCGCGCCGAAGAGGCGGTTGTTGCTCGGTCCGATCTCGTTGTCCTGGGCGATGTTGTCGCGGTTGGTCGGCAACGCCAGGCCCGAGCAGGTGGACGTGCCCGGGATGTAATCACAGTCGGACCAGTTGCGGGTGTCCGTTTGCAGGTTCGATGGATTGTACTGATCCGCCAGGTCCACCAGGAAACTCCTGTTGTATTTGTTCACCGTGCCTTTCAGCGCGGTTTTTGTGTCGCCGGTCAGGTCGTAGGCCATGCCGAATCTCGGCGCCAGATCGAACCAGTTGGGCAGGTTGGATATGGCGGGGAAATCCCGGGCCGGCACAAAGCGGCCCGCTGGGGAGGCCCTTGCCACCATTGAGGCGTTGAGATACTCGAACCGCAGACCCGGGCTCACCGTCAGACGATCGGTGACATGCCACGCGTCCTGCACGTAGAACCCGAGGTCCGCATTCAGCCGGTTGGCGGCCACCGTCGGCGTGTTATGAACGACCACCGAGTCCGGGACACCGTTTCGATAGCGTTGGTTGAGATCGGCGTTGGTGGTGGGATAGTCCAGACCTAGTTCCCCGAAACCCCATTGCCCGCCCGCCTTGAACGTGTGCGCGCCCGCGACGTACGTCACGGACGAGGAGAGAAAACGATGATGATTGTATCCATTGAGCAATGGTCTGCGGTGGGACACTGACCACTTTTGCAAGGTGATGTCCTGCCGCGCTGCGCTGGCGTACCACTCAGGCGTGCCGCGCTCCTTCAAGATTCCCGGCTGATATTTTCGCTCCGTATCGTACGCGTGCTCGAGGAATCCGGTCTCGAGCAGGAGCTTATTGCTCACCGTCGAGGTCCACTTGACGGCGCTGATGCGCTTCCGTCTCGGAATCCGGCCATTCTCGGCTTCACCGGCTACGTAGTCGGAGCGTCCTTCGTGGTCTATCATTTTGTCGTTATCGTCCACCAAGCCGCTAATCTTGTTCCTCGGGCTGACCTGCCACGTGAGCCGGACCGAGCGATTCGTGAGTCTCTGGTCGAAAGTGCCGGGCCGCCCGTCCCGATAAAAGGAATTGGCGACGATGTTCTGGTTGCCGTTGTCTTGATACGATGCGAAGAACCAGAGCGTGTTGCGTTTGATCGGCCCCCCTCCCGCGACGTTCGCAAAGTAGACATAGTCTGTCGCGTCCGGCGTCGCCAGACCGCGGCTGGGCAGGTCCCCCAAGTTGTTGCTCTGCCACGCGCCCGTTGTGTACCCGAAGTACGTCGTGCTGTTGAAGGTGTTGCCCCCTTCGCGAGGGATGAAATTAATGTGGGGGCCGCCACGCGCGACCTCGGCGCCCAGGCCGCTGGTCTGCACCGTCATTTCCGTGGTCATCCCCTCGTTGTGATCCGCCTGGTCGCCTCCGCCATCTGACATCGTAATGATCCTCATCCCGTCGAGGTCGGTGGTCGTGTCCTTTGGCTGGCTCCCGTGTACGTACAACCGTTGGTTGATCGAGGTTTTTGCGCCTCCGACGTTCGGTTCGCTGACCGTGACGCCCGGGACGAGGGCGACCGCGGCGAAGAACGTTCGGCCCGTCGGCACCGCATCGAGCAGCTCTCGATCCAGCACGATGGTCCGCTGCGCACTCTCCACGTCAACGGTCGGCGACTCACCGGAAACGGTCACGGTTTCCTCGAGGCTTCCGACCCTCAGTTCCGCATTGACGGTGGCCGTGAAATCGGACAGCAAGGCCATGCCGTCACGAACGAAGGAAGAAAACCCCGGCAAAGTGAAGGTCACGTTGTAGGTACCAGGACGAAGGTCCACGATCACATATCGTCCTGCCGCGTCCGTGACCGCGGTGCGCATCTTCTCGATGAGCGCCGGGCTGGACGCCTCCACCGTGACTCCGGGCAGCACCGCCCCGCTCGAGTCCGTCACAACGCCGGTGATTTGGCTCTGGGCCAAGGCGGCCCCAGGCAGGAAGCCACAAACTAGGGAGACGAAGGCCACGCCGTGCGCGATGTGATGACGCATCATATTTCCCTCGGGTTTCTAGCATGAGACCCGTGACGCGCGACGAACGGGGCGGAGGGTCGGAACCTTGTCAGGAGGAGCGGCGCTCGGCAGGAAGCAGCACCCGAGGAGACGAACGTCACGGCGTGCGCAACTTGACGACGCATCATCCTCCCTCCGGTTTCTGGGTGTGAGACGCGCCACGCGGCGAACGGGGCCGAGGGCCGGACGGTATCAGAATGTCCCAAACACTGTCAATTCATGTTGCCAGTTTGTCAAACCCGAGACGCAGCAACTTGTAGAAGCGCTGGTGTCACCGAACGTTGAAAGGCGGCGACTGAGGAACGTTGGAAAAACGGCCGCGCGGTAGGCAGTGTGGATATCGTCTGACTTGTCGTCCGCAGATATTCCGTCCGGTCCGAGGTCACCGATCCGAAGACGTGGACGAGATCCTGGTCGGTCGAGGCTCCGCTCCCGAGGGTCGGCCCGCCGATCTACGAGTTCGCCTGCCACGAGCAGAATTACGGCTTGATCAACGTCGTCGGAGGGGCGCAGATCAGGGAAGCCGAGGCGAGGCGAAATCGTTCGGAGATTCTGATGAGCCACACGGGAATCGAATCGGCGGTCAGCGGCCGCCGCGGTCGCCGCGGTCGGATTACTCACGAGTAGTCGCCAAGGGACTTTTCATGGCGCCGGCGCGGTCGGCAGCCAGATCGGCGTCACCCGTTACGTATCTGCTCTTGCTCCGGCCCTTCGCTTGTGTGGCCGCGAAGAACATGCGCCAGCTCGTGGAATGGCGTCTTGTGCGCTGACGGATTACAGGGTTGATGGCAATCGACCGGCCCCGCGCGAACCCGAAGGCTGTCATGCGAAGATTGCGAAGCTCGTCAAATCCGGGCTATCGTCTGCCGAATGAGAAACGAGGAGGTTCGGTATGCGCAAGCTGATGCTCGCGGTGACGGTGGTAATTGCGTGCGGCCTGTTATCGGGACCTGCTCTGCTTCAGGAGCGAGGGGGCGAAGACGAAACCGGCCCGTACGAGGTCGTTCCCAACTGGCCGCAGCAGCTCGCTCGTCCCGGGTACGCGTTGGGCTCTCAGGGCGGCGTCTTCGCGGAGAGTCCCGACCGGATTATTCTGGTCAACCGCGGTGAGATAAAACTGCCTGACAAGTTGCCGAACAATTTCACGGGTGCCTACGGCTCCATCGGTTCGTCGCTGACGCCGACACCGGAAATGCGTAATTGCATCATCATCGTCGATGCCGCCGGCAAGATGATCGAGTCATGGACTCAGTGGGATCACCTCTTCCAGGGCGGACGCGGTCCGCATAAGGTCAAGATCAGCCCGTACGATCCGCAACGCCACGTCTGGGTGATCGACGATTTGCGGCAGCAGGTCTTCAAGTTCTCCCGCGACGGCAAGCAGCTCGTGATGACGCTTGGAGAGGCCGGTGTGGCAGGCAACGACGAGAAGCACTTCGGTCGACCGACCGACATTGCCTGGCTGCCCGACGGTACCTTCTTTATTTCCGACGGCTACACGAACACGCGCGTGGTGAAGTTCGACAGGAACGGGAAGTTCCTGATGATGTGGGGGAGCCCGGGCACCGGCCCTGGTCAGTTCAATACCGTGCACTCGATTGACATCGATCGGAACCGGCGTCTCTACGTTTCTGATCGAGGGAACATGCGGATCCAGATCTTCGATGAGAACGGCAAGTACCTCGATCAGTTTGGGGGCCTCCGCCAGCCGCAACACGTCATGGTCACCGCCGACGGGCATCTCGGAATCATCGGCGGCAACAACAACAAGGTCACCAAGTTCGACCTCAAAGGCAAACTGATCACTTCATGGGGTACGCAGGGTACGTTCCCCGGTGGGCTCTGGAACATGCACCAGTTTTCGGTCGATTCAGCGGGAAATCTGTACATCGCGGAGGCTACCGGAGGCCGCACGCAGAAATTCCGGCCCAGGCCGGGAGCTGATCGGTCGAGATTGATTGGCCCCCCCCAGGCACTGATGCCCTTGGGGACCAACTGAGGCCAAGCGTGTCGTGCTGCAAGGACTCGATCGGAATCACGGATCGAGCGGCCGCTTTCCGCTCTTAGTGCGATCGTCGCAAGACCGACGTCGAGAAGCAGGATCGAATCGACCAGATCCTGACGGCTGAGGATCCGGCCCTCCCGATGACCACTCCGCCTGGGCGAACTCGCGCAGAGACCGAATTCACGAGGGCTCGCAACGACTGTTTGCACACGGAGGAGCGTGGCCGGACTCCCGCCTCGGCGCTCGCGCCAGGTTAATGCGTGCCGGGGTCGCGGGCATGGCGTCCCGAGGGCCGCGGATCAGATCCCCGACGGAATCTCGGGGGGGAGTAACGCCCCGGCCTGACTTCGAGAGCGGAAGAAGCGTGCTCCAGCCCGGCCTACGCACTGCGGTGGCTTCAGGGGCACTTCGGCTGATTATCTGCGCAATCGCTCTACGGGTTGCGCCATGAGGGACCCACGATGAGAGTGTGCATCGTCGGGGCGTCAGGGAAGCTCGGGAAATACATGGTGCAGCATGCGCTCGATCGACGCTACGAGGTGATCGGCGTGTGCCGGGCGCAGAGCGTGGGGAAGCTCGGACGGTTCAAGCGGCGCATCACTGTCATTGCTGGCGCGACAAACGACCGCGAGGTTATCAAGCGCGCGGTTGCAGGATGCGACGGGGTGCTCACCGTGCTGGTCCCCTGGGGCGTCCACCAGTACTCGACGGGAACTGCGCAAGCGGTGCTGGATTACGCGGATCCGGGCGCGCGCCTCGTGTTCTCGTGCGGATGGCACATTACGCGTGACGGTCAGGATGTGTACTCGTGGAAGCTCAGAGTATTCGTAAAGGGCTTCGGCTGGCTCGCGCGACTGGTTCGCTTCGCGGATCTCGACGACCAAGTAGAAGCGTGCCGGCGGATATTCGCCAGCAACACCCGGTGGACGGTCGTGCGGGGCAGCGACCTCGAAGAAGGTGAAAGCGAGGGCGTGCCCGTGTGGAGCCGGCACGTGGGCGACCCCGTTCTCAGGAGCAACCGTACGCGCCGCGTGGACTTCGCCTTGTTCATGGTGGAGGCCCTCACCAACGACGGACTCGTCCATGAAGCCCCGGCGATTGTGGGTTGCAAGACCCCATCGGCGCTCGCACACGCCACCGGCTCAGGTGGGTCTTGAATACTCGCCAAGGCCGAGCAATCTTGCGTGCGCCAGATGGGTCGACAGCACGGCGTTTATCGGGGGCGCTTCAGCGGCGTCGTTCTACGATTACACCGAGCGGTGCCCGTCGCAGGCGCTTGTTCGGCGGCCTATCGAGGGTAGTAGTGCTGGCTCACCTTCCCATGCCACTTCAGAAAGACCGATTTCAACGCCTTCAGCTCTTTGGCGGGCATGCCCGGTTCCGGCATCTTGTGAATGAACACGTCGGTGACGCCCGGATCGAACACGCCGCCTGAAATGCCAGTCTCCTTGAAAATGAGAAGCGGCAGCTGAAGTCCGAAGAGGACGCCGGCTTCCAGTTGATTCCAGGGAGTTGGGAACGAGGCAGGGTTCTTGACGCTGAACTTCTTCGCTTCGTCGGTTCCACGTTTCCAAATTCCGCTGGTCGCGAAACACTGCTCGAATCCGAGGATGACGCCGCCGGAGCAGTGGCGCGCAATCACCCAGACCTCGCGGAGCGGGTACTCATCCGGGTAGTCGGAGCGACCTAGCGCCCTGGGCTCAAGATGGAGCTCGTCGAGAAGATCAACGATAACCCTTCGCGCCGCCTCTTGGTCTGGGCTAAGGCGCGTCGGGCAAGAAACGAAGATCGGAATCCGCATCATTGATCAGTTGATTCCTTAGTCCGCCGAACGTGCGGCTCGAGCCGCGCGCCGCGGCCACATTTGGCACGGACCGTGCGCGCGCCGGCTCCAAGCCGATGATGGGCAGCGTACCAGATTTCCGCAATCACGAGGACTCGTCCCACGCCAGACGCGACATGCTGAACAGCTACGAGATAGTGTGTCATCTAGCTTGTCAGTGTGTGCCTCCACCCGCGTTTGTCGACAGCGCGTACGTCGTCCAAATCAGCGAGTGTCTCCAAGTACTTGCCCAGTTGGAGCAGCTCATCGTCGTCCAGCTGCCCTTCGAATGGGCGAACACGAACGAGGTTCCCGTAGTTCCGCTCATGTTTCTTCGCAGTGTCGTCGACGACGATCACCTGCTCGAGTGCGTAGCCGATTCGCCGGATTTTCTTCAAGTCCTTTACCCAGTACTGCTCCCGAGTGTCGCGGTCGTACCGCATCGTGCACCGAGCTCGGGACCAGAGGAACCTGAGGCGCTCAGGTGAGCCAAAGAGTTGTGTCGCGACCGCGTCGGCATAGTCAGCTGATGACGCGGTCCACACCGCCACCTCAAAGCGGACGGCACAGAACTCAAGAAAAGGTCGGAGGTAGGGACGCAAGTACGCGTAGTAGGAACCTACTCTAAACGCCTCAGGAGTCGACAGTGGTTCGTCTGCTGCGTATACGAGCGTCTCGTCAAGATCGAGAACCAGAAGCTTTCGCCGCGTCGGGCCGTTCACAGCTCGTTATGTTCGAGGCGAGTTAAGTACCAATCGTCACAAGCTGCCGAACGAAGCGTAAGCTGACCGGCCTACCTCGGCCGCTCACTCCTCCGCTTCGCTGAACGCGTCGAGGAATATCGGCGCCAGGGCGTGCATCGAGCCGATGGACGGGCGCGCAGGCGTGAGACTCGCTCGGAAGCCGTGCGCGAGCAGGCGATCGAGCACCTCGGCGCGGCGTCCAATCACGTGGACCGGCACCTCCCGCGGGGCCGTGGCGCCTGACACGGCTGCCGGCGGCTGGTGATCGCCGACGACGATCAGCAGCGGATCGTCCGCCTGCTGCCGCACGTAGCCCGCCAGGGTGTCGAGGTCGTACGCCATCGCCTTCACATAGCTCGGTCGAAGATTCCTCAGATCGGGACGAGCGGCCAGCGCGCGGATGGCCTCATCGGAATCATAGGGCTCGGTCGTGAGCAGACGCGTCCAGTCCGGCTCGTAGGGCGCCACGGGACCAAACGGCGCGTGCGTCGTGCTCGTTGGAAAGACGGCAAAGACCGGCGCGCGCGCCCGCTTCGTCCGCTCGAGCGCATCGAGCTTCGCGAGGGCCCACTGATCGGGCACCGCCCACCATCCGAACTCCGGACCGGGGTATCCGAGCCGATCGCGCCCGTAGACGACATCGAAGCCGTAGAACGCCCCTTCGGGCCATGCCTGTCGCATCCCAGGCATCAGGCCCACTGTTCGATAGCCGCGCCGCTTGAACGTCTCGAGGATCGTCGGCCGACTCGACGCCATGAGCGCGGTATACGAGTACTGGTCGCGAACGTCGACGCCTGTCAGCAGACTCAGATGCGCCAGCCATGACGAACCGCCGAAGGTCGGCGAGTCGACGTAGGCCGAGACCACCTGGCGTCCGGTCTCACGAACGGCGGCGTCGAGCGCCGCGCGGCTTGCCGTGAGGCCGCTGGTGATGTCGGGCGCGTCATACGTGACGGCGCCGTACGACTCGAGGAAGACGAGCAGCACGTCGGAACCGCCGAGCGCGCGGAGGTTCGCGTCGAGCGGGGGGCTTGGCGGCAACGCGGGAGCGACACCGCCGGGCCCGAAGGCCGCGAGCACGAACCGCGCCTGCCGCGCATACGCCGGCGTCACCGGATGCGCGAAAGGGATAGCGACCGGGCCCACGCGCAGCTCGGCGCCGACATGCGGATTGACCTCGCGTGCTGGCGCGACGGCCAAGAGCAGGATGACGGACACGGCAAGCGCGCCGAGCGCGTGCCGCGGCCGGCGATCGTCGAGAACGACGGCGAGGTGGCCGAACGCGAGACGCGCGAGCAGGAAGACGAGCGCGACAACCAGGCACATGACGAGCACGACGAGCACAATCATCCACCCCGGGGCCGCGCGCGCGAGCATCGCCGCGACATTTCCGAGATGCGCTGAGTCCCAATAGAGGTTGAACTCGCGGCCGTAGAGTCCCGGCCCAGTGACGGCAAGATAGCGGCCGAGCACGAGGACGACCCAGATGGCGGGGAGCACACGCCGGGCCATCCGTCCGGCCCACCGGCGCGCCAGCACGAGCAGCAGCACGGTCAGCGCAAGCTCGATGGACAGCGACCAACCCCAGCGGATCTTCGGCGTCGGCCACAGGTTCTCGAACGTGAGCGACGCGTTGAGGAGAAGCAGTGAAAGGCCCGCGGCCACGCCTTATACCGAGGAGAGCAGGTGTCCCAGCTTTTCCTTCTTGGTCCGCAGGTAGCGCTCGCTCCACTCGGTGGGCGGAATCTCGATGGGCAGCCGCTCGCTGACCGACAAACCTGCACCGGTGACACCGGCCAGCTTCCGCGGATTGTTGCTCAGCAGCCTCATCGTCTTGACGCCGAGCAGACGAAGGATCTGAATGCCGGCGCGATAATCGCGGGGATCGGCGGAGAAGCCGAGCCGCTCGTTCGCCTCGACGGTATCGACGCCCTGATCCTGGAGTGCATACGCGCGGATCTTGTTCACGAGCCCGATGCCGCGCCCTTCCTGGTCCAGATAGAGCAGCAGGCCGCGTCCCTCGTCGACGATCTGCTGCAGCGCCGCATGGAGCTGCCCGCCACAGTCGCAGCGCGAGGAATGGAACAGGTCGCCCGTCAGACACGACGAGTGGACTCGGGTGAGGACGTTCTCACCGCCTCCAATCTCGCCGCGGACGAGCGCGACGTGCGTCTCGCCCGACAGCACGTTCTTAAACACGTGAATGTCGAACGCACCGTACTCCGTGGGCAGTTTCGCCGAGGCAACGCACCGGACCGGCGGCAGACGGAGGAGAGCGTGCAAACGAGTAACGAGGCGACGAACCCGGGACATCATATGGGCACCCGAACTGTTCCGTAAGGGGGCTGGGCCTGTGATCGTAGGCGGCGGAGGACACGCTGTCAAACAACACCGCGGATGACACGCGCGTAGCCGGCTGTCCTGCGAACCTACATCAGTGTAGGAGGTCGGTGAACGCGATTGCAAGCTGCGGCCGGCCACTAACCCGTAGACCGCGAATGACATGACCGCAGCGCGGGCAAATGCCCGCCGATGGCCCGCGAGTTGCTGGATTGGCGGCATGACACTCGACATTTTGATCGACCGCGCGCGCGCCGAGTTCGTGGAGATGCCGGGGCTCGCGCTGACGCTTCCGCAGGCGGCGCGGCTCTGGAATGTTGCGGTCGACGACTGTCGGATGGTTCTCGACGCGCTCACGACCGCCGGATTTCTCCGCTGGACCAACAAGCGGACCGTCGTGCGAGCCGACGGTTCGGTCTGAATCACGACGACGTCCTACAGGTTCGTCGCCGCGCGCATCAGGTATGATCGCGGCCGCTAGCGAAAGGAGCGGCAGATGCGTGCGATGCGAATCGGACTCTGTGCGATGGTGCTCGTGGCGCTGAGCTTCGTGCCGGGGTCGAGCCAGACCGGTAACGGGCAGCAGAAGATCCTTGGCGGCATGGTGCTCAACCTCCAGGCGCCCCCCAACCGGACCGTCGACTGGCCGGCGAGCAACGTCACCGCCGGCTTCAAGGAGATGGTTGGCAGGAAGCTCGAAAGCCAGCGCATCCTCGAAGGCGGCGTCTTCAACTTCAACCTGCGGCGCGAGACGGCGGCCGAAGAAGGTGCCGGCACGCACGGCAAGAAAGCCGATCTCTATCTGATTCGATCGGGTGAAGCGACGCTGACGACCGACGGTGAGCTGATCAACCCGAAGCCGGCCACCGGGGGCGGCGGTGCCAAGGAAGGGGATACCGACGGCGACGGCATCCGAAACGGGAAGTCGCGCACCGTTCGCACCGGAGATGTGGTCTTCATCCCACCGGGCGTGCCGCATCAGATCACGGCGGTGAACGGCGAGGTGCAGTTCCTGTTGTTTCGCTGGGATACGAAGTAGAGCGCACAACTCCCAGCTCCCAGCGGCCAACTCCCACCTTCCAATGGTGTTGGGCGTTGGGAGTTGGGCTCGCGGTGCCGGGCAGCTCCTCCCGTTCCGAAAGAATCCAGTTAGAGCATGGGGCACCGTCCGGACCAGACAGAATGGCCGAGCAGAAATCAATGAAGTCCGCCTACGAGCTGGCAATGGAGCGCCTGCGGAAGCAGGACGAGGAGGCTGGCGTCGAGCAGCGGCCGCTCACCGACACGCAGAAGGCGGCGATCGCCGAAGTCCGCAACTTCTACGAGGCAAAAATGGCCGAGCAGGACGTCCTGCGGCAGTCGAGCCTGCGCAAGACGTTCGAACCGGCTGAGCGCGAGACGATCGAGGCACAATTCCGCCGCGATCGCGAGCGGCTCGCCACCGAGCGCGACGCGAAGATCGAGAAGATCCGGTCCGCCTCCGCCGACACGTCGGCGGACTAGCGCTCAGCTTTCGCCTGGGCCTGGGCGGTCAGCAGCGGATACGTCTTCGCGAGCTTCGCTTCGACGGCCTGCCGCTCTGCCGCCGACGCCTTGGCGAGCTGCGCGCGCAGCTTCAGCCGCTTCTCGCGCCGATGCCGGCGCCGCTGGATGACGGTGTGTCGCAAGGTCGCACTCATGCGTCTATTATCAATCGAGATGACCACACAGATGCTGATCGGCGGCCAGGCGGCCGAGGCGCACGACGGTCGCACAATCGACGTCGAAAGTCCCGCCACGCGCACGGTCATCGCGCAGGTGCCGCGGGCAGGGGAGGCCGACGTCGACCGGGCGGTCGCTGCCGCCGCGCGTGCGTTCGACGCCTGGCGCGTGGTGCCGGCGCGCGAGCGCGGCCGGCTGCTGCTGCGCATCGCCGACGCGGTGGAGGCGGAAACAGAGCCGATCGCGCAGCTCGTGGCACGCGAGACCGGCAACGCCATCCGCACGCAGGCGCGACCCGAGGTGAAGAGCGCTGGCGACGTGTTCCGTTATTACGGTGGCGTCGCGAGCGAAGCCAAGGGCGAGACCGTACCCCTTGGCGAGCACATGTTCTGCTACACCCGCCGCGAGCCGATCGGTGTCGTCGGCGCCATCGTCCCGTGGAACGCACCGGTGGTGCTTGGCACGCTGAAAATCGCGATGGCGGTGGCGGCGGGCAACACTCTCGTGCTCAAAGCGGCCGAGGATGCACCGCTCGGGTTGCTGCGTGTGGCGCAGATCTGCGCCGCGCATCTGCCGCCTGGCGTCGTCAACCTGCTCACTGGCTACGGCGAGGAGTGCGGTGCCGCGCTCGCCCGGCATCCGCTCGTGCGGAAGCTGTCGTTCACCGGCTCGACAGAGGTCGGCAAGCTGATCATGCATGCGGCAGCCGATCGCATCGTGCCCGTGTCGCTCGAGCTCGGCGGGAAGAGTCCGGCGATTGTCTTTCCGGACGCGAACGACGCGCGCACGGTTGATGGTGTGATCTCGGGGATGCGATTCACACGACAAGGGCAGTCCTGTACCGCCGGGTCACGTCTCTTCCTTCACCACTCGATTTTCGATGCGTTCCTCGCCGGGCTCTCCACGAAGCTGACGCGGCTGAAGATCGGCGACCCGATGGACGAAACGACCGACATGGGCGCGATCATCAATCGGAAACAGTTCGATCGCGTCTGCTCGTACATCGAAGAAGGGCTGCGCCAGCCAGGCGCACGGGCGGTGCTGGGCGGACTGCCGCCGGCCGAAGGGCCGCTCGCGCAGGGCTACTACGTGCAGCCGACGGTGTTCGCCGGCGTTCGCAACGAGTGGCGCATCGCGCGCGAAGAGATCTTCGGCCCGGTGCTCGTCGCGATTCCATGGGAGGACGAGGCGGACGCCATCCGGATGGCGAACGACAGCCATTACGGACTGGCGGCGTACGTCTGGACGCGCGACCTGCAGAAAGCACTGCGCACCGCGCACGCGATCGAATCGGGGTGGGTGCAAGTAAACCAGGGCGTCGGCCAGTTTCCGGGGCAGTCGTACGGCGGGTTCAAGCAGAGCGGCATCGGCCGCGAGTATTCGCTCGAGGGGATGCTCGACAGCTACACGCAGCGCAAATGCGTGACGGTGAATCTTCAATGACACGACTCATTCGTTTCGCGGCAATCTTCTGCGCGGTATCGACGATGGCGCTGATGGCGCGCCCGCAGGTCCCGGAGTCGCGCCCCATGGGCGGCAAGAAGTCGGTGACGACGTTTTTCGTGACGAGCCGTGGCCCCGGACGGGGCGGCGATCTCGGCGGCCTGACCGGCGCCGATGCCCACTGTCAGATGCTGGCCACAGCGGAGGGCTCTGGCGATCACACGTGGCGTGCGTATCTGAGCACGTCGGCGGCCGTTGGACAGCCGGCCGTCAACGCGCGCGATCGCATCGGACGCGGGCCCTGGTACAACGCCGAGGGGACGCTGGTGGCAAGGGACGTCGAGGATCTGCACACGAGCAACACGTTCAGCAAGGAGTTGGCGGTCAACGAGCGGCTCGATCAGGTCAGTGGCGTGGGCGATAGCCCCAACATGCACGACATCCTCACCGGGTCGCGGCCCGACGGCACCGCGTTCCCTGCGGGTGATGACCTCACGTGTGGGAATTGGCGCTCGAGCGGTGTCGGACGCGCACAGGTGGGGCACCACGATCGACGTGGCCAGGGGTCCGGCGTCAGCTCGTGGAACTCGGCGCACGCGTCGCGCGGTTGCAGCCAGCCGGACCTGGTCAGTACCGGAGGTGCCGGGCTCTTCTACTGCTTCGCGATCGACTGAGCACGCGCCTTGCATCGGTAGGCTCCCGGACCAACTCCACCATTCCCCAGGAGCACGAGCCATGACCAAACTCGCCCGAGATGTGATGACCCCCGATCCCGCCTGTTGCACGTCGAGCACGTCGATCGACGAGGTCGCCAAGCTCATGGTCCAAAACGACTGTGGCGAAATTCCCGTCATCGATGCGCGCGACCGCGTGGTCGGCGTGGTCACCGACCGCGACATCGTCTGCCGGGTCGTTGCGCAAGGAAAGAACCCGGTCGGCTATACCGTTGACGCGTGCATGACGCGCGACGTGGTCACGGTCCGCGACGACACGCCGCTCGACGAGGTGGTGAAGACGATGGAGACCCACCAGATTCGGCGGGTGCCGGTGGTCGCCGAGGACGGCTCCTGCGCGGGCATCATCGCTCAGGCCGACATCGCGCGCGCCGCGCCGGAGCAGGAGGTCGCCGAGCTGGTGCGCGAGGTCTCAGAAGAGACGAGACGTCCCTCGTGGTGACGTGTCATGGATGCACGGCGCAGCCGGCTGCCCGGCGAGGCTGACGATGCCGATCCGTTCGAGGAATGGCGTCCGGCCGCCTGATCTTGAGGCGGTCAGGTCCTTTTGTGAGGCTGTGAGGTCCGGCTAAAGAGGGACGCCACGTACTGCTTCGTCTGTATCTCGTACGTAGTGTCCGGCTTTAGCCGGAACGTTCGTACGTAGTACGTAGTACGTAGTGTCCGGCTTTAGCCGGACTTCGTGTTCGCTGAAAATGGGTGTGTGCCGTGGGAGCATTTCCCGCACGACGCTGATATCGGCGTCGTCGGCCTCGGGCCGACGAAGACTGAAGCGTTCCGCCAGGCCGCGCTCGCGCTGACGGCGGTGATCACGGACCCGGCGGGCGTCCGGCGCATCGACGCGGTGCCCGTCCTCTGCCGTGCGGCGAGCGACGAGGAACTCCTGGTCGAGTGGCTGAACACCTTGATCTATGAAATGTCGGTGCGCTCCATGCTGTTCGGTGACTTCGAGGTCGAGATCGCCGGTGGCGAGCTGCGGGCGACGGCGTACGGGGAGCCGGTCGACATCGCGCGGCACGAACCGGCGGTGGAAGTGAAAGGCGCGACGTTCACGGCGCTCGAGGTGCGCGAAGCCCCTGACGGCTGGCGGGCACAGTGCGTCGTCGACGTCTGATCGATCTCGTAGGAGCCGAGGCGGGTTCCTGGGGTCAGCATCGCCGGGTCCGACGGCAGCGGCATTGTAGCGCCTGTTCAGCCGGCGGCGCGAGCGACAATGGGTCATGGACGTTACGTCCCTGCGCCGGAAGTCCCCTCACGAATGGTGGATTCCGCCGACCGGCGGGATGCGCGTGCCCGGCGTGATCTACGCGTCCGAGGCGCTCGTGCGCGACATGGACGAGAAGGTCCGCGAGCAGGTCATGCACGTGGCGATGCTGCCGGGCATCCAGCGGGCCTCGTACGCGATGCCCGACGCCCACTGGGGTTACGGCTTTCCGATTGGGGGCGTGGCCGCCTTCGATCCGCGCGAAGGCGGCGTGGTGTCGGCGGGCGGCGTCGGGTTCGACATCTCGTGCGGCGTGCGCACGCTCCACACGGGACTGACCGCCGAGGAGGTCGAGCCGCTGAAGACGCGGCTCGCGCAGGAGCTGTCGCGCAGCGTTCCGGCCGGCGTCGGGAGCCACGGTCGTATTCACCTCGACGAGCAGGCACTCGATGCCATGCTCGCCGCCGGTGCGCAATGGGCGGTCGAGCGCGGCTACGGCGTCGAGGCCGATCTCGAACGCATCGAGGGGCGCGGTTGCGCGGCGGGCGCCGTGCCATCGGCCGTCTCACGACGCGCGCGGCATCGCCAGCAAGACGAAATGGGCACGCTCGGCTCCGGCAACCACTATCTCGAGCTGCAGCGCGTGGCAGACATTTACGACGAAGACGTCGCCCGCGCGTTTGGCTTGTCGATCGACGATGTCGTGGTGTCGATTCATTGCGGCTCGCGCGGCCTGGGCCATCAGATCGGGACCGAGTTTCTGCGCGATATGGCGGCTGCCGCGCCGCGGTTCGGCATCGTGCTGCCCGATCGCGAGCTGGCGTGCGCGCCGGTCGAGTCCGAGATCGGGCAGCGCTATCTCGGGGCGATGCGCGCCGGGATCAACTGCGCGCTGGCCAACCGGCAAATCATCACGCATCTGGTGCGCACGGCGTTCGCCACCGTTGCGCCGCGAGCCGCGCTGTCGCTGCTGTACGACGTGTCGCACAACACCTGCAAGCTGGAGACACATGCGGTCGACGGCCATCGCAAAGAGGTCTTCATTCACCGCAAGGGCGCGACGCGGTCGCTCGGGCCGGGCCACACGGATCTGCCGCCGGCGTTTCGCGACGTCGGGCAGCCAGTGCTGATTGGCGGGACCATGGGCACCGAGTCGTACATTCTGGTCGGCACCGCCGACAGCGAACGGCTGGCGTTTTCCTCCTCGTGCCACGGTGCGGGGCGGGCGATGAGCCGCAGTCAGGCGCTGCGGACGTGGAAAGGACGTCAGGTCATCGACGAGTTGGCGGCTCGCGGGATCGTCGTGCGCAGTCCCTCGCCCAGAGGCGTGGCCGAAGAAGCGCCGGGCGCCTATAAGGACGTCAGTGCCGTGGTCGACGCGGCGGATGCGGCGGGACTCTCGCGCAAGGTCGCGCGACTCGCCCCGCTCGTGTGTGTCAAAGGATAGGACCGGCTCGGCCGCTGATCGACAGGATCCCTACTTGATGAACGTGCCGGCGCGCAGCTCCGCGTACGCGCGCCTGAGCTCCTCCTCCGTATTCATCACAATCGGGCCGTACCAGGCGACAGGCTCCTCGATCGGCTGCCCGGACACGAGCAAGAAACGGATCCCCTGGTCGCCGGCCTGGACGAGCACTTCATCGCCGCGGTCGAATACCACGAGCGTCCGGTTTTCGACGTCGGCCGCGGCGTTCTGAGGTGCATGGTGTCCGGCGTCAGCCGGACCCGCGATGGGACCGACAGGGTCGGTTTGTACAGCGCGTGGTTCGGAGGCATCGCGAAAACGGCCCGACCCCTCGAAGATGTACGCGAACGCATTGCGCGCGGTCTCGACCGCCAGCCGCTTGCGGACACCCGGTGGAACGTACACGTCAAGGTACCGCGGATCGGCGGCGACGCCGTCCACCGGGCCGCTCTTGCCCCAGAAGTTCCCGCAGATCACCCGTACGCGAGTACCGTCGTCCTCGACGACTTCGGGAATATCACCGCCCGTCACATCCTGATAGCGAGGCCTCGTCATCTTGAGCGACGAGGGCAGGTTGGCCCAGAGCTGGAAGCCGTGCATCCGACCCTGCGCGTCGCCCTTCGGCATCTCCTGATGCAAAATCCCACTCCCCGCGGTCATCCACTGCACGTCACCCGCGCCGAGCTGCCCCTGGTTGCCGAGGCTGTCGCCGTGCTCGACCGTGCCCGCGAGTACATACGTGATCGTTTCGATCCCGCGATGCGGATGCCACGGAAAGCCGGCGAGGTAATCCGCCGGGTCGTTGTTGCGGAAATCGTCGAGCAGGAGGAATGGATCGAAGTCGGCCGTATCGCCGAAGCCGAACGCCCGTCGAAGCCGCACGCCCGCGCCCTCGAGCGTGGCTTTCGACTGGACGATGCGCTTTACCGGGCGAATGGACATAGGTAGATCAAGCATACTGCAACCCCAAACGCCTCGGCCGCGCATGGCACGCCCGTTGCGACGTGAGAATGGATGGCATCCTCTCGCCGCGGCGTGTTCGTCGGCTCGATTATCGCGATCGCGGTGCTGATCTGGACGTCGGTCGGCGCGGTCGGCTGGGTGCTCACGGCGGCGGCCGCCGGTTTGCCAGACGACGAGGCGATTGCCAAGGTCAGCGCGATGTCGCGCGCGACCACGATCTACGACGCGGACGATCATCCGGTCTTTGCCATCTTCAAGGAACAGCGAATCGAGGTCCCGCTCTCGGGCGTGTCGCCGCATCTCATCGCGGCGATCGTCGCGCTCGAGGACCAGCGGTTCTTCGACCACGGCGGCGTCGACCTTGTTCGCATTGGTGGCGCGACATGGAAGAACCTGACGAATGGCTGGGGCACGCAGGGCGGCAGTACCATCACGCAGCAGCTGGCGCGGCAGAGCTTTCTGACACGGGAGAAGACGCTGCGGAGAAAGCTGCGCGAGATCGTGCTTGCCGCACGGCTCGAGCGGACGTACAGCAAGGAACGAATTCTCGAGCTCTACCTGAACAAGGTGTATTTCGGCAGCGGCCTCTACGGCGTCGAAGCGGCATCGCTCGGCTATTTCGGCAAGCATGCGGCGGACCTCGACGTATCAGAGGCGGCGCTTCTCGCCGGGCTCGTGAAGGCGCCTTCGGCGTACGCGCCGACCGTCAACATGGAACGAGCGCTGATGCGGCAGCGCTCGGCGCTCGAGGCGATGCGGTCGACTGGCGCCCTGGACGAGGCGGGGTTCCATGCAGCGGCCGGGCGCGAGATCCGATTGCATGATGCGCTGAATCGCGACGAGCGCGTGGGCCAGTATTTCAAGGAAGAGGTGCGCAAGCAGATCGTGCAGCAGTTCGGATACGAGCGCGTGTACGAGGGCGGTTTACGCGTCTACACGACGCTCGACCCTCAGCTGCAGCTTGTGGCCGAGGCCGAAGTTGTTCGCGCCTCCGTTGAGCTCGAGCGACGCGGCGACGGGCCCCAGGCGGCGCTGGTCGCGATGGATCCACGTACGGGCGAGGTCAAGGCCATGGTCGGCGGGCGCCGTTACGACGAAAGCCAGTTCAACCGGGTCACACAGGCGCGGCGGCAGGCCGGATCGGCATTCAAGCCGTTCGTCTACGCCGCCGCGCTGGAGCGCGGGTACACACCGGCCAGCCTGATTGCGCCGCTGGAGACGCCGATCATGACGCTGCAGGGGGCGTGGACGCCGGACGACCACGCGGGCGGCGGCGTAACGTCGTTGCGTGCGGCGCTGCGCTCGTCGAGCAACCGCGCGGCGGTGAGCATGCTGCAGGAGATCGGCATCCCGACGGCGCTCCAGGCGGCGGCACGCTTCGGCCTCGACTCAGTGCCGGGGGTCTGGTCGCTGGCCCTCGGCTCGGGCGAGGTCACGCTGCTGTCGATGACCGCGGCGTATGCGTCGTTCGCCAACGGAGGGATGCGTCCGACGCCGTATCTGATTCGCCGCGTGGAGAGCGCCGACGGCGAGATCCTCCTGAGCGCTCGGCCGAGCGGTGAGCGCGCCGTCAGCGAAGCGACCGCGTTTCTCATGACGTCGATGCTCTCCGACGTCGTCAACGGTGGCACCGGGTCGCAGGCCCGGCGCGTCGGCTTCAGACTTCCGGCGGCAGGGAAGACCGGCACCACGAACGACTTCCGAGATGCCTGGTTCGTCGGCTATACGCCGCGGCTGGCGACCGGTGTGTGGGTCGGCTACGACCAGCCGCGCATGATCCGGCAACGCGGCTACGCCGCAACGGTCGCCGTGCCGCTCTGGGGGCGCTTCATGGCACAGGCGACAGCCGATCAGGAGCCGACGCCGTTCCTGCGGCCGCGCTCTGTCACGACCGCCACGATCTGCCGGCTGTCGGGCAAGCGGGCGACCAACGCGTGTCACGTGGCTGTCACGGTGGATGGAGACGGGCATCCGACGCGCGGCTCGATGGCGCATACCGAATACTTCGCGCGCGGGACCGCGCCCGTCGACTACTGCCCCTTCCATACGTCGGCACCGGCGTCCTTGCTTCCCGCGCCTGTGGCCAGGGTCGCCATCACGAGGCCGGCGACCCCAGCGCCTGCGCCCGTGCCGACGACGGGCCAGACCGCGCAGGCCACACCAGACAACATCCCAGCCACGACTCAGGGGACGCAGCCGGGACCGCCGCGGCCCCGGCGCGGATTCTTCGACTGGCTGACCCGCCGCGGCGACCGCGACCGGAAGACCGACTAACTGATTACCGGCGCTGAACAGCCTTGTCCTTATCCTTTGCCGGAGCAATGTGGACTTGCTTGAGGGCATACCGCTGAATGGCCGACGAGATCCAGGACGGCTCGCCCTTGAGACGGATGGCGCGCTCGACGAGAGGCGTCCCGGAGGTGTAAGTAAACGTCACGAGCAGACGCGTGCCGGCGGTTGGCTTCCCGCCGCGGTGGAAGCCCAGCGTATCGGCGATGATCATCGTCCCTGCGGGACCAGTGCAGACGCGCCACGTATGTGGCGGAAAGATCCGGTCGATCATCTCGTCCTTCACCCTGCGATCCTGGTCGTATCGAGCGGCGATCGGCACGTTGCGGCCGAAAGGGTGGGTGCCGGGCACATAGGTAAACGGACCGTTCTCTTCGCTCACCTCGTCGAGATAGATGAAGGTCTTGATGATTTTCAGGTCCTCGGGATCGTGATGCCACAGTTGTGACGACGTGGCGGGCTCGTTCGTTGGATAGTTGAGCCACCCACCGATCGAATGGAGGGCCGGCCACATGCCCAGGTACGCCGCGACAATCTCGAGCAGCTTGGTATCGAGTGCGACTTTCAGGATGGGATTCTTGGCGCGGATGGCGCCTTGAATGAGATCGACACGAAAACTCTTCTTGCCCTCGTGAGCGCGTGCACCGGATAGGATCTCGCGCGCGGCGTCGCTTCGGCTGGCCTCACGGAGCGCCGCCGCCGCCGCCGCGAGCGCGTCGCGGCCGACATCTGAGAGAAACCGGTCGCTCGGGCCGACGACGATGCCCTGTTCGGTGATCTCGTGCGCGATCGCGGGCGCGTCATGGAAAGCGGCCGGCGTCACGAGCGCGCGGCCTGCGCGCACGCCGTTGGCGGCGAAGCGCCAGAGATAATACGTCGCGTTCGGCTTCGCGAGCGGACGGCGTTCGAAGCGGCGCGTCAGGTGGGTGATCGAGGGCATCGACTTATTCTAGGCGTGCGGTTCCGTCGCGGTGCACCGCCGTGCACCAATATAGGAGAATAGGCCGTCCGCCCATTCATCCAATGCAGGGACGAGTACCAACCGAACGCGCGTTCGGGACCAGCGTAGGGACCGCCTGCCTCGCCCTTGGTGCGCTGCTGGCGTGGCGCGGTTGGTCGACCGTTGGGGTATCGCTTGCCGCACTGGGCGTGGTGCTCGTGGCGCTCGGACGCCTCGCGCCCTCCACGCTGCGCGTACCCAACCGGTACTGGTGGCGGTGTGCGCAGGTGCTGGGCTGGATCAACGCGCGCGTCATCCTGACGGCGTTCTATGTGCTCGTGGTGACGCCAGCCGGGGCGATCATGCGTCTGGCAGGACGCAACCCGCTGTACCCGCCGCAACCCCAGACGAGCTGGGAACCCTACTCCGGTCGCCGTCGCGACCCGACACACTACGAACGGATGTTCTAAGGGGAGGTCCATGGCGAAAGCAGACGTCCTGCGCCAGTTCGGGCAGTTCCTGAAGCAGGAAAGGAAGTACTGGCTCGCGCCGATCGCGCTCGTGCTGGTTCTGTTCGGGCTGCTGCTGGTGTTTGCCCAGTCGAGCGCGGTGGCGCCGTTCATCTACACGCTCTTCTAGGCTTCACGCGGGATGCCGTCGAGCGTTCTCGGGATTTCGGCGTACTACCACGACTCGGCGGCCTGTCTGCTGGTCGACGGCCGGATTGCCGCGGCCGCCCAGGAAGAGCGCTTCACGCGCATCAAGCACGACGAGCGGTTTCCGTCGCACGCGGTCGCGTACTGTCTGAAGGAAGCCGGTCTCCCGATCGACGAGGTCGACGCGATCGGGTTCTACGAGAAGCCACTCGTCAAGTTCGATCGCCTCCTCGAGAGCTATCTCGCGTCGGCGCCACGCGGCCTGCGTTCGTATCTGATCGCGATGCCGCTCTGGCTCGGACAGAAGCTCTGGATGGCCGACGGCATCCAGCAGGAGCTCGGCACCTCCAAGAAGATGCTCTTCGGCGATCATCACGAGTCCCACGCCGCCTCGGCGTTCTACCCGTCGCCGTTCGAGGAAGCCGCGATTCTCACCATCGATGGCGTCGGCGAGTGGACCACTTCGTCGATTGGCCACGGCCGGGGCAACGAGATCGTCATGCTGCGCGAGATGCGGTTTCCGCACTCGGTGGGATTGTTGTACGCCGCGTTCACCTACTTCACCGGCTTCAAGGTCAACGAGGGCGAGTACAAGGTGATGGGCCTCGCCCCGTACGGCGAGCCGAAGTACGTCCAGACGATTCGCGACCACATCGTCGACGTCCATGACGACGGCAGCATCCGGCTGAATCTCGATTATTTCGAGTTCGTGCACGGTCTGACGATGACGGGCGACGGGTTTGCCCGCTTGTTCGGCGGACCGCCGCGCGCGGCCGACGATCTGGTGACGCAGCGCGAGATGGATCTCGCCCGGTCGGTGCAGGAAGTCGTCGAGGAGATCATGCTCCGCATGGCGCGGACGGCGCGGCGCGAAACCGGCTCGAAACGGTTATGCCTGGCCGGCGGCGTTGCGCTCAACTGTGTGGGCAACGGCCGCCTGCTGCGGGAGGGGCCGTTCGACGACCTCTGGATTCAGCCGGCAGCGGGTGATGCCGGTGGTGCGCTGGGCGTCGCGTACGCGTTGTGGCACCGGTATCTCGGGAAGCCGCGTGTGAGCGCTGAAGCGCGGGGGGCGTGGGTCGCGGGTCCGGCTAAAGCCGGACACTACGTACGTGGCGGCCGGCTGCAGCCGGCCCAGAGTCTTCCGGCTTATGCCGACGAGATGCAGGGCGCACTGCTCGGGCCGCGCTTCTCGGACGACGACATCGCGTCGTGGCTGCGGGAACGGGGCATCGCCGGCGAACGGCTCGCGCGCCTCGAGTTGCCGGGCGTCATCGCCGAGTTGATGGCAGCCGGCAAGGTGATCGGCCTCTTCCAAGGCCGAATGGAGTTCGGGCCGCGTGCGCTCGGCTGCCGGTCGATCATCGCCGACGCGCGCTCGCCGGTGATGCAGTCGGTGCTGAATCTGAAGATCAAATTCCGCGAATCGTTCAGGCCGTTTGCGCCGGCGGTGGTGCGCGAGCGCGTCGCGGAGTGGTTCGATCTCGACTGCGAGAGCCCCTACATGCTGCTCGTTGCCGACGTCGCCGCGTCGCGGCGCGTGCCGGTGCCGCCCGGCTACGAGGCCCTGTTCGGGATCGAGAAGCTGAAGGTGCCGCGGTCGACGATCCCGGCGGTCACCCACGTGGACGATTCGGCGCGCATTCAGACGGTGCGCCGCGACGACAATCCGCTGTACTACGACATCATCCGGGCGTTCGACGCGCGGACCGGCTGTCCCGTCATCGTGAATACGTCGTTCAACGTGAAGGACGAGCCGATTGTCTGCACACCCGAGGACGCGTACCGCTGCTTCATGAAGACCGAAATCGACGCGCTCGTCCTCGAGTCGTTTGTGATCGTGAAGCCGGCGGCAGCCCTCGCCGCCGACCTGGCCGGCCAGGCTGCATCCAGACGCGCCGAGGCCCTGACGCCGGACAGCGAATCCCCTCTCGTGACAGCTGGTACTCGTGGCCAACTACAGGCCGTGGACCGACTCCCACGCCAGCTCGACCGGGCTGTGGCCGATACACAGCAGGGCGATGCCGCCCGCCGGCACTAACCGCACAGAGGCCCCCCTGTGATCATCAGCCGCACGCCCTTTCGGGTGTCCTTCTTCGGCGGAGGCACGGATTATCCGGGGTGGTTCCGCGACCACGGTGGCGGGGCGGTCCTTTCGGCCACCATCGACAAGTACTGTTACATCAGCGTCCGCGACCTGCCCCCGTTCTTCGATCATCGCTTTCGCCTCGTGTACTCGATCGTCGAGAACGTGACGGCGATCGACGAGATCCGGCATCCGGCGGCACGCGCCGTCCTCGGCTATCTCGACGTGCGGCGCGGACTCGAGATCCATCACGACGGCGATCTTCCCGCGCGTTCGGGCATCGGGTCGAGCTCTGCGTTTACCGTCGGTCTGATCGCCGCGATTCATGCGCTGGAAGGGCGCTATCGGTCCAAGGAGGCGCTCGCCAAGGAAGCGATCCACGTCGAGCAGTGCATGCTGCGCGAATTGGTAGGGGTGCAGGATCAGATCAGCACGGCCTTCGGCGGCTTCAACCACATCGTCGTCAGCGCGGACGGTTCCTACCAGGTGAATCCCGTGATCCTGCCGCCAGGGCGGCGCCAGGCGCTGCAGGAGCACCTCCTCCTCGTGTTCACCGGGGTGTCGCGCGTCGCGACCGGCGCGGCACCATCGCAGATCGACAGCTTCGAGCGCCGCACGGTTGAGCTGCATACGTTGCGGCAGATGGTCGATCAAGCAATCGCCATCATGACGACTGAGACGGCGAGCCTCGAAGAGTTCGGGCGGCTGCTGCATGAATCGTGGATCATCAAACGGACACTCTCGGCGCACGTGTCCAATGCGGTAGTCGACGAGATCTATGAGGCCGCACTGCGGGCAGGCGCCATCGGCGGGAAGCTGCTTGGCGCCGGCGGCGGCGGATTCATGCTGCTGTTCGTCCGGCCCGGCGATCGCGCGCGCGTCATTGAGGCGCTCCGTGGGCGCGCCACGGTGCCCGTTCGTTTCGAATCGTCGGGCAGTCGAATCGTGCTATATCAGCCGGACGGGCTGTAGATCTCGCATGACTGATCCAGGGATCCGCTACGTGTATGAGGGCGGCGGCATCGACGGGTTCGACCGCTTCAGAGCGGCGCACACCGCCGAACGCCTTCGTGCCCTGTACCAGGCGATGCTGCGGATTCGCCGGATCGAAGAAGCGATCGAGCGCCGCTATCACCAGGATCAGATGAAGACGCCGATCCATCTGGTGATCGGCCAGGAAGCGGCCGCCGTCGGCTGCGCCGCGGCCCTTCGCGAGACGGATCTCGTGTACTCACACCACCGGACGCACGGCGCGTATCTCGCAAAGGGCGGCGATCTGAAGGCGATGTTGTGCGAGATGCATTGCCGGATCAACGGCTGCGTCGGATCGCGCGGCGGCTCGATGCACCTGATCGACAAGCGCGCGGGGATGGCCGGGACGTCCGCGATCGTCGGCGGGGCGGTGCCGATTGCCACCGGCGCGGCGCTGGCGGTGCAGATGAAGAGCGAGGAGCGCGTCGTCGTCGCTTTCCTCGGCGATGCGACGACGGAAGAGGGCGTCACGTCCGAGAGTCTGAACTTCGCCGCGCTGAAGCAGGTGCCGATCGTCTATTTCTGCGAGAACAATTTCTATTCGGTGCAGTCGCCGCTCGCCACGCGGCAGCCGCCCGGCCGCGATCTTCGTCGCTGGGCCGAGGCGCACGACGTGCCGGCCGTCTCAGTCGACGGGATGAACGTACTGGCGGTGTATGACGCGGTGACCGCGGCCGTCGCGCTGGCGAGGGAGGGCCGCGGGCCGACCTTCATCGAGGCGCGGGTCTATCGATTTCGCGCGCACGGCGGCGCCGGTGACGACTCGAGGACAGGTTACCGCGCCGAGGCGGAACGGCAGGCCTGGGAGGACGCGTGCCCGGTTGTGATGTTCGGCGCGTACCTCCGTCGCATCGGGCTGCTCGAGCAGCCGGCTATCGATGCACTGGAGCGCAGCCTTGCCGCCGAAATCGACGAGGCGTTCACGTACGCACTCGCGAGCCCCACACCCAGTGAGGGCGATCTGTACCGCCATGTCTATGCCGACTGAGGGTCGGGTGATCGGCTACGTACAGGCGGTCAACGAGGCGCTTGCACTGGCGCTCGAGGAAGATCCCGCTGTCTTCGTGCTGGGCCAGGGGGTCGATGATCCCTCTGCGATGTTCGGGACGACCCGAGGCTTGCAGCAGCGGTTCGGGCGTCACCGTGTCTTCGATACGCCGCTTTCCGAAGAAGCGATGATGGGCGTGGCAACCGGTGCCGCGATGAACGGGATGCGGCCGGTCTACATGCACAACCGGCCGGATTTCGTTCTGATCGCGTTGAATCAGCTCGTCACGCACGCGGCCAAGTTCCATTACATGGACAACGGGCAGACAACGGTCCCGCTCGTCGTCTGGACCGCGATTGGCCGGGGCTGGGGCTCCGGTGCCCAGCACTCGCAGGCGATTCAAGGGATGCTGATCGGCGTGCCTGGTCTCAAGATCGTGATGCCGAGCACACCACACGACGCGAAAGGCCTCCTGCTGTCGGCGATCCTGGACAACAACCCCGTCTGTGTCTTCGAGCACCGGTGGGTGATGAAGAAAGAGGGCGTCGTGCCCGAGGGACTCTATCGCGTGCCGATCGGCAAGGCGATCTGCCGGCGGCCCGGCCGCGACGTCACAATCGTCGGTGCGTCGCATGCGGTCGACCTCGCACTGCAGGCGGCCGCGCGTCTCGCCGGCGAAGGCATCGATGCCGAAGTCGTCGACCTGCGGACCATCAAGCCGCTCGATGAGGAGGCCGTGCTCGCGTCGCTGCACAAGACCGGACGCCTTCTCGTCGTCGACACCGGGTGGATGAAGGGCGGCGTCTGCGCGGAAATCGGCTGCCTGGCCGCCGAGCGCGGGTACACCGACCTCAAGGCACCGGTCGCGCGCGTCGGTCTGCCCGACATTCCGACACCGGCTGGATACACGCTCGAACAGTACTTTTATCCAGACGCCGCGCGCATTGCGGCCGCCGCCATGAATCTCGTGCGGCACGGTCAGACCGTGTCCACCGCGTCGAGCTCGATGCGCTGAGATGTTCTACGAGCTGGCCAGTTCGACCTGGGGACCCGAGGAGCGCGACGCCGTCAACCACGTGCTCGACCGTGGCCGGTTCACCATGGGCGAGCAGGTCCGACGGTTCGAGACCGCCTTTGCGTTGCGTTTCGGCATGAAACACGCCGTGATGGTCAATTCGGGATCCTCGGCGAACCTCGTGGCGATCGCCGCGCTCTCGTACAAGCGCGATCGGCCGCTTCAGCGGGGTGACGAGGCCATCGTCCCTGCCATCTCCTGGGCGACGACCTTTCATCCGCTGCAGCAGTACGGCCTGCGGCTGCGCTTCGTCGACGTGGAGCTCGACACGCTCAATATGGACGTATCGAGCCTGGAAGCCGCGCTCACGCCGCGCACACGTCTCGTGGTCGCCGTCAGCGTCCTGGGGAACCCCGCGGCGCTCGATGTGATCCGGGCGTTCTGCGACAACCATCGACTCTATCTCCTCGAGGACAACTGCGAGTCCATTGGCGCGAGCTTGAACGGCCGCCCGTGCGGGACGTTCGGCCACGTCAACACCTTCAGTACGTTCTTCTCGCATCAGATGTCGACGATGGAGGGAGGGATGGTGTTGACCGATGACGACGAGCTCGCATCCCTGGCGCGGGTGATCCGGAACCATGGCTGGTCCCAGGAACCGCCGGACTCGCCGCCGCCGGCTGGGTTCGTCGAGGCCTATCGGTTTGTGCTCCCCGGCTACAACCTGCGGCCGCTGGAGCTCTCAGGTGCGGTGGGTCTCGTTCAGCTACAGAAGCTCGACGCGATGATCGAGCAGCGCCGCGCGAACGCGGCGCTGCTCCGTGCTCGATTCGACGGCGACGCGCGGTTCCGCCTGCAGCGTGAGCATGGGTGCAGCTCCTGGTTTGCGTTCACGCTGGTTCTGAACGCGTCGCTCGGCATCAATCGGTCGCGCGTGCTGCACGCGCTGCGCGAGGCGGGCGTCGGCTTCCGCATGATTACGGGCGGGTGCTTCCCGCGGCACGAGGCAATCCGGTTTTTCGACTACGACACGGTTGGGCCGCTCACGAATGCGAATCTCGCCCATGACCACGGGTTCTTCGTCGGGAATCACCCACGCGATCTCAGCGCCGAAATCGCCCGTTTCCACGAGGTTCTCGATCGCGCCGCCCAGCCGGTGCAGTCGGCGACGGTGCCATGACGAACGTCCTGGTCACGGGCGGCGCGGGGTATCTGGGCTCGACGCTTGTGCCCGCGCTCCTCGACCGCGGATTCGACGTCACCGTCATCGACAACTTCATGTACGGGCAGGACAGCCTCTCGGCCGTGTGCTATCACCCCGCATTCTCGCTGGTGCGCGGCGACGTCCGGTCGCTGGAGACGATGCGTCCGCTGCTGGCGAAGGCCGACGTCATCATCCCGCTGGCGGCACGGGTCGGTGCGCCGCTCTGTGATCGCGATCCACTCGCCGCGACGAGCACCAACGTTCAGGCGATCGTCGACATGCTCGACCATCTGAGCCGCGGTCAGATCGTCCTGTTTCCGGTCACCAACAGCGGGTATGGCATAGGGCAGACCGGAACGGTCTGCACGGAAGAGTCGCCAATCCGGCCCATTTCGCTGTACGCACGCAGCAAGCTGGACGCCGAACGCGCACTGCTCGATCGCCATTCCTCAGCCGTCAGCTTCAGGCTCGCCACCGTCTTCGGCATGTCGCCGCGCATGCGTCTGGACCTGCTGGTGAACGATTTCACCTATCGGGCGTGCACGGACGGCTACGTGGCGCTCTTCGAAGGACATTTCACGCGCAATTTCATCCACGTGCGCGATGTGGCGCGCATCTTCCTGCATGGGATCGACCATATCGATGCGATGAAAGGAGAGATGTACAACGTGGGTCTGTCCGACGCGAACCTCTCGAAGCGGGCACTGTGCGACCGGATCCGGAAGCACGTGCCCTCGTTCGTGGTGGTGGACTCGCCAGTTGGTGTCGATCCCGATCAGCGCAATTACGTCGTGTCGAACGACAAGGTCGAGCGCACGGGCTTCCGGCCAGCGTTCTCGCTCGACGACGGGATTCGAGAGCTCGTCAAGGGATACACGATGATCCGGAACGCGCGATACACGAACGTCTGAGTGGCCTCTGAATACATGTCGGTTCCCCTGGACCTCGTGCTCGTCAATCCCGGCGGCCGGGCGCGCATCTATCAGACGCTCGGCGAACGGCTGACAGCCGTCGAAAACCCGGTCTGGGCGGGGCTCATCGCGACGTTCGTCCGCCGCAGAGGCTTTTCCGTGCGCATCGTCGACGCCGGCGGCGAGGAGTTGACACCGGAGCAAACAGCCGACCGGATCGTCCAGGACGCACCCCGCCTCGTGGCTATCGTGGTGTACGGGCATCAGCCGTCCGCGTCCACACAGAACATGGCAGGCGCATCGGCGATTGTGGGGGCGATCAAGGACCGTACGCCCGGCACGAAGGTGCTCATGCTCGGCGGTCACGTGGCCGCTCTGCCTGGGCGGACCCTTGCCGAGGAGCGCTGCGACTTCGTGGCGCGGGATGAAGGACTGTATGCGGTGGTCGATTTGCTCGACGCGCTGCGCGCGACCAGCAGTCCGGACCTGCGGGCCGTACGGGGCCTGATGTATCGGCGCGATGGTGGCGTTGCCACCAATCTTCCGGCGCCTCTCATAACCGACCTCGATGCGGAGATGCCCGGCATCGCCTGGAATCTGTTGCCAATGGCGAAGTACCGGGCGCACAACTGGCACTGTTTCGGCGATCTGCCGCGCGAGCCGTACGCGGCGCTGTACACGACGCTTGGCTGTCCGTACCACTGTTCGTTCTGCTGTATCCAGGCGCCATTCAAGGAAGGCGAGCGGGCCCTTGGGATAGGGCCGGCGGTCAACACCTACCGGTTCTGGAGTCCGCAGCGGGTCGTCGAGGAGATCGACGTGCTCGTGAACGCGTACGGTGTTCGCAACATCAAGCTCGCCGACGAGATGTTCGTGTTGAACGCACAACACGTCATCGGCATCTGCGATCTCCTCATCGAGCGGGGTCACGACCTGAACATCTGGGCGTACGCGCGGGTCGATACGGTGACAGACGTGATGCTCGACAAGTTGAGACGCGCCGGCATCCAGTGGCTTGCGCTCGGCATCGAGGCTGCCAGTGAAGAGGTGCTCGCGGACGTCGAGAAGCGGTACGACGTCGACGAGATCTACAGGACCGCGCGCAGGGTGAAGGCTGCGGGCATCAACATCATCGGCAACTACATCTTCGGGCTGCCCGAGGACAGCATGGAGACGATGGAGGCGACGCTGCGCCTTGCGCTCGAGCTCAAGTGTGAGTTCGTGAACTTCTATGCGGCGATGGCGTATCCGGGCTCGCCGCTTCATGCGCGCGCCGTGCAGGAGGGATGGCGGCTTCCCGATCACTGGAGCGGCTATTCACAGCACGCCCCTGAGACGCTGCCGCTGCCGACGCGGCATCTCTCGGCGGGCGACGTCCTGCGGTTCCGCGACCGGGCCTTCAACATCTACTTCAGCGATCCCGGGTACCTCGATCTCGTCCGCGAAAAATTCGGCGACGCGACCGTTGCGCACGTGCGCGAGATGGCGTCGCACCGCTTGGATCGCCTGTACGTGGCGTCCGGCTTCAGCCGGACCTGAGAACGCTGCGCACTGATGTCGGAGACTAACCCTCTGGCCAAGCCTTCATTATTGGGACGCACGCGGGTGCTCGTGGCCGGCAGCGACACCATGATCGGGGCCGCGCTGGTGCGCCGCCTCAGCGGCGACGCCGCATACGCCGTCGTCGGAACCGGCGGACAGCCAGACTGGTCAGAGGCGGGGGACGTCGACGCGTTTGTCGAAGCGCTGCGGCCGGACTACGTCGTCGTGGCCGCCGGACGCACGGCCGGCATTGTCGGCAATCAGCGGTATCCCGCCGACCTCATGCTCGACAACCTGCTCGTGGCCGCGCACGTCATCCCCGCGGCCTGGCGACGTGGGGTACGGACGCTGCTCTACCTGACGAGCTCGTGCACGTATCCGCGCGAGGCCGCGCAGCCCTTCACGACCGACGCGCTGTGGACCGGTCCGGTCGAGGAGACGAGCGCGGCGTTTGCAACGGCCAAGCTCGCGGCGATGCGACTCTGCGAGGCGTATCGGCAGCAGCATGGCGCGAATTTCTTTTCGGCCGTCGCCGCCGACGTCTTCGGTCCGGGTGACGACTTCACGGGAGGCGACGAGAGTCACGTCGTGCCCGCACTGATGTCGCGGATGCACGAAGCCGGGCTTGCCCGGTCACCATCTGTGACGGTGTGGGGATCGGGCCGGCCGCGCCGCGACTTTCTGTACGTCGACGATCTCGCCGATGCCGTCGCGTTTCTAATGGGCCGGGGCGACGCCGTGCCGCTCATCAACATCGGGACAGGGGCCGCGACCTCGATTCTCGAGGTGGCGCGGCTCGTCCGCGACGTGGTCGGGTTCGATGGGGAGCTGGTCTTCGACACGAGCCGCCCTGACGGGGCACCCATCAAGATCGTCGATAGCAAGCCATTACGCGTGCTCGGATGGGCACCCAGGTGGGAATTGCGTGCGGCGCTCGAGGCAACTTACGGCTGGTTCCGGTCCCACACCGCAGGTCGCTGAACACATATCCCTCCTGCCTCAGCGTTCAGGCGGTCTCTCAGCGGCCCCAAATTCTTTTCGCGTACGACCGGTATTACACTGAGCACCCATGACAGCGACGGTGCTCTTGGTCGCCGCGGTGTTATCAGGTGTCTCCGCTGTTGTTTGGACAACGTATTACACCTTTCAACCACTCTGGGTGGAGCACGCGGCCTACGGACTGCAGGCGAACGTTCACTTTCATGACGCGCTCATGAGGGATGGCCTGTGGGGAGCGCTGGCGAGCGCCACGAGCAATGGGCGGCACACCTTACAGCCGGCTTTGCTCGCGATAGTGTGGCCACCGCTTCTATCGGTCCCGTACTCCCACTTGTTCGTCGCGGGTGGCGCGCTGTGTGTGTTCCTGCTATTGCTCGCGCGGTACGTCCGGGAACGTACTGGCAGCGTTGCGTTGGCAATAGGCAGTGTCGTGTTGTGTGCTGCGCTGCCTGGGTTGTACGACGAGCGCAACGGCCTCGGCGCGCCATGGCCAGATTATCAAGCGATGTTTTTTCTCGGGTCCGCAACCGTGGCGTTTGCGCTGTTCGCCGTGTCAGCACGCGTTGGGTGGCTGGCGCTCGCGGGCACATGCGCGTCCCTCGCTGCGCTCGCCAGAGATACTGCGACCATCTATGCGGCGATCACGTGCGGCCCCATAGTCGTGCTGCTGTCCGTGCGGGAATTTCGGCACCACCGGAGTGCGGCGAGCGCGATTCGCCTCATCCTCTGGTGTGGCATCCCAGCCCTGCCCGCGATCCTTCTCCTCGTGCACCGCGCCACATTCCTGAATGCGTACTATCTGAGCGCGAATATGTGGCAGTTGCGCCAGCCGTTCAGTGATTCGATCCAGAACATCTGGCAATTGTTTTCCGAGTTTGCGGGCTACCTGCCGCTGATTGTGATCGCGGTGCTTGCTGCCGGCGCGCTGACAACTCGGCGAAGGGACTGGACGCTTGCGGACACGGTTGTCATCTACGCGCCGGTTTCGTTTCTCATGCTGCTGCTGGCGAACGGGTACACGAGCGATGTCACCAAGGAAGTCATGTACCTCGCGCCAGGCCTCGTGTGTGCGGCGGTCACGCTTCGTGGAGGTATCGACCTGCGGCACCCGGCGCTTCGCACGATCGCGGCTGTCGCCTTGACAGTCTGCGTCGTTGCAGCCGGCCAGACGGCGATGGCGGCCTACGATCGCGCGCGTCACCCGGAACTGGACGCGCTGGAGTTGAGGGCGTCTCAGCATGCGCTCGCGCGCGCGCTCGGGAAGCTGCCGCGGACCGTGGGGTGGCAAAGCTACTCCGCTTACGACTGGGGCAGTGTCGTGTCAACGTTGGCGTTCTATGAGTTCGGCCGTTTTCAGCCCCCCACCGGCCCGCCGTTCTTTAACCGGAAGAATTACTGGGATGCATGGTTTCCAGGTCTCGCGCTCGCGGACCTGCAGCGTCGATTCGCCGAGGGAGTAGACCGGCAGGTGGATGTGGCCATCGTGCTGAAGGAGCCAGACCGCCGGCCCGAGCACATGGAGGAGTACAGCTTTTCGATTGCCTCGTATATCGCCTCACACGTGCAGGCGAGCCCGGCATGGCGGTACCTCACGGTCGTGGAAACCTCGGTATCGGGACCACTTGCGCTGTACGTGAACGCTCGTCGTATCGATCTCGCGCAGCTTGAGCATTAAACGCCCAATCATGGCCCGGTGTTCGCGCGGCGATAGAACGCCCACAGCTCTCGAATCGACTCGAGCACCGTAGCCATTCCGATACTGGACCGACCTGTCGCGCGAGGAAGGCATGTCACCTCAATCTCGTGAAACTGCCTTCCCTGACGTCTCAGCTGAATCATGATTTGCGCGTCGGCGAAGCCGCGGTGCGCGGACACCTCGATGCCCACGAGCTGCTCACGGCGGAACAGCTTTGGCGCGTTTACGTTGCGGAGTCTGAGGTCGAACAGCGCGCGGAGCACCAGTCGATATGTCCACGAGAAGAGCCGTCGCAGGATACCGTCTGGCCGGTTCCGATACGCGCCCACAATCACATCCGCGCGCTCGGCTGCGGCGAAGTACTTGAGCAGTTCGTCCGGCGGGACTTGACCGTCGGCTGGCAGCACGCAGACGAAGCTTCCCGACGCAGCCTGGATGCCGGTCCTCTGCGCCGCGCCGTACCCGATGTTCTGGTCGTGATGAATGACCCTCACCGTTCGTAGCGTGCGCTGCAGACGGTCCGCGATCATGGGGGTCTGATCGGTGCTTCCGTCGTTCACGATGATGATCTCGCCGTTGTGGCCGGCGGTGGCGATCGCCCGGTCCACCCCGCGCACGACGTGTTCAAGCGCTCCCGACTCGTTGAACGCTGGGAGGACGACGGAGATCCACGGCTGAGCGGTCACAGTGGGCCGAGGGCGTTCGCGAGCCCAGCGCGCAGATCGACGCGTGGCACGAATCCGACCAACTGACGCGCCACGCGCAGCGATCCCACCATATTGGTGATTCGATTGTTGCGCGCACGTACAAAGGAGGGAGTCCTTCCGGATAATTCGCCGATGATGGTCGCGATCTGTCGAATAGTCGCTGCCTGAGGTCCAGCGCAGTTGATCGTCGCACGGATGCGTGCGTCAAGCACGCGCCGGGTCAGTTCGCAGGCGTCATCGATGAAGACAGGGTTGATGACCGGATGACGACCTCCCGAGTAAAGCGTCAGCGGACTCTGTGTTCGAATTGACTCCACGAGCCGGGCGATGATTCCGGACTTTTGGCCTGGACCGTATGGAAAGAAGTACCGCACAATCGCAACGGCCATCGATCGGCTGTCGAAGTGGCGGCTGATCGTTTCTCCGTGCCACTTACTCAGCGTATACAGATCGAAAGGCGCCGGCGTCGTGCGTTCGGTGATCGGTGCGGTGCGATAGCCGCAGACACCCCCGGTCGACCCCAGGATAAAGAAGCGGGCGCCTACCTGCTTCGCGTACTGAAGCAGTGCCGCCACCGCGGCGGCATTCACCGAAAAGAGCTCTTGTGCTGCATGAGCTACGGAGGGAGCGCGAACCGACGCGAGATGCATCACCGCATCAACCCGTCTGGGCAAATCGCGCAGTGGAAGTGGCTCGCGCAGATCGGCGTTCAGCCAGTCAATCGGCGCCGGCGCGGTGGGGGACGTCGAACTCGGAGCTCGGCCCAGTCCGACGATCTCGTATCGATCGGCGAATCGTTCGATAAAGGCGCGACCGAGAAATCCGTTCGCTCCAGTAATGAGCACGCGGGGGCGTACGCGCCGCGCCATCAAGAAGTGGTCAGCGGCTGCGCACGGCGACGGAAATACTCCACGGTGGCAGCCAGTCCCTCATCCAGGGGCGTCAGGGGATCGAACGTGACGAGCGCCCGGGCGCTCGAGGCGTCGGCGAGATGCCGCCGGTGATCCCCAGGCCGAACCGGACGGGCAAGAATCGAGCCGGTGTAGGACATGACCCTGGCGATGGTGTTGATGAGATGGCCGATGGGTACCTCTTGGGCGGCCGCGATATTCAGCGTCTGTCCCCAGGCGGCCTCACACTCGAGGAGCTGGATCGTGATACGCGCGGTGTCCCTGACGAACGTGAAGTCGCGGGTCTGCGTGCCGGAGCCCTCCAGGATAGGCGGCTCGCTGGCCAAGATCCGCCGAATAGTCAGCGGAATCACTGCCGCGTAGTCGCCATCGTTCTGCCGGGGTCCGTAATTATTGAAGGGACGGACGGTGAGTACCGGTACATCGAACAATGTCACGTAGGACTGGATCAGATGGTCAGCCGCGGCCTTGCCCGCCGCATAGGGCGTCGTTGGGTGCAACGGGTGCGTCTCCGACATCGGCGTCTGCACCGCGTCGCCGTAGACTTCAGACGTCGAGAAGTGGACGAGATGGCCATACGCCTGCGCTCGCAGCAACTCGGCAAGATTCGCGGCGATGTTGACGCTCGTCATGTAGCTGCCGCGCGGATCGTGGAAACTGTAGGCCAGCGGCCGCGTGGCGAGATTGAAGACGACATCGTACGGCGTTCGCCCGATCACCTCCCGCAGAGCAGAATAGTCCTCCGCGTTTTCCTTCACGAAGATCACGTTGCCGCTCGCGGTCGCGTGCGACAGATTCTCAAGGCGGCCGAGCCACAAGGTATCGACCACGGTAACGTGGCGGACACCCCGCTCGACCAGCATGTCGACCAGATGGCTGCCGATGAATCCAGCACCACCGAGGACGAGCACCGTGGAACCAGCAACGCGCATCAGCTAGACGATCCGGTTGAGACGCCGCAGCTTTTTCGGCAGGGGCTGACTCCGTGCCGGCGATCCGATGGCGAGGTGCCATGGCGGGACATCTCGGGTGACGGTCGCTCCAGCGGCGACCAGCGAGCCGGTGCCGATCGTGATGCCCGGCAGAATCGTCGCGTTGCCTCCGATTGTGGCGCCCCGGCAGATTTTCGGTGCCTGCAACGGCGCATTGGTACGAATGGGCAAGCGGTCGTTCAAAAAGACGGCATTCGGTCCAATGAAAACATAATCCTCAACGACTGTGCCCGTTGGAATGTAGACGGTCGACTGAATGCTGACCCGGCTGCCGATTCGAGTGGAGCTGTCAACGACGACGTTGGTGCCTACGAGGACGTGGTTGCCGATCCGGCAGTGCTCGCGGATGAGAACTTTGTGCCCTGTGCGGACGTAATTTCCTATGACGACGTCACGGTAAATCACTGCCTCGGAGCGGATGACGCAGTGATGCCCGATGGTGACGCCGTCGTACGCGAGGTCTTCGTGGCGTGTGCGCCGTGCCATGATCCGAAGCAGGTATTCGCTCGTCGGATAGCCCAGAGTCACGTTCTCGAGGATCATCGTCTCGCGGCCGATGCGATTACGCCCGTACGTTCTCAGGGTGTCGTGTAGAAGGCAGTCGCGTCCGTACCGTTCAATCATGCAGTGGTCTTACCCGCCTTACGGCGGCATCGTACTGCTCCGCAGCAGCCGCGTGCGGCAAAGCACCGTCCTTCCGGCATTCGGTGATGCCGGCGTAAGCATAGCTCAGGTTGTGAGTGGGCGAGACGGGCGACGGTTAGGTGCGCCGCTTGCCGGCGCAGAGTGCGAACAGGTAGTGGGCGAGCGGGTGGAAGCCGGTGTGGACCACCTCGTCGTTCATCGAGAAGAGAAAGACGTTGGCAAAATAGTCGAGCATGAGCGCTTTGAGTGACGGCGCGTCCTTGCAGTTGACGTGGCCTGCCTTGCTGTTCGGCGAGGCGTACACCTGAGACTCGAGCGACGGCGTTCCGACAATCAGCACCCCGTCGTCGACCAGCGACGCCGCGATGTTTGAGAGAAACCGCCGCTCGTTTTTGGCCTCGATGTGCTCGATCACGTCGAGCGAGTATGCGGCCTCGAACGGCGGCAGGATCGGTCCGTCGAGCATGTCGTGGACCCGGCACTCGAACGTCCAGGCTGACGCATGCGGTTCTGCACGTCCTTGATGAACACGGGATCGAAGTCGATCGCCACAACCGAACCGACTTCCTGCTGGACGATCCTGGTCCCGAATGCGTCCGCGCAGCCGACCTCCAGCACGCGGCGCTTTCCGCTCAGCATCTTTGCGACGAACTTGTACCGCGCGAGCACGAACGTCAGGCGCCGGGGGTCGTCCTGCCAGACCTGCGTCGTCATGGGGCCGAGCGTTTCGGCCGCCTCACGATACATCTCGAGGCCGCGCTGGTACTGCGGTTCTTTGGTACGTTCGTCGCTCATGGAGCCGCTCGTGTCAGCGCCAGATCCCACATCCGAAGCAGGTAGTCGGGCATGGGGTAACGCGCTGCGTGGGAGCGCTCGATGAATGCGAGCGCCTGGCCCTCGAGACAGCGCACGGTCTGCGCGCCGTCGTAGCGCGACCAGAAGACGGTCAACTCAATCGCCGGAAACCCTTCGACGCTCAGATTTCGAATCGTTTCGAGCTCGTGCAGCTCGTTGCACTGGTACCCTGTCTCCTCGAGGAATTCGCGCCGCGCGCAGCACTCGACTGGCTCGCCCTCGTCGCAGTGGCCGCCGGGAAACACCCACAGGCCGGCGTGCGGCAGACCGAGTTTGTCGTCCCGATGTTGAAGCAGCGCGGCGCCGTCGCCCCGCAGCAGGACGATGCCGCCCACGCGCGCGCTGCCGCCCACGCGCGCGCTGCCGCGGTAGATCGGGTGATCACTCATTCGGTCGACCAAGCCGGCTGTAGGCGAATCCCTGGGCCACGTACTGCTCAGCGTTCAGCGCGCCGAACGGATCGACGACCACACGCCCACGCATCGCATTGCGGATCTGACCGACGTCGATACGTGCGAACTCGTCCCACGGCGTCATGACGACGAGCACATCGGCGTCGCGGCAGGCCTCGATCGCGCTGCCGACGACCGTCACGTGCGGCTGGAAGCCGTTCAGCTGCGCTGCCGGATCGTATGCGCGAATGTCGGCGCCGGTCAGCGCATCGAGCAACGCGAGCGACGGGGAATTTTTGAGCGATGCCGTCCCTGGCTTGTACGCTAGCCCCCACACTGCAACCGTCTGGCGATCGGTCCGCATCGCCGTCGCCTGTTGCACCTGACGCAGCGCCCAGTCACGCCGATGTCGGCTGTTCGCAACGATGGCCCGCACGATCCCCACGTCGGTGCCATGTTGCTCAGCGAGCGTGGTCACGGTCGCGAGATCCCGCTCGATATTTCCGCCAGCGATGCCGAGGCCGGGCGTCAAGTACGCGTGCGGTCCGATGCGCCGGTCCAGTCGCAGCGCCGGCTCGATTTCCGCCCAGTTCGCCCCGATGGCCTCGCACAGCTCCGCGAGCGTATTGGTCATGGCGACCGAGGCCGCAAGAAAGTGATTGATGGCAATCTTCGCCAGCTCGGCGCTCTCGTACCGCATCGGCAGGATGGGACAGCCGAACGCCTGCAGAAAATCGCCGAGGGCCCGTGTCAGTGGCCGCGACGGGTCGGCGCAGCCGACGATGAACCGCTCCGGCTGCAGCGCGCGCTGCACCGCGCTGCCGAACACGAGCGTTTCCACCTGGTAGTACAGGTGCAACCGCTTGTCGCCGAACGACTCGATCTCCGTCCGCAGCGCGCCGCAAAAGCCCGGTCGCACCTGGCTGAGTACAACGAGCGTCGTGCCGGGGCTCGCCACGCGTGCCGCTTCGCGCAGCAGTCCCTCCACCGGCCCCGTGTCGCTGCGGTTTCCCGCGTCGGTCGGCACATCGAAGGAGATGTAGATCACGGCGCACGCGGCGAGGACAGACGCATCGGACGAGTACGTCGTGCGCGTCTTCACGTCGCGCAGCAGCTCGCAGAGTCCGGGTTCGACGATCGGCGGGTCGGCCGCAGCCACGGCGCGACACACACCCGCGTCCGCGTCGAACCCGGCGACGCCGAACCCTTTCTCCGCCGCAGCGGCGCTCGAGACGATGCCGAGGTGCGAGAGACCGGCGAACCCAATCATGCGTGCTGTTCGATCCCGAGCGCGCGTCCGACGTCCTGAAGGATTCGGTTGATCCAGATGTCGTTGGCGATGTTCGTTCCGCCGGACGCGCAGAGCGTCTGGAAGTGCCGGTATTCGGCGGCCCACGTCGGATCCGGCTGTTCGAGCGTGTGCACGTCTTCGGGTGGCTTGCCGCTGGGCAGCACCCGCCGACGGAGGATCAGGGAGCTCGGCCCCCATTTGCAGAGCCCGGACACATGTGCAGTCCCGTGCTCGGCGAAGACGTCGAGCGAGAACGTATTACGCCACGAGAGCAGCGTGCCCTCGAGCATCAGCCGCGGCGTGCTCTCGGGAAACCCGAGCGCGAAGTAATCGAACGCCGCGTTCTCGAAGCGTGCACAGTTCCACGGCTGCGGCGTGCCGGCCGCCGGCCCGAAGTAGAAGAGGCAGAGGTCCAGCATGTGGGAGGCCAGATCCGAGATCGCGCCGAGCCCCTGGTCGCGCCACGGCGAGTGACGCACGTCGCGCGCGGTGCCGTTGCCGTAGAACATCGAAACCTGATACACACGGCCGAGCGACCCGTCATCGAGGATGCGCTTCAGGCGTTCGAGGTGCGGCTCGAATCGATGGTTATACGCCGTGTAGCACACTGCGCCTCGCGAGGTCGCGAGGCGATCCAGCTCGTGGAGCGCCCGCTCGTCATCGGCCAGCAGCGGCTTTTCGACGAGCACGTGCTTGCCGTGGTCGAGCAGATACGTGAGGAGGGATATCTTGGCCGCGTCGGGCGTGCACACCAGGGCGGCGTCATAGCTGTCCGGCGGGACATCCTCGAGCCGCCGGTAACTGGCGTCGGTGACCATCGGATCGACGGTGGCCACCACATCGGCTGCGGCCACCGTTCTCCGCTTGCGGCCCTGGGTGCCGAGGCCGACGACGATGACTTTCACGCGAACTGCACGCGCTTCTCGACCGCGTTGATCTTGTCGAGCACCTGCGACGGACCAACGGGCGTGTTGCCGTCGTGCTCACACGCGACGCCGGCGGCCATCGAGGCGAGCACCGACGCGATCACGGGGCTACCAGTCGCCGCCAGGCCGAGTGTGGCGTACGCAAGCAGGGCGTCGCCCGCGCCGACGGGGTCGACGACCTGGCCGGCAAAACTGTCGATCGTAAAGAACGCGCGGACGTTATGACTCGGAGCGCGATACGTGATGATGCCGCGCTCGCCCATCTTGAGGATCAGCGTCTTGCAGCTGGCGCGCTTGTACAGCTCCAGCGCAAGCGGTCGGACGACGGAGTCCTGGTCGGCCAGGGAGAAGCGTGCCTCCTTCTCGTTGGGGGTGATCAGGTCGAAGCCGTGAAAGTCCAGGATGTTACCCCACCGGCTCGCTACCTGGCTGTCGGCCACGCGCAGCGGCCCCTGGCGCAGGCTCGCCGTCAGCTCCGGAATCGTCTGCCGGCTGAAGATGCCGTGCCGAAAGTCGCTGAAGACGTAGGCATCAACGTCCGCCTGCTCCAGAGCCGTCTTGAACTGCGCGACGATCTTCTCCGAGATCGGCCGATTGTCGACCTTGTCGACCTTCAACAGACGGTACCCGTTGGCGATGTACGCCGTCTTCTGGGTGGTGGGCCGTGTCGGGTCGATGACGGGGAGGCACCGGACTCCCCGGCCGTCCATTTCGTTCAGGACGAACTCCTTCTGCGCGTCGTCGCCCAGAACCGTCGAGAACGTCACATCCGCGCCAGCCGCACGCAGGTGACGCGCGACGACAGCGGCTCCGCCGGCGAAGTCGACCTGTTCTTCGAATTTCACGGACAACGTCGGTGTCTTGCTGGTGCTCGACCCGATTGGATTGCAGTAGATGTACGAGTCGACAATCGTGTCGCCGAGCACGTGGACACGCAGGCCGTGACACCGATCGAGCGCGCCTCGCAGGGCATCGAACGTCACGTGCTCGGACTCGAGCAGCACCAGCAGCTTCTCGACCTGAATGGCAGGGGGTGTCTGTTCGATGAAGCGCGATGACGAGAGCACGACGTCGCCGGGCGTGAAGATCATCTCGCCGCCGTACGACGAGAGCACGTCGATCTCCTGCTGGGTCTTGGGATGAATGCCGCCTGGCCCGTCGAAGTATTCGTACCCTTTTGCGAAGTAGTCGGGCTGCAGGTGGCGGAGGTTCTCCAGCGGCGTGGCGTTCTCGTCGATCAGGACGTAATCGACCACTTCGAGCGCCGCAAGGTTCATTGCGCGGAGCTGCTCGGGTACGAACGGGCGGTAGTTGGACTTGGAGATGTGTGCATCGCTGGTCAGGCTCGCGACCAGGATGTCCGCCTTCCCGCGCGCGTACATCAGATGACGCAGATGCCCGGGATGCACGAGGTCGAATGTGCCGTGGCACATGATGACTTTCTGCTGGCGAGGGTAGGATCCCAGAATCGCTCGCAGCTCGTCGCGCGCCTTGATCTTCCGACGGAAGCGATCGTCGGTCCCGTCGTGACCGCTGAACGTCATTGCGCTCCTCCCGACAGCATCGTGAACCAGGTCCGGGTTGCGCGCTCGATCGACGCCGGGTCCCAGACGGGTGCCTGCCGCCAATAGTCGATCTTGCGCAGCATCTCGCCGACGCCTTCTTCAAAGGTCACTTGGGGCTCCCACTCCAGCTCGCGTCGGATCTTGCCGATGTCGGCCCACGTGCAGTCGGGCTCGCCGGGCCGCTTCGGCACGTGGACGACGTCGCCACCCAGCAGCTCGACCAGCCGGTTGACCGGCTGCGGATTGCCGGCGCCGACGTTATACACCTCCTGCAGTCGCGGTGATTCAGCCGCCGCCAGGAACGCGCGCGCGAGATCCGTTGCGAAGACGAAGTCGCGACGCTGCGTCCCGTCGCCGACGACGGTAAACGGCTTGCCGTTGAGCTTCTGGGCGAGGAAGACCCCGAAGACGGCGCCGTAGGCGCCGGATGTCTTGGATCGAGGTCCGTAGGCGTTGAAGATCCGGATAGACACCACAGGCAGCTTGTAGACCCGTCCCCAGTGGAGCACTGCCTGCTCGCCCTGATATTTGCTCAGCGCGTACGGATATTCCGGACGGATGGGCGCGTGCTCCGTCGTCGGCAGCTCGGTGGCGATACCGTAGCACGATGACGAAGCCGCGTACACGAACTTGCGGACGCCGGCGGCCCGTGCGCCTTCGAGCGCGTGCACCGTTCCCATCACATTGGCGCTCAGATACTCAATCGGACGCTCGATCGATGGCACGATGTCGCCGATGCCAGCAAAATGAAATACGTAACCGGCGCCTGCGAACACCAGGTCCTCGCGGTCGACGCTCCGGAGGTCGCGAGTATCGACGGAGAGCCGGGGCTCGTTGGTGTGGTCCGCCAGGTTCTCGAGCCGGCCGCCAACCAGGTTGTCAATCACGCGAACGGTGAACCCCCGGTCGAGCAGCAGGTCGACCATGTGGCTCCCGATGAACCCGGCGCCGCCGGTGACGACGGCGGTGTGCTCGCGGGCGGTCATTGCAGGGCGAGGCGCTGAACCGTTTTGACGTTGATGTATCGCTCGTCCGCGAGGCTGTTCGGGAGCTTGCCGGCCTTGAAGGCCAGGCACATGTCCCTCACGGCATCCTCGATCGTCCGCTTCGGCACGTAGCCGAGCTTCTCCCTGATCTTGCGGGACGAGACGTGGTACGAGCGCAGATCGTTGCTCGGAGTCGTTTCGATGCGGATCGGGCCGCGCTCCGGCATCTCCTCCTCCACGACCTTCTTGACGATGTCGGCGAGCTGGCGGATCGTGTGGTTCTGGTAGGCCGCATTGAAGATTTCGCCGGCGACCCTCTGGGCGGGCAACTCCAGCAGCATCACGTAGACATCCGCCACGTCGTCGATGTGTAGATTCGGCCGCTTCTGCTCGCCGCCAAAGACGGTGATGACGCCGCGATTGACCGCGTGATTGGTCAGGATGTTCACGCTCAGGTCGAGGCGCATGCGGGGCGAGTAGCCGCAGATGGTGGCTGGCCTGAGAATGACCGTCGTGAAGTCGGGCGACTGGTACTTCAGGAGGATCGGCTCGCACAGCCCCTTGTACTTGTTGTAGTCGGTCAGCGGCACGAGCGGATGCTCCTCGGTCACATCGGGATCGTCGCTGACGCCATAGACCGAGCTCGTGGAGGCGTAAATGAAGCGGTGGACGCCGGCACTGCTCGCCGCGGCGACCAGCGGCTCGAAGCATTCGTAGTTGATCGACCTACTCAACTCCGGGTCGAGCTCGAAGCTCGGATCATTGGAGATGCAGGCGAGGTGAACGACGCTGTCGGAGCCCTGCACGGCGCGCCTGAAGGTCGACGTATCGCGCAGGTCGCCGCAGATCACCTGGAGGTTCGGGTGCGATGGGAGTCCTTCGGCGCCGAACAGCATCAGGTCGTACACGGCCACGGAATAGCCTGCATCGAGCAGTTTGGGGACGAGCACGCAGCCAACGTAGCCTGCGCCTCCGGTCACAAGAACCTTCGCCAGAGAGACCTCCGTCAGTTCAGAGAAGCCGGTGAGTCGAGAGTGACGATGTTATGCGCCCGTCGAGAGGGCACCTCGGCTGACATCGATGGCGAAGCCGGCCGCCACCGCGTCCTGCCGGAACATCTTGACGGTATCGAGCGAGTAATCGGTCAGGTCTTTGCCGATGAGTGGAAGCTTCGCCAGCAGATCGGGAGTCGCGGTGATGATGTGGCATCCGATGTCGTTGGCCTGGATGACGTTCAGCAGTTCGCGTGGGCTCGCCCAGATCAGCTCGGCGCGTGGCAGTGGCCGCAGCAGCTCGAGGGCTTTCGCCATGATTGGAACCGGGTCGCGTCCCGTATCGGCGATTCGGCCAGCGAACACAGACACGAGGCTCGCGGTTTCCGGCGCCAGGCACTCCACCACGCGGTCTACCTGTTCGAGCGTCAGGATCGCCGTCACGTTGACCTGCACGCCCGCCAGGGCCAGGCGGCTGATGAGCGGCCCCGAGAACTCGCCATGCGTGTTCGTGACCGGGATCTTCACGAAGACGTTCGGCCCCCACGAGGCGATCTCGTAGGCCTGCAGCTCCATCTCGGCGAACTCGTCGGAGAAGACTTCGAATGAGATGGAGCGTCCGGAGACAATCCGCAGCATGTCGCGCGCGAAGCTGGCGTAATCGGCCACTCCGGCTTTGCGCATCAGGGTGGGGTTGGTTGTGAACCCCCGAATGAGAGGATTCGCCGCGAGCCGCTCGATGCTGGCGAGATCGGCACCGTCAGCAAACAATTTGATATGCAGCTCTTCCAAGGCCTTCCAGGTTCAGTCTCGAACCCTTCGAGGATCGGAGCTAGTCCTTCACGAAGTTTTTGAAGGTCGGTTCGCGGCTAATGTTCAAGTCGCCGCGATTGCTTGTCAAGGACAAACGTCAGGCGAGCAGTTGGTCGATCGCATCGCGCAACGCACTCTTTGGTGCTCAGACAGACCCTAACCGTGCTCGGTGAGTTATTGCGTCTGACCTTTGGCCGCCGACGATGCGCCCGAGAGCGGTTCGAAGCGAAAGCCGATTTGCATGCCATTGGGAAGCGCTACGCACCGCGTAGCCGAGATCCTGGTAGATCGTTCCGACCCTCGTTCACTGAACCTTCAGCACAATCAAATGCTGGTTCACTTCGCCGAGGCGGCATCTACCTGCAGTCCAGAACACCGCCGAGCGATTCTGGGGTGGGCGCCCCAGAGGGGGGAACATCGGCTGAGTGCGACCGGCGGCAGCGTCGCTGACGTGGCAGGCGGGGCGGCATTCCAGCCACACCGCAACAGAGAATAGAGCAGCGCCAATCACCCACGCGGCCCGTAAAGACGTGAAAGGCACTCGTCTCACGGCTTACTCCGTGCGGACACGTGACAATGGGAACTGTTGTCGCACATCTTTGGGCGGACCGTCGGCGCGTCGGACGCTGGCGGAGCGTCGGTGTGACGTTTGCGCTCTTGATTATCACTGTCCTCTACGTGCTGGTCGATCTACTCGGAGTGACGCTGGCGCCAGCGAAACGGGTGGCGGGCAAGGTAGGTTCTGCTGCGATTTCTGGTGAACGACCGCACGGTGTTCCGAGAAGAACGTCCAACATGGAAACGGTTCGGGTAGTGACAGGTGGCGGTTTGACAGGTTCATTATCTGGTGGGTGGGCGCTACGATCATCCTGGACGGACGGGAGTATTCTACCCTGTGGCTGCCCCGCTCGGTCTCGGTGCATCCGTCGTCTGCAGTGTCATCACGAACTTCTTGTGAGTGTGGCGCCACAAACCGGCAGCTTGCCATGCATTCGTAAAACCATCCGGTAATCAGTTCGCGCCATAGAAGTGGCCGATTTGCTCCATCACATAATGAATTTGCTCAGCGGCAATGTACTGATGCGCAGGAATCGTCAGGATTTCAGCGGCCTGTCGTTCGCTCACAGGAAAGTCGCCGGGCTTATGCCCGAGTGAGCGCGCCGCGCGCTGCAGGTGGAGCGGCAGCGGGTAGTGCACCTTCGCTTCGATCCCTCGCTCAATCAAGAAACGGAGGAGGTCATCACGTCGCGCGAATGAGGCCTGGTATAGCTGGTACGCCTCCACGTTCCCTGTGGGCCGCTCGGGCACGGTGACGAATTCGTTCAGTCTAGAGAGGCCGGCATCGAGCAGCTTCGCGTTGGCGCCTCGCCGGCGCACAATCTCAGGGACGGTGTCGAGCACGTGCGAGCCGACGATCGCCTGCAGCGGCTGCAGACGCATGTTGACCCCCCAGAACTCGATGTGGTCGCGGTTCACCATCCCATGGTTGCGGTACTTCCGCATCCACGCGGCCAGATCGTCCCGGTCCGTAGCGACCATCCCACCGTCACCCATCACGTTGAGCGGCTTTAGCGGGTGCATGCTGAACGCGCCGCAGGCGCCGAACGTCCCGGCGTGGCGGCCGCCAATGGATGCGCCCACGGCGGGGCACGCGTCTTCGACGACGGCAATACCATGCGCGTTGGCAATGTCCATGATCGCGACGATGTCGGGCGAGCAGCCTGCCCAATGAACCGGGACGATCGCCTTTGTCTTGGAGGTAATCGCGGTAGGTAGACGCGCGACATCAATCTGGTAGCGTTCGTCGCAGTCGACGAAGACTGGCCGTGCGCCGACGGCCACGATGGCGCCTACGGTGGCATAAAACGTATTGGTTACCGTAATCACTTCGTCGCCGATGCCGACGCCGACCGCGCGCAGCCCCAGAATCAGCGCGTCGGTTCCCGTATTCGTACTGATGACGTGTCTTGCTCCAACGAACGCGGCAAATTTCCGCTCGAACGCCTCGACCCACGGACCGAGGGTGAACTCGGTGGTGGCGGCGAGTTGCCGCCACTCGGCGACGATAGCCTCGATATCGGCGAACTGCTCTGGCAGGTAGTTATACGGTACGCGTCTCCCGACGGTACTCATGCGTCGTAGAACCGGCCGATTGACTGCACGACGTAGTCCTGTTGAGCCTCAGTTAGCGTCGGGTACAGCGGAAGGCTCAGGATGCGACGGCACAATCGCTCCGCCACCGGGAAGGAATTCTCGCCGTAGCCAAGGTTCGTGGCGGCGGGCTGCAGGTGCAATGGTAAACGGTAGTGGGTCAGCGCCTCGATGCCGTTGCTACGCAGGTGTTCCTGGAGCGCGTCGCGCCGGTCGGCCTGAATCATGTACGTCTGATAGACACAGTATTCACCTGGTGCCTCCTCGGGAACGCAGACGAACGGCTTCAGCTTTTCGTTGTAGCGGAACGCCAGCTGTCGGCGGCGTTCCGTCCACGAACGTAGCTGGGACAGGTTGACCAGGAGCATCGCGGCCTGCAGCTCGTCCATGCGCGCGTTGTACGCCCAGAATTCACAGGTCTCGCGGTTCGACATCCCGTGGTTCCGCGACATCGACACACGCTTGAAGAGACTCTCGTCATTGGTCGTGATGAAACCTGCATCACCGAACGCGAAGAGATTCTTGAGGGGATGACAACTGAACGCGCCGCCGTCACCGAATGTGCCTACGGCGCGTCCGCCGAGCCTCGCGCCAATTGCCTGGGCCGAATCTTCCAGGACGAACAATCCGTACTTTCGAGCGATGCCAAGGATCGCCCCCATCCTGGCGGGACGACCCGTTAGGTGGACGACGACGATGCCTTTAGTCCGGTCGGTGATGGCCGGCTCGATTTGCGCGGGGTCGAGGTTCATGTCTGGCGCGACGTCGACGAATATCGGACGCGCCCCCCCTGTCGCGATTGCTGCCGCCGTTGCAATAAATGAGTTGGGGACAGTGATGACTTCATGGCCCGCACCGACGCCGAGGGCCTTCAGGAGAACTTCCAGGGCACTGGTGCCGCTCGACATGGCAACGACGAACTGCACGTCGAGAAACGCAGCCAGCTGTTTCTCCAGCTCGGCGATATTCTGCCCGAGGATATATCGGCCGCCGTCCACCACGCGTTCCACGGCCGCCAACAATTGCTCCTTGATGGGCGATATCTGTGCAGAAAACGCCGTGTAGGGGACATCGTATGCTATTGCTGAGTCGTGCGGATTGATCACGCGAGTCATGGGCACTCCATTGTCCTTGTGTCGCGCATCCTGTCGACGAGGTCTGCGCGCGTCGGTGGACAGACCGGTTGAACGGGAACGGTACAGAAAACCCTGTTAGGAACTCGGCCGGAAGAGGCATGCCTATTCGTAGTAGATGCACGCGTAATCACCGGTATAACCTGCCTGCTGGAATATCCACTGCCATTCGTTGGGCGTGAAGAAACACTCGCAGGTCAGTTGCCAGTACAGCAGGTTCACCTTTTCTTGTTCCGTCCGGTAGCCGTCGACGACGAGGTAACGATGTGTCCGACCGACACGCTGCATTTCTCGCAGTGCCTCGTACAAGTCGTAGAGATAAAGATTGTGTAGGACGTTAATCGACAACACCAAATCGAAGGACGCGTCGAGGTATGGCAGCTTCGCCGCAGTTCCAATCTGCAGCCAGCCTTTCACTTCTTCCTTTGCGTACCGGATCGCATACGCCGACACGTCCAGACCCGCCAGTCTGACACCCGGTACCACGCGGGTGAATTCATAGAGCAGGTAGCCCTTCCCGCAGCCGATATCGAGAATCCGGTCCCCGGCCTTGATCCCATAATGCCGCGCGATTCGCTCAGCCATCCCGAGCCACCGGCCGTCATAGCTGTATCCCCCGTAGCCGGTATTGCGGCTGCCGTCCCAGTAGTCCCTGTCGAACCGCTTTGCCCGCGCGGCGAACTCTGCCTTATTGCCGGCGAGCACCCGCGAGAGGTAGTCACGGCGCGTGCTTTGGTGGACTGCTTGAATGAAGTCGAGGTACGCCACGCACTTCACGCCACGAGCTTACGAACGAAATCCTTGACCTCCCGCTCGGCAGGGTAGTAAAGCCTTTCGAGCGCGGAACTCATCGGCGTATGGGAATCCGGAAGGCATAGCCGCACCGGTTTCTTGATAAGAGCTTGGCCTATTTCCTCGGCGACCGTGGCAATCACCTCCGCCGACACGCTGAACGATCGCCAAGCGGGATCAACGACTAGCAGCCGCCTCGTTCGGGCCGCCGACTCAATCACGGTCGCCTTGTCCCACGGACTCACTGTACGCAGGTCGATCACCTCGAGATTGATCCCCTCTTCCGCTAGTTCGGTCGCCGCTCGCAGGACGAGCGGCACCATCATCCCGATGGCGACGACAGTGGCATCTGTGCCGCCGCGGCGTATTGCCGCGTGGCCGAACGCAATCCGATATGGCTGATCCGGCACGTGCGTTTTCATGGAGAACAGTGTCCGTCCTTCAATGAAGATGGCTGGGATCTCGCTGAAGATGCTCTCGAGCAATAGCCCTTTGGCGTCATACGCGGTGCTGGGCATGGCAACCCTAATGCCGGGGAGATGGGCGAACCACGCGTGGAGGCTCTTGGAATGCTGCGGTCCCTGGCCCCATCCTTTACCGACAATGGCGCGTATCGTCACAGCCATATTCGACTTGCCATTGGACTTGAACCGCCAGAGCGACATCCAGTTCACGATGGCGTCGAGCGAATAGATCATGAAATCAAGTCGCTGATGAACCAATACGGGCCGCATGCCCGTGAGAGAGGCTCCCATGGCGACAGCTGTCATCAGGTTTTCGGACACAGGGAAATCCTGGACACGGTGGGAACCGAATCGCTCCGCGAGGCCGGTTGTCGTGCCGAAGATGCCGGCAGGGGTGTCGGCAAGCTGCCCCAGAATCAGAACTTCTTTGCACAATTCCATCGCCTGTGCCTGCGCTTCGTTGATCGCCTGTGCGTAGGTAAGTTCACGTGGCATGTGCGAAGGCCTCACGCTCCGTTTCAGACGATGGCAGAAGTGGTCACCGGCCGATCGTCGACCAGACAGGGAAAGGCTGATCGGAAAGCGGAAAAGAATACCAGTTTCTCGCCTGCACGGCGACGTGAATAGCGATCACCGCGAACAGTAACAGCCGCCCGATCTTCTTGATCGAGACGGCGGAGGAGGCCAGGATGGCCGTACTGACGCAGAAAGGAAACAAAAGCAGGGGCACCGCGTGCTTCACGGCAAAATGTATGGAGTAAGGGGAGAAAAACAGGAGCCCCGCTGCGATTCCAATTGTCGTCGCAACGAGAAAGCGCCATGCCGGATGCCGGTAGCAGAAGAACCCGAGGAGACTGGGCATCAAAGCCATGCCAAAGTAGGGCATCCAGTATTCGCTAAAAAGCGCGCCGAAAAGCTTCCCGTGGTCCACAAGACTCATCATGCCCGGAACGGCTGGATACCGCAAAATCGCGTGCTCGTCGTACCAGGCCTGAATCTGCGCGATGTCAGGTTTGCCGAAGAGATTCGCGAGAAACCCCGTTTTGATGAGGGCCGTGTACCACAGATCGGTCGCCCACGTTTCCACACCGACAGCTCCGATGACTTGAACCTGTCGAATCGCGAAGGCAGAGGCAAACGCGGCGAGCACGAAGCCCGCACTATGGAGATTCCGGTAGAGAACAGCCAAGGCAAGCGCGGCAGCCGCAACTTCGGCCGCGAAATCGTAGGAATTGGCGAAGGCGACGAATGCAGCCGGGAAGATCCACACCTCACCGCGTTTTCTGTCTCGCTCGTCTCCATTCATGAGGAGAGTGCAAGTGAGGACACCGAAGAGACCGAGCCAGTGCCACGCACGGAGATTAAAGACAAAGAGAAGGTTAAAATAGTAGGTCGTGGCGAAAAAGAACAAGAACAAAAGCGCCGTGAAGGGGTCTTTCGTTGCACGCAGAACAACGACGTAGCCGAGCCAGACCCCAATAAAGAATGATGCGGCGTTGACGAGGGCAAGCGGGACGTGACTCTTGACCCCGGCGAGCCTGATTGGATATTGGATATAAGCATCGATATTGACGTTGTGCGTGTAGATCTTGACGTCGCCGCCCTCCGCGACTTGCTGTAGGAACCAGTACCTAGAGCCCTCTGAAAGGAGCCTTTCTGCGGCCTCGATACCGATCAGTGTTTCCCCAGGAAGCGGGTGGCAAGGGAGATCGCAGTTGGGCTGGTGCGGAATCCAATCCGTCCGTAGGCCGAGAAAAACAGCGAACACAATCGCGGCGACGAGGATTGCCTGAGGAGCCGGTCGCCACACGACAACGCGATCCGGCGAATGGACCAATTCGGCGGAAATGCTAGGAGCCACCGGCAGCGTACACGGCTGGTATCGGAGACTGAGTGTACGTCAGGGTATCACTTGTGAACGGCACAAGGTTCGAAACGAGAGACGATTTCGGAACCGTCAGTCATGGTCAATACGGGAACAACTTGGCATCAGCCTGATAATGGTCGAACTCCTCCTCACGACTCGTTATCAACAGTTTGTCCGCAACAGGAGACGTATCGGCGCAGTTAAGTCGCTGCCAATCGGGCGGCTCTGGAAACGGGCTTTCCTTCGCAAATTTGAAGCTTGCCGCGATCTCTTCAGCGATCTCGGACTCCATCTGCTGCTTTAGCGATGCCGTCAAATGACGCGTCTCGATCAACTGTTCTTCGAGAAGCCTAATCGGACAGTTCATTTTCCAGAATCGTCGTTCTTCCTCCGACCGATAGTTATTCCAGTCATCGTCTTCGGGGCCCACGTGCCCGTTCCAGCGGTAGGTGTACGCTTCGACAAACGCGGCACCTTCACCACTGCGGACGCGTGCCATTTCTTCTCGAAGGGTCCGATACACCTTTGGAATGTCGTTCCCGAAGATGCGTCTAGCGCGCACACCAAATGTCAAAACTCGCTCGGCGATATTGTCCTTGGCCTGACGCTTCAGTTGGTCGGAAAAGGTCGAATAGCGGTTGTTCTCGCAGACGAACAGGACGGGCAGCTTCCTCGCGCCGGCGAAATTCATCACTTCCCAAAATGCACCTTCTTCCGTCGCGGCCTCCCCGAAACCCGAAATACTGATGCCAGAACGGCTTTGCAGCATCAACCCGAAGGCCGTTCCCGCTGCGATATTGATGGCACCTGCGAGAATGGCGCCACTGTAAAACCGCGTTGCCGGGTGTGAAATGTCCTGCGACCCGGCCATACCGCCTGCTGCGCCCGTGCTCTTGCCGTACAGCTCCGCGAAGAGTTCTCGGAGTGGTGACCCCTTCGCAAAGTAGTACCCCTGGGACCGGTGGTGGCTGAAAAGATAATCTTCAGTGTGCACGAGCAACGACAGCGCGGCCGGTACCGCTTCCTGACCGACGCAAAAATGCACCGGACAACGTATTTCATCGGCCGGGTGGTACTCGCGGATCAGCGCTTCCTCGATCCGACGCAGTCGCAGCGCTTGTCTGTATAGCTGCTGCAGAACGTTCGTCTCTATGTCGTTGAGCCGGACGCCGAGATACCGGCCCATTACGGTAATCGTGCGATGACTGAGGCCCCAATCATCAGCGAGCAGGTGCTCCACAACTTCGCGGTTGTTTTCTATTTTCATGTCTCGTTCCCGAACGCTTTTGGAGCGACCGTCGCTCAGTTAAGCGGCACTCGTTCTGAGCGCCTCCACGGTTCGCGCGATGCCGTTCTCAATCGATGTGATCTCGAGCTCTGGAAAGGCCTTTCGCAATCGGGCTGCGTTGAAGCGGCGATGAGTTATCTGGCCTGTTCCAGGGATGGTCTCGATCTTCACTGACCCACCGAGGTGCTTCGCCACACAGTCGGCGACGACGCGAAAAGAAACTGCACGTCCGGTCACGACGTTGAAGACCCCTGTGCAGCGTAGCTCCAGCACCCGCTTGATTACGGCGATCACGTCATCGATGTACACGTGATCGCGTTCCTCCTCGCCTTGTCCGAACAGCTGAATGGTTCGCTTACTCAACGCGGTCCGTATGAATCGATTTGGTCCATAGCTCCTGTGCGTGTCGCCAGCCCCATAAATTGCAGACGGGCGCAGGACGCAGAATGGGATCCGGCGCTCGCGGGCGACGTGACCGAGCATCTGTTCGCGAGCGATGTGCATCAAGGCGTACAGGTGGGACGCGGCACAGGGGGTCTCTTCGGTCGTTAGATCGGGCGAATCGGGATAAACGGCGTCGGAACTGATGTAGATGAGGTGGCAGCATGGTGCTGCCGCCAGTGCGTGGCAGACGTGGTTCGCCATCGTAAGGTTCTTCATGAAGGTGGCTACATCACGCCCCTTGTCGGGCGTCAGCGCCGCCGGCATTACCATCGCATCGTCCGGCCGTAAGTGGGCGGAGAGCGCCTCCACCGCGTCAGATTTGAGTAGGTCCACGTGCTCGCTGGAAACGGCAACGACAGCGGTACTGGTCGCGCTTAATGAATCGGTCAAGGCACGCGCGACAAAGCCGCGGCTACCCAACACAATCACTCTCATTGAACCGCGCCCATCAATCTCCGCTGTCCAGAAGGCTCCAGTTAAGCTTTACGATTGCCCACCGATCCTCCCCGCTTGAATCTCTTGCAACGATCCGGTCAGCGATCGAAAGCCGTGTGAGGTCGTTCGCATACTTGACAACACCCATTGACGAACACCCAGTGCGGACGCCATTGATTCGGTACACCGCCGAGCGCAAATCTTGGTACTGAAAGCAGAGGAAGTACGCAGGCCGCGCGTATTTCGGGTTGCGTTCGCGGTCCGCAAGCCAGAGATACGAACGCGCGTCGTGGTTTACAACGAATCCGTCCTCTTTTCGTGAAACAAGTCCGCCGTCGGGTCCTCCAAGGACGGGGTCGAAATACGCCCATTCGGCGGTGTACGCGTATAGCGGAGCCGCATAAGTACTCGACGCAAACGATGCGCCTCGAAACGGGGGAGCTCCCAATTGCTTCATGAACCCGAAATGCGTAGGGGGCAACAAGCGCACGTGACTTGACTGTAAGACTAGCCAAAACAGGCCGACGAACAGGAGGAAAGCCACGCAGGCCGCGGCTGACACCCGGCTGCCGATTCGTGTGATCCCAACGTATCTGGATCCAGGAAGTTGGCCTCGCATCGTATTGCGAGCTGCCGCCACCGTGACCTGCCAGGATAAGTAGACCGTCAACGCAATCGCCATTTCGAACACGAACGACGCGAAGGGAACCCATCGCTGAAGGTAGACAGATTGAACATAGCCCGGACTGAGGGCGTAGGTGACGACATACGCGAGAAGTCCACATGCCAGGTAGCTCGCCACGCCCGGCCATCGAGCCGCACCCACACTCGACGGCGTTAGACACAACAGCACCGAGAGACCTCCAGCAAAAATAACCGCGAGCTGCACGCCCCATCCAGGGAACCAGGTCCCGTGGAGGTGCAACCAAAGTGGCAAGTAGAAAAGATCGAAGACCGAAGCGTCATTCGCCACCACGTGTTCGGCCACCAGCAATATGGCCGCGGCCAGCGCGAGGCGCGCGCCAGAAAGGCGAGAAAGCCCTGACCAGCAGCCCGTTGCCACCTTACTGACCGCCACGGTACAGCAAACGGCTGCGATCACCGCAACAATCAGCATCCACGGGCGCTCACCGATGTCAACGACGACCAACCGCGATCCACCAAGGCCTGCGAAGCTGCGATGGTGCGCAACGGCTAGAAGAAACCGCGTCCAAGGTACGATCAAGAGCAGCCATGCGAATGGGTCCGTGTAAGTGCCATACTGCCTCGGTACAGATGACCATGTAACTGCGTCAGGTGCATCTTGAGGCGACCTCCGCAACAAGCCAGCGAACCAGCCAGCACCTACAATGGTGACCAGATACCAGAGAGTCGGCGTGTACGCCGTAAAGTAGCCCACGGCAATGGATGAGACGATTTCGGTCGGCGAACGTTGGTATTCTGCGCTGGCGAAGTTGAACCAAAAGGCGAGATGCCTGGTTTCCACGAATTGGCGAACCTGCTCGAAGTAGCTTGGATCCTTCGCAGCAATATTCCGCGCGGTGTACGTCAAGCGAAGGTCCTGAAGGAAATCCGACCACCCAAGGTATGCAACCAGCTGCCCGGCCAGAACCATGATCCCGAGAGCGGCACCACCCCCGACGAAGAGCCAGCATCCCGCGATTAACGCCGGACGCCTCCAGTAACGCACCGCAGCGTACGACACCGTCATTACCGCTACGAACGTGGCGAATACGAGCTCGAAATAGAACAGGCAGGCGAAGTTGGCGAATGTCACCAGTAGCCATCGGCGCAGATATCTTCCATCGAGGCCGTGAACGGACAGCAGCGATAGAAAAAAGAACAGGCCGCCCCACACACGATAGGTGTTCACCTGCCATTGCGCGAACAGCAAATAGTCTGTCAGGAACACCACGACAGCGAGAGTTGCAAACGCGCTGCTGCTGATAGCCCTAATGTAGGAGTACATCAGCAACACCGACAGCAACCCAAGCGTGAACGTTGTAATGATGATCTGACTTTCGACGGTGGTCGCTCCAAGCACGTAGAGCGCGAAAGAGAACAGACGCGGGAAGTTGCCTTGGTGTGTATACACGTACGGGTGTGCGGCGGCGTCTTGACTTAGAGCTTCGTCCGACAGGCCGAACGTATCCGCCAGTGGAAAGTGGTACATGTTCGCCGCATGAAGCAGCATCGAAAAGTTCTCGTTGCCATCCGTCACGAACGGCACGCCGCGGGTGACTGCCACCAACGTCCCATAGAGGGATACGTAGACGAAGAAGATCACCGCCATTTCCCGCACGTACCCGCGAGGTAGTGCAGGGTGAAGCGGCTCACGCCGCGCGCGGATGTCGCGGCCCGCGCCTGCCGCCGCACAGCTGGAGACGAGGCGATCTGTCGAAACGACTTCCAGTGCCATTTCTGCGGCAGCTACGGTTGAGCGAGGAGCGAAGAGCTGCGCTTGCGCCAGACCGACACCGAGCAGTTCAGCGGGTGCATGAACCGAAAGACCTTGAACTGCGGAATCGCGAAGAAAGGCGAGATGAGTGCCAGACGAGCGCTTTCGCACTTCAGGATTCGCGCGGCAGGATGACCCGTCGCTTCGAGCAGCAGCTGATCCAGCTCCTGCCTGGTCCAAAAGAACATGTCCAAATGACGACGCAGGATCCTCTTGGCCGGCGCCCACCCCCATCGCTGAAATAAGCGAAAAAGCCCACGTGGATTGTTTTCCACGATGAAGAGCGTTCCGCCAGGGTTGAGGGCCCGCGCACACTCTCGCAGGCAGGCGATCACATTTCCGCGCGTCTCCTGAATCGTTCTTCCAATCATGTGATGCAGCGAATAGAAGCAGATGATGAGATGGATCGACGCGGGCCGAACCGGCAGGGCAGCGGCGCTACTGTGCACGCGCAGGTCAAGGCGGCGGTTGGCACGAAGCGCCTCAGCTGACAGGTCGACGCCAATCACGAATGCATCCTGGCGTGGTTCGTAAGGCAGACGAGATCCGCATCCAATATCGAGTAGAATCATTGCGTCCTTCAGATAGCTCCCCAGCAACGACACCGGCTCCGCGTACGAGAACGCCCAGTTGTTCGCTGTCGTTGTGTTCAACTGCTCGATTCGCTGGTCGAAGTACGATTCCAAGCCAGCATCCGACTGAAAGCTGGCGATTTCTCCTCGGAGCACTCCGACGACGTCGCAGACTTCGCAATGGAGCACGTCGTCCCTGGGTACGATCGAACCGTAGCACCGAGGACATGCCAGCCGCATAGCGACCTTTTCCGCGGCCACGTCCCTAGCGAGTCGGTTCATTCGGTTGGGTGAGGCAGAGCTCACGTGCGCGTACTTCGCACCGACTGGCGATGTATCGACACGTCGCCTTTGCGCTGTTTCTTCGCAAGAGAGTAGCGAACAAGGTTCACTATTGTGCGCGATACGTTGACCAGATTCTTCATTCGGAGCGCGCTGGATCGGTTGGTTCTTTCCGCTCCGTCTACGCCGACTTCCACATAGGAGCAGCCGGCCATGAGGAGCTTGACTAGGATCTCTGCCTGAAAACCGAAGCCTTCGCTTTCATTCCCCACCGAGCGGACCAGCTCCAGACGGTGAACCGGCAGTCCGTTGTAGTAATGAAGCCGAAGGCCGAAAAGCAGATTCAGGAGAAGCGTGTATCCTCTCGACAAGAAATATCGTCCTGACGTTTTGATCTGCCTCAGATTCTCGCAATATGGAATGACGATGTCCGCTGCTCCGATCTTGTCGAAGATTGCGGGAAGGCTCGACGCGGGCATGCCGCCGTCACCGCACAACAGCATCACGTACTCATATCTCGCCAGCAAGCACCCGAGACGGTAGCAGGCACCGAGTCCGATATTTCCGTCGTTGTTGATCACGCGAACATGATGGTACCGCCGTGCGAGATCCTGCATCAGCTCGCCGGTCGCATCGGCGCTGCCATCGTTGATTAGCAACATCTCATACTCGCTGAACCGCCCTTGGGAGACCTGAATAATTTCGTCGACCGTCGCCGTGATTACCTGCTCTTCGTTCAGGGCGGGCACAATGAACGTGATAGTGGGCTTTTGCGAATTTGTTGATTGGCTCATCGGTAGCTTTACTGGTAATACCGTACTCGAGGCGGCGAGGCCGGCGTTGATCGATGGCCGCCGGCGACGCTCTCCGACCGCGGTGCCTGAGAGGCCAACGCCGGATGACTCACGAGGCAGTGCCAGATGATCGCCTGAAATGCTTCGACATGTGGGGTGATCAGTCTTGGATCGACGGTCGGAACGACGATCACAACGTCGCCCACCCGCTTCGTGTACCCGCCATCACGCCCGACGATCCCGAAGATGCGAACCCTGCGGCGGCGGGCTTCGTTGAGCCCCCGCACGAGATTCGTGCTGACGTTCCGTTCAAGATCGCCGCCGCCGACTGACATGACGAAGACGGCATCCCCGGCCCCGGCGCGGCTCGTTGCGAGCCATGCCGCAAACACCGTCTCCCATCCGTCGTCGTTGGTGCGCGCCGTCAGCTCGGACACATTGTCCGTCGGCGCATAGGCTTCGATGCCGGCCAGCTTTCGAAAATCGTTGACCGCATGGCTGCAGTTCGCCGCGCTGCCGCCGACGCCGAGAAAGAACAACCGGCCGCCACGTTCGCGCAGCTCAACGAGCTCGTTGACGAGACGCTCCACTGTGGAGAGATCGAGCTGCGATGCGATGTCTCGCGCCTGCTCGAAATAACGCGCGATGTGCGCTGTCGCGGTCAAGGGAAAGCTTCGCCCTTTCAGTTACAGTCGAGCGTCACGCAAAGCCAACCGGCCCACGCGACGCTCCACGTGACGAGCGAACCCACAGGGCACTGGAGTGCTCAGCCATTGACTAGGAGTGGAAAGGTCGCGCTGATCGCACGCACCGCGATGGCGAATGCGCCGTTACTCTAGCACTCCGATCCTGACCGAGCAAGCCAACGACCGGCGTTTAGGGCGACCTCCTTAGCCAAAACAGGGCAGGTTGTTGAACGCAATATGACTTGATGGCGTCCGACGCTTGTCTACCAGCACACGGATCGGGCGTCCGCGATAGGGAACGTCCGCCGCAACGCTGTACCTGTCCTCGAAGTGCGCAGCAAGCGCCGGCCAGGACTTGCGAAATACCGGATACTCGGCCGTGTCCACGAAAACGAGTGGCACCGACTGTGCCTGCAACCTATCGACGATGCCACGCTGCCGCTCGGGGGAATTGTCGAAAGGCAGATACCCCCAGCGGTCGCCCGCAAATGCGCGACCGGCGTAAAAGTACACCTCGGGGCCGAACCATGTGACGAGCAGCCGGTCGCCGGGCTCCGTACATTCCGCGGCATAACGCACGAGCCATCTGTCGCCGCCGATACCTGGTGGGGCGTAGTCATCGATTGGCACCGACGTCGCCAGAATCTTGAGACGCTCCGCCTGAAATGGCGCGCCATCCAAGACGTCGCTCGTGCCCGTGAAGAACCGCACTACCGGATCCCGCGAGCAGATGGCCGCCGTTACCGCCACCAGCACAGCGCCGAGCAATGACCACCGGATGAGACGCCGGCCGCCGGAGAGCCACAGCGTGGCCATCCAGGGGCCGAGAATCGCCATCGGTTGTGCGAAGTCCGGGAGACGCGTGTCGTGATGGTCGCGTGCGAGTATCGGCAGCATCAAGAACCACATGACCGCTGCCACGAGGCCCCAGAGGGCTTCGCGAGGGACACTAGCGCCTCGCCGCCACGCGTGCGTCAGCAGCCACCCCCCGCGAACGAGCGACGCGATTCCGATGATCAGAAAGACATCGACCAGGAAAGTGACCGCGTTGGCCTGCGTCAACAGACCGTCTGCCATGGATAACGCGAAAGGCCATGGCGTCGCTTGCGCACGGGCGTAGCCTCCAAACGTCGCCACGCTCTCCACATAGCGTGGCACGTCGACGCTCCACGTGATGTACGCCAGTTGGGGCAGCGCGAACAGAAGAAACCACGCCCCCAGCTGCGCCGCGCGCCGAACGGCGGTGTGGGGCTCTCGGGCGTGAACCGCAATGATGGTGGCCACGCTCGTTGCGAGGATCACGACGCCATGATCGATGCGGAACAAGAAGGCGAGCGCAGCAACCCCGGCGACAGCCGCCAGCCGCCCGCTCTGCGGCCGGTCGATGTACCGCCACAGCACGAGCATCGCGAGCGGATAGATGAAGATCTTTGGATAGGCGTACGGCCGTGGGACGAACAGCGCGACCAGGATTGTCGCCGCCGCTGCTGCGATGCGCGAGCCGGACAGCCGCAGCGCCAGCCAGAAAGTCAGAAAGTTGGCGGCTGCAATAAAGGCCCACGCGAGCAGCATCTCGCCGAGCAGGTGAAACCCGGCGATCTTCTGCACCGCCGCTGACAACAGGATCTGCAACAGGGATCCATCGTCGCGAAAGTCGCGGATCGGCCAGTCCCCATACACCATCTGTCGTGCCATCGCAAGATAGGCGGCGTGATCGTTCAAGAGGCTGAGATTGACGTGCAGGTGAACGAATATCGTGAGAATCGTCAGGCCGACCAGAATCCACGTATCGAGCCGCATTGCGAATCGTCCCGGATGGGTCGCTGGTGGCTGCTCGCTCCACGCACCGATCGCGTCAGGCACGGGAGAGGAGGCGAGTGTCTGCCGGGGACCGCTCGATGCCGGGACGGTACCCGTCAGCAGCCGCATCGCGATCATCGTGAGGGCTGGAACGACCGGAGCGGCGACGGGAATGATGTCGGCAGCATTGCGCAGCACAAGCCAGATGACGGGAAGACACAAGACGAGGGCAGGAAGGACAATGATTGCCCGGCGACCGAGGAGCACAAGCGCGGCCACCGGCAGGATCACCCATGCCAATCGGGCGCCGTCCGGGATGCGCGCATCAGCCCACGTCTCGCGATAAAACGACAGATTGCGGTTGATTCCGTGCGTATCCTGGATGGCCGGGTCGGTCAGCATGCGCCTGATGTCCGCCGGTGACAACGGGTCCCAGCGGTAGACCCAGGTCCGACCGGCGGGCTCGTCGGCGTCCCGCCGACCTTCGGCGAGCAGGTACTCGCGTTCCTTGGCACGCCTCTGCGCCGCATCCACCGCTGGCGCCCACAAGACTCTGAGCGTCTGTGCATTTCGCGAGGCGCGGACGTCGCCCAACACAGTCACGTCCGTCACCACACGGGATGCAAGCTCGCTGACCGAAGCGGGGACAGCGCCGAGCGGCGCGATGAGCAACCCTGCCACGGCCAGCGCCCCGCCGAGCGTCATGCAAGACTGGACGACCGCACGCCATCCGTCGCGTGCATGCCTGGCCGCCAACGCCGCTCCGGCCGCGGCAGCGATCACCGGAAGTCGATATGGCTGAAAGGCAGCCGCGCCGATCGTGCACAGTGCGAGCAGCCACGGTCCCTCGACGCCAGGTCCCTGCACGTAGCGGTGACATCCGAGGAGGACCAGCGCCGTGATGAGATAGCCCGCTTCACTGGCGCGCACCGGAAAGTGCCACACCGTCAGCGCGACAATGACGAGCACAAGCCCCGGCGCTCGAAACGAGCGGGTCGCAGCATGAAACGTGAGCAAAGCGCCGGCCGCAAGTAACCAGGCATCCACAAAGCCTATGCTCGAGTCCCGCCCGGCCAAGGCCCGCACGACTGCGGCGGCCACCACGACGATCGCCGCAGTCCAAAGGCTGCCAGGGAGCGGTGTGCTGATTACAGGGCGCCACGCCGCTTCCACCGCGCGCGCAGTATTCTGAAATGATTTTCTTGAGACGAGCCACCGCGGAAGCAGCATGAGGAGACCGGTAATGAGGAACAACCGCCCAAGGGGCGCCAAGTGCGTGATGACGCCCTGAACGCCCCATCGCTCCGCGAACGGAATCCGGCGGCTGCTCCCTTCGGAAGCGTCTGGTGAGACCACGAACCATCCCCGATCGATATCGGACGTGTCCTCGACGGCCGGGTGGCGCACGAGACGGAAGATGTTCCATCGGGAGTCGTTGAGGAGGTCGTATCCGAACGTTCGATCCTCCAGGCGCTGTCCGTTCGCGAGCCACAGACGACGCTCGACCTCGGCGCGCTGTGCCGCTGTGACCTCCGGCCGCCACCGGACATGTATGAACTTGGCCGGCTCCGCCGGTGCGCTCTCCCCGGACATGACGAGCACCACACCCAGTCCAATGAGCGCGAGGGCGCGGTACCGATCGCGGCTCGGACGGGGAAGACGGCCGATCATCGGCGCCATGTTACACTCCGTTCACCTCCCAGCAGAGGCGAACGCAGCATTCACGCCTCGCCAAGTGACGTATGAGTCATGCAATTGTTCGCGGCTGGCACGTTCTCGTCGGAGGTGGGTGCGGTTTCTTCGGATCGTACCTCGTACCCGCCCTCGTTGCTGCTGGTGCCCGCGTTCGAGTCGTCGACAGCCTCGTCAACGGCGATCCGGCGAACCTCCGGTCGGTGCGTGACGTCATCGAGCTCGTCACGGGCGATCTGCGCGATCCCAGCGTGTGCGACGAGGTGATGCCGGGTCAGGACCTGTTCATCAACCTCGCAGCGAACGCGAGCGGCATTGAATTCAGCCGCTCGCATCACGGGCAGATGCTGGTGGACAACGTATTGTGCGGCCTCGTTCCTCTCGACGCGGCTCGGCGGCACCAGATCAGCCGCGTCGTGCTCACGAGCTCGGCGTGCGTCTATACCGATGGCGTTCCCGTGCCGACGAAGGAGGAAGACGCAGCCCTTGGCGGCCCAGAAACGGTGAATGAGGGATACGGGTGGGCGAAGCGCGTACAGGAGTTGGCGGCGGGATATTTCGGCCGGGAGTACGGGATGCATATTGCGGTCCTGCGGCCGTTCAACCTGTACGGCGCGAACTATACGTTCCGTTCGGTCGAGAGGGCGCACGTCATTCCGTCGCTCGTGAGACGAGTGCTCGATGGCGAGGATCCGCTCCTCGTATGGGGCTCCGGAACGCAGCGTCGCAATTTCCTGCACGGAAACGACGCTGCCGAAATCGTGATGCGCATCATCGCGAGCGGCGCGGAAGGGCCGGTGAATATCGGCTACGAGGACGACATCAGCGTCGCGGATCTGGTGACGTTGATCTGCGAGGTGGCCGGCCGGCAGCCGCAGGTCGTCTTCGACCGCTCGCGTCCCGATGGCCAGGCGCGAAAAGCAGCGGACTCGGCCCGGCTGCGCGCGCTCACGGGCGATTATCGTCCCCGCGTGACGCTCAGGGAAGGAATCGCCGAGATGGTGGAGCGGTTCACCCGAGAGCCTGTATCCCGACCCGTACCCGAGAAGAGCCTGGCGTGATCCGGCTGCTCGTCCGGAAGCTCGGTTTCGTGACAACCGGAGAGCTGCTGGCAACCCAGGAGAAGCTCCGCCAGGTGCGGGAGCGGCTGGCGGAGGCGTCTTCGCAGCTGGCGCGGGTAACGGCGGCGTCTGACAAGCAGAGACGTTCGTGGGAGGAAAAGTCGCAGGAGTTCAAGAACACGGTCGCGGACCTGACGTCGAAACACGAACGCTTGGCATCCGAGTACAAAGAAGCCGCTGCCATTTCGTCGAGACGGATGGCCTCGCTCGAGCAGGGCGTGCGAGAACGCGATGCCGCGATCGAGTCAGCCGCGCACGAGTCGGCACATGTCGAAGCGCAGATGGTCGCGGCCCTGCGAGATCTCGACCGCACGCGACAGCAGCTGCTGGCGATGGAGGCGAAGCTCAATATTCTCGAAGCAGCGGCGAATACGCTTGACGCGCGCGTACGGGCGGCACGTGAGCTGACCCCGGATGCTTCCAGATAGGGCGACCGATCCTCCGTACATCAGCGTCGTTCTTACAGGCCGGAACGACGGCTACGGTGGCGAATTCGTGGCACGTTTCCTGGCCACGCTGCAGTTCAATTCGCGTGAGCTCCGCGCGCGCGGCATTCCCCATGAGTTCGTGCTCGTGGAATGGGCGCCTCCATCTGACGTACCGCTGCTCGCCGAACTCGTTGATGCCCGATGCCCCCCGCCAGTGGCTACGACGCTCCGCACGATTGTGGTGGACCCGATGTACCAGCAGGCCGTCACCCTCAATCCGCGCGTCACCTATCAGGAGTACCTGGCGAAGAATGTGGGTGCGCGGCGCGCACGCGGCGAATACGTCGTTATCACCAACTGCGACATCTTTCTCGGTCGTCGCATCTTGGAACGGTTGGAGCGGCGGGACCTGGCACCGGGCGTCATCTACCGCGCGCCACGCTGGGATTTGAAGGAGATGTCCCGCGTAGAGCCGATCGACTGGGAGTACCTCGAGGACCCAGGCAGCCTGTCTGGCCCGCCGCGAGCGATACGGCCTCCCTACTTCAGCGGTGGAGCCGGTGATTTCATCGCGATCGACCGAGTCGGCTTCGAGCAGCTGCGCGGGTTCAACGAGGTCTATCGGCTGGTTCGAATCGCCATCGACGGAAACTTCGTGGTTCACGCGGCGGCGTCCGGCCTCAGGATCGTCGATGTCGGCGGTCCTGTGTACCACATCGATCATGCCGGCAGCTATCGGACGTCGAGGGCACAGTATGTTGGACGCGAGACCGATGCCCCATACGGCGATGAACGATGGCCTGCCGATGCCGTCGTCTACTGGAACCGTCCGACCTGGGGCCTGGCAGCCGCTCCGGAGCGGACCCTGAGCCCGCGTCGAACATACCTCGCTTTCTCCTGGGATGCGGTGCCGCCGCTCGTTGATCTGTCGCGGATCGTCCTCCCTTTGGACGAGCGCCCGCCCGACCATC
>Ga0187893_10001210_pt1 | contig 63862 bp, 44 predicted proteins | sample MA1701074metaG_FD_139574 | JGI IMG/M metagenome (GOLD analysis project Ga0187893, IMG submission 139574) | White microbial mat communities from a basaltic lava cave in the Kipuka Kanohina Cave System on the Island of Hawaii, USA - MA170107-4 metaG ... | reverse complement strand
GCGCTCGAGCGCCATCACCGCGGCGGCGCCCGCCTCCTCGGCGATCTCCGCCTGCTTCTCGTTCATCACGTCCATGATGACGCCGCCCTTGAGCATCTCGGCGAGTCCGACCTTGATCCGGAACGCGTCGGCCTGTGCGGCGGGTGGCTCCGCCGGGCGCGGGTCGCCGTTCGGCGCGGGCGCCCCCGGGGCGCGCCGGTGACTGGTTCGCTTCATGGTGCCGTCCTCCCTCCGGTCCGCCGGCGGGCGCTCCGCGCGGGAGCCGCCGGCCGGTCCACCGGCTACGCGGTCCGCTCCAGGCCCGGACCGGCGAGCGCGCGCAGGCGCTCGACCACGCCCGGCAACGTCTCCCCGATGCGGTCCACCTCGTCCTCCGTGTTGTCGTCCCCGAGCGAGAACCGGACGCTCGCGTGCGCGTCCTCGGGCGAGAGTCCCATGGCGAGCAGCACGTGGCTCGGGGCCTGCTGCCCCGCGCTGCAGGCGCTGCCCGTGGACACCTGGATGCCGGCGCGGTCCAGCTCGTGGAGGGCGGCCTCGCCGTCCACGCCCTGCAGGCGGACATTGAGCGTGCCGCCCACGCGCGCGTTCAGGTCGCCGTTGAGGACGCTGTGCGGCACGCCCGCGAGGATGCGCGCGAGCAACCGCTCGCCGAGCGCCGCCACGCGCCGCGGAACGCCGGAGGCGAGCCCCGCGTTCGCGCGCGCCGCGGCCACGCCGAGCCCGACGATCGCCGCCACGTTCTCGGTGCCGGCGCGGCGGTCGCGCTCGTGGTGGCCGCCGCGCACGAGCGGCACGAGCCGCGTGCGCCGGCGCACGAACAGCGCGGCCGCGCCCTGCGGGCCGTGGAACTTGTGCCCCGCGATGCTCACGAGGTCAGCCTGCCAGCCGTCCACGGCGATCGGCAGCCGGCCCGGCGCCTGCACCGCGTCCACGTGGAACAGCGCGCCCGCGGCCCGCGCGAGCGGCCCGATCTCTTCCACCGGCTGGATCACCCCGGTCTCGTTGTTCACGGCCATCACGCTCACGAGCGCCACGTCGTCGCCGAGCGTCTCCGCGACCGCCCCGGGGTCCACCGCGCCGTTCGCGCGCACCGGCACGACCGTGAGCCCGAAGCCCTCGGCCTCGAGCGCGCGCGCGGTGGCCAGCACCGAGGCGTGCTCGATCGCGGTGGTCACGATCCGCCGCCGGCTGGAAGCCGCGCGCAGCGCGCCCTGGAGCGCCAGGTTGTTGGACTCGCTGCCGGTGGCCGTGAACACCACCTCCTCGGGCTGCGCGCCCAGCAGGCGCGCGACCTCGAGGCGCGCCGCCTCGATCGCGTCGCGCGCGGCCTCGCCGCGGGAGTGGACGCTGGACGCGTTGCCGAAGCGCTCGCCGAGCCACGGCAGCATGGCCTCCGCCACCTCGGGCGCGGGCCGCGTCGTGGACGCGTGGTCGGCGTAGACGGGCTTCATGCCGGGCTCCCGACCGAGGCGCCGAGCGTCTGGATGCTCACGCGCCGCGCGAGCTCGCCGGCGATGGTGCGGAACGAGGCCGCCGCGGCGCTCGCGGGCTCGGCCGCCACGATCGGCGCGCCGGTGTCGCCGCCCTTCCGCACCGCGGGCTCGAGCGGGAGCGCGCCCAGGAACGGGAGCCCGAGTGCGAGCGCCCGCGCCTCGGCGTCGCCCGAGGAGAAGATCTCATGGCGCGTGTCGCAGTGGTCGCACACGAAGAAGCTCATGTTCTCGATCAGCCCCAGCACCGGCACGGACAGCTTCTCGAACATGCGGATGGCCTTGACCGTGTCCTCGATGGCCACCGTGCTCGGCGTGGTGACCACGACCGCCCCCGTCACCACCGTCTGCTGGATGAGCGAGAGCTGGACGTCCCCCGTGCCCGGCGGCAGGTCCACGATCAGGTAGTCGCAACCCGACCAGTCCACGTCGCCGAGGAACGACTTGATGGCGCCGTGCAGCATGGGCCCGCGCCACACGACCGCCTCGCCCGGCTCGACCAGGAGCCCCATGGACATGAAGCGCACGCCGTGCGCCTCGAGCGGCACGATGCGGCCGTCCTTCTGGTAGGGCTGGCGCTGGGCGCCGAGCATGCGCGGCAGGTTGGGGCCGTAGATGTCGCCGTCCAGGAGCCCGACCTGGGCGCCGGTCGCGGCGAGCGCGACGGCGAGGTTGGCGGCCACGGTGCTCTTGCCGACGCCGCCCTTGCCCGAGCCCACGGCGACGACGTGTCCCACGCCCTCGAGCGCCTTGCGGTCGGCGGAGGGATCCTTCGGCTTACGCACCCGGCTCGTCGTGGTGATCGCCACCTCGCTCACTTCCGGGATGCGCCGCACGGCGGCGCGACACTCGTCCTCGATCTGCGCCTTGAGCGGGCAGGCCGCGGTGGTGAGCACCAGCGTGAACCGGACGCGCCCGCCCTCGACCGCCACGTCCTCGATCATGCCGAGCGTGACGAGGTCGCGGTGGAGGTCCGGGTCATTCACCGTCCCCAGCGCCGCGAGCACCGCCTCGGTCGTGATCACGGGCGGCCTACCGGCGAGCGCGGCGGCGCTCCCACCACTCGCGCAGGGCGTTGATCGCGATGGCGAGCAGCACGGTCCCGCCGATGAGGAGCGTGGCGACGACCAGCCCGTAGCCGTACATCATGGCGCGTCACTCCGCATGCACCCGGGTGATCCGGGGCAGCTTGTAGCGCAGGTAGCGCTCGATGCCGTTCCGGAGCGTGGTGGTGGAGCTGGAGCAGCCGCTGCACGAGCCGTGGAGCCGGAGTGTGACCACCCCCTCCTCGGTCACGTCCACGAGCTCCAGGTCCCCCCCGTCCGACTGGACCATGGGGCGGAGCTGCTGGATGACTTGCTCGACGTCTTCTCGCATAGTCCCTCCGGGCGCGGCCGCCGCGCACCAGCGGGCGGCGCCGGGCCTCCGGGCGGCCCGGGACACCCCGCACAGCGCGAAGCAACACATCACACTATGCTCCATCCGATGACCCGTCAAAGCCGAGCTCCCGCGATCGGGGTCCGATTTGGCCCGGACCTGACGAATGCCGGCGTCGGCCCCGAACAGGCTTCGCCCCCGGACCACGGAGCGGGCGATCCCGCCGGGCGCCCGAGCGCACCCGATGCGTTCCGCCCGGTCCCGGCGCCCGGCGCGGACCGGCCCGCGGGAGTGGTGCCCGAGCAGCCGTTCCTGGGGCTCGACGCGCTCTGGATCCAGGTCGCCGGCACGCTCTGCAACCTCGCCTGCACGCACTGCTTCGTGACCGCCGGCCCGCGCGAGGCGCGACACGCGATGATGCCGCGCGCCGAGGTCGCGCGCCGCGTGGCCGAAGCCCTTGGACTCGGCGTGCGCGAGTTCTACCTCACGGGCGGCGAACCGTTCCTGCACCCCGAGCTCGAGGCGATCCTCGAGGACACGCTCCGGCACGCCCCGGTCACCGTACTCACGAACGGCACGCTCCTGCCGGCGACGCGCGCGGCCCGCCTGGCGGCGCTGGCGCGCGCCGCGCGCCACTCGCTCGAGCTGCGCGTCTCGCTCGACGCCGCGGACGAGCCCGGGCACGACGCGTTCCGCGGGCCCGGGGCGTGGGCGCGCACGATGCGCGGGCTGCGGGCGCTCGAGGCCGCGGGGCTCGCGCCGATCGTCACGCTCACCCGCTCCGACGACACCCCGGAGCCGGAGCTCGCCGCGCGCGCCCGCGCCGCGCTCCGGGCCGCGGACGTGCAGGGCTCGCGGCTCAAGTTCCTGCCGATGTTCGCGCTCGGCCGCGAGCGCACGCGCACCGGCCCGGCGCCCGCGCCACGCTCGCTCGCCGCGCTGCCGCCGGAGGCGTTCGACCCCGGCCGGCTCCAGTGCGGCCGCGCGCGCGCGGTCACGAGCCGGGGCGTGTTCGTGTGCCCGCTCCTCGTGGACGAGCCGGGCGGGCGCATGGCCGATTCACTCGCGGACGCGGCCCGCCCGTTCGCGCTCGCGCACGACGCGTGCGTGACCTGCTGGGCGACCGGGATGACGTGCGCCAATGAGTGACGCGCGCGGCCCGGTGACGGGCGGCGGGCCCGCGCGCGGGGGGGAGCGCGAGCGGCTCGCGCTCTTCGGCGGCGTCTACGCCAACCCGTGGGCGCTCGAGGCGCTGCTCACGGACCTCGCGGCGCGAGGGCTCGAACGGGCCTGGTGCCTCGGCGACCTGGGCGGCTTCGGCCCGGACCCCGAGACGTGCATCGCCCGGCTCCGGGAGCGCGGCGTGCCGGTCGTCCAGGGGAACGTGGACCACTCGCTCGGCCACCGCCTCGCCGACTGCGCCTGCGGCTACACCGACCCGGACGACCAGCGCTTCGCCCAGGCGAGCTACGACGCCTCGGACGCGCGCGTGAGCGCTCCCTCGCGCGCCTGGCTCGCCGCGCTCCCGCGCGAGGCGCGGTTCAGGTTCGCGGACCGGCGCGTGCTCCTCTGCCACGGCTCGCCGCGGCGGCAGAACGAGTTCCTGTGGGCGAGCACCTGCAGCGATGCGTTCCTCGTGCGGCTGTGCGAGGCGCACGAGGCGGAACTTCTCGCCTGCTCGCACACGGGGCTCCACTGGCACCGCGCGCTCCCGGGCGGGCGACACGTGGTGAACGCCGGCGCGATCGGCCGGCCGGCGCACGACGGCCGGCCCGGCGGCTGGTACGCGGAGCTCACCGCCGAGGGCGATTCGCTCGAGGTCTCGTTCCGGCACGTGGCCTACGACCCCGGGCCGCTCGTGCGGCGCATGGCTGCGGCCGGGCTCCCGGACGAGTTCGCCGAGACCGCGCGCACGGGTTGGTGGACGACCTGCCTCGGGAACCTCCCCGCGCGCGAGCGGATCGCGGCCGGGGACGCGCGCGTGGCGGCGGCCGGGCGCCCGGGCTGAGCCGGCCGCGATCCGGCTCCCGCGCCCGGCGGCCGACGATCGCCCCGAGCGCGTTCGCGACACAGGACGGCGCGGCCACCCTCTCACGAGGGTGGCCGCGGGTTCGTGGACTCGGGGCCCCGCGCTCTCCTAGCGGAAGCGCGTCTTGAGCGTGCCCCAGGTGGTCCGGCTCACGGGCGTCGGGTTCACGGACTCCATGAGGATGACGCAGTCGTCGAAGTCGTCGTCCGCGCCGGCCGAGCGGTTGCTCTCCTCCCAGCACAGCCACCAGGTGCCGGCGTTGGCGCCGGTGCCGCGGTAGGCGAGCGCCTGCGCGAGGCCGCCGGGGTTGCGGAAGTCCTGCGTGTAGTAGGTCCCGCCCGGGCCGCTCAACGCGAAGCCGAACCCGTTCGGGTCCGCGCCCCCGTACGTGGTGGTGCTCAGGAAATTCGCACCGCTGTCGAACCGGTTCACGACCAGGTTCCCGCCGGCCTGGAACGTGGCGGTGCTGTAGCCGAGGATGCCCGCCGAGCCGGTGAGGAGGTGATAGAGCGCCGGGACGCCCGCGGTCGAGTTGTACATGTGGAGGCTGAGCACCGCGGCGTTGGGGCTGCCCAAGAGCTGGATCGTGTACGCCGTCGTGTTCGACGTGGTCTTCGCCCAGGCCTGGGTGACGTCCTGGTCGGTGTTCACGTTGATGGACTCACCGACGCCGTTCAGGTAGCCCTGCAGAGATCCGCCGAGCACGGCCACCTGCGGGATGCGGAACGCCGCGTCGGCCCGGGTCGAGAGGGTCGCGGTCGCCACCAGTGCCACCAGCGGGATGAGGAACGTGGTCGCCGCACGCTTCATGGGGGTCTCCTCCTCGGGACGGACGCTGTCGGGAAGAACGGCGAGCTCAGACTGCGACCGCGACCCTAGCATCGCGGGCGGGCCGTGGCGAACGGAATCGGCCGCGCGAGACGCGAAAACTTCGTGCGCCGCCGGAGGCCGATCGGCGTCTCGGGGCGGCCGCCCGCGCCGCCGCTTCCGGCCCTGCGCGGCCCGGCTCGCGCGCCGGCTCTGGGGCGGATCACGCGACAGCCCACGACCGGTCTGCGGGCCGGCCGGTTAACCGACCGACTTCAAGTACTACTTGAACCATTCGCTCGGGCAGGGGCCGCGATGCCGCCGATTCACGGCTGGCGCGGTGGCTCCTGACCGGTCCCATGCGCGGGACCTGGTGTGGCACCACCCGGTCGCCCGCCCAGCGAGCCGAGCCGGAGCCAGGTGCGGCCCACGAGCTCGTCCGGCAGGTGCTGCTGCACGCTCGCGCCGCCGGGATCGTCGTGCGCGTAGACGTAGCCCTCGCCGTAGCCGAGGTCCTTCATGAGGCGGGTCGGCGCGTTCAGGATCACCTTTGGGGGCGGCAGCGAGCCGCTCCGTCCGATCTCTTCCATCACCTCGCCGAGCGCGGCGTACACGGCGTTCGACTTGGGAGCGAGCGCCAGGTGCACGACGACCTGGGCGAGCGCCAGCTCGCCTTCGGGTGTGCCGAGCTGGTGGTAGGCGTTGAACGCCGCGACCGCGAGCGGGAGCGCTCCCGGGTCGGCGAGCCCCACGTCCTCGCTCGCGAAGCGCACGAGCCGGCGCGCGATGTAGAGACGGTCCTCGCCGGCCGCCACCATGCGCGCGAACCAGTACAGGCTCGCGTCGGGGTCGGAGTCGCGCAGACTCTTGTGGAGCGCCGAGATCAGGTTGTAATGCTCCTCGCCGGCGCGGTCGTAGCGCAGGTGCCGGCGCGCGAGCGCGGCGCGCACGTCCTCCACGCCGATCGGCCGGCCGGCGGCCTCGGCGGTGGCCGCCGCGAGCTCGAGCGTGGTGAGCGAGCGGCGCGCATCGCCGTCGGCGGCGGCCGCGATCAGGTCGAGCGCCTCGCCGCTCGCCGCCACGCGCCCGGCGTAGCCGCGCTCGTCGGAGAGCGCGCGGCCCACGAGCGCGCGCAGCGAGGCGGGCCCGAGCTCGCGCAGCACGAGCACGCGCGAGCGCGACAGCAGCGCCGAGTTCACCTCGAAGCTCGGGTTCTCGGTGGTGGCGCCGATGAACACGATGTCGCCGCGCTCGACGTGGGCGAGGAACGCGTCCTGCTGGCCCTTGTGGAAGCGGTGGATCTCGTCCACGAACAGGATCGTGGGCTCGCCGGTGCGGCGGCGGTGCTGCACCGCGCGCTCCATCACCTCCTTGACCTCCTTCACGCCCGAGAGCACGGCCGAGAGCTGGACGAACGGCACCCGGGCGGTCCGCGCGATGAGTCGCGCGAGCGTGGTCTTGCCGGTGCCGGGCGGGCCCCAGAGGACGACGCTCGTCAGGTGCCGCCCGTCGCGCATGAGCGCGACCGGGCTCCCCTCGGCGAGCAGGTGCTCCTGGCCGAGCAGCTCCTCGAAGCTCCGCGGCCGCATGCGGTCGGCGAGCGGGGCGCCGGGCCCGGGCTCCTCCGGCGGCCTGCCCCGCCAGGGGCCCGCGGACCCCGGTCCCGCGGGGGCCTCTCCGAAGAGGTCGCCCGTCACGGACGCGGGTCGTCGCCCGCCGCCGGTCCGGCGCCGCGCGCCGGCGAGAGGTCCGCGGCCGCGCCGCGGCGGGCATGGTCGTCGCCCCACGCGGTCGCGACCGCGCTCGCCGCGCGGCCGCGCTCCTCGCGCGCCCAGCGCAGCAGCAGGAACGCCGCCTCCTCGGCCGTCTGCGGCCGGCCGAGCGGGTGACCCGCCTGCTCGAGCCGCTGGAACAGCTCGGCCAGCACCGGCGGCTCGATGTTGGAGGCGCGCAGCAGGTCCAGGTCTTGGAACAGGTCGGCCGGCGCGCCCTGGGCCACGATCTCGCCGCCCGCGCGCAACACGTAGACCTTGTCGGCGAGCGGGGCCACGAGCTGGACGTCGTGCGTGGCGATGACGAGCGAGACGCCGTGCCGGCGATTGAGCCGGTTCAGGAGCTCGAGCATCTCGCTCCGCGAGGCCGGGTCCAGGCCCTCGAACGGCTCGTCGAGCACGAGCAGCTCGGGCTCGAGCACGAGCGCCCCGGCGAGCGCGACCTTCCGCTTCTCGCCGCCCGAAAGGTAGTGGCAGACCTTGTGGCGCAGGTGCTCGATGCCGAGCCGCTGGAGCGCGCGGTCCACCTTGGCGTCCACGTCGGCGGTGGCGTAGCCGTAGTTCCGCGGGCTGAACGAGACGTCGTCCCACACGGTCGGCGCGATGATCTGCTCGTCGGCGTTCTGGAGCACGACGCCCACGCGCTCGCGGATCTTCGAGAACTGACGCGCGGGGTCCACGCCGAAGACCCGGACCTCCCCCTCCTGCGGGTGCAGCAGCCCGAGCACGTGGTAGAGGAGCGTGCTCTTGCCGCAGCCGTTGGGCCCGAGCACGACGACGCGCTGGCCGGGCTCCACGACGAAGTCGAGTCCGCACAGGTGGACGCTCGTCCGGTCCGGATACGTGTGCCGCACGCACGAGACGCGCACGATCGGCTCCGGGCCGTGCGACGGGGTCGCGGGCGTGAGGCTCAAGCGCCCCTCCAGTGCCCGAGCACGAGGCTCGCCGCGACCGCCCACAGAGCGAGCACCACCACCCAGAAGTCCTCGCGCGTGAGCTCCAGGTAGTGCCGGCAGCCGCAGATGCGGCCGCTGTGCCCGCGCAGGTGCATGGCCTGGTAGAGCCGGTGGCTTCGCTCGAAACCGGAGAGCACGACCGTGCCCACGGCCTCGCCCAGCACCGGGAATCGCTCGCGCATCGGCCGCGCCAGCGCGCCGCGCAGCCGGAGCGCCGAGCCCATCCGCTCCACGCGCGCGATGAGCGCGAACAGCGCGCGGTAGGTGAGGAACAGGCTGTCGCCCACGCCGCGCGGCAGCACGCGCGAGATCGGCGCGAACAGGTCCGGGTACGGCGTCGAACTCACGAGCCACACCGCCGTGAGGCTCGCCACCATGGGCCGCGCGATCAGCACGAGCGGCTGGACCCAGTCCGTCCTCGCGTGGGCGAGCACGAAGATCGCCGAGAAGAGGAGCGGCGCGCTCGCGGCGGCGAGCGCGAGCTGGCGCGGGACGCGGGCCGAGACGCACAGTCCGAGCACGGTGGCGAGCAGCACGAGCAGCACGCCCCACGACGGCGTGCCCACGGCCAGTCCGACGTAGACCGCGGCCAGCAGCAGCTTGGGCAGCGCGCTGGCGCGATGCCAGACCGAGCGGCCGGCACTGGCGAGGTGGTCGATCTGGGCGAACGTGTTGATCACGCTGTGCTCGCGGGCTCGACCGGCCCCGGTCCGGACGCGGGGCCGGCGGGGGTGCCGGCGCGGTCCCGGGCGGGCGCCGGCAGCAGGTCGGGACGCACTCGGGCGAGGAATCGCGCCAGACCATAGCCGAGGAACGACTCGACCGCGACCGCTACGAGCAGCAGCGGCAGCACGACCGCCGCGCCCACCCGCTGCCAGGCGCGCAGCAGCGACTCGGCGATCACGTGCTCGCCCGCCAGCCCGGGCGTGAGCCGCACCGAGAGGAGCAGGATCCCCACCCAGCAGGCGCTGGAGAGGAGCTGGGACAGCGCGGTGGCGAGCGCCATCGCGCGCGCGGGCCCGAGCGCCGGGACGGTGCGCTCGTAGAGCGGCCGCGCGACCATGGCGCCGAGGCCGAGGACGAACGCGTTCAGGCCGACGACGGTGAAGCCGCCCTGGCCGAGGAGCGCGAGCATGAGCGTCACGACGAAGCTCACCTCGTAGCCGGCCGCGGACCCGAGCAGCACGCCCACCGGGCCGGCGAGCGTCATGCAGTAGTCGAACGCGGTGATCGGCACCGGCAGCGCCATGAGCGCGAGCATCATCCCGCCGAGCGCGCTCTGGAGCGCCAGTTGCCGGGGACCCGAGCCCAGCGAGGCGCGCGCGGTCGCGAACAGCACCGCCAGCGCCAGGGCGAGCCCGGGGGCCCACAGCGCGAGCGGCAGGATGCCGTCCGGGATGTGGAGGTGCGACATGACGCTCCTTGGGATGCGGCCGGACCGGTGGGGATGGGCGGGGACTCTATCAGGCGGCTCGCCCGGACCGCACGAGACGGACCGCGGCGGGACGCCGGGGCGGTCAGGGCGACCAGGCGAGCGCCGCGCCCCGGGTGCGCGCGCCCGCGGCGCGCAGCACGGCGAGGCACTCCGCCAGCGTGGCGCCGGTCGTGAGCACGTCGTCCACGAGCAGCACGCGCCGGCCGCGAACCCAGGCGGGCCGCGAGAGCACGAAGGCGCCGCGCACGTTCTCGCGGCGCGCGGCGGCGCCGAGCCCGCTCTGCGGCGGCGTGTCGCGCACGCGCCGCAGGAGCCCGGGCGCGAACGGCGCACCGAGCTCGTCGGCCACGACCGCCGCGAGCCGCGCCGCCTGGTCGTAGCCGCGCTCGCGCCGGCGCGCAGCGTGGAGCGGCACGCTCACGACGAGCCCCGGCCGGCGCGCCGCGGGCGGGAGCGCCGCCGCGATCGCGCGTGCGTACGGGCCGGCGAGCCCCGGACGCGCGCCGAACTTGAGCGCGTGCACGAGCCGCGCGACTCGCTCGTCGTAGACCCACGCCGCGTACACGCGCTCGCCCGGATGGCGCCCGCACGCCTCGGGCGGCCGCTCCTCGAGCAGGCAGCGCGCGCAGAGCGGCGTGCCCAGCACCGGCAGCCGCGCGAGGCAGCCCGCGCAGAGGAGGAGCGCCGGGTCCGCCGGCGCGCCGCAGCCGGGGCAGCGCTGCGGCAGCAGGAAGTCGAGGAGGTCAGCAAGCGGGGCGGCGAGCGGGGCGGCGAGCGCGCGCGAAGCCGCGGCGAGCGCGCGGGCGGCGGCGGCGGGTACGGCTCGGGGCGGTCGGGGGCGGCCGCGGGTCAGCGCGGCCACCCCACGGCCGCGGCGAGCGGCGCGAGCGGGACCTCGCGGCCGAGCCAGAGCGCGAGCGAGAGCCGCGCCTGGTGGACGAGGAGCCCGAGCCCGTCCACCGCCCGGAGTCCGCGCGCGCGCGCCGCGGCCACCCAGGGCGTCACCGCCTCGTCGTAGGCGAGGTCCACGACGAGCGCGTCCCGGCGCAGGGCGTCGAGCGGCGCGGCCAGCTCCGGAAGGCCGAGCGGCGTGGCGTTCACGAGCACGTCGGCCGCCACGACCAGCTCGAGCGACGCAGCCGTGCCCCAGCCGCTCCAGCCGCCCGGCCACGCCGCGCGCTCCACGGCCGCGGGCTCGCGCCTGGAGACCGCGTGCACCGCGGCCGCGCCCGCGCCCGCGAGCGCCCAGCCCAGGCTCCGCGCCGCGCCCCCCGCGCCGAGCAGCAACACGCGGCGACCGCGGGCCTCCGCGCCGAGCTCGGCGAGCAGCGCGACGAGACCGGCGCCGTCCGTGGTGTCGCCGTGCGGGCCCCCGGCGCGGAACGTGATCGTGTTGACCGAGCGGGCGCGCGCGGCCGGTTCGCTCGCCGAGCGAACGAGGCCGAGCGCCGGCTCCTTGAGCGGCATGGTCAGATTGCAGCCGGTGAGCCCCTCGGCCGCGAGCCGGGCGAGCGCGGCCGCCAGCCCCGCCGCGGGCGTGCGCAGCGCGCGCGACTCGCAGGCGAGTCCCAGCGCCGCGCACCCGGCGCGATGCAGCTCGGGTGAGCGCGTGTGCCGGAGCGGATCGCCGAGCACGGCGAGCCGCACGACGCCGCTCATGTCGCGCGCGGCGCGGGGGTCGTTCCGGCGAGCGGGACGGCGCGGCGGAGCCGCAGGATCATAAGCCCGGCGAACAGCGCGAGCCCGAAGCTCATGAATTGGCTCTCGGTGATCTCGACTCCGCCCACCCGCAGCAGCACCGCGCTCACCTCGTAGGAGCGCGTCAGGTCGAGCGCGATGCGCGCCAGCGCGAACGCGGCGATGAAGCTCCAGAACAACACGCCCGGCACCCGCATGCGCTTGCGCAGCAGGTAGAAGACGGCGAACAGCGCCAGTCCCGCCGCCGCGTTGTAGAGCTGCGAGGGGTGCACGGGCTGGTCGCCGAACTCGAGGTAGGCGAACGAATCGCGCGGGAACACCACGCCCCACGGCCGGCTCGTGGGCTGCCCGTAGCAGCAGCCGTTGAGGAAGCAGCCGACGCGGCCGAACACGGTGCCGAGCGCCAGCGCGGGCGTGAGCGCATCCGCCACGAGCCACACCGGCAGGCCCAGGCGCCGCGCGGCCACGAGGCCCGCGAACGTGCCGGCGACGATGCCGCCGTAGAGCGTGAGCCCGCCCTGCCAGAGCGCGAGCACCGTGGTCCACTCGCGCCGGAACTCGTCCAGGTGCTCGAGCACGTAGAGGAGCCGCGCCCCGAGCACCGAGGCCACGAGCGTGACCAGGATCACGTTCACGACCTTGTCCTCGTCGAGCCCGACCCGGCGCGCCTCGCGCAGCCCCAGGAACGTGCCGACCACGAACGCCAGCGCCATGAACAGGCCGTAGCTTCGCAGGTGGATGGGCCCGAGCTGGAACAGCTCCGGATACATCAGTACTCCCGGCGCCGGAGCGCCACGTTCTGGAGCAGCCCGATCTGGATGCAGTTCACGATGAGCGCGGTGCCACCGTACGAAAGGAACGGCAGCGGCACGCCGGTGACCGGGGCCCAGCCGATGGTCATCAGCATGTTGACCATGATGTGGAAGAAGAGCGCCGTGGTGATCCCCACGGCCGTAAGGCTGGCGAATCCGTCGCGCGCGATGGCGGCGAGCCGGAAGCCCCGGAACACGACGATGCCGTAGAGCAGCACCACGGTCAAAGAACCGAGCAGTCCCCACTCCTCGCCCACCACGGAGTAGATGAAGTCCGTGTGCCGCATGGGCAGGAACGCGAGCGCCTTCTGCGAGCCCTTGAGGTAGCCCTTGCCCACCACGCCGCCCGAGCCGATCGCGATCTTGGACTGGATGACCTGGTAACCCGCGCCGCTCGGGTCCTGCTCCGGGTTCAGGAACGTCTCGATGCGCCGCTTCTGGTAGTCGTGCAGGTGGTTCCACAAGTTGGGGAGCGCCACGGCCACCGCGCCGTTCAGGGCGATCATCGCCACGAGCACGACCAGCCGCGGACGCGCGTAGGCGAGCAGCGCCGCGAACAGGCCCACGAACCACCACACGCTCCCGGTCAGGAAGAACAGCGCGACGTTGAAGATGGGCGAGAGCCCGAGCAGGAGCTGGCCGAGCGGCATCCCGGCCCAGAAGTACATGGCGATGAGCATGGCCGGAAAGCTCGACGCCGTGCCCAGGTCCGGCTCCTTGGCCACGAGCACGAACGGCACCGCGGTGATCAGCAGCGGCGGCAGCCACCAGCGGAGCTTCCTGAGGTCCATGCGGGGGTGGTCGAGAAACCGCGCCAGCACGAACGTGGTGGCGATCTTCGCGATCTCCGAGGGCTGGAACTGGAGCGGCCCGAACTCGAGCCAGCGCTTGGCGCCCATGCGCTCGACGCCGACCACGAACACGGCCACGAGCAGGAGCAGCGAGCCGGCGTACAGCGGCCACGACACCGAGTCGTAGAAGCGGTAGTGGATCGCCGCCACGAGCCACGCGAACACGACCGCCACACCGAACCACAGGAGCTGCTTGGCCCACAGCCCCTGGTGGGCGCCCGGCAGGTAGGTGGCGCTGTAGACGGTGGCGAGGCCGATGCCGATGAGCGCGACCGTGGCGATCAGGAGCGGCCAGTCGAGCGGCGGGAAGCGGTCGCGCACGGTCAGTCCCCCACCGTATCCGCCGGCGCCGGCAGGCGCGGCGCGGTGCGGGTCGAGTCCTTGAGGAAGAGTCGCTTGAGGACGCGCGCCGAGATCGGCGCCGAGACGCTGCCGCCGTGGCCGCTGTTCTCGGCCACCACCGCCATGGCCAGCGTCGGGGCATCGGCCGGGGCGTAGCACACGAACAGCGCGTGGTCGTCGCCGTGCGGGTTCTGGGCCGTGCCGGTCTTGCCCGCCACCGGCAGCCCCGGCAGGCGCACCGCGCCGGCGGTGCCCGCCTCGACCACGCGGCGCATCGCCAGGTGGATCGCCTCCCAGTGGTCCTTCGACGTCGCCACGCCGGGCTCCACCGGCGGCTCCACGCGGAACGTGGTCACGCCCTGGACACCGCTCACGACGTGCGGCCGGACCGGGCGGCCGCCGTTCGAGGCGAGCGCGGTCATCGTGGCGAGCTGGAGCGGGGTCGTGAGCAGCTCGCCCTGGCCGATGCCCAGGTTCAGCAGCAGCCCCTTCGGCCAGCGGCCGCGGTGGAAGCGCTGGTCGTAGTAGGCGTCGGTCGGCACCAGCCCGCGCGACTCCGAGGGCAGGTCGATCCCGGTCTTCTCGCCGAGGCCCATGCCGCGCGCCGTCTGTTCGAGCGGATCGAGCCCCAGGCGCAGGCCGAGCTGGTAGAAATACACGTCGCACGAGTGCTGCAGGGCCTGGACCAGGTCGAGGCTCCCGTGGCCCTCCTTTTTCCAGCACCCGAAGCGGCGCCCCCCGTAGAAGTAGCCGCCCGTGCACGAGACGGGGAAGTGCGTCTCCGGGGTGACGAGCCCCTGCTTGAGCCCCGCGAGCATGGTCACGATCTTGAACGTGGACCCGGGCGGGTAGGCGCTCTGGATGGCGCGGTTCAGGAGCGGGTAGGCCCCGCCCGAGTTGAGCTCCTTCCAGCGCGCGAACGAGATGCCGCGCGAGAACTCGTTCGGGTCGAACACGGGCTTGCTCACCATGCCCAGCACGCTGCCGTCGCGCGGGTCCAGCACCACCGCCGCGCCGCGCTCGATGTTGGCCATCGCGTCCTCGAGCGCGAGCTGCACGTCCAGGTCGAGCGTGAGCGTGACGTCGAGCCCGGGTCGGGGCGGCTGCGGCGGCACGTCGTCGAGCGTGGCGACGCGCTGGCCCATGGCGTTCACGACCACGAACTCGGCCCCGTCCTCGCCGCGCAGCACGTCCTCGTAGCGCCGCTCGACGCCTGTCTTCCCGATCAGGTCTCCGAGTTGGTAGCCCTTGCGCGTGCGCTCGGCCAGCTCGCGGTCGTTGATCTCGGCGGCGTAGCCGAGGAGCTGCGCGGCGAGCGTGCCCTCGGGATAGCGCCGGATGGGCGCCACCTGCACGTCGATGCCGGGCAGCTCGTGCCGGGACTCCTCGACCGCCGCGAGCACGGCGTAGGGGGCGGTGCGCCGCAGAACGGCGGTCTGGCCGGTGCGGTTGGCCTCGCGCACCCGGCGCTTGATGTCCACCGTGTCGCCGTCGAGCGCGCCGCCCACCTTCGCCAGCCAGTCCGAGGCCACGACCGAGCGCACGCGAAGCGTGCTCTCGATCGGCGCCGGCCGGAACACGATGTCGAAGCTCGGCTGGTTGTCGGCCAGCACGCGCCCGTGCCGGTCGCGGATCACCCCGCGCGGCGCGCGCAGGACGTCGAGCCGGATCCGGTTCTGGTCGGCGAGCCGTTTGAGCTGCTCGTGCTCGAGCACCTGGAGCCGCAGCAGCCCCAGCAGCACCAGGAAGAACCCGGCGAGGCCGATGGCCGCCAACGCGCCGAAGCGCGTGTCCTTGTCACGCTGCGGAGGACCCTGGGGCATTCCCGTACCTCCGGCGGCGGGTGAACAGCTGGGTGACGAGGAGCACGACCACCCCGAGCGGCGCGGTCGTGACGGTGGCGAGCGCGACGCGACCCGCGAGCCAGCCCACCGCGGCCAGCCCGCCGCTCGCGTCGAACGCCGAGGCCCACACCTGGTGGAGCGCCGTGGCCAGCACGAGGAGCAGAAGCTGGGTGAGCGGGCTGTCGCGCACGAGCGTGTTCGAGAGCCGGCCGACGCCGTAGCCGAGCAGCGTGAGCGCGAGCGCGTGGCGTCCGATCCAGTGCGCCGCGTCGAGGTCCGCGGCGAGCCCGAGCACGAAGCCGAACGTGGCGCCCCACGACTCGCGCTGGCGCAGCGACCAGGCCACGGTCGCGAGCACGAGCACGTCCACCACGACGCCGCGCGCCGCGAGCCCGGCCAGCATCGTGCTGCGGAGGACCAGCGCCACGAGCGCGGTGAACAGGAACACGCCGAGCACCCTCATCGCGCCCTCCTCGCCGAATCGCCGCCCGCCGCGCGTCCACCGGCCCGCGAGCCCGTCAGCCGGTCGGGCTCGAACTCGAGTCGCGGGCGCGGGATGCCGTCCGCGGGCGGCCGCGGGCCCGGAGCCACGAACGCGTGGCGGAGCCGCGCGATGCGCGCCGCGGGCACGAGCTCGATCTCCTGCATGAGCCCCGTCGCGTCGGTGGCGATGCGCGCCACGCGCCCCACCGGCACGCCGCGCGGGTAGCGGAGCGAGAGGTCCGACGTGACCACGCGCTCCCCCACCCGCACCGTGTCGGCGAGCGCCACGGCCGAGAACACGAGCCGCGGGCGCGGCGTGGGCACGAATCGCAGGATGCCGTGTACGCCCGTGGTCTCGACCTCGCACGCGACCGCCTGGTTCGGGTCGGTGATCAGCGTGGCGCGCGAGAGCCCGGGCCAGACCTCGCTCACGCGGCCGATGAGCCCGTCGCTCGTGAGCACGGCGTCGCCGATGCGCACGCCGTCGTTCGCGCCCGCGGACAGCGTGACCGCGTTCGGGAGCGGGTCGCCGCCGGCGAGAGCCAGCACCTCGACCGGCCGCAGCGAGAGTCCCTGCCAGGCCGGCAACCCGAGCTGCTCGCGCAAACGGGGCGATTCGGCGGCCATGAGCCGCAGCCGCGCGTTCTCCACCTCGAGCCGGGCCACCCTGGCGTGGAGCTGCGTGTTCTCGGCCCACGACGTGAACAGGCGGTCGCCCGCGCCCGCGACGCGGTCGAACGGCGCGAACAGCCACGCCCCCACGCCGCGGAGCCCCGCCGCCGGGATGCGCTCGCCGACGAGGAGGAGCACCAGCGAAAGCGCCGCATACACCGTCACGAGGACGACGCTGCGGCGCTCGGCCGGAGGCAGCATGCTCGGCATGGATCAGTCCCGGTGGCCGCTCAGGATCACCTTCTCGTAGTCCTCGAGCTTTTCCAGGATCTTGCCCGCGCCGCGCACGACGCAGGTCAGCGGATCCTGGGCCACCCGGATGTTGAGATTCGTGACCTCGCGCATGAGCAGGTCGAGCCCGCGCAGCAGCGCCCCGCCACCCGTCATGTAGATGCCGCGGTCCACGATGTCCGCAGCGAGCTCGGGCGGCGTTCGCTCGAGCGATTCGCGCAGCGCGTTCACGATCTGGCCCACCGGCTCCTGGAGCGCCTCGCGCACCTCGACGCTGGACACCCGCAGCGTCCGCGGGATGCCCCGCACGAGGTCGCGGCCCTTGATCTCCATGTCCATCTCTTCGGGCAGCGGAAACGCCGAGCCGATCTCGATCTTGATGCGCTCGGCGGTCTGCTCACCGATGAGCATGTTGTAGGCCTTCTTGGCGTAATTCATGATCGCCTCGTCCATCTCGTCGCCGCCGGTGCGGATGCTGGTCTTGGTGACGATGCCGTTCAGTGCGATGACCGCGATCTCCGTGGTGCCGCCGCCGATGTCCACCACCATGTTCCCGGTGGGCGTGTCCACGGGCAGGTCCACGCCGATCGCGGCGGCGATGGGCTCGGGCACGAGCAGCACCTCGCGGCAGCCAGCGCGCACGGCGGAATCGATGACCGCGCGCTTCTCGACCTCGGTGATGCCGGACGGCACGCAGATGATGATGCGCGGCCGCACCAGGAATTTGTGCTTCTGCACTCGCTGGACGAACTCGCGCAGCAGGTGCTCGGTCACCTGGAAGTCGGCGATCACGCCGTCCTTGAGCGGGCGCACGGCGTTGATCTCGTCGGGCGTGCGGCCGAGCATGAGCTTGGCCTCGCTGCCCACCGCGAGCACGCGATTCGTGCTCTTCTCGACCGCCACCACCGAGGGTTCGTTGAGGACGATGCCGCGGCCCTTCACCCAGACGAGCGTGTTCGCCGTGCCGAGGTCCATGGCCACGTCGGTGGAGAAGAACCCCATCAGGCTGTCGAGAAACATCCATGCCTCTTGAGCAGGGGGTGGTACGAAGTCGGGGCGATCGCGGCGGGCGTCACGACAAGCAAGTTCGACACCGGATCGCGGGGGCGGCCGAGGGGTCCGCGCAAACGCGGGCAAGCTAGCATCGGCCGAAACCGAGCAGCAACTTGAGCGCGGCCCTCGATGGCTCGGGCCGCCACCGTATCACGCTGCTCCACAAAGACTTGCCGGCCTGGGCTTGAGTTCGGTGGCGCTGAACGCCACGCCCGGAGTCCCGGCGCGCGGTCGCGGATCATCCCCGCTCCGGGTGCCTCTGCGGGACCCCGAGGCGGCCCGCCGTCGCGCCGGCGAGAGGATCCGCCCGCCGCCCCCGCCGGGAAGTGGCTTTTTGCCACGCGGCCCGGGTGCCGGGGGTATGGCATCATGGTCGGGACCGCCGCTTCCTTCCCGGGGTCCCCCGGGAGCCCGCCCGCCCTTCCCGGATCCGGACCAATCGCCCGCACGGAATGTCCCTCGCACCACGTTCCCTCCCGGGCCTCGCGGCCCTGCTCGCCGGCCTCCTCGCCGGCCTGCTCGCCGTCGTGCCCTCGGGCCGCGCCCAGGCGCCGTCGGGCCGCTTCGCTTTCGCCGACACCACGCTGCTCCGCGACACGCTGGACCTGCGCTTCGACCGGCTGTTCGAGACGGCCGACAGCCTGCAGATGCTCCCCGACTCGCTGCGCGCGCACATGATCCGGTTCCGGCTCCCGATGGCGCGCCTGATCTGGATGGCGGACAGCATGCGCGTGCCGGTGGACTCGGTGGGCGCCGTCATCGCGCGCGAGCGCTTCAATCCGTTCGCCGTCCGCGCCGGCACCTCGCGCACCTCGTTCAAGTTCACGAGCGGGTACACGATCGGCCGCACGAACTCCGACTGGGTGAATGGCGGCGACTACCAGCTCCTGCGCGGTCGGCTGAACCTGATCAGCACCACCGAGATCACCATGAACCGCAACACGGCGGGCGGGCGCCTGAGCCTGCGGCAGAACCGGCGCTCGACGACGGACGCGAACTGGCGGCTGTCCGACGACCTGTCGCTGGGCGGCCGGGCGCAGATCTCGGGCTTCGACGCCTTCGACCCGGGCTCCATCAGCAACGAGCAGGAGACAAAGAGCGAGTTCCAGCTCTCGACCCGCACCCGGCAGAAGTACTCACGAGACCTGACCTCGGAGGTCAATCTCTTCGCCGGCTACCTCGACCTCAAGAACGTCTCGCAGGTGAAGCGCGGGCTGTCGGGCGACCTCAACGGCCGCACCCGGCTGACGCGCGGGCAGTGGCTGTCGCACGACCTGAGCGGCGGCCTGAACGGGAACCTCGCGCGCACGCGCCGCCCGAGCGCGCTCTCGGCGCTCAACACGCATGACCTGGCGAGCTCGCTGCGCGGCGCGCTCCAGCTGTTCTCACTCGCCCCGGTGGGCTTGAACCTCAACTACTCGGCCCGGCGGTCCGCGGTCGAGACCCCCACCGACGCCGACACCGTGAACCGGCTGATCACGTCCGGGGCCACGGCGGACGGCACGCTGCGACTGCGGCTGGACAACGACCGCTACCTGAACCTGTCCGCGAACGCGGGCACGAGCCGGTCGCTCCAGGGCACGCGCGTGGACCGCGCGCTGCGGGCGCAGGCTCGCTGGTCGCGGGGGCCGTGGGGCGTGGACGCCGACTACTCCGACGGCTCGCGCGACTCGGACTTCCTGCGCCGCGGCACGGCGCCGGCCTACATGGACCGGGTGGACGACCGCACCGCCAGTTTGCAGATCACGCGGCCGATCGGGCGCAAGATCACCTCCAAGATCCGGGGCGACATCTCGCTCTCCCAGTCACGCCCGCAGGCCTCCGAGGCCGGCGCCGTGGCGCCCACGACCCCGCGGGACAGCTACCGGCAGTCGTACCGTATCGAGGGGCTCTACAACGCCTCGGACCGCCTGACGAGCGGCCTCGCCATGGAGGTCGGACTGTCGCGCTCCATCAACCTCCCCGCCGCCAGCACGGCCAACAATACCGATACGCGCAGCTACCGCGGCGAGTGGCGCTGGAGCTACCGGCTCCTGCGCGGGCTCACCGCATCCCAGTCCAACACGGTGCAGGCCGACTACCAGTTCTACCCGTTCGCGTCCGAGCGGAACGGCCTGTCACTGGACTTCAACACCGTCACCAACCTGAATGCGACGCTGACCCCGCGGCTCTCGGTCGAGATCATCCACAACGCCCGGCAGCAACCGAGCGGCGAGTGGCGTCTGCTCCCGGACGGGAGCGGCGTGCTGCTGCCCTCGAACGAGAATCTGAGCTACACGCTCCGCTCGCGCGTCGTGTGGTCGCCGTCCCCGGCGCTGTCGCTGCTGCTCGCGCCGGAGTACCAGGCCAGCGACCGCAACGGCACGGTGAACGGCGTCGAGTCGCCCACCCGCACGAGCCGCCGGCTCACGTTCACCGGCGGCGTGAACCTGGACCTCGAGGTGGGCCGCCGGGGTAAGTTGCTCGGGAGCGTGAACCGCCGCTTCACGGCCGATCGCTCGACCCGCTACCTGAACACGGTGCCGCAGCCCTCGCCGGTCTCGGAGCAGGACTACTGGGACGGCTCGCTGCAGCTCTCGTGGGAGCTCTGACGTGCGACCGAACCCGACCCCGGTGACGTCCGCGACGCGGGCCACGGCCCGGCGCGACCGCGGCCGGCGCGCGCGCGCGCCGCTCGCGCTTGCCGCGCTCGCGCTCCTCGCCGGGGCTTGCGTCAATCCGTTCAAGCCCGCGGATCCCGAGGACCCGTCCTCGACCGGACCGCCGGTCGTCGAGGACTTCCGCACGCCGGAGGATCTGCTCGAGACCATCGTCCAGGCCGTCCAGAGCCGCAGCTCCAACGGAGCCAGCGCCTACCTGCGCGCGTTCGCCGAGTCCACGGTCGCCGGGGATCGCGCCTTCCGGTGCTTCTACGACGGCGCGGTCAAGTCGAGCTGGCAGAGCGCCACCCAGCTCACGGCGCCGGAGCCCTGGGACCTCGCGCTGGAGCGGAACGTCCACACGCATCTCTCGGGCATCCGGCCCACGTACCTGTACCAGTTCGTGTGGCTGCCCGATCCGCAGTCCCCGCAGGACGACGACCCGGCCGCGTCCGACACGGTCCAGTACCATCGCAAGTACACGCTCTACGCCGCCCCGGAGAACGGCAACGCCGAGATCATCGCCATCGGCTTCGCCGACCTTTCCATGCAGAAGAAGGAGGGGCGCTGGTCCATCTACCGCTGGCACGACCGCGTGGATCCCGACGTGGGCGTGAACCCTGCCGCGACCGACCAGCGCACGATGAGCTGGTGGCGGCTGGAATCCCTGGTCCGGCGTTGAGGAGGAGGAATCCCGTGCGACGTTCGCTCCCGTCCCTGATCGCCGGTGTCGCTGCCCTCGGCGCAGCCGGCTGCTTCAATCCCTTCGCGCCGACCGTGCTCACCGAGCGGGTCACGACCGTGGCGCCCTCACCGACCACGCCCCAGAACGCGGTGCGCCTGTTCGAGTGGTGCTGGAAGAACCGCGGCGTCGAGGAGTACAAGGAGCTGTTCACGGCGGACTACGTGTTCGTGTCCGCCGGTCTGGACTCGGCCGGGAACCCGAGCCGCGAGATCCAGGCGCGTCGTGACGACGAGGTGCAGATCGCGGAGAACATGTTCATCGGCTCGGCCGAGCGGCCGCCGGCCGCGGACATCCAGCTCGACTTCGACCGCAACCTGATCCCGTTCCCGGACACGCGGCCGGGCAAGGACCCGACCTGGCACAAGACCATCCGCACGTCGGTGAACCTGAAGGTCAAGATCGACGAGGGGAACGTCTTCGAGGTGACCGGGACCGCGCTCTTCTTCCTCGTCCGCGGCGACTCGGCGCAGATCCCGACGGATCTCCAGGGCCGCTTCAAGCCCGACCCCCTGCGCTGGTGGATCGACCGCTGGGAGGACGAGACGCTGGCGCCCGAGTCGGTGGTCGCGGGGGGTGAGCGCGCCGCGCCGCCCGCCGCGGGCGTGGCGGTGGGCGCGGAGTCGGGCGGCGCCGTGACGACGGCGATGACCATGGGCGAGCTCAAGCGCTGGTTCCTGCAGGGCGCCGCGGCGCGGGCGCGGCTGGCAGCGCAGACGGCCGGCGCTCCCGGCGGCGGCGGCGTCGCGGTTCGCTGACGGCCGCGCCGCCGGGGCTTGTCGCGCCATTCCGCGCCCGCCTATAGTGCGTGCCGCGCCGCGTGACCCGCGCTTCGGACGGGAGCCCCGCGGCCGTCCCCGTCGTCCCCCCGCGCCTCCGGGCCGGGGCTCCCCTGCACAGCGCGCGCCCCGGGCGCGTGGAGGCCCCATGGCGGTCGCCGTCAACAGCCAGCTCAATCCGCTCGAGAACGCCGAGCGGCAGTTCGACGAAGCCGCGGCGCGGCTCAAGCTCGACCCCGGCATCAAGGACATGCTCAAGCGCCCGCGCCGCGCCACCATCCAGTGGCTCCCCGTGATGATGGACGACGGCTCGATCCGGCTGTTCGAGGGCTTCCGGGTCCAGCACAACATCGCGCGCGGGCCCGCCAAGGGCGGCATCCGCTACCACCCCGACGTCTCGCTCGAGGAGGTCTCGGCGCTCGCGTCGTGGATGACGTGGAAGTGCGCCGTGGCCGACATCCCGTTCGGCGGCGGCAAGGGCGGCATCCGTGTGGACCCGCGCACGCTGTCCAAGGGTGAGCTCGAGCGCCTCACCCGCCGCTACGCGGCCGACCTCTCCGACCTGTTCGGCCCCGAGAGCGACGTGCCCGCGCCCGACGTGAACACCGGCGAGCGAGAGATGGCCTGGATCGCCGACACCTATTCCATGCACGAGCGCCGCACCGAGCTGGCCGTCGTGACCGGCAAGCCGCTCGAGGTGGGCGGCTCCGCCGGCCGGCGTGAGGCCACCGGCCGCGGCGTCATGATCTGCGTCGAGCAGATGTGTCGGCACCTGAAGATGCCGCTCCAGGGGGCGCGCGTCGTGGTCCAGGGCTTCGGGAACGTGGGTGGCGTGTCGGCCGACCTGCTCGCGCGCGAGTGTGGCGCGAAGGTGGTGGCCGCCTCGGACGTGAGCGGCGCGGTCGTGAACGAGCAGGGCCTCGACGTGCCGGCGTTGCTCCGCCACGTCGCCGAGAAGCGCGGCGTGGCCGGGTTCCCCGGCGCCAAGCCGCTGCACACCCCCATCGTCGAGCTCGAGTGCGACATCCTGGTGCCTGCCGCGCTCGAGAACCAGATCACCAGCGAGAACGCGGGCCGCGTGCGCGCCCGGATCGTCGCCGAGGGCGCGAACGGCCCCACCACGCCGGACGCCGACAAGCCGCTCGAGTCGCGCGGGATCCACGTCATCCCCGACATCCTGTGCAACGCGGGCGGCGTGACGGTGAGCTACTTCGAGTGGGTGCAGAACCGGATGGGCTTCTACTGGCCCGAGGCCGAGGTGAACGCCCGCCTGCGCGAGAAGATGGTGAAGGCGTTCGGCGACGTCATCGCGATGAAGGAGCGCACCGACGCGCTCTCGCGCTCGCAGCCCGTGTCGCTGCGGATCGCGGCCTACATGGTGGCGATCCAGCGCGTGCTGCGCGTGCACGAACTGCGCGGCATGTACGCCTGACACCGCGGTACGGCGCCGGCCCGCGCCCGGCGCGGCCGCGGAGCCCGATCGGAAGCCCCCGGCGGACCGACCGCCGGGGGCTTCACGCGTGTGAGTGAGGCCTGGAGGCGGCTCTAGAACTTGAGCCGCAGCCCGACCTCGTAGATGTCGTCGAAGAACTCCCGTGCCGGCCGCCACGCCACGTCCACGCCGAGCTTGGTGGCCCCGGTCTTCACCAGGAACGTCCCGCCGAGCGCGAAGCCCTGGTAGAGATCGTCGCCGGAGTCGAAGTTCATGCTGTCGTTGCGGGTGACCGGGTCGGTGGACGTCGTCAGCGTCCCGAACCAGGAGCCGCGGATCGCGTAGAGGTCCTTGTACCCCCACTCCGCCGCGCCGGTGAAGTTGTCGCCGTAGAAGTTGTTGTTCTGGAACGCGCCCCGGAACCGCAGGGCGTTCTCGCCCCGGCGGTAGAGGTCGTAGGCGCCCGAGAGCGTGAAGAACGACGGCATCTCGAACCTGGCGGTCGAGAAGCTCAACGTGCGGTTCGACCCGTCCGGCGGTGAGCCGGGCGGCCGCACGTTCACCTCCAGGTTCGAGCCCGTGTACTGCATCGAGCCGCCGAAGTTCTTCATGGTCATGGACAGCATGAGTCCGCGCCATCCGGTCGAATACTGCACCCCGAAGTCGAACGCCAGCCCCGACGCCGTCAGGTCGAGGATGCGCTCGTTCACCAGGTTCACCGACGCGCCGAAGTTGACCCGGTCGGTGAACTGCCGCGCCCACGATCCCGTGAGCACGGTGAACGTGGGCTGGATGATCTCACCGGTGCCGTCGGGCGCGGTCTCGGTGGTCACGATCACGTCCCCCACCGACAGCACCTTGGCGCTGAAGCCCAGCGAGCCGAGCGCACCGGCCCGGGTGGCGATCGCCGCGTAGTTCACGTCCATGTCGGCGAAGTAGCGCATGTGGCTGAACAGCGCCTCCGGGCCCTCCATGTTCGCGAGCCCGGCGGGGTTCCAGAAGATGCTCTCCACCCCCGCCACGTCGCTCGCCGCCGCGCCGCCCAGGGCGGAGCCGCGCGGGCCCACCTGGATCAGCAGCTCGGGTGCCCCGGACGTCCCCTTGCGCTCGTCGGAGCCGGCCCAGGCGCCGGTCACCACCAGCGCGAACAGGGCCGCCGTACCGAGCGTCCGAATGGTCAGACGGATCATCGTCCCGTCTCCTTTCTTAGATGCCTGCACGGTCATGGTTCAGGCCCCCTAGAAGCTGTTGAGCCGTTCCTTCTCGAAGAACACCACGACGCGGCCGGTGTAAGTGCCAACGCCCGGTGCGTCCACGTGGAAGATGTAGATGCCGCTCCCGACCGGGAGCTGGTTCGTGGTCTGCAGGTCCCAGGTCAGGATGGACGTGGTCGCATCCGTCTTCTGGAGCGTGCGCACGAGCTGCCCCGCCAGGTTGTAGAGCCGGATCGTGCAGCGCTCCGGCAGGTTCATGAACCGCAGCCGGCGCGTGAACTGGTCGAGCTCGTAGTTCGAGCGGGCGTAGTACGGGTTCGGGACCGCCCGGATGCGCTCGAGGTTGTTCTTCGCCAGAGCCGAGTTGCTCCGCTGCAGGGCCTGAGTGCTGAACACGTAGACGTCGTTGTCCGTGGCCGGGTTCGCGAACACGAACTCGAACTGGTCGGCCGGGTCGAAGACGTCCGAGGCCGCCCGCAGGTGGCACCACAGGGCGTACATGATCGGCTGCGAGTCGTCCACGACCGCGGCGTCGTGGCCGATGTCGGGCTCCTTCGCCACGCCCGCATAGGCGTAGCTGAACACGAACAGGTACTCGCGGCCGCCCAGGCCGCTTTCGTCAGGCGCCCAGGTGGAGTCGAACGTCGCCGGCTGCGAGGCCGGCGGCAGGATCGTGCCCGCCGCGTCCGTGAAGCAGCGCTCCACGAACGCCCCTTCGAGCTGGCGGTCGTTCGTCGCGTCCCAGATCTGGAACGGCACGTCCACGTAGCCGCCATAGAGGTAGCTGCGCCCCTGCGGCGGTGGCGCCCCGGTCCCGTCCACCTCGAGCCGCAGGAAGCGGTAGGCCTTCTGCGTGCCGTTGAACCGAAGCTGCACCGTGGTGAACGAGTCGGTCGAGACCACGGTCGGATCGAGCGTGCCGCCGAAGAAGCTGTAGCCGAAGCCGGCACCGCCGCCGAACGCCTCACCGCCCCAGTTCACCTCGGCGATCGGGCGCCGGTGGGCGCCGTCCAGGTTTCGGTAGGCGGCCTCCTGGAACGCCGGGAAGTACTTGCCGGTCACCTTCACGCGCAGCCCGTCGGTCACCAGGTAGTCCTCGTCGCCGCGCCGGTTGAGCTGGCCCGAGTAGAGGACGCTGTTGCCGTTCGTGCTGTCGATGAGCGACCAGGAGTGCCGGACCGTGGCCGTGTCGGTGCCGACGATGCCCGAGAACAGCGGATTCGTGGGCGCGAACGCGACCTTGTAGATGTGGCCCGTGATGAGCTCGGGGGTCACGACCTCGACCGTGACCAAGTCCGTGGCCGGCGCCTTCGGCTCCCGTAGCACGTGCGTCACGCTCGTCGCCGAGGCCGTCGCGCGGTCGGTCCCGCCGGCGGCGCGCTGCGGGACGACGGTGACGACCGCCTGCGCGTTCTCGAGCACCTTGGGGAGCCCGGTGGGGTTGTACGCGTAGGCGGTCACCGCGAAGTAGTACTCGGTGCCGTCGTAGAGCGCGGCCCCGCGCACGACGTCCTGCGTGATCGAGTGCGTGTAGCGCACGCCGGCGTCGGAGCCGAATGCGACCGGGTAGTCCAGGATCGTCTGCCCCAGCGTGACGTCGAAGACCGCGTCCCGGATGACGCGCACGTTGTCGATCTCGTCGTAGACGATCAGCCGCCGCCACGGTCCGGACCGGGTCTCTCCCTGGTAGACGACGTAGCCCTGGAACGCGTAACCGGGCTCGTTGTAGTTGGTCCGCGACCCGGTGTCCCAGGCCAGCGTCACGACGCCGTGATCCACGGTGGCGTTCACGCGCGGCTGCGGGGGCGGCGACGGCAGGTCGAACGCCTTGTCGAACGCGTCCTGGGCGAACTCGTCGTTGAAGCGGAGCGCCGAGATCGAGGACAGCCGGTCGGCGCCCTGGCCCACGATGCAGGCCACGACCACCTCCTGCGTGTCCCCGGCGGCCATCGTGAACGGCCCCGACGACATGAGCAGCCGCCGGTCCGCCGGTGCGCTGTCGAGCCAGCTCCCCGGGCCGGGGCTCACGGGGTCGCCCGCCACGATGTAGCGCGTCTCGACCCCGAACGGATCCACGACCACGTCGCCGAACTGCGTGAGGCCCTTCATGTAGTTGAACGTCTGGTTCGCGTTCTGCGGGTCGGTGCCGTTGATGTACTTGTTGAACGACACGAGCCCGAGCCGCGTGGTCCCGACGAGCGGACCCTGGAAGAAATCGTAGCCCAGCGCCGGCGGCGTCGAGCCGTAGCCGCCGTCGTTGTTGGTCGAGTTGTAGACGTACCCGAGCGAGCGGGGCTTGCCGGTCCCGTCCGGCAGCGTGTCGCAGCCGACCAGGTCGTCGGTGAATCCGGCCGCACCGCCCAGATCCGGGTCGGACCATTGCGACACGAACATCGAGTCGATGGTGCCGCCGCTCTTGTTGATGATCTTGTACTTGACGAACAACGTGAGGCCGAGCGCGCCCTGGCGGTCGAATGCGAACGTGGTCTGCTGCACCTCCAGCCCGAGCGGATTCGTGCTGCCCGCGTCGTTCGCGTGCTGCGCCGGGTCGGCGTCGTTGTAGACGCACCACAGCATCTGATCGCCGAGCACGTCCGGGCCGGGCACGTCCACGGAATCGTCCGGTGCCGGCGTGGAGTCGTCCGGCAGGCGGTAGAGCCGCCACGGCGCGCCGTACGGGATCGCCTGGCGGTACTCCGCCCACGAGTGGTGCGCGATCGGGTCCATGAACGGGTCGCCGGCCAGCTCCTCCGCCGTGCGGTCCACGCGCAGCGTGTCCACGAGGCGGCCCTGGTTGTCGCGCGACCCGGACAGCCGCACGACCTTGTAGACGACGTACTCCGGCCGGTTCGGGTCATCCGGGGCGCCGCCGGACAGGATCGCGCCCGGCGAGTACTCCTGCGAGTACTCCGCCAGCGCCACGCGGATGTCCGAGCCGACCTTGCCGCCGATCCACAGCCCCGCCGCGAACACGGCGCTCTTCGTGGTGCCGCGCGGATAGAACAGGCCGGCATCCTGGTTCGCGAAGTCGAACGCGGACGAGCCCGTGTTCGTGACGAACATGTTGAGCTGGTTCACGTCGATGCGGCGATCCGAGCTCGTGAGCTGGGCCGCGGTGGGACGGGCGCCCCCGAACGGGCGGGCGCCGCCCGCGAGGCGGCGGGCGGCGTCCGCCGCCCCGGCTCCGAGCGAGGCCAGCAGCACGGCGGCTGCGAGCCCCGTGACGATGCCCCTCATGGACCGATTCATTCGATTCCTCCGGCGTGGCATGGGACGCGTCCGTCAGAAGCTCGCTCGCACGCCGAAGCGCACGAGCCGCGGGTTCGAGTACAGGTTCGGGTTGTTCTGGGCCAGGTCGTAGAGCGCCTGCCCGCCCTGCACCGCGCCGATCTCGGCGCGGCCCGTCTCGGTCTGGTCGTAGCTCGTCGAGGTCGGCGAGCCGGTCGAGGTGTATACGGCGATCGGGTTCTTCGTGTCGAACACGTTGAGCGCCCACACGAACGCCTCGAGCCGCGTGTCGCCGAACGCGAACGCGCGCGTGGCCTTGAAGTCGAGCGTCGAGGTCCACGGCCCGTAGCGCGAGTTGAGCGGGCCGGACGGGTTCGAGTTCACGTTCGCCAGCGTCACCTCGTTGTACACGTTCGTGGGCGTGAACGGCGTGCCGCTCGCCACGTTGTAGAGGAGGTTCACGCCGAAGCGCTCGAACGGGCGCCAGCCGTTCCACACCGGCCCCTCGCCCGCGTCGAGCGACCAGTCCACGGACGCCGACAGCTTGTGGCGCTGGTCGAAGTCGAGCGGAGCCGACTGCTTGGGCGGCTCGGACCCGGTCCACGCGATGTTCGCCTGCGTGTTGGAGACCGAGCCGGTGCCGTTCGCGAACGACAGGCTGTAGTTGAGGCCCGCGGCGATATGGTTCGTCTTCCGCATCGCGTAGCCCACGTCCACACCCTTGATCGTGGCGAAGTCGCGGTTGCGATACGACGTGAAGCCCTTGGGGTTCGAGCGGATGGTGGTGATCTCGACCAGGTCCTTCACGTCCTTGTAATAGGCGGTGACGTCGAGGCGCATGCGCTCGCCGATCTGCCGCGCCACCGAGACCTCGTACGCGGTCGTGCGCTCGGGCCGCAGGTTCGGATTGCCGAAGCCCACGAAGTAGCCGCCGTCGTTGATCTTGTACTCGAGGAACCGGTACGAGACGTACAGGTCCTGGAGGTTCGGCTGCTGGTAGAACTGCCCGTAGTTGAAGCGGAGCTGCGTCTTCTCGTCCACCGGGAACGACACGCCGAGGCGCGGCGAGATGCGCGCGTACGTCTTGTTCTTCTGCAGGTCGCGGGCCTCGAGCAGGCCTTCGATGTTGCCGGGGTCGAGCAGCGTGTCGCCGAGCGGCGACAGGTCGCTGCGGAGCGCGGGCGTGTCCACGTCGATGAAGTCGAAGCGCAGGCCGGCGTTCACGATGACGCCCTCGCGCTCGAATTTGTCCTGGAGGAACGCCGACCAGGTGAGCGGGTGCTTGGGGCCGTCCCGTGAGCTGTCGTCGTTCTCGACCACGTCGATGGACGTGACCTGTCCCGCTCCGTTCCGGCGCACGACGAGGTCGTAGCCGTAGCCGTCCCAGTCCACGATGTTCGGCTGGCCGGCCGGGGTCACGTTCGTGGGCCGGTAGTGCTGGAAGAAGCGCAGCGTGTGGCGCTGCGCGTCCGCGCCGAACTTGAGCTGGTGATGGCGGTTGATCTGCGACGTGATCGACGCCTGCGCGCCGTAGTACGACGAGCGGCGCTGCAGGTAGTTGTTGAACACGTGCCCGGAGCTGAAGAACAGCGGCAGGCTCGGGTCGTACTGGATGTTCCCGGCGGGCCGCAGGTACTCGACAAGCCTGTCGAAGTGCACGCCGTCGCCGCGTCGCCGCTGGGTCTCGAAGAAGTTGACGCTGGCGTTGTAGAACGTGCGCTGGCTCAAGGTGTGCGTGAACGTGCCGTTGTACGACACGTTCCGGTCCAGGTAGCGCGGCGCGTGCGGCCGGTTCAGCAGGTAGGCGTGCAGGTACTCCTGCCACTCCTCCTCCGAGCCGAGCCCGCCGAACTTGAGGTCCATCTTGTCGCTCAACTGCAGCGCGAACTTGCCCTGGAACGTGAAGCCGCCCGAGGTGTTGCTGGGCTTGATTCCCTCGCGCAGCCCGAACGAGTTGATGGCGCTCTTGTAGACATCCGCGAGCGCGGCCGGATTGCGGTCCTGCTGCCAGCGGCGCTCCGCCGAGGCGTAGAACGTGAACTTCTCGTAGCCCGGCCAGACCGGGCCGCCGAGCGAGCCGCCGTAGACGTTGTAGCCCGCCTTCGTGGCCCCGATCCAGTCGCCGGAGAGCGCGTCCGACACGGTCTCGAGCGAGCCGAAGTACTTGCCGCGGCCCTCGCGGGTCACGACGTTCACGGCCCCCGACATGATGCGGCCGTACTCGGCGCCGAAGCCGCCGGTCAGCACCACGACCTCCTCGATCGCGTCGTTGTTGATGGAGGTGCTGCTGGTGCCGGTGAGCGGGTCCTGCTGCGAGAAGCCGTCCACGAAGTAGGCCGTCTCGTTGGGCCGTCCGCCGCGGATGATGAGCGTGTTGCCATTCTGCGACTCGGTGTCGATCTGGCGCCTGAAGTTGACGATGCCCGTCTGCTGAGCGGCCGCGTCCCGGTAGCCGCGGGTCGGCAGCTTCTGGATGTCGCTCGCGCTGATGAACCGGGTCGTGCCGGTGGCGTCCCGCTGCAGCAGCGGGCGCTCCGCGCTCACGATCACCTCGTTCATCTGCACGGCCTCGGCGCGCATCATGGCGTCGAGCGTGGCCGAGAAGTCCGGCGTGATCTCGACGTTCTCGGCCACGTACGCGGCGTAGCCGATGAGGTTCATGCGCACCCTGTGCCGGCCGCCCGGGATGCCGATCATGAAGTACTCGCCCTGGTCGTCCGTGATCGCGCCAAGCCGCTGGCCCTCGATCCGGATGTTCACGCCCGCGAGCGGCTGCTTCTTCTCGTCGGTGACGCGCCCGGTGAGCTTCCCGGTGGTCCCGGCGAAGGCGGGCAGTGCGAGGGCGAGGCCCACCGCGATGGCGGCAAGCCGTCGCGCCCACGGGAGTGAGCGGGGCATGGCAAGGTCTCCTTTCCGGAGAAAAGACCGACCCGTCCCCTTCCGGCGGGCACGCGCGGACGAGGACGGGCCTGGGCGATCACTGCGGTCCTGGGAATGCGGCAACGGCGTGGGGCTCTCGTGCGGCATGACGATCCTCCGGTTCCCCGGCTGCGGGCTCACGGCGGGGAACGCCTCTCCATGGCGCTGCGGGGTCGTTCAGGACGACTGCCTCGGGCCGGACCGTAGGTCCAGAACTTGGCAAATGTCAACGCCTGATGGCCGGACGCCCCTTCCCCGGGCTCGACTCACGGGACGGGCGTGGAGGTCGGACGAAGTTTGCGATGCGGGCTGACCCCGGCGGTTTCCCGCGTTCGTCCGTTGGCTGGCTCGGCCAGGGACGGGCGCCAGGCGGCGGCGCACCGATGCGTCCCGCGACCGGCCCCGACGAGCTCGAGCCCTCCGGCGCCGGCAACACTCTCCGCCTGGAGAACGAGTGCCGCGATAAGAACCGGGGGCGCCACGATCAGCGCCCCCGGTCCGGTGCAGCCCGACTACGCGATCAGAACGAGTACGTCGCCGAGACGCGCGGGAACGGGTTGCCGCCCAGCCCGTTGTTCCACACGGCGCTGACCGGGTTGTTCCAGAAGTTCGGCGTGAGCGTCGCATCGAGCATGAGCGAGCCGACCTTGACGCCGGCGCCCATGTCGTAGACGAACGCGTGCAGCTTCTGCTTGATCGTCACGACCGGCGAGCCCGTCTCCTGCTTGATGGAGTAGAGCACCGCGTTCTGCGCGCCGAAACGCAGCGTGAGCCACGAGTTGACGTGCGCCTCGAGCGCCATGAAGGCGTTCGGGTAGTAGGTCTCCCTGAGCTCCGACGTGGGGCCCGTGCCGATCGTCTGCTCGATCCGGTTGCCCGCCACGTTGACGCCGACCACGAGCAGGTCGTCCGAGGCGATGGACCAGTTGCCGGCGATGCCGACCTCCCAGCCCGTGATCTTGGCCTCGGTGCGCACCGCCGGCGTGGACGCGTCGAGCGCCGACAGGTCGAACGAATACACCTTCGCCACCGGCATCCACATCAGGTTGCCGCTCGACTTCATCATCGCGCGGCCGGCCACCAGGTACGTGGTCCCGCCGTCATCCGCCGCCGAGTTGGGCGTCGTGAAGTCCGAGCCCTTGAAGCTGCGGTTCTGGAAGTGCCCGGCGATCTCGACGTCGGTGTTCTCGTTCATCTGGAAGCCGAAGCCGGCGCCGATGCCCCAGATGTTGCGGCCTAACGGGCCGTCGCCCTCGGCCGTGCCCGCCGCGACCTCGTTCGAGATGAACGAGCGATTGAGCCGGAGGCCGAGACTGCCGCTGCCCATCTTGTGACCCCACATGACGTCCAGGGCCTCGCCGTTCGAGTTGAAGTCGTCGAAGCCGATGAACGAGGTCATGGGAGACTCGATGGACGTCGGCTGGCCCAGCGAGGGGTGGAAGCGCCGCATGTGGATGGCCCACGTGCCGACGCGGCCGTCCCACAGGTTGCCCAGCACCGCGCCCATGGACTCGTTGCCGGCCGTGGGCTCGACGTACACCAGGTTCCCCACGGAACCCACACCGGAGACGTAGGTGTAGATGTTCGTGTAGTCCTTGATGTAGTCCATGGGGACGTTGAGCGACTGCACACGCGCCGGGGACGCGGCAGCGACCGCCGGCAGCACCGCCAACAGTGAGAGGGTACTCAGGATGCGCGTCATTCGCTTATGCATGGTTTCACAGCCTCCTGGCGGAAGTCGGTAAGAGCTACAGGACGCCTCGATGATCCGGCGGCGGCCAGCGGGCCCGCCGGCCTACACGTGCATTCGGTAGCCCACCTCCTTTCGCCGATGGGGACAACCGGACATGCGAAAAGCTCCTTCTCGTCCGTGCGAAGGAGCCGCGAGATGCAGAGCCAGGTTGCGTCCTTCACAAGAAGGATCCTGGCGCACGCCCGGGCGGAAAGTTAGGGAGGCACGGGCCGGGGTGTCAAGCCGATTCTCCGGCCACCGGGATTTGATCGAGAATACAGTCTCATGCTAGTGGGTGCGGTCGGTACCAGCCCATGAATTGCGGCCCCAGCTCCTTGTCGTACAACGGGTTGCCAATCTCCATCGAGGCAATGGCCACGCGCCCGCGACAGTGAGCGAAGTAGCCCCCCCCGAGGCAGACACCGACGTGGCTGGCCGGCTCGCCGGGCCGCCGGAAGCACGCCAGGTCCCCTGGGAGGGGCCGCTCCCGGGCCGCGAGCGGGCGCGAGGCGGCGCACTGGTGCCGGGCGTCCCGGGGCAGGCCGAGCCCCTGCTCGAGCAGCACCTGCTGGACGAAGCCCGAGCAATCGTAGCCGGCCGGGCTCCGCCCGCCCCACAGGTAGGGGACGCCGAGGAGCGAGGAGACGCGATCGGTGAGCCCGGGCGGCCGGCGCCCGGCCAGGGCCCCGACCGGAAGATGGCCGCGCCGGCCGTCGGGGAGCTTCACCGGCAGCCAGCCCGCTCGCGCGCGGCCGGCGATCAGACGGGCGCCGAGGAACACCGGCGAGACCGCGGTGCTGGAGCCCGGAGCCGCCAACACCATGCCGATCGGGACCCCGACCGTGGCCCGCGCGGCACGGCGCCAGCCGGCGACGCGCGCCCGGCTCCCCGGAACGAGCCCCCAGGCGCGCACCCAGCCGCGGTAGCCGTCAGCCTCGTTCCGGACCCGGTGCCAGCCCGCGCGCGGCGCGCGGCCCGGCAGCTCCACCGTCTCACCCATGAGGAGCTGGGAACCCAGCTCGGCGGCGTGCCGCGGCTCGGTCCGCACGTCGAGGAGCGGCAGCGAGACCACCGCGTGCGTGGGCCGGCCCCGTCTCATTCGGGCGGCGGGTTCAGCAGGCTGAACCTGCCGAAGCCCTCGCGGTCGGCGAACACGAGCCGGCGGTAGGGCTGGTTGTAGTACCAGATCTCGAGCCCAGGCTGGGTGGCCGAAGCCTGGCGCTGCTCGACCTGGTCGGGCGGTCCGTAGCGTATGTAGATGCGCCCCATGTCCGAGCGCCAGCCGGGGCCGAAGCCGAGGAAGTTCTGCTCCGCGTGCCGCAGCCGCCGGAAGAACTCGATCTGGTACTCGTTCCGGAGCGTCTCGGGCGTGGGGTCGCGCCGGCGCCAGAACGCCTCCCAGCGCTCCACCTGTCGCTCGCGCGGCAGGTTGCGCATCGCGTCCACCTCGCTGCTCTCGGCCACGTAGCCGAGCGCCTCGAGCAGCTCGTCGTAGGTCCGGCCCGCGGGCGGCCCGCTCTCCTCGACCTCGAACGCCCGGGTCGTGCGCCACGAGGTCTTGCCTTCCCGCAACTCGACCTCGAACGTGTATGCGCCGATGAACAGCTCGCGGCTCGCGGGCCGGATCAGGACCGGCTCGGCGGGCCGCCGCACCGAGACGCTGGTGTCGCCCGCAGCCGTGTTCCCGCCCGTATCGTCGAGCACGCGCCAATGGTAGCGATAGTCGCGCGGCCAGGGGCCCGGGCGGCGGTCCACGAGCACCGCGCGCACGGCGAGCGCGTCCGACTCGAGCCCGAACACGCGCGAAGGCTGCGCCGTGAAGACGCCGGCCGAGTCCATGACCCCCAGCTCCAGGTCGGCGAACCCCACCGGGACCCGGGAGAGGTCCCGCACCTCGAGCCGGTCGCGCACCTCGGACCGCTCCCGTCCCGTGACACCCTGCACCGAGACCCGCACCGCATAGCTCGCCGGCGGGACGTCGAATTCCCGGACCGCGAGCAGCACATTCCGGCGCGCCACCGTCCCGCGATAGTCGGCGATCCGCAGCCGCTCCACCCAGGAGTCGCCGTACAGGCGCCGCCGGCCCCGGTTCGGCGCCAGTTCGACCACGAACGACGCCCCGGCCACGTAGTCGGCCCCGACCCGCTCCCAGTTGAGCTCCCCGTAGGGCACCGCGATGGTCACGCGCACCCGGGCCCGCGAGGTCGAGTCCACGGTCACCGAGAGGTCCACCGTGAAGAACGGGGGCTGGAGCGACCGGAGCGCGGGTCGGTCGGGCGTGGCGGCCGGAGCGGGAGGCGGCGCCAGGGCCGCGAGGAGGAGGGCGCCGACGAGGGCGAACGACGCGCGAGACAGGGGCTTGAGCACCTTGCCGGCACGTTAGCACAGGCCCGAGTGAGCGTCCTCTTGACGCGGATGCCGCCGGTGATGGGAAATGGAGCGCGATCGGGCCGCATCCCACCGGGCCGGAGGTATGCTCATCCTCGTGAGACCCGCCCTGCTCCGCGGCGCCGCCTGCGGCCTCGCCACCGCGATCCTCGGCCTCGCCGCGCCCGCCCGGGCCACCATGCCCCCGCGCGCTGGCCCGCTCCCGGCCGCGCTGGGCGAGGCGTTCCAGCGCGGCCTGTTCGACGTGCCGTCGCGTCCCGCCGGGCTCGAGGCCAGCTCGGGCGTGGCGCACTGGCGCCTGCCCGTGATCCGGGTGGCGTTCTCCGACAGCGCGCTCGTCCATCCGGCCGGACTTCTGGAGCAGCGGCTCTTCGACACCACCGGTACGGTGCCCACGGGCTCCATGGCCGAGTACTACCGTTGGGTCTCGCGCGGGCGGCTCGTCGTGACCGGCGAGGTCGTCGCAAGCGTGGTCCTGCCGCACTCGCGCACCTGGTACGCGGCCGACACGTTCGGCGTGAGCCTGCAGGGCACGCCGCGCAACTCGTACGGGCTGTTCCGCGACGCGGTGAGCGCCTGCGACGCGACCGTGGACTTCTCGCGCTTCGACCTCGACAACGACGGGCTCGTGGACATGCTGTGGCTGGTGCACGCGGGTCCGGGCGGCGAGACGACCGGGAACAACGACGACCTGTGGTCCATCACCTCGCGCGCGGTGGGCGGATGGAACAACGGCGCCATCGTCGAGTGCGACGACTTCGTCTCCGGCTCGCTCCTCGAGCGCATGCGCATCGACCGGTTCACGATCCTCCCCGAGCTCTCGGGGCTGCGACCCGGGCAGCTCAACGAGATCGGCGTCTTCTGCCACGAGTTCGGGCATACGCTCGGCCTCCCGGACCTCTACGACACCTCCGCGCTGGGCGGCGGCCGGAACGTGGGTCCGGGCAACTGGGCGCTCATGGCGACCGGCGCCTACGGCGCGAACAACCTCTCGCCCGAGTCCCCGGCCCACCTCGGCGCGTGGTCCGCGCTCCAGCTCGGCTGGGCGAACCGCCTTCGCCCCGCCCAGGACACCACGCTCGTGCTCGTGCCGCTCGCCGACGGCGGGCCGGTGCTCGACTTCAGCTTCCAGGGCGAGGTCGCGCGGGAGCACTACCTGATCGAGAACCGGGTGCGGGACGGCTTCGACCGCCAGCTCCTCGAGGAGGGGCTCATCGTCACCCAGCTGGACGAGGCCGTCGTGGCCGCCGGCGTGGCCAGCAACCGCGTGAACGCGCTGCTCTCGCCGGGCATGCGCATCCTCGAGGCCGACGGCAACTTCGACCTCTACTCGGGCTACAACCGGGGCGACGTCACCGACCCCTTCCCGGGGCGGGCGAACCGCACGCGCATCGACGACCTCTCGACGCCGTGGACGCGAACGTTCGACGGAGCGCCCATGAACCTGGCGCTCGATCGGATCACGAAGCTGGGCTGGGACGTGAGCGTGCGCGTGCTGGTGCGCGCCGCAGGCTGGCACCCGGTCCAGTCGCTGGAGGGCGGGGGCGGCGCTCCCGACGAATCGTTCGGCCCGGCGCCGCGCGCGGCGGTCTCGCCCGCGGGCCTCGCCTGGCAGGTCTCGAGCGAGGAACTCGCGGGCCGCCGCCGCGCGGTCGTGCGCGAGCGGCCGTGGCTCGGCTCGTGGGGGCCGCCGCTGCCGTTCGACCGCGGCGTCGGCGCGGCGGTCGAACCCACCGTCGCGCGCATCGGGAACGAGGACCTGGCCGTGGCCTGGATCGAGGTGGACGGCGTACCCGGCCGGCTCCTCTACCGCGCCCGCATCGGCGGCACGTGGACGACGCCGCGCGTGCTCGTGCCCGGCTCGGGCGGCTGCAGCTCGCCCGCCATCGCCGTGGACGACCGCGGGCGCGTCTTCCTCGCCTGGCTCGAACAGACGCCCGAGTCCCGCGCGCTCCGCTTCATGCAGTTCCTCTACGCGACGCCGTTCGGGCAGGCGACCTCGCTCACGGGCCCGGCGGACGCGCCGAGCGCGCCGGCCATCACCGCCGCCGGCGACGCGCGCGCCTACGTGCTGTGGAGCGACCTCGTCACCCAGCGGCGCGTCGCGCTCGCGAGCCGGTTTCACGCCGACAGCGGCCTTTCGAAGCCGTTCCCGTTGTCGCCGGTCACGGCCGCGCATCAGCCCGCCGTCGCGGGCGTCGTGGACAGCGCCGGCACGCTGCACGTGGTCTGGCAGGTGAGCCCGAGCGTCGGCAGCGAGATCCGCTACCAGCGCCGGCCCCGCAGCGGCCGCATCGCGCCGCGCGACACGCTGCTCGACTCCGAGGGCGCGGGCCTGCAGAATCCGCGCATCGCGCGCGACCCCGTCGGAGCGCTGCACGTGGCCTACGAGCGCGCGGTGATCGAGGGCCAGCAGGTGCGCTACAAGCGCCGGCACCCCGAGCTCGGCTGGGACCATCGTGCGACCGAGGTGAGCGATGCGAGCGACGTCACGGTGAGCAACGTGGAGATCCTCCCCACCTCGTCCGGCAACGTGACCCTGACGTGGATCGGCTACGACGGCCTCGAGGCGAGGCTGCGCGAGCGGAGCCGGCTGCTGGACGGCCCCGGCGTGACGCAGGCGCCGCCGCCCGAGATCCGGGGCGGGCCGGCGCTGGCGGCCGTGCGCAATCCGCACCGCGCCGGTGAGGCGCTGGAGTTCGCAGGCGGCGCTCTGGTCCCGGGCACGCGGCTCGAGCTGCTCGACGCCGCCGGGCGACGCGTGGCCGAGGCGCGCGCGGGCGAGGCCGGCCGCGCGGTGTTCGCGCCCGAGCGCACGCGCGCGCTTGGCGCCGGGCTCTACTTCGTGCGCGTCCTGGGCGCCGCCGCCGTGGGCCGAGTGGTGGTGCTCCGCTGATCCCCGCGCTGCCGGCATGGACGCTGGCGGGCTCGCTCCTGCTCGGCGGCTTGCTCCCGCTCGGGGACGCCCAGCGGGCGCACTGGGCGCCCTCGGGCGCCTGGCGCATGCCGGTCGGCGACCCCTACGCGGTCACGCTCGAGCGCCAGCCGGCGCCGGGGCCGTTCTTCGTCGTGCGCAACGTCGAGTGGGACGGCGCGCGCGCCTCGCACCAGGGCGCCGACCTGGGCTCCGGCGAGGCCGGCGCGATCGTGCGCGCCGCCGCGGCGGGGCTCGTGGTGCGCGCGGCGGACCAGGGCGATCACGGCGGCTACGGCACGCACGTGGTGCTCGCGCACCGGCTGCCCGAGGGCGTGCTCGCCTACTCCGTCTACGCCCACCTGCGCACGGGCTCGCTGCGGGTGAGGCCCGGCCGCTTCGTGCAGGCCGGCGCACCGCTCGGCCGCGTGGGCATGACCGGCCGCGCCTCGGCGCCGCACCTCCATTTCGAGGTGCGCGTGGCGCGTGACCCCGACGAGCGCTGGGAGTTCGCCGACGTCGAGGACCCGCTCGCGTTCATCGAGGAGCGGCTGCCGGCCCACCGCGCCGACAGCACGGGCGTCGCGGCCTACCTGGAATGGGCCGAGTTCGCCGCCCTCCTGCCCCCGGGCGCGAAGGGCGACGACGCGCTCACGCGCGAGCGCTGGTGGCGGATGCTGTCGGTGGCCGCGCGCGGCGCGCTGCTGGATCCCGCCTCGAACGCCGCCGGCCTGCGCGACTCGCTGCTCGCGGCGGGCGTGATCACCCGGGCCCCCGGCGAGGCGAGGCGGCCGGCGGGCTGGGCCGAGCTCGCCCAGGACCTGAACCGCGCCCGCCGGAAGGGCGTGCGCACCGGCCCCGGGCCGTTCCGGCGCGAGCGCCACGAGGCGGTGTGCGGCGTCCAGTTCGGCGAGACCGCCCCCGCCCGGCGCACGTCGGCGTTGAGCGCCCGCGCCGGGACCCCCACGCTCACCGACGCCGTGCTCCTGCTTGCCGACCTCGCGGGACCGATCCCCGAGCCGCCGCCGCCTCGCACACCCGCCCGCGCGGGCGCGAAGCGCAGTGCGGTCGCCGCGACATCCGGCGGCGCGGGTACGGGGATCGCGCGAGGCCCGCGGGCGGCCGGCGACTCGATAGGGGGTCGCGGCGCCGCCGGCGCCCGGAGCGATTCGCTCGCGCGGCGGCCGCGACCGACGCCGCCCGCGACCTTCGCCCCGGCACCCGCGCCGGGGCGCGCCGACAGCTCCGCTGGCGCCGGGCGCGGCGCACCGGTCCCCGATCCAGGCGCCGCGCCGCGCCGGGTCGAGCCCGCACCGCCCGCCGACACGAGCGGGCACTGAAGCACCGCTCTCGCGCCGGCGGTCTTGACGCTCGGCGCGCGCGGGTGGCAATGTGCCGCGTCGCCCCGGTGGAGGCGTCGGCCCGCGCGTGAGCGGGTGGCCGCCCCCATCGGGGCGACGAGTTCCGGCAGGCTCGGAGGCGGCATGGCGGACCAACCCAGGAAGCCCGGCTACCGCGACACGCTCAACATGCCCGAGACCGCCTTCCCCATGAAGGCGGACCTCGCGCGTCGCGAGCCCGAGCGGCTCACCGCGTGGGCCGGCGAGCAGGCGTACGCCACGCTGCGCGCGCGCCGCCGGGGCCGGCCGCTGTGGGTGCTGCACGACGGCCCGCCTTACTCGAACAACCACCTCCACATGGGGACCGCGGCGAACAAGATCTGGAAGGACGCCGCGGTGCGCCAGGCGTCGCTTCAGGGCTTGGACGCGCCGTTCGTGCCGGGCTGGGACAACCACGGCATGCCCATCGAGATGCAGGTGGGCCGCGAGTTCGCCGAACGGAAGCAGAGGCCCGACCGGCTCGAGCTGCGGCGCGCGTGCCGGGCGCACGCCGAGCGCTGGATCGGCATCCAGCGCGAGGAGTTCATCCGCCTGGGCGGCTGGGGCGACTGGCAGCGCCCTTACCTGACCATGTCGCCCGGCTTCGAGGCCGAGATCCTCGAGACGCTGGCGCGGCTCCACGAGCGCGGCTTCGTCCACCGCGGCAAGCGCGCCATCCACTGGTGCCCCACCGACCGCACCGCGCTCGCCATGGCCGAGATCGAGTACGCCGACGTCACCTCGCCGAGCCTGTTCGTGCGCTTCCCGCTCCGCCGGGACGGTCCGGCCGGCGCGCTGGCGCGCTGGCCCGGGGTCGCGGCGGTGGCGTGGACCACCACGCCATGGACGCTGCCCGCGAACCGCGGGCTCATGGTGGACCCGGGGGTCGAGTACGTCGTGGCGCGCGCGGCCGACGCCACCGTGCTCGTGGCGCGCGCGCGTCTCGCGCCGCTGGCGGAGACGCTGGGTGCGGCGGCGGAGCCACTCGCCGCCGTCCGCGGCCGCGACCTCCTCGACGCGGTGTTCGCGGGGCCGTTCGGCAACGACTCACGGGTCGTGGACGGCTCACCGTTCGTGAGCATGGCGGACGGCACCGGCCTCGTTCACACCGCGCCCGGCCACGGCAGCGAGGACTTCACGGTGGGCCAGCGGAGCGGGCTCGAGATCTACTGCCCGGTGGACGAGGGCGGCCGCTTCACGCCGGAGGTGGAGGGCTTCGCCGGCCGCAGCGTGCTCGAGGTGAACGACGACATCGTCCGCCGGCTCGGGGAGCAGGGGCTGCTCCTGCACGCGGGCCGGCTCACGCACAGCTATCCCCACTGCTGGCGCTGCCGGAAGGCGGTCATCTTCCGGGCCACGGACCAGTGGTTCATGATCGTGGACCACACCGGCCACCGCGACCGCTGCGTCGAGCGGATCGAACGCGACGTGCGCTGGGATCCCGACAGCGCGCGCAACCGCATCCGCGAGGCGGTGCGGAGCCGGCCCGACTGGTGCCTGTCGCGACAGCGGAGCTGGGGCGTGGGCATCCCCGCGGTCTACTGCGAGGCGTGCGGCGTGCCGACTCTGGACGCGCGCGTGCTGCGCCGCGCCGCCGAGCGCGTGCGCGAAGCGGACTCCGACGTCTGGTACGAGCGGCCGGTCGAGGAGTTCCTGCCCCCGGGCTTCGCCTGCCCGGCGTGCGGCGCCGCGGGGCCGTTCCGCCGCGAGGAGGACGTGCTGGACGTGTGGTTCGACTCGGGCTGCACGCACCGGGCCGTGCAGCGGAGCCACCCCGAGCTGGCGCCTGCGTGGGCGCCCGGCAGCGGCGCCGAGGTGGTCTACTTCGAGGGGCCCGACCAGCACCGCGGCTGGTTCAACTCCTCGCTCATGGTGGGGGTGGGTGTCGAGGACCGCGCGCCGTACACGGCGGTGGCCACGCACGGCTGGGTGCTCGACGCCTCGGGCCGCGCGATGCACAAGTCGCTCGGCAACGTCGTGAGTCCGCTCCAGGTCATCGAGCGCTACGGCGCCGACGTCGTCCGCTGGTGGGCGCTCGCCACCGACTGGCGCGGCGACGTGCGCGTGGGCGACGAGATCCTGCAGCGCGTGGCCGACGCCTACCGCAAGGTGCGGAACACGCTGCGCTTCCTGCTCGGGAACCTGGCCGACTTCGCGCCCGCCGACGCCGTGCCGCGCGAGCGCCTGACCCGCGTGGACCGCGCGTTCGCCGACCACCTCACCGCGCGGCTCGCGCGCGTGCGCGGCGAATGGACCGCGCTCCAGTTCCACCGCGCGCTCGACCAGGTGCTGGACCTGTGCACGGTGGACCTCTCGGCCGTATTCCTCGACGTGGCCAAGGACCGCCTCTACGCGCTCGCCCCGGGGGACCCCGCCCGGCGCTCGGCGCAGACCGTGCTGTGGCAGGCGTTCCACGACCTGGCGATCGGTGTCGCTCCGGCGCTCGTCTTCACGGCCGAGGAGGCGTGGCGCTCGCACCCGGGCACGGTGGCCGAGTGCGAGAGCGTCCACTTCGCGGAGTGGCCGAAGCGCGACGAGGCCGGCCGCACGAGCGACGAGTGGCTGTTCCTGCGCGAGGTGCGCGACCTCGTGAACGCCGCGATCGAGCCGCTGCGCGCGGAGAAGACGCTCGCGACCACGGCCGAGGCGGAGGTCACGCTGCACGCGCCCGCCGCCTGGACGCGGCGGCTCGCGGCCTACGGCGACGAGCTGCCGGCGCTCCTGCTGGTGGCCGACGCGGTGCTCGAGGCGGCGGCGGACGGCGCCGCTCCGCGCGTGGACGTGCGGCGCACGGGCCGTGCCCGCTGCGACCGCTGCTGGATGTACCGCGCCGACGTCGGGCACGACCCCGCCCAGCCGGGGCTCTGCCCGCGCTGCACGTCGGCGCTCGCCGCGCGGGCCTGACGGCCCGCCGGAGCGGGACGCCCGCCCGCCTGGCCCGACCTATTCATGATCCCGCCGCCTGCGAGCGCGCTCTGCACACCATCCGCTGCGTCGTCCGTCCGGCCGCTTCCTCGCCGTGTCCACCGACACGACTGCGTCGCGGCCGGCCGAACTCCTCGCGGCTGGTGCACATCCCGCACTCTCGGCTGGCGGTTCATGAATCGGTCGGGCTAGCGATCCCCCGTGTCCAGCCGCAACTCGGCCTGCGGCGGGTATCGCCAGCGCAGGCGCGCGAGCAGGTCGCGGAACGCCGGCGTGTCGCCCTGCATCGGCACGCGGTCGGTGTCGATCGTCACCACCTCGAACTCGCTCCCGGCGCGTGTCATCCAGTCGTCGTAGGCGTCGTTCAGCCGGCGCAGGTAGTCGAAGCCGATCGTCTTCTCGCTCTCGCGGCCGCGCCGGGCGATGCGCTCCATGAGCGACTCCGGGCGGGCCTTCAGGTACACGATCAGGTCGGGCGGGCGCAGGAAGCCCACCATGCACCGGAACAGCGCCACGTAATTGGCGTAGTCCACGTCGGTCATCGCGCCCTGCTGCCACAGCGTCTTCGCGAAGATCTCGGCGTCCTCGTAGATCGTCCGATCCTGGATGAACGGCAGCGGGCTCCGGCCGATCTCGACCTGGGCCTTGAAGCGCTCGCCCAGGAAGTAGATCTGGAGGTGGAAGCTCCAGCGCGGCATGTCCTGGTAGAACGGGTCCAGGTACGGGTTCTGGATGACCGGCTCGTAGTGGGCCGCCCAGCCGAGCTCGGCCGAGAGGCGGTTCGTGAGCTCGGTCTTGCCCACCCCGATGTTCCCCGCGATCGCCAGGAAGAACCCCATGCTCATCGGCTTGCTGCCCCCCCACCTGGTCTTGGCACAGACCTGTCCGATTCCATGCCAAGCCGTGACGGTTTCCGGACTTCTCGCCCGCCTTCCGATGCCATGATGCGTGTGCCCGCCTGGATCCGGGGCGCCGTCGCGAAATCGAGAACCTGCGGCGCGGCTCGGGCGTCTACAGAGGCGGACGATCTGGGTGGTTCGGGGGGCGAGTTCGAAGAATCTCGCGTGCGGCCCGCGACTCCGAGGACGTAGCCCCCCATTTCGTACGAAGACCCCGTCCGGCAGCGCCGGGCGGGGTCTTCGCTTGGGCCGCGGCGCGGACGCTATCGGCCGCCGCGCCCGGGCGTCAAGACGCGGCCGGTTCCTCGTCCTCGGGCTCCTCCGGCAGCCCCGGGCGCCGGAAGCGCGCAGCCTCGAGCCCGTGCTTCTTGAGCAGGTCGTGGAGCGTGGGACGGCTCACGTCGATGTCCTTCGCCGCGCGCGTGACGTTGCCGGCGTTGCGCGTGAGCGCCTCCACGAGCAGCCGCCGCTCGGCCTCGTCGCGCGCCCGCTGCAGCGTCGGAAGCGGCTCGGCGGTCCCGCCGGCCGGCTCCAGCTCGAGGTCCTCCGGGCGCAGGTAGGCGTCCTGCGACAGGATGACGGCGCGCTGGACCTTGTTCTCCAGCTCGCGCACGTTGCCCGGCCAGCCGTAGGCCATGATGGCGCGCAGCGCGGCCTGGGTGAAGCCCTTGAGCCGCCGCTTGTGGTGGCGGCTGTAGAACTCGAGGAAGTACTCGGCCAGCAGCCGCAGGTCGTCGCCGCGCTCGCGCAGCGAGGGCACCTGGATGGTGATGACGCCGAGGCGGTAGAAGAGGTCCTCGCGGAAACGGCCCTCGCCGATCATCGCGCGCAGGTCGCGGTTCGTGGCCGCCACGACGCGGGCGTCCACGCGGATCCGCTCGCGCCCGCCGATGCGCTCGATGACGTGTTCCTGAAGAAAGCGCAGGAGCTTGACCTGGAGGTGCGGCGGCACTTCGCCGATCTCGTCCAGGAACAGCGTCCCCTTGTCGGCCAGCTCGAAGCGGCCCTCGCGGTCGCGGTGCGCGTCGGTGAACGCTCCGCGCTCGTGTCCGAACAGCTCGGATTCGAGCAGGTGCTCGGGGATCGCGCCGCAATTGATGGGCACGAGCGGCTCCTCGCGACGCGGGCTGGCCTCGTGGATCGCGTGCGCCACCAGCTCCTTGCCGGTGCCGTTCTCCCCCAGCACGAGCACGTTCACGTCGGTGGAGGCCACGCGCTGGACCATCGAGAACACCCGGCGCATGGCCTCGGACTCGCCCACCAGGCGGTGATAGCGCCGGCGAGGCGCCGGGCCGCCCTGCTGCTGCTGCTCGATGTGCCGGATGTGGGCGGCGCGCTTGAGGATCACGCGCAGCTCGTCCAGCTCGATGGGTTTCGCGTACCAGTCCACCGCCCCGCGCCGGATCGCGGTGAGCGCGTTCTCGCGGCGGTCGTTGCCCGTGACCATGATGACCTTGGTGAGCGGGTGGCGCTCGACGATCTCGTCCAGCAGGTCCAGCCCCTCGGGCCCGGCGCTCGGGGGGCCGAGCGTCACGTCCAGCGTCACGATCGCCGGGCTCTCCTCGCGCAGCACGCGCCGCGCCTCGTCCGCGTCGCGCGCGGTCACCACCTCGTACTCCCCCGCCAGCCCCCAGCGGAGCTGGTTCAGGATGCTCTCCTCGTCGTCCACGATGAGGACCTTCTCGAGACCAACGCTCACGCCCGCGTCCCCTCTCCCTTGCCGTCGCCGACGGCCGGCCCGCCGGCCGGGATCCGCACCGTGAACACGGTGCCCTCGCCGGGGCGGCTGCGCGCATCGATCGTGCCGCCATGAGCTTCCACGATGCCCCGGCACTGCGCCAGCCCCACGCCGAGCCCGCCCTTCTTCGTGGTCGAGAACGGCTTGAACAGCCGGGTGCGGAGGAATTCCTCGCTCATGCCGCGCCCGCTGTCGCTCACTTCGATGACCGCTTCGCGCGCCCCGTCCGCCCCGAACACGGTGATCGCGCGCACGCCGATCGTCCCCGGCGGCTGCAGCGCCTCGCGGGCGTTGACGAGCAGGTTGACGATGACGCGACCGAGCTGCCGCCGGTCGAGCACCGCCTCGGCGCCCTCCGGCACGGTGACCTCGACGCGCAGGCCCGGCGTGGCGTCGAGCGCGAGTCCGCTCTCGGCGAGAGCCTCCGAGACCAGCTCGCGCAGCGCCACCGGCACGAGCTGGGGCGCGGGCGGGCTCGACACGCCCGAGACTTGCGACATGAGCTCGCGCAGCGAGCGCACCGTGCGCTCGACCACCGCCATCGCGTCGCGCTGGAAGTCGGGGTTGCCCATGTGCCGGCGGGCGTTGTCCACGACCAGCGCCAGGCCGGAGACGTGGTTCTTCATGTCGTGGAGCACGAAGCTCGACAGCCGCTGGAGAGACTCGAGCTGGCGCGCCTCGGCCATGCGCTCGGCCTGGCGCGAGAACCACAGCGCCGAGGCGAGCTGGCGCGACATGGCGGCGAGAAACTCGAGGTCCTCGTCGGTCCACGCCTCGTCGCCGCGCTTGGGGCCCAGCCACAGGAGCGCGATGAGCGGCTCGTCCACGGCCAGTGGGGCGCACACGGCGGCGCCGAGCGAGGTGCGCAGGAGCTTGCTCGCCTCGAGCCCCAGGGTGAGCTCCGGGTCGAGCGCGCGGTCGGAGAACAGCACCGGCCAGCGCTCGCGGTCGAACCAGGTCACGACCGGGTGCGTGGCCTCGAGCGTCGTGGGCGATCCGGGCGGGCCGTGCAGGAGCCGGAACGCCCCGGCCGGATCCTCGCGGAAGTGCACCGCGATGTGGTCGGCGTCGAAGATCTCCCGCGCCAGCGTCTCGATCTGGCGGCACACCTCCTCGGGCGAGGCCGAGGGCGACAGCGCGCGGCTCACCCGGCCCCACTCGCGCCGGTAGTCGTAGCGGTAGGCGTAGAAATTGCGGTCCACGAACCGGCGGATCGCGCGCCCGGTCGCCGGCTGGACGAGCAGCAGGATCGTGCCCCCGGCCACGACGAGCAGGAAGATCGCGATGGTCCACAGCCGGAACGCCACCGACATCGCGGGCAGCAGCCGCGACAACGCGATCGTGATCACCAGGAACGCGACCGCCAGCGTGATCGAGACCGACGAGTAGTAGACCACCGGCCGGCCCACCGGGATGCTCATGTCGCGCAGCCGGCGCCGGGCGAGCGCGAGCGCCGCGGTGGAGCCCGCCACGAACACCACCGGCGCCGCGGCCGCCATCCACTGCCCGAGCACGCGCCCCTGCAGCACGCCGGCCGCCACCACGAGCAGCTCGGCCAGCACCGCGACCAGGATGGACAGGAAGAGCCCGCCGAGCCGGCGCTGGGCCGAGGCCGGCGCGGCACGCAGCATGCCCTCAAGATGGAGCAGCACGAGCAGCATGCACACGGCCAGGTAGCCGAGGTACGCCTTGCCGAGCGGCCCGAGCTGGATCACCGCGCCGGTCTCGTCGAACGCGACCGAGTCGAGCACGAGCGGCGAGCGAGCGAGCACGAACAGCAGCACGCAGGCGACGAGCGAGATCGCCAGCATCGCCCCCGACTCGCGGAGCTGCCGCCGGGGCTCGGGCCGGCCCAGCAGCACGCTCAACGAGAGCCACAGCCACGACGTGAGCGCCGAGACGCGCGCCAGGTAGTCCGCCCACACGTGCGCGCCGTCCGGGGTCGTGGCGCGGAGCAGCGCCAGCACGCCGGCCTGGAACGCGCCCAGCGCCAGGAACGAGGCCGAGAACAGCATCGTCGTCAGCCAGTGGCCGCGCTGGAGGAGCGCGATCAGGCCGATCGCGGCGAGCAGCATGGCGCTGGCGGAGATCGCCGCCTGCTGCACCGAGGCCGACCACATGGCGTTCATCGCCCCTCCCCGCCCCCCGCCGCGCCCTCGCGGGCCCCCGGGCCGTACTCGGGCACCGCGCGCCCGAGCGCGGCGCGGATCGCCGCGTCGTCCCCGGTCGCGGCCGCGTGCTCCAGCTCGCGGACGTCGTCCGCGAGCCGGGCCGCGTCCTCCTCCTGCAGCTCCCAGACGAGGATACGCTCACGCCGGGTCGCGCGTGCCTGCTCGGCGCGCGAGTGCAGCTCCTCGTGCAGCTTTTCGCCGCGACGCAGGCCCGTGAACACCACCTCGACGTCCTCGCCCTCGGTGAGCCCGGCGAGCCGGATGAGCTGGCGGGCGAGGTCGGCGACCCGCACCGGCTCACCCATGTCGAGCAGGAACACCTCGCCGCCGCGGCCCATGGCCGCCGCCTGGAGCACGAGCCGCACCGCCTCGGTGAGCGTCATGAAGTAGCGCGTGGCCTCGGAGTGCGTGACCGTGACCGGGCCGCCGCGCGCGATCTGGCGCTGGAAGAGCGGCACGACCGAGCCCTCGCTGCCGAGCACGTTGCCGAAGCGCACCGCGCAGTAGCGCCCGCGGCCGCGGCGCGAGGCCGCCTGCACCAGTCGCTCGCACACGCGCTTCGTGGCCCCCATCACGCTGGCCGGGTGCACCGCCTTGTCGGTCGAGATGAGCACGAAGTGCGCGACGCCGTGACGCTCGGCCGCCTCGAGCAGGAGCCGCGTGCCGGTGACGTTGTTGAGCACCGCTTCGCGCGGCGCGTCCTCGAGCAGCGGCACGTGCTTGTGCGCGGCCGCGTGCAGCACCACCTCGGGCCGGAACCGCGCAAACGTGGCCTCGAGCCCCTGCGCGTCGCGCAGCTCGCCCACGACCGCACGCAGGGGCGTGCCGCCGCCCGCGGCCTCGAGCTCGCGCTGGACGAAGTAGAGCCCGTTCTCGGCGTGGTCCAGGAGCACCAGCTCCGCGGGCGAGAAGCGCAGCGCCTGGCGCGCGAGCTCGGCGCCGATCGAGCCGCCCGCGCCGGTCACGAGCACGCGCCGGCCGCGCAGGAACGCGCCCACGTCCTCGTCCGGGCCGGGCGCGGGCTCGCGCCCGAGCAGGTCCTCGAGGCGCACTTCTCGGACGCGCGAGAGCGTCACGCGCGCGCCGGGGGGCAGCTCGGCGATCGCGGGCACGGTGCGCAGCCGCACGCCCGCCGCTCCGCAGGCTGCCGAAGCCTCGCGCACGAGCCGGCCCGGCAGCCCGGGATCGGCGATCACCGCCACCTCCGGGCGCTGCTCGGCGAGCACGCGCGGCAGGTCGGCGACCGTGCCGAAGACGCGCAGGCCCTCGACCAGGTGGCCGGTGAGCCGCGGGTCGGGGTCCACGAACCCGAGCGGCTCGTACGCCTCATCGCCCGAGCGCCGCCGCCGCATCTCCTGCACGAGTCCCACCGCGGCGTGGTCGGCGCCGATCATGAGCGTGCGCGCGAGCCGCGCGCCACGGCCGCCCAGCGTGCGGTCCCGCCACATCCGCCACGCCAACCGTGCCGCTCCCAGCAGCAGGAACTCCCACGCGAAGACGGACAGCGCGACGCCGCGCGGGAAGCGGTCGCCCACCGCCACCAGCGTGCTCACGGACCACAGGAGCGCCGAGAGCCCCGTGCCGCGCGCGATCTGGAACACGGTGGCCGTGCCCGCGTAGCGCCAGAGGCCGTGGTAGAGCCCGGCGACCAGGAACGCGAGCAGCGAGAGCGCGGTCCACGCCGGCGCGACGCGCCCCCACGCCTCGAGCGCCTCAGGCGGCGGGGCGCCGTCGAAGCGCAGGAGCAGCGACAGCCCCGCCGCCGCGTTCACGAGCGCCGCGTAACCCGCGGTGAGCACCAGGGTCCGCGGGGCCTTGCGCAGGTTCATGCCGGGCCCGTGCGCCGGGCCGCGGGGCGACCGTCCGGGACGGTTCCGCGCGGCCGGCGAAGTGGTAGCGCTACGGGGATTCGAACCCCGGTTTGATGGCTGAGAACCACCCGTCCTGGACCCCTAGACGATAGCGCCACGGATGCTTTCTGGCTGCCCGGCAAGGATTCGAACCTCGACTAACAGGGCCAGAACCTGTCGTGCTACCGTTACACTACCGGGCAGTCGAGGCGGGGCAATCTAGTCGTTCGCGTGGGCTTCCGCAAGTTCGCGGCGCGCACGCGCGAGACGCTCAAGCCCTTGCGGCCAGCGGGGATTCGGCCCGCCACCGCGCCGCGGCCGCCGCCAAGCGCGCAAGCGAACGCTCGCGCCCGACGAGCCACAGCACGTCGAAGATCCCGGGCGATGCGGTGCGTCCGGTGAGGGCGACGCGCGCCGGCGCGATGACGTCGCCGGCCTTGTGCCCGAGCTCCCTCGCGAGCCCGCGCGTGGCCTCCTCGAGCGCGGCGTGCGACCACTCCGGCAGCGCGCGCAGTCGGCCCGCGAGCGCTTCCAGCCGCTCGCCCGCCGCCGGCTTCGCCAGCAGCTCGGCCCACGCCGCGGCATCCGCGGGCGGTGGCTCGCGCAGCACGAATGCCCCCAGGTCCTCGGCGTCGGCGAGTGTCCGCAGCCGCTCGCCGAGCGCGCGCACGAACGCCGTGCCCCACTCCGGCCCGCGGCTCGAGAGCACGTGGCCGCGCGCCGAGAGGAACGCCATCACCCGGCCCACGCGGTCGGGCTCGGACAGGCGCTTGAGGTGCTGCGCGTTCATCCACTCCAGCTTGGCCACGTCGAAGATGGCAGGGCTCGGGATCACGCGCTCGAGCCGGAACGCGCGCTCCAGCTCCGCGAGCGTGAACAGCTCGGTCGAGCCGTCGAGCGCCCAGCCGAGCAGCGCCAGGAAGTTCACCATCGCCTCGGGGAGGAAGCCCAGCTCGCCGAACGCCTCGACGCTCGTGGCGCCGTGGCGCTTGGAGAGCCGCTTGCCGTCGGGCCCGAGGATCATACTCGCGTGCGCGAACGCCGGTGGCTCCGCGCCGAAGGCGCGGTAGAGCAGGATCTGCCGCGGCGTGTTCGAGACGTGGTCGTCGCCGCGGATGACGTGGCTGATGCGCATCTCGAGGTCGTCCACGACGCAGGCGAAGTTGTAGGTGGGGAGCCCGTCGGCGCGCAGCAGCACGAAGTCGTCCAGCCGCTCGCTCTGGAACGAGACGCGCCCGCGCACGAGGTCCTCCCACGCCACCTCCTCGGGCTCCGGCAGCGCGAAGCGCAGCGCCGGCGGCGGCCCCGTGCGCGCGCGCGCCGCGCGCTCCTCGGCGGAGAGCGCGCGGCAGCGGCCGTCATAGCGCGGATCCTCGCCGCGCTCGAGCTGCCGGATCCGCCGCACCTCCAGCTCCTCGGGCGTGCAGAAGCAGGGGTAGGCGCGGCCCGCCGCGGCCAGCCGTTCGGCCCGCGCCTCGTAGAGCGAACGACGACCGGACTGGAGGTAGGGCCCGTGCGGGCCGCCCACGCCGTGACCCTCGTCCCAGGCGAGCCCGAGCCAGCGCAGGCCGCTCACGATCGCCTGCAGCGAGTGCTCGGTGGAGCGCTCGGCGTCGGTGTCCTCGATGCGCAGGATGAACGTGCCGCCGTGCGCGCGCGCGAACAGGTAGTTGTAGAGCGCGGTGCGCGCGCCGCCCACGTGCAGGTGCCCGGTGGGGCTCGGCGCGAATCGGACCCGGACGCTCATGCGGTCAGGCCTCCGTCGGGAACGGGCGGGAAACGCGAAGGGCGGGCCCGCGCCGGCGCCCGCCCTCGAGGTCGCGACGAGGCGTTACTCGAGCACCACGAGCTTGCGCGTCACGTGCCGGCCCGCCAGCGAGAATCGCGCGAAGTACACGCCGCCGTCCACCGGGCGGCCCTGCGCGTCGCGCAGGTCCCAGGCGAGCGAGAAACGGCCCGGCTGCGCCTCGCCCGCGTCCACGAGCCGCACGCGCCGCCCGGAGAGGTCGAAGATGGCCAGCTCGTAGCGCCCGCCCGCCAGCAGCGAGGGCACCGCGAACTCGAACCGCGGACCCGCCGTGTGCCGCGCCGGGTTCGGGGCCGGCGGCGCGAACTCCAGCTCGGCGACCGGCGCGCCTGCGCCCGGCCCGTCGCCCACGCCCAGGAACAGCGGGGCGTGCGCGTAGCCCGTCCGGCGCGCGTCGTGGTGGAACTGCGGCCACGGCGGCGGGCCACCCGGCGAGAACGTGAAGTCGTAGTCCCACACGTAGAGGTTCTTGTCCCAGCCCGCGAGCAGGATCTCGGTCTTGCCGTCGTTGTCCACGTCGGCGAGCGCCGGCGTGCCGCGGATCTCGCCGGCGAGCTGGATGGGAAAGCCCGGTAGCACGCCGGCGGTGGCGCCGGAGATCGCGGTGAGCTGCCCCTCCTCGCCGCCGCAGACGATGTCGTTGAAGCCGTCGCCGTTGATGTCGGCCACGACCGGGCTCGACTCCGAGGCACCGCTCGTGAACGAGGTGTAGCGCACGTTGCTCCACGGGATGATGATCGTGGCGTTGCGGTTGAACACGTACAGGCCACCGTTCGTGCCCATGTGCACGATGTCCAGGAAGCCGTCGTTGTTCATGTCGGCGAGCGCCGGCGACGGCGCCCGGCTCGAGCCGGCCACCCGCACCCACACCGGCCAGCCCGCGCGCCGCGTACCGTTCGCGTTCAGTACGTAGAGCGATTCCGCGAGCGTCGTGAACACGATCTCGGGCGAGGGATCGCCGGGGCCGTCCAGGTAGCCGATCGCCACCGACGAGGTGATCGCGCTGTTGGTGACGAACGGGAACCCGGGGACGTTCGAGCCGTCGGCGTTCCACACGTAGACCCGGCCGTCGATGCCGCCATAGACCAGCTCGGGGAGACCGTCCAGGTCGATGTCGGCGGCGCCCGGGGTGCCGATGTTGAACGAGCCGTTCAGCACCTTGAACACGCCGTTCGTGGCCGGGTTCGAGTCGCCGTCCATCCACTCCTGCCCGTTTGCCCGCACCACGTAGAACCGGTTTCCGTTCGAGCCGAACGCCATCTCCATGCTGCCGTCGTCGTCCAGGTCGGTGACCACCGCCGAGGACCAGATGTTGACGCCGGTGAACAGCGGGAAGCCCGGGCGGACGTTGCCCGCGCCGTCGAACACGTAGAGGCCGGAGGAGTCCGCGGCCGGCGTGTTGAGCCCCCAGACCGGCGCGATGAACGACATGCCCTCGCCGGGCCCGAGCACGCTCATGGACGGCCCGGCGGCATAGTAGGTGCCGCGGGTGGTGAAGTCGCCGAGCGTGACGCCCTGGCCGTCGGCGTCCACCGGCGCCGTGCCGTCGGCGTTGAGCACGTAGAGCACGTCCGAGCCGGCGGCGAGCGTGGCCTGCGAGGTCGAGTAGGCGTACTCCACCGCGATCGAGGACGGCGTCGTGCCGCCGGTCGGGACCGGGAAGATGGAGTGGCGCGGCGGATTCGTGCTGACGCTCATGGCAGCGAGGTACTGCGACTCGTTGCCCGAGGAGTCCACCGCCGTGCAGCGGTAGTAGAAGCGCGTGAGCGGCGGCAGGTTCTCGTCGTGGTAGTAGGACGTGCGGTCGGTCGGCACCGTGTTCGCGCGCACGAACGGCCCGCCCGCGGCGGTGCTCCGGTAGATGTGGTAGCCGGCGAGATCGGGCTCGGTGTTCGGATCCCAGATGAGCTTCACGGCGTCCGCCTCGCCGAGCCCCGAGAGGTTGAACGGCGGGAGCGGGAACGTGAGGTCCAGCGTCTGCAGCAAGCGCACCTGCATCGCGTCGCTCACCTCGAGCTGGAACAGCGCGCCCGCGCCGGTGACGCTGAGCACGAACGGGTCGCCCTGCACGGTGGCCGTGGTCGCGATGTCGCCGAAGCTGCTCGTGCTGTCGGTCACGGTCGCGAGCCCGTTCAGGCAGCGGAGCTTCGCGGTGACCGCCTTGCCGATGCCCGAGCCGTTGTTCCGGAGCCGGACCGAGTAGCTCGCGGTCTCCCCGGTCGTCGGCCGCCCGTCGTTGTTGCCGGGCGACTCGATGACCACGTGCTCGAAGTGCACGAACTCCGGCGCGCGCAGCGTGAGCGGGATCGTCTCGCGCGAGCCGCGCGTGCCGTCCCACAGCACCATCGTGAGCGGTACCTCGCGCTGGTCGGGCGCGTTCGCCGGGATCGTCAGCCGGAACGGGACCAGCGGGTTCCCGGTGGCGCCGGCGGCGATGCTCCCGTAGGTGGCGTCGGCGGTCACGATGGTCACGAAGGGATCGGTCGTCGAGAGCGTGGCCGAGACCGCGCCGGTGCTCGCCGCGCCGCCCCGGTTCCGGAGCGCGATCCGCAGGTCCACGGTCTCGCCCGCGTCCGCGAGCCCGTCGCCGTTGCCGCTCGTGCCGCCCACGTTGTCGTCGTCCACGGTGACGGCGGCCTCGCCGATCACCGCCGCGGCACCGGCCGTCACGTTGAGCGTGGCCTGGAACGGCTTCGCGCTGTACGCGGTGACCGTGAGCGTGTAGGAGCCGGTCGAATCCGGGCGGAACGGCAGCGTCACGTTCCCGGCCGCGTCCGTGAGCGCGGTGCGGAACTCGTCACCCGCCTTGTACGCGGTGACACGCGCGTTGGCGACGGGGTTGCCGCCGCTCGTCACACTCACCGCCATCAGCGAGTCGCCGAGCACGAACGAGCCCGGCGCCGAGACCGCCAGTGTCCGCCAGGCGCCGTTGTACATGCGCAGCTCCGGGTCGCCCAGCTCGAGCAGCGTGAGCTGGGTCCAGCGGTTCACGCCGTCGTAGAACGAGAACGCCACGAACGGCAGCTTCTGCCGGGCCTGCAGCTCGCCGATCGCCGAGACGCTGTCCTCGAAGAACAGCCGGAAGTACTCCTGCTGGTAGGCGCGGCCCGCGGTCGGGAAGTCGAAGCGCGTGGAGCCGACCACCGTGACGGCGCCGCCGGCGGGGTTCTTCATGAACGCCTCGGCGATGCTCGGGAAGTCGATCGCGGCCGACGTGCAGTTGATGGCGTAGAGGTTCGTGAGCTTGTTGCCGTTCGTGAGGCTCGAGGCGTCGGCGTTGACGAGCGACGCGTCGGCCACCGACATGGTGTTGCGGTAACCGTGCCCGACGTGGAGCGCGAGTCCGTAGCCCAGGTTGAGCTCGGTCATCACCGCGGCCTTGTTCTCGGACAGCGCGCCCGGGCGGTAGGTCGGGTCGAGATGGTTCTGGTAGAGCCGCTTGACCGTGAGACCCGGGCTCGTGTCCGCGAACGGCAGCACGTCCTCGGCCAACCGGCCGCCGTCGAGGTCGATCGGGCCGCCCGTGTAAGGCTTCGGGAACAGCACCTCGGCGAAGAGCAGCCAGCGGTCGGCGAAGCCGGCGGGCGGCGTCTTCACGTACTGGAGCGTCTTGGTGACGAACGTCTGGGCCTCGAGCGCGGTCGAGACCGTGGCGCGGCCCACGTAGACCTCGGGCAGCAGGTCGGCTTGGTCGCCGGGCAGGAACACGTCCTGGAACCCCTCCCCGAACTCCGAATTGCCGTTGGCGTTCCAGTTTCCGTCCAGGCACGAGTAGTAGATGTCGGCGGCGATGTGCTCGAGCTGGTAGAAGGACTGGTTGAACGCGAGCCGCTCCGGGATCACGTCGGTGTCGCCGCCGAGCAGCACCCACTTGGTGCCCCAGCGCGCGTAGGCGTCGCGGATGAACAGCCGGATGCGCTCGGCGTCGTCGGACCCGAACGGGTACTGCGCACGGATGAACGACAGCGTGCGCACCACCGCCGGCACACCCGACTGGGTCTTCCAGTCCGCGAGCTGCTGGAACACCGGCGCCATCGCGTCGTTCGTGACGATCAGGTACTCGACCGGGCTGCCGAGGACCGACGGCAGCTGGAGCGGCTTGAACGGCTCGGCCTTCGGCTTCGCGCCCGCTGCACCGGCGGTCGCGGAGTGGAGCGAAACGATCGCGCGCGAGGGCACGCCGCTCGGGAGCTCGTCCTCCCACTCGCGCACGATGCGCTCGCGCGGCACCGCCGGCTCGGCGCCGTCTTCGAGCGTGAGCCGGAGCCGCAGCCGGCTCACGCGCTCGAGCCGCCCGCTCGCCGCGTCCCAGCGCGCGGGGGCCACGCGCAGGTACGCCACCAGGCGGCCGCGCAGGCTCCCCTGGACGCCGAGGGCGGCGAGCCGCTCGGGCTGGAACCCGGCGCGACCGTAGGCGCGCGCGTCCTCGGCCGTCCGCTCCCCGGGACCCGCGCCCGGGCGCGCGAGGGGCGCGGTCGCGACCCGCAGGCGCCCGGCGAGCGGCGCCGTCTCGACCTCCACCACCTCGACCGCGGTCACCTTCATGCCCGCCGGGAGGTCCACGCGCTCGGAGACCCACGGCAGGTCCGGGCGCCCGGGCGTGAACTCGTGCGTCCCGCCGGCGGCCTCGACCGTGGTCACGCCGCCCTCGGTGCGGATCCGCACGCGCTCCGGGTCGAACCGCACCTCGCGCTCGAGCGTGAGGGCCGAGACGTCGGGGGCCGCGGCCGAGAGGACCAGCGCGGTGAGCACGATGGCTTTGCGAACACGCATGACGGGGGCTCTCCCTGGGCGTTCGGACGAAGAAGTGGACTAGGATCGCGCTGTGGCCGAGGGACCCAGCGCCTGGTGGTGCGGGGACCGGTCTGCTGTGTCGCTCGGAGGGGGTCGGGCTGCCGGGCTGCGGGTCTACGATAGAGGGCCAGCCGCCGGGGGGTCAACGAGTTCCGGTCAGGGCGCTCGGCGCACGGGCCGGGTCCAGTCCGGGCCATGGGCAGGGTGCACGGCCGGCGGCCCGACCCCTCTCCGGACGGCCACGAGCCAAGGGAGCCGGGCGATCGGCAGCACCACGCGCTCCTCGACCACGAGGGCCTGGAGCGAGTCTGCGTCGGCCCAGGTCGCGGCCCGCCATGGGCCGGGCCCGGCCAGCGGGGCTCGCCAGCCGCTGCGGAAGGCGCCGACCGCCGGGCCCCGGGCCGGCATCCGCCACAGGACGGCGTCGGCCACGGTGCCGTCGAGGAGCGGCTGCGCCTCGACCAGATGCGCGTGCGCGGCGCGCGCCCGCAGCGCCTCGGCCACCGCCGCCGAGCCCTGGAGCGCACGCTGGTCCACGTAATGGCCCGCGCGCTCCCAGGCGCTTTGCACGGCAGGGGCGACGGCGGCGCCCGCGAGGTCGCGGTCGAAGGCCAGCACGAGATGGTGCGACGTGGTCCGCGGGGGGGCCGAACCCTGGGCTAGGCGAGCCTCCTCCGTGCGCCGCACCTGGCGCTCGGCCACGGACTCGAAGCGCGGCCAGGGGAAGTCCGCCGAGGCCCCGCTCGGCCACGGCCCGACGGGCTCGCCGCGCTGACCGAGCGCGGACAGCAGGGCCTCCCGCCGGAGCGCGCCCACGAGGCCGTCGCGCGTCGCGCGGCCGGTGAGCGGCGGCATGTCGGCGCGGAGCACGAGCAGGAGCCGGCGCGGTGGGCTCGCCTCGAAGCGGTGGAGCTCCCAGCCACGCGCCGCCGGCGGCTCGAGGAACGGTTGCGGCACCGGCCAGGCGACGTCGGCGAGCGAGCGCCGGGCGATCTCCCGCGCGCGCGCCGGCGCGCCGCCCAGGCGCACGCGGAGCGTGTCGAGCGCGGGCGCGCGCCCGGCCACGGAGGCGTGCGCGACCAGCGTGAGGTTCCGGTCGTCGCCCCCCGGGAGCACCCGGTAGGGGCCCACGCCCACGGCGGTCTCCCATGTCCCGGAGCGGCGCCGCCAGGGAGTCGTGACGCCGGGGGTTGCGAGCTTCTCGAGCAGTCGCGGGTCACGCTCGACGAGCCGGAGCCGCAGCGTGCGCGGGTCGGGGGTCTCGATCCCGAGCGGCGGGATCGGCCGGCCCGCGCGCACGAAGCGCACGCCGCCCACCGCGTCGAGGAGCCAGGCGCGCGTGGCGTGGTCCTCGCGGCCGAGCCCGCCGACGAGCGCGGCGCGCAGGTCGGCGCTCGTCAGCGGGGTGCCGTCCGTGAAGCGCACGCTGCGCGCGAGCCGGAACGTCCAGGCGAGGCTGTCCGGCGAGCAGCCGATCGAGTCCGCAAGCCCGGGCACGATGCGACCCTCCGCGTCTCGCTCGAGCAGGCCGCGCGAGAGGTGGCGCTCGAGCGCCACGCGGAGCGCGTCGGGCGGGCCGTCGGGATCGAACCCGGGGAGCGTGCGCGCGGCGTACCAGGTGAGCGTGGCGCCCGCCCGCTCGGCGCGCGGGCCGCAGCCGAAGGCGGCGAGGCCGACGAGGGTGGCGAGCGCGACCGGTGCGAGACGGCGGCGGACGATCGCGGAGGTCCGGGACATGATCCGGACTCTAGCCTCCCGGATGCGGCCGGGCACGTCGGCTCGGCGCCGCGGCCGGGCGCGGCGCGTGCTAGCGTGGCGGACATGCTCGACGAGACCTCCACCACGCGCCCCGGCTCCGGCGTGCTCCGGCTCGAGGAGCTGCACGACGAGCAACGTGAGGTGGTCACGCACGGCGAGGGTCCGCTCCTGGTCGTGGCCGGCGCCGGGACGGGCAAGACCCAGGTCGTGACGCAGCGGATCGCCTGGCTCATCTCGGAGAAGCGGGCGCGGCCCGAGCAGGTGCTCGCGCTCACGTTCACCGACAAGGCCGCGGCCGAGATGGAGTCGCGCGTGGACCTGCTCGTGCCCTACGGCATGGTCGGGGCCACGCTCGCCACGTTCCACGCGTTCTGCGACCGGCTCGTGCGCGAGCACGCTGTGGAGCTGGGGCTCACGAGCCGGCTGCGCGTGGAATCCGACGCCGAGATCCTCGTGTTCCTGCGCGAGCGGCTGTTCGAGCTGGGGCTCGAGCGCTACCTGCCGCTCGGCCGGCCCGACGCCCACCTCGAGGCGCTCGTCGGGCTGTTCGACCGGGCGCGCAACGCGGACGTCTCACCCGAGCGCTACCGCGCCTTCGCCGAGCAGCTCGCCGCGACGGCGGGCGCCGACGCCGAGGCCCGCGACCGGGCCGGGGCCGAGCTCGAGAAGGCGCGCGCCTACGGCCGCTTCGAGGAGCTGCTCGCGCGAGCCGGCCGGCTCGACTTCGGCTCGCAGATCCGGCTCGCGCTCGAGCTGCTGCGCACCCGGCCGCACGTGCGGCGCGAGGTGCAGGACCGCTGGCGCTGGATCCTCGTGGACGAGTTCCAGGACACGAACCACGTTCAGTTCGAGCTGGTGAAGCTGCTCGCCGCCGAGCGCCGCAACCTGACCGTGGTGGGCGACGACGACCAGAGCATCTACCGCTTCCGCGGCGCGAAAGTCGAGAACCTGCTCCAGTTCCTCGAGGTCTACCCGGACGCGAAGCGCGTGCTGCTGCGGCGCAATCACCGCTCGGGCCAGCGCATCCTCGACGACGCGCACCGGCTCATCCGCGCCAACGACCCGTGGCGGCTCGAGGCGCAGCACGGCTGGGACAAGCGCCTGGCGGCCGAGCGCCGCGACCCGGGGAGCGGCGCGCCGCTCGAGGGCCGCGTCGAGCATCGCGTCTTCGCCACCGGGCGTGACGAGTCCGAGTGGGTCGCGGCCGAGGTCGCGGGCGCGATCGAGGCCGGCGCGGCGCGCGCCGCCGACTTCGCCGTGCTGGCCCGCTCGCACCGCCAGCTCGACGCGTTCGCGCTCGCGCTGCGCGCGCGTGGCGTGCGCTTCCGGCGCGTGGGGCTGCACGGGCTCTACCAGCGGCCCGAGGTGCTGCTGTGCCTGAACGCGCTGCGCGCCGTCGCCGACCCGGACGGCGGCGCGGCGCACCCGGTGCTCGGCGATGCGCTCTTCGGCGCCGACCCGGTGGACCTGGCGCGCTTCGGCCAGCGCGCCCGCCGCACGAACCGCGGCTTCCTGCGCGTGGCCGCCGACGCGGCGGCCGGGCGCGACCCCGCGCTCGCGGGCGTGGCCGAGCGCACCCGGCTCGCCGTGCGCCGCTTCGCCGGGCTGCACGCGGCGCTGTGCGAGAGTGCGCTCCACCGGCCGACGTCCGAGGTGCTCTACCGCTTCGTCACCGACAGCGGCCTGCTCGGCTCGCTCACCGCCGACGAATCCAGCGCCGAGTCGCTGGAGCGCGTGCAGAACCTGAACAAGCTGTTCGGCATCGTGACCCGCGTCGGCCCGCTGCTGCGGGAGGACCGTGTCGCGGCGTTCATCGCGCACCTCGACCTGCTCATCGAGATGGGCGACGACCCGGCCGCGGCCGAGCTGGACGTGGAGGAGGACGCCGTGAGCCTGCTCACCGCGCACGCGGCGAAGGGGCTCGAGTTCCCGGTCGTGTTCGTGGTGAACCTGGTCGAGCAGCGCTTCCCGCAGTACGTGAAGCCGGAAGCGCTCGAGTTGCCGCCCGAGCTGCGCCCCGAGCCGGTCGGGAGCCTCGGCCGGAGCGACCCGCGCGAGGACCACTACCGCGAGGAGCGCCGGCTGTTCTACGTGGCGATGACGCGCGCCCGGGACCGGCTCGTGCTCACGCACGCCGCCGACTACGGCGGCCGGCGGGCGAGCCGGCCGTCGCGCTTCGTCCTCGAGGCGCTCGACCTGCCGGCGCCGCCCAAGGGGGCCCGCGGCGCCACCGCGCTCGAGGCGATCGCGCGGCACGCCCCGGTGCCGGATCCGGACCCCGCGCCGGTCGCGCGGGTGGCGGACGGTACGCCGCTCACGCTCTCGCACGCGCAAGTGGACGACTACCTCACCTGTCCGCTCAAGTACCAGTTCGCGCACGTCATGAACGTGCCGCTCGCCGGCGACCCCATGTTCATGTACGGCAACGCCGTGCACCACGCGATCAAGGTCTGGCACCAGCACCGCATGAAGGGGCTGCCGGTCTCCGCGGACGACGTGGTGGCGGCGTTCGAGTCGGCGTGGTCGGCCGATGGCTTCCTCTCGCGCGAGCACGAGGACCGTATGCTCGAGCAGGGGCGCGAAGCGCTGCGGCGATTCGTCGCGCGCGACGCGGCCGCGGGCATCCGACCGCTCGCGGTCGAGACCGAGTTCCGCTTCCGCGTCGGCGAGGACGTCGTGATCGGGCGCTGGGACCGGATCGACGAGCGCGCCGGCCGCATCGTGCTCGTGGACTACAAGAGCTCCGAGGTCGAGGAGCCCGGCAGGGCCGATCAGCGCGCGAAGGACTCGCTGCGGGACGGCCAGCTCGGCCTGTACGCGCTCGCCTACGCCGAGGCGCGACAGGTGGTGCCCGCGCGCGTCGAGCTGCAGTTCGTGGGCACCGGGGTGACGGGCTCGGCCGAGGTGGAGGACGAGCACCTCGAGCGTGCGCGCGAGCGCGTGCGCGAGGCCGCCGCCGGCATCCGGGCCGCGCGGTTCCCGGCGCAGCCGGATCAGCGGAGCTGCAGCTGGTGCTCGTACCGCCGCTTCTGCCGCCACAGCGTGGCGAGGCGCACGTGAGCGCCGGCGCACCGCCGCCCGGGCTGCTCCGCGACGCCGCCGGCGAGTTCGCGCGCGCCGCCGGAGCCGTGCTGCTCGAGGGCTACGGCCACGAGCACGCGCCGGAGCGCAAGGGCCGCATCGACCTCGTGACCGCCTGGGACCGCCGCTCCGAGGCGCTCCTGCTGCGGCTCATCCGCGAGCGCTTCCCGGGGCACGCCATCGTGGCGGAGGAATCCGGCGCGCACGCGGCCGGCGGCGCGGGCGGCGGGCGCGTGCGCTGGATCTGCGACCCGCTGGACGGCACCACGAACTACGCGCACAACTATCCGTTCTTCGCGGTCTCGATCGGGGTCGAGGTGGACGGCGCGCTCGTGGCGGGCGCGGTCCACGACCCGGTGCGCGGCGAGACGTTCGCCGCCGCGCTCGGCGCCGGCGCGACACTGAACGGGCGGCCGATCCGCGCCTCGCACGCGGCCCGGATCGAGGACGCGCTGCTCGTCACCGGCTTCCCCTACGACGTGCGCGAGCACCCCGAGCGCCACCTGCCTCTCTTCCGCGAGTTCCTGCTGCGGGCCCAGGGCGTGCGGCGCGACGGCTCGGCCGCGCTCAACCTGTGTTACGTGGCGATGGGGCGCTTCGACGGCATGTGGGAGGGCGACCTCGCGCCGTGGGACGTGGCCGCGGGCACGCTGCTCGTGCGCGAGGCCGGGGGCGTGGTGAGCGGCTACGCGGGCGAGCCGTTCCGGTTGGACGGCCGCCGCCTCGTCGCCGCGGCGCCCGCGCTGCACCCGCGGCTGCTCGAGGTGGTGGCGCTGCACCCGGAGGCGGCCGCCGCGCGCTGATGCCGCGGGGTCAAGCCGCGCCGCGATCGTCGCGCGAGCCGAGGCGCGCGCGCACGCGGGCGATGAGCTCCGGCGTATCGTAGGGCTTGGTGTGGAACTCGTCCGCACCGAGCTCGAGCGCGAGCCGCCGGTCGGTCTCCCCGGTGCGGGCGCTCAGGATGAAGATCGGGATCTGCTTGAAGCGCTCGTCGAACTTGAGCGCGCGACAGACCTTGTAGCCGTCCATGCGCGGCAGCATCAGGTCCAGCACGATCAGGTCCGGCGCGTGCTTGCGAGCGAGCGCGAGCCCCTGCTCGCCGTCGCTCGCGGTGAGGACGTCGAAGCCGGCGGCCTCGAACGCCATCCGCAGCACGGTGAGCAGGTCCTGCTCGTCGTCCACGACGAGGAGGCGCGGCTGGATCCCGGACATCCTGTCCTCCCGGGGCGCCCGGCAGGGGCCCCCACGGGCGGGTCATCGGCCGGTCGCGGCCGGGGCATGAGCGCGCGGACCGGCCCGCGGTCCCGCCCGGGCGCCTACTCCCGGGTGAACTCGGCCGAGCGACGCAACTCGTCCCCGCTCAGGACGTCGCGCACCGTCACGTCGAGCCGGTATCGGCCCGGCGGCAGGTCCCGCACCGGGACGCTCACGAACTGCCTTCGGACCGTGCCCAGCACCCGGTCCTGTCGCGTGACCCCGAGGTCCTGGCCCTCGCGCCGGGGCGCGAGCCAGCGCTGGATCCACAGCCTGCGGTCGCGCCGCGCCGAGCGCACCGACGTCTCGTACTCGAGCCGGGCGAGCCCGTCCGCGCCGAGCGCGAGGTGGTAGACCTCGAAGTAGGCCACGAGCGGCTCGCCCGGCCCCACCCGGCCGGAGGGGTTCGGGTCCAGCCGCACGGTCGCCTGCGGCGCCACGGGCAGTCCGCACGTCACGACCAGGTCGCTCATCGCCAGCGTGCTGTCCACGGCCGCGATCTCGACCCGGTGCCGTTCCGACGCCCGCCGCCGCCCGGCCGCGGCGGAGATCCCCACGCGATAGCTCCCCGGCGGCAGCGGCGTGTCGAAGTCGGCCACGCGCAGGTCGGCCGGCGCGCACGCCGACGGTGACAGCGTGCGGCCGAAGCGGTGGACCTCGCGGTAGGCGCTGTCCAGCACGACCAGCTCGGCGCGCAGCGAATCCGCGGGCCCGCCCGGGGCCGAGACGCCGGTGAAGAGTCGGGTGCCCTCGCCGCCCTCGAACAGCGCGAGTTGCGAGGCCAGCTCGAGCGGCAGGCTCCCCGGCGGCCGGGTCGGGAACACGCCGCGCAGCCCCCGCGTGGCGAGCAGCTCGTCGGTGTGGAGCGAATCGGGGTCCGGCTGCGGGTCCATGTCGCGGTCGCGCGAGACCGGCAGCTCGTAGCGCTCGGACAGCATGCGGTCGTGCATGACCACGGTCATCCCGAGCCGCGGGTACTCCCAGACCAGGGCGTTGAGCGGGAACCGCATGGTGCCGCCCACGCTCCGGTAGCCGTAGAGCTGCGTGCCGACCGGGTTGTACGTGGCGCGCTCGGGCGGCCCGTAGCGCACGTAGATCTCGCCGCGCTCGTCCCACTCGCGCCGCTGTGGGTCGTAGAACAGGAAGTAGGCCTGGGCCACGCGCGCCCAGTACTCGAGCTGCGCCTCGTTCTCCGGGCTCGCGAGATCGGGGTCGTGCTCGCGCCAGAACCGGCGCACGAACTCGGCGCGCGCCTCGGGTGCCAGCCGGCGGAACGCCACCGTGTCGTGCTCGGTCGCGAGCGGGGCGAAGTCCTCGAAGCGGTCGCGCACGCTGCGCCGCAGCCGCTCGATGGCGCGGCGGAAGAGCGAGTCGGACGCGCCCACCTCGCCCGCGCGCCAGCGCACCGAGGCCGCCGCGAGCAGCGCCTCGGGCCGGCCGGATTCGGCCGCCAGCGCGCGCTCGGCGTCCGCGCGCGCGGCGCCGAGCTCGCCGCGCTCGACCTGGAGCGCCGAGGCCAGCAGCCAGGCGTCCGTCCGGGCCGGCGCCAGCCGCCCGCACGCCTCGTAGTGCTCGACGGCGCGGTCGAGCGAACGCCGGTCCAGGTACTTGAGCCAGTCGCGCCGCCAGGCGTGCCCGAGCCCGAAGCGGGCGTCGGCGCTCTCGCCGGCCAGCGTGAGCGCGCGCTCGTAGCGGAGTCGGGACTGCTTGAGGAAGCCCGCCTGCCCGTACGCGCGGGCGAGCGTCAGGTGCAGCTCGGCGCGCTGCGGGGCCAGCTCGGTGGCGCGCACGAGGTCCTCGATCGCGACGCGGCGTGCCTCGATGGTGCGCTGGGCGAGCCGCTCCTCCGCGCGCGCGAGGAGCCGGCTCGCCTCCACCTCGCGGTCGAGGGCCGCGCGCGCCGGCAGCGCCGCGCAGACGAGGAGCGCCGCCGGGAGGAGGCGGCGAAGCGGCGCGGGCGTTGCGGACGCTCGACGTGGAGGCATGCGGGGTCTGGCGGCCGCCGCACGCCGGTCGCGGCCGGAACGCCGCGCCGGGCGCACCGGAGCCGGGGCGAGTATCCCGGCCGGCGCGAAGGCCGGTCAACGGCGGCGCGACGGGCGTGCCGGACGGGGCTCGGAGCGCGACGACCGACCGCCACCGGCCGGGCCTGCGGCGTCCCTCGCGACGTACTCGCGGGGTGCGGGAAGCGTGCGCTCACCGCGGCGCCGGCCGCGCCTGCCGCCGCGCCCGGCGCGGGTCACCAGCCCGACCTATTCATGAACCGCCAGCCGAGAGTGCGGGATGTGCACCAGCCGCAAGGAGTTCGGCCGACCGCGACGCAGTCGTGTCGGTGGACACGTCGAGGAAGCGGCCGGACGGACGACG